>Ga0315289_10000713_pt1 | contig 50941 bp, 46 predicted proteins | sample YL17G11_40_MG_FD_203452 | JGI IMG/M metagenome (GOLD analysis project Ga0315289, IMG submission 203452) | Sediment microbial communities from Yellowstone Lake, YNP, Wyoming, USA - YL17G11_40 | ecosystem: Environmental > Aquatic > Freshwater > Lake > Sediment | place: USA: Wyoming | collected...
TGAATTCATCATCAAATAGCTGGGGGTCAAGGAATAATCTGGTTTGATGGCCTGCGGATTTAAGTACGCTGGAGATATGCCGAACGCCTAATTTTAAGGCCGAATCATTCACAAAAGCTATTTTCATATAACCCTTAATTTTATAAATACAGACCTCTATATTAATGAGTTATCATACAAAAACTGATATATTCAATTTATTTTCAAGCTAAAAATATTTTTAGCTTTTTCAAAATAGAATATCTATATCTGGATAAAGTAATATGCAATGCCCAGTTATACTTATAAGGTATCCTAAGCCAGTTGGAAAAGATAACATTCACAAAATATGGCAGAGATGGGAAAAAACGATATATTTTCCATTTTATCAAAAGATCGTTCAACCGCTTAGGAAAATACAACAAAAAAGTAAAAAATGTTTGAAGTTGTTTTATTTCTTTGTTCCACTGATCTCCACCCTGAACGAACGCTTTAACATGGATACCCTCCTCTAAATTTTCTATATCATTATCTTTCAAATTCAAAAAGTTACGGGAATGTTTAATGATATCTGTTTTAGGATAATGCCTGAATCCAAAACAATATATCTTCATAACTCTATTATCGTTGTGGAATCTTAGTAAATCGACAATTTCGCTGTTTTTTTGATTGGGAAGACCAAGGATATTATCGGTGATAATATTCAAGTTGTTTTCTTTCAAAATATAAATGGCTTTCGTTAATTGTCTCTGGGATACCTGTCTACTCAGTATCTCTTGTCTCGTTTTTTCGTCAAACGATTGAATACCTATTTCTACATCATGACAACCAGAAAATTTGAGAAGTTTTACTTTTTGCTCTGTGACTGTATTGGGATGAACAAAACACGCAAAAGGTAAATGTATTTGATTTACATATCGGCGGGTAAATTCCTGAAGCCAATCGAGGTTATGCATCAACAGATCATCATCGTGAAATCTCACCATCTTTAAAGTGTATTTTTTGCAAGAAGCACTTAATTCAGAAATAACATTTTCTACGCTTCTGTATCGTAAATACCTTCCTTTTCTGTCATAAAGCTTTTTTAAATAAGAATGGCAGCAATAGCTACAAGCGTATGCGCATCCACGGCTGGTCATAATATAGTAGCATTGGGAAAAATGCGGACTGGCTGAATAGTAAAGATCCTTATCTGGCATGGGTAGCGAATCAAGGTTTTCTATGAGTGGACGGACTTCGTTCTGGATAACCTGTCCGTTCTTTTTGAACCAGATGTTTTTGATGGAGTAGTCTATTTGGCCTTTCTCCATGCTGTTAGCAAGCTCAAGCATGGGGTATTCACCCTCTCCTACGCAAACCATGTCTACGAAGTCATTCTTGATGACCCTCTCGGGGACAGAGGTGGGATGGATGCCTCCGAAGATAATAGGCACATCCATCTCCTCTTTGATCATCTTTGCCATTTGGCAGGCCCATTGGTAGAAGTCAGTGACAACGGAGATACCGATGAGGTCGGGCTTGTAGGCTTTAAGCTCAGAGATTATCCTTTGTTTGTAATCGAATATCCTATTAAGTAGCTTAAAATTAATATTTTCATCATCAAATAGCTGGGGATCGGCAAATAGCTTGACTTGATGGCCATTGGCTTTCAAAAGGGCAGATATATATTCTACACCTAAACGTTCACAAGAGTCATTGACGAAGGCTATTTTCATTGATTCTGTCTATATTTTCGTATTTCTTCTGTTAGGAAAGTCCCATAACTCTCATAAATATTTTCATTGGTAATAATACCCTGCCCGCAATTGTTAGCTATTTGCGAATCGTATTTATAAGGATCACAAATTGTTGCAAAAGTAATAGCTAAAAAAATGCTTGGCTTCATGGGATACCCGCCCCTAAAGAAAATAGAAACACCCAGGGGAAACAATGACAAAGATTTTATTTTCAGGGAACAGAATAATATTATTAAAAAAGTTGACAGAGTAAGTTTCTTCTTTTTATTTTTAATATAATCTAACTTGCTAACAACTCTCTCCAAATTAATAAATTCGCTTACAGGAAGATAGCTTTTGGATGTACGTACTATCAAAAAATGATAATAATTAAAACACTTTCTTTTTCTGAATACGCTCATATAGGCATAAAATAATTTCTGGAATAAAATAATTTCCTGTTGTGAAATAATACTTTTGGAATGCCTCTCAATATATTTTAAAAGCTCTTCAGGCATTATATATTTATTCATACTATCTTGTTTAGGTTCGTAATTACTGTAAGTGATAAAACTTATGTCTTTAATAAACCTTTCACTAACAGCATAATCAAATATCCTGCCTATTTCATCTTCGTTAATACCCTTAGCAATAGTCACATTCAATGTTACGGGAATTTTCAATTTTTTAAAGTTGTTAAGTGCTTGCAATTTAGTCTTTAATAATTCTGAACCACGCAGCTCTTTATATGTCTTTTCGTTAAACCCGTCGAACTGAATGCTGACATGATTTAAACCCGCTGCTTTAAGCTCCAAGGCATATTGAAAATCAGAGGTTTTAATTCCATTTGTATGTATATTGATTATCTTATGTGCACGTTTAAGAATCTTGATCATTTCGACTAAATTTCCGTTCGTGGTCGCTTCTCCATGAGAAAAAGTTAACCTCTTGATATTTTTAATATTACTGAACTTACTAACTTGATTTAAAGATAACCCGCTTGTAGAATAACGACATTGCCTTAAATAGCATATTGGACAGCCGGCGTTGCATTGAGTCGTTGCACAAAGATAATACTCTTCTTGCTGTATCGCCTTAGGCATAAAATAAGAATAGAACTCATTGAGCTCTTTATAGTTACCTGCATTCCTTGATATCACAATCAAGAACTTACCATGAACTAAGCAGGATTTCTCCATATAAATTGATCCGTTTTTTTCAATAATAGAGGCGGATATGACTTCCAGGCATACCGGGCATACGCTCTGTGTCTTTCTCAAAACTTTTACTGTTGTATTCTGTTGCATTGCTATGCTCATTACCTAATTAAAGGTTTCTACTATTCTTTTAAATGCATTGGAGATGTAGAGAGCATCCTTTGCCGCTAAATAAATACCATTGGGAATAATTAACAGATTTTGCGATACGTTGTCAAATACAGGATAATCACTGCTATCGAAACCAAACAATTTAAGCTCTCTGGGTGTTGTTAGTTCATGCAATTGAGAATCGACACCCAAGGCTATTAATTTCTCTCTTAGGGTATCTATATTAATCTTTTTTTTAATAAGGACTGCGTAATATAAATAGATATGTTTTGCTTTGGGGATGGCTAAAGGAACCCCGATGTCTTTTATATGAGATAATATATTATTTAAAATTCTGGCATTCTCTATTCTTTTTTGATTACACTCATCAAGCCTTTTCAGTTGCTCAATACCTACCGCAGCCTGAATATTAGACAGCTTGACTTTCCAGCTATGGGGAATTTCATCCAAAATTATTGATGTATCTTTTTTATGTTCAATGGGATTGTAAGGATCACGCATATTAAAAAGCCTTAAAATCGGATACATAGAAAAATAAAATATATGCGGCCTGGTAAGGATATTAGCAAGGATTGAATTTAACATGGCTATCGTAAGAGAAGAAGGTTTCTCATAATGAAAATCTGCTGAAAATTCCCGGATGTATTCATAAATATCAACATTATCAGTGCAGAGCATTCCACCGCCAAATGTAGAAAGTGCCTTGGCTTTACCAAAACTAAAAATGCTCGCTTCGCCAAAACTTCCCACTTTTTTGTTATTATAATTAGAGCCGCACGCCATCGCACAATCTTCGATGATCTTAATATTAAATTCTCTCTTAAGTTCGACGAAGACATCCATCTCACAAGGCTGCCCCCACATATGAGTTAAAATCAATAACTTTGTATTTCTGGTAATATGTTTTTTTACTAAACTGGGGTGTATATTGTAGGTATGTTCGTCTATATCTACAAAAATCGGCTTGAGTCTGCAAGACTTGATTACTGTAAAGATACTCCAGTGCGTAAAAGGGGTTATTATCGCCTCCGAACCTTCGGGGAAATTGAAATACTTCAACAGCGCATATAGTCCTAAGCGAGCTGAGGGCATAGAAATAGAAAAATGGGTATTTATATAATCTGAGAACATCAGCTCAAATTGAGAAGTATAATCACCGCTAAACATTTTATAAGAAAATAACAAAGTTAAAATTTTCTTATATTCCTTACTTGATATATCAACGGAATGTCTAGGGTAGGCCTTGAACATATACTTTATTCAGTTTAATGCTTAAAAAATAATTATACAACTTTATTGATCTGTTTTAACAGACGCCTCTTCTCCAGATTGATGCAATAAAGACCATCCCGGCCCTGATGTTCTAACTTTCCAGATTCACTATCTACACATACAATCTCATTCTGACAATTACGGATAAGCCTATAATCTATTTTGTATTTATCGCAGCCAGTTGAAAAACTTATATAAAAAAACCGCTTGGTCTTTAAATAATGCTCTGTCTTAAAAAAATAGGAAAAAGCCATTATTATAAATTCTTTAATAATAAAAAAAGAACAATATCTTAATAATGAAATGGTAAGCGCTATAATCAAGAACATTTTTGCTAAAATTTTGCTTTGCTTATATATATGCTGGTAGTTGTCCAACCAGGGTTCTATTTTTGTAAGATTAAGAAACTTATCTATTGGCTCGTATGAGCCTTTTCTTCTGATAAGTACATATATTTGGTTATAAAAACAGAATCTTTGTGAAAGTAAGGATTTGATTGCGAGATGGAGTTTCTGGAATAAAAAAATGTTTTTCCTGGTAATTTTGTGATTCGTCTTTTCTTCTATTATATCTATCAATTCATCGGGCATAATATAATTATCAAGGGACCAATCTCTCGCTCCTCCTATATGACAAATTGTAAATAAGGTAATTGCATTGATGAAATTATTCTTTGCTGCATAATCAATAAGCTGTGCGACAATTTTTTCATTAATATTTCTTACTATTGTTACATTCAAAACAGTCGGCATATTTAATGTTTTTAAATTTTCTAAAACTTTAAGCTTTCTATCTAATAAATCGGTGCTTCGGAATATCCTATATGTATCTCTTTTGAAACCATCAAACTGTAAATTAACTCTATCCAAACCTGATTTTTTAAGTTCATTTAGATAGCTTATATCTATTAACTTAAGCCCGTTAGTATTTATTGTTACAGCCTTATTGTATCTTTTTAGAATTCTAATTATATTATTGAGATCGCCCCTACATGTCGGCTCTCCTCCAGAAAGTATAAAAAAAGGTACTTTACATTTTTTTATAAAATCTTCTACTTCTGAACATGAAGGTTCTGGCTTTTCTATTTTGCTTCTTGTCTCTTCAATGGCACAAATAGAACAATTCATATTGCATTTTAATGTCGGCCATATTTCGTATTCGCGTACTTTTTTAACCTGATCCATAACCGCAAAATAAAACTCATCTAACTTCCTATAATACGCTGGTGATTTTGATAACAGAATTTCAAATCTCCCATGCCGAGAGCAGCTTTTTGAGAAAAATATCCTGCCATCTTTTTCTACAACTAGCGCATCTAAGAACTCTAGGCAAACAGGACAAACACTTCTTGTCTTTCTTATGATATTCATTTTGATTTCTTATCGTTTATATGACGCAATCTAAATTATTTCTTTATCAAAAAGAGCCAGCTCATTTATGAAGAAAATACTTTTTCGAGGGCATAGAAATAATCGTGGTCCCATTTTCTTGCAGGCCAATCCACACATTCTTTACAGTAAGGGATTTCTTCAAATCTTCCTATCAAGTGATTTTGACGTATCTTATTATATTCAAAAGACCTCCAGGCATCGTCTATAGTTCGATCTTTAATATCAAATAACGTTGTTTTGTCAAACCAATCTTCTACACAAAATTTTATAATTCCATCTACATTTATGAAAATTCGCGTCCAAAGCAAAGGACAGGGCCATCTTTTTTCTGTTATAGCAAATCCCAACTTTCTTTTTTCCATAATGCCCCCGATAGTGGTAAAAGTTCTTTTTATTACCCTGTCTACCTTTAACGCCCAATAATTAGTAAACTCATTAATTTCATCTCTTGCTTCTGGCTGGTCAATTATACTTACCATTATTTTTGTTTTTGCCTCTAGCTGATTTCTTAATTCAATAAATCTATGGATATTGGTCATAACATTTTCAAAATTAGCACCTATTCTTATGCGTTCATAAGTATCCTTATTTATAGCGTCTAGGCTTATCTCAACTACATCAACTTCAGATTTTAGTACATCCAAAGATATTTCTTCGTTTAATAATGTTCCATTTGTATTAAAACAAACTGGTCTTATTCCGTTCTGTTTGGCATACTTTATCATCTCTAAAAAATTTGGATGCATTAACGGTTCCCCATCGCAAACAAGTCTCAAGATAATGTCTTTGTATTTTGATACTTCATCAACAATTTTTTTATAAATATCGAATTCCATATGGCGAGGTTTATAAAATTTTTGTTTGGATATATAAGAATAAGCACAATGAATGCAATTTAAATTACAGATATTCGTTATTTCAGCAAATACCATCGGTGGAAAAATTTTATCTTTTTCTTTTTTAAATCCGTACTTTTGCGATAGAGTGTTTGGCTTCTCCATCTTCTAATTTATTCTATTAAGCTCATCACAAATAGTGTGTATTACGTACTTTATCTCTTTATTATTCAGTGCAGGATAAATAGGTATGGATACCGCTGATTTCATAATATATTCGGTATTGGGAAAATCTTTATTTGGTTGGTTTAAATATCGATGCAATGGATAAGGTTTTACTGGCTGTTTTACTTTTATTCCTTTTTTATAACACCTTTTCATAAAATCAGTTATATCTCCATTAATTTTAATCATGTATCTGTGAAAAATATGCAATCCATCAAGAGGCTCTTTTGGTAACTCAATATTCAAATTGGAAAAGGCTTTTGTATAAATCTTTGCTATCTCCTTTCTCTTTTTGATAAAGTAATCTAATCTTGAAAGTTGTACCCTACCTATAGCTGCCTGCATGTTTGTCATCCTATATGTATATTTTGCTTTATAATGAAGAGAGTCTGGTTCTTTTAACCTCCTAATTCTATCTAAAAGACGAGCGGAATTCGCTAAAACCATCCCGCCTTCACCTGTAACGATATATTTAGTCCCTTCAAATGAAAATATAGATAGACCTCCCCAACTACCAATCTTTTTACCTTTATATTCTGAACCGATTGAATTAGCACAGTCTTCTATAATATAGATTCCCAAGCCCTTAAATTTATCAATTTCTGCGGGACATCCAAACATATGAGGAATAATGACAGCTTTTGTCTTTTTGGTAATCTTTTTTTTAACTTCATCAAAAGAAATATTGTAATCTTGTCTATTAACATCACATAATATTGGTTTTGCGCCGCTATATAAAATGGCATTTAATACTGACCTGCATACGTAACTTGGAGCTATTATCTCATCGTCCTCTTTTGTCTTTAAACTCATCAATGCTAGATGTAATGCTAATGTTCCTGTACTTGTAGCAACGCCTCCTTTGCATCCTATATAGTTACTAAGTTCTTCTTCAAATTTTTTTACAATTCCCCCTTCGGCAAGATAATTAGTTTTTATAACATTAATGACAGCTTGCTTTTCTTCTTGCCCAATTGTTGGCTTGGAATGCTCAATCATATCTTGGACTTAAAATTTATTATTTTATAATTTTTTTAAGGAAACCCTCTGTAATAAAAATACCACTCCAGTCCTTTTCTTCTTTGTGTTGTTCAATAGACTTAATTAATGCCTCTTTTGCTTCCTTCTGAAGACCTATTGAATCATAGACAATTCCTAAAAATAAATAACAATCAGGATCTTTGGGGTTAAGAGTCAATGCTTTCTGAAAAGAATGTATAGATTCTTGAAAATTACCCAAATAGTAGTAAATTATTCCTAAGGCAAGATAGAATTCATAGTTGGTAGGATCTAATTCTATTGCTTTCTTTGTAGACAAAAGAGCGTCTTCATATTTTTCATTTAAAAAATATTTTTCGGTTTCATTAATTATTTTTTCGATTTCAGACTTGCTTGAAAGGGATTCAGAAACAGCTACTTGAGAAGGAAAAGATACTTTTTCATCAATTCTTTCTATCTCGGTAAGCCAAAAGGTTAAAGAGATACCTTCCACATCCAATTTAACATATTCATCAGTCTTCTCAATAATCTTTCCTTCTATTCGTTTACCGGATTTAAAAATAATCGTTTCGGCAAAAACTAAAGGTGAGTTCATAATTAATAAAAATAAAATAACTTGAATTGAAAATACAATTTGTTTTTTACTCATAATCTCCTCCTTTTTTAAAGACTTCTTGGCCCATAAACTTCCATTTTAATATCTTTCGATTTTGAAATATTCTTATAGTATATATAAAAAGACCTAGAAATATAAAGAACAGTGCTAATGACAAAAATATAAAAACCTAATATAGAGAAAACGCAATAGAACATTCCTTCTTTTGGGTTTAAGAAAAATTTTGTAATGATTTTTACTATTCCATAGAATAATATTAAAAAAGATAAAAATCCTGTAACAAACAAAAACCTGTTAGAATTTTTTTCGAAAAAATTTATTTTTATAATTTCAAATAATATCTCAAAAGCCCTAGAAAAACCATACTTTGTTTTCCCATAAATTCTTTTTCTATGATTAACCTTTATTTCAGTAACCCTTTTTCCTTTAAGATAAAAATATACTGGTAATATTCTATGCATCCCTTGTTGAAAAACCATATCAAGAGCTAAGGGTTTCTTAAAAGCCTTTAAAGAACATCCGATATCTTTAAATTTACTATCACATAATAGCCGCAAAATAAAATTTGCTATTAATGAAGGCAATATTTTCTTAAAGAAATTATCTTGTCTTTTAGCTCTTATCCCTTGAACTAAATCATAATCTTCACCTATCTTCGCTAGTAACTGGGGAATATCCTTAGGATCATTTTGTAAATCACCATCCATAAATATTATTACGCTAAATCGTGCATTATCTAATCCAACTTTAAATGCAAACGATTGACCTAGGTTATTTGGCAAATTAATTATTTTTGCATAGGGTGGAATTAAGTTTCCCAATGCTTTTTTAATTTCGGAATAAGTGGAATCCGTACTGCCATCATTAACATATATAAGCTCATATTCGTAGTCTTTTAATACAGAAATTATTTCTTTATGAAGTATACTAATATTTTCTTCTTCATTATACACAGGAATTATGATACAAAATTTCGTATCATTATCGGCCAGACTAACCATTGGATTAAAAGGCTTGTTAATAATTTCTTTAGGGAAGCAAATTTTTATGTTAACTATTTGATTTTATTAGGGTTAGCAAAACATTTTTTTCCTTAAAATATATGTGGGGATATATCTTATTTTGTCTTATAAATCACATAGAAAAATCTCTTTTTATTATAGCGTAATTAGACCTAAAATCAATTATTTATTAAGAAGAAAATATTAAAAAATTTAGAATTTTTGTATATAATGTAATGCACCCCGTTAGTCAATGCCATATATACTCATTAAATAATAGATGGAATCTTTTAATATCGGAAACATATTATTCTAAGCAAACATCTCCTTTTTAAATGCCTTTTAAGATAAACCAGAATCCGATGCTGGCAAATAATCCCATAAGACCGCCAAAGTAAAATGGCGCAGCAGGCCCAAGAAATTTCCACAGTATCCCTGCAAAGAGTGAAGCAGGCAATAAACCAATCCCTACAAGCGTTGCGTGTAATCCTATGGCGGTTGCGCGTAAATCTCCCGGTGCAATATCCGTCACCAATGCCTTCTCAACTCCCTCGGTAAAACCGATATACAGGCCATAAACCCCGAATAAGAGCCAGAATATATTTAAGGATTTATTAACTGCAAACCCAAGATATACCAATCCGTAAAATAAATAACCCCAAACCAGGAGTTTCTTTCTGCCGATTTTATCCGACAGGTAACTCGCCGGATACGCAGATACAGTATATGCAATATTATAAACCAGATAAAAGAGGATTACCTGGCCAATAGAGCCGCCTACATTTTTTGCGCGTAACAATAAGAATTGATTCGAAGAATTACCAAGCGTGAATATAAATGTAAATATAAAGAACAATTTTAATCTTTTATCCAGGGCATGCCACCTAAATTGCAACTTCTCAGTACCTGAACTTAATTTCTGCTTTTTTTCTTTCACTAAAAATAAAATTAATATGCCTAAAAATGCGGGTATAAGGGAAAATAAAAATACACTCCTTAAGTTACCATTAAAACGCGTAATCAAAAAATAGGCTATAAATACGCCTATGGTTGCGCCAAGACTATCCATTGCTCTATGCAATCCGAATGCCTGTCCCCGTTTTCCTTCTTTAGAGCTCTCGGCAATAAGGGCATCCCTGGGAGCAGTGCGTATCCCCTTGCCAAAACGGTCAACTACGCGCGCAAGCAAAACACATGTCCAGCCAGTAGATATATATAGAAAGAATTTGCCTAAGGCGGAACTGGCATAGCCAAAAATAGCAAAAGGTTTTCTTTGCTTTATCTTGTCTGAAAAATATCCTGAAAATACCTTTAGGAGGCTGGCGAGGCTCTCTGCTATGCCTTCAATCAAACCCAGTATTGCAGGGCTTGCTCCGAGCGTACTTATCAAAAAAATCGGCAATATCGGATAGACCATCTCGCTTGAAATATCCGTCAATAAGCTTGTGATACCCAATAAAATAATGTTGAACATATTGTTCGTTACTCCAGGTATTCTAGGGGGTCCTGCGGGATACCGTTTTTTCTCGCCTCAAAATGCAGATGCGGCTGAATATCGCGGAAGTTCGCATTTCCGGTTTTACCTACATTTCCGATAACTTGACCTTGCTTAACAAACTCATTCTTGCTAACATAAATTTTAGAAAGATGCCCGTATATAGTAATAATGCTATCCGGGTGTCTTATAACAACATATTTTCCCATACCGTGATTTTTATTTGCGGAAATTACTCTTCCTGAGCGCGCCGCTAACACAGGAGTACCTATCTCTGCAAAGAGGTCTACGCCTTCATGTATCCTGCTGCCTTTACGGTTAGCAGCAAAGAAACCCTCACCATACCTGTCGTTTCGGATAACGATATCCCTTTTATACTCAATAGGACAGATAAAATAATGCTTATCTAAGAAATAAAGGGTTATAAATAAGTAAATCGGTAGAATAATTAGCGAAAATAATAATATCTTTTTCACCCCGTTAGAAATCCTCTTTTCCCCGTTAGTCCCGTTAGAAATACCAATCTATCACAATAGAACAAGGTTTCTAACGGGATTAGCATATAATTTCTAACGGGATTCATCGCCTGCTTTTAAAGTGGGGTATTATACCATACAGCACAAATAAAAGACAAACAGCAGGAAAAAAATCGCCATATTGAGTATAAATACTAAAAGATTTATTTGAGATAGCCAATTCCTGTGTATCATAGCCGTCAATAAATATGTTCCTACCAAATTTATCGCAGACCTTGGAAATAATTTTTCCATCGGGACTGATAAATCCTGATACGCCAGTATTAGCAGAACGCACTAAAAATACACGATTCTCTACTGCCCTGAATACAGATGCCTGTAGATGCTGATGCGCAGCGCTAGTTCTTTTATACCAGGCATCATTAGTAATATTCACCAAAAAATTAGCCCCACTCTTTACAAATTCTCTCGATAATTCGGGAAATAAGTCTTCAAAACAAATAAGCACGGAAAAACTGGTGACGTGGTGACGTGGTGACGTGGTGACTTCTGAAAAGACTGTATATATCTTGCCTGGGGTTATGTCTCCGATAGGAACAACTGTTTCTAAAAAAGGTAAGATTCTCTTTAACGGTATATACTCGCCAAAAGGGACAAGATGCAACTTATCATAACGGCCTGCAATTTCTCCTGAAGGCTTAATCAGTAATGCGCTATTAAAATATTTTTCATTGTCTCTTGCCACTGTCCCTATGAGTAAGGGAGTTTTTATTTTCTTGCTTAGAGCGGAAATTTCCTGAAAAACTAAAGTATCCTCACTTAATATTCCGGGGCTGGCTGCCTCTGGCCAGATAATTAAATCCGGGCGTAGAGTGGCTGCCTCCTCCGTTAGCCCGGCATATTTATCTAAAATGTAAACTTTTGCCTCTAGATCCCATTTTAGCTCTTGCGCAATATTTCCCTGAATAACAGAAATCTTAAGAAGGGGTGAGGGATGAGGGGTAGAGGGTAAGGGACTCAACCTATAATAACCGTAGGCTAATGTAAATAATATACATATGATGGGTAAAAATATCCATATCCTTAACCCTTTTATTAACCGCCAAATCATTACATTGACCATCATCACCAAAAAAGAGACTCCCCACACGCCCGTAATATCGGCTATCTGAATAATTGGCAGATTAAGGTACTGCGAATACCCCAAAAGCGCCCAGGGGAAGCCAGTGAATAAATGGGAGCGGATATATTCGAGCAAAACCCAAAGAGAAGGAATAAACAATAAGTTGAAAGTTGAAAGTTGAAAGTTGAAAGTTGAAATAATTAATCCAAAAATACCAAAATATAGCGCTAGATATAAAATAAGAATAATTGTGCCGGCTAAGGTAACATGAACAAGCCAGTAAATAATCCCCGACCAAAAAATAATACCAGTAAGATATGAAAGGAGAAACGCCTTGCTTTTAGATTTATTTTCTATAGCAAAAAATAGGGGCACAAACCCCATCCAAGCAAAAACCCAAAGATTAAATTTTGGAAAAGAAAAAATCAATAAAATTGCGCAAACGAGACAAAGAAGATAATCTTTTTTCATCTTCCACAGCATTTTTTATATTTCTTTCCTGAACCGCAGGGGCAAGGGTCATTTCGACCGACTTTAGGATGTGCTGTTGGATGAGGTTTAAGCGTAGCTACCTCTTTCTCGGATTGTTCAAACTTGCTGACCTCAGGGTGTGAGAGCTGCTGAGAGACAGAGCTGAACACCCCTCTGAATCTTTCTTGTCTTGCCGCCTGCAATTTAAATACTGCCTCGACTACCTCCTCTCCAAGGGTAGCTATCATCTGACCAAACATATCAAATGCCTCGCGTTTATATTCTAGCAGCGGATCGCGCTGACCATACGCACGTAATCCAATCCCCTCGCGTAAATTATCCATTGCATACAAATGGTCTTTCCATTTGCTATCGACTATCTGTAAAAATACCATGCGCTCCAGATGCCGCATTAAATCTGAACCTATGGCTTTCTCTTTCTCTTCATAGGCGCCGACTGCTGCCTGGTATAATTCTTTTCTTAACTCATCCTTGCTTAAATTCTGCACTTTTGAGGCCTCTATATCCAGTCCGAATTTTAATCTCACCGCTAGTTTAAAACCCTCTATATCCGGCCCTTGACTGCCTACATTATCGCCGAGGTGTGTCTGCGCAATTGCGTCTATAACTTCCTGGGTCATCTCTAAGATGTTCTCTTTCACGGAGGCCCCCTCTAAGATTTCCCGACGCTGCATATAGATTATTTCCCTTTGTTTATTCATTACGTTATCGTATTCCAACAGTTGCTTCCTGATTTCAAAGTTGTGCTGTTCTACGCGTCTCTGCGCCATCTCGATTGATGCTGAAACCCAGGGATGCTCTATCACCTGGCCTTCTTCCAAGCCCAATCTGTCCATAATTCCTACCAGCCTGCCAGAACCGAACAAACGCATCAGGTCATCTCCCAGCGACACATAAAATCTCGATGAGCCGGGGTCTCCCTGCCTGCCGGAACGGCCGCGTAACTGGTTATCAATTCTGCGCGCTTCATGGCGCTCAGTGCCCAAAACATGCAGACCTCCGAGCATAACCACTTTTTGATGTTCTGCTTCAGTTTCTTTCCTGTACCTATCTAACTGTCTCCTGTATTCCTCCTGATAATCAGGGTCTTCGGGCTTTAATTTCTGTTTTATAAGATTCTTTGCCATAAATTCAGGGTTGCCCCCCAATAAAATATCCGTTCCGCGGCCAGCCATATTGGTAGCAATAGTTACGCCTTTGTATCTACCTGCCTGGGCAACGATCTGCGCTTCCATTTCGTGATATTTGGCATTAAGCACCTGGTGCGGTATCCCCCGCATCTTCAACATCTCTGAAAGCCGTTCAGATTTATCTATAGAGATGGTGCCGACTAAAACGGGCCTACCCATATTATAAAGCTCAATTATTTCTTCAACCACTGCATTAAACTTTTCTTTTTCCGTTTTATAGATCCGGTCAGAATAATTTGTGCGGATTAGGGGTCTGTTGGTGGGAACAACCACAACATCCAGCTGATAAATGCTTTCAAACTCGTTTGCTTCAGTAAAAGCGGTTCCTGTCATACCAGCCAATTTTTCATACATCCGAAAATAATTCTGGAATGTTACAGTAGCCAGGGTTTGATTCTCGCGCTCTATTTTTAAACCCTCCTTTGCCTCAACCGCCTGATGCAGGCCGTCTGACCAGCGCCTGCCAGGCATCATACGGCCGGTAAACTCATCCACAATAATAACCTCGCCATCTTTTACAACATATTCGACATCGCGCTCAAAAAATTCTTTTGCCCGCAAAGCCGCAATTGTGTGATGCCGGTATTCAATGGTCTCTATATTGTGCATGCTTTCAACTCCCCAAAGACTGGCTGCCTTTGTCTCACCGGTATCGGTAAGAGCGATTGTCTGGGCTTTTTCATCAGCGATATAATCAAAGCCGCTAGATAAATCCACTCCTTTATATTTAGCATCTATCTCGTCTTTTTCAGTGACGCGCCTGCCCTTTAATTGGTCTGCTAATCTTTTAGCGGTGTAGTACTTCTCTGTAGACTCTTCAGCCGGGCCTGAAATAATCAGGGGGGTGCGTGCCTCGTCAACTAATATGGAATCCACTTCATCAACAATAGCATAATAAAAAGGCCTTTGCGCCAAATCCTCTATAGTGTATTTCATATTATCACGCAGATAATCAAACCCGAATTCGTTATTCGTGCCGTAGGTAATATCGCAAGAATACGCGAGCTTTCTTTCTTCGTCAGACATTTCATGCTGTATGGTGCCTACTGTAAGGCCCAAGAATTCATAAATCGGCCCCATCCATTCGCGGTCCCGACGCGCCAGGTAATCATTAACCGTAACAATATGAACTCCGCGGCCTAATAAGGCATTAAGATACGCCGGTAATGTTGCAACCAGAGTCTTTCCTTCGCCGGTAGCCATTTCTGCGATCCTGCCTTCATGCAGCACAATGCCGCCGGCTATCTGTACATCAAAGTGCCTTAGTCCGATGGTGCGTTTAGATGCCTCCCTGACAACCGCAAAGCTTTGAGGTAAAATCTCCTCAAAGATTTTATTGCGGCTAAGTTTTAATTTCTCTTTTAATTTCTGTTTTTCTTCCGGAATAGCCACTAAAGCAGTTGCCTCTTCTAATCCCTGTAATTCCTGGGCGTATTCCTTGGCTTTTTCCAAGATGCGTTCTCTAAACTCTTCTGTCTTTTTCTTCAACTCAGTATCTGAAAGATTGCTAATCTTGGGTTCGAGAGAATTCACCAGGCTAACTATATGGCTGACCTGAGCCATTTTATTCATCGAAGGGCTGGGCATATCGGGATGCAAAACAATGTTGACGTTAGGAAATTTCTTCCTGATGAAATTCTGCTTACTATTTAAAATTGATTTCTTAATAAATTTAAGCATTTTTTGACTTTTACCTTTTGACTTTTTCCTTTTGACTTTTTAAATATGCCTCAATAAACTCATCAAGACCCCCGTTTAAAACCCTGGAGACATCGCCGGTCTCTAATCCAGTGCGGTGGTCTTTTACCATATTATAAGGGTGCAGAACATAGGAGCGGATTTGGCTGCCCCATTCAATTTTTTTCTTCTGGGCGCCGTATTGCCTGAGCAACTCCTGTTCCTTCTTTTCTGTCTCTAATTCATAGATCCGTGCCTTTAAAATCTTTAAGGCGGTTTGTTTATTTTGGTATTGCGAGCGCTCATTTTGACATTGTGCAACCAAACCCGTGGGTATGTGCGTAATCCTTACCGCAGAATCCGTAGTATTTACACTTTGCCCACCCGCACCTTGAGAGCGAAACACATCAATACGCAGGTCTTTCTCTTCCATCTTTATATCTATGTCTTCTTCAACCTCCGGAATCACGTCTACCGAAGCAAAAGAGGTATGCCTACGTTTATTCGCATCAAATGGCGATATGCGCACCAGCCTATGTACCCCGCGCTCTGACTTAAGATACCCATAGGCGTATTCTCCCTCAATCAGAGCTGTAACATTTTTTATTCCCGCCTCTTCGCCAACCAGTATATCTATAGTCTTTGCTTTATATCCGTGGCTATCTGCGAAGCGCGTATACATACGTAAAAGCATCTGGACCCAATCGCAGGACTCCGTACCACCTGCACCTGCATTAATGCTTAAAATGGCATTATTCCTGTCGAACTTGCCTCCCAAGATGGTCTTGAATTCTAATTTTTCAACCTCGTTTGAGAGGGTATCGATGTTTTTGGTCAAATCAGAGATTAATTCTTTGTCTTCGGGTTTTAGAATATCGGCGAGTTCATGCAATTCCTGATATTTCTTAAAAGCCGTCTGCCAGGTTTGAACGGTTGATTTTAGATTCTTTAGCTGCTTTACTACCCCAGCTGAATTTTCTGCGTCATCCCAGAATCCGGGGGCGGACATCCGGGATGATAAATCCTCGATGAGTTTGTTTTTATTATCTATGTCAAAGATAACCTCTTAGGTTCTCAAGGTGGTTATATACTGATGAGAGTTTTGATTTCAGGGTTTCTAACATATAAATACCTCCGTTTGATTATATTTTCTTAATGCCTTTTAGGGCTAACATAAACTCATCTTTGCTATCCGCGAAATCCGCCGCTACTTCTTCGCTTACCTTGCCTTCTCTGACTAATTTTATCAGGGATTGATTGAATGACTGCATGCCAAATACCATACCGTCTTCAATAAATGGCGGTATCTCCCAAGTCCTGCCCTCCCTGATAAGTCTGCTTATAGTAGGAGTAAGAAGCATAGCCTCATAGGCAGGAATGCGACCGCCTCCCTCCTTTAAAGGCACCAGCCTTAAAGATATCACGCCCTTTAATATCGAAGATAACTGAGTCCTTAGTTCTTGGTGCTGATGCGGCGGGAAGAAATTAACAATCCTTTCCACGCTTTGGGTAGCGTTAACGGTGTGCAGGGTGCTTAAAACCAATACGCCTGTTTCTGCGGCAGTTATAGCGATAGACATCGTTTCATAATCCCGGATATTGCCTATAAATATGACATCCGGGCTCTGTAACGTAAAAGCGCGCAGTGCCGCTTGATACGATGAAACATCTATGCCCAATTCCCTCTGATTGATAATAGAATTTTTATCTTTAAAAGTAAACTCGATAGGTTCTTCAATGGCTAAAATGTGTTTGTTGCTATTATTGTTAATATACTCGATCATGCTGGCGATGGTCGTAGACTTACCGCTGCCTGCGCTTCCGGTCAGAAGAACCAAGCCCCTTTTCTCCATACACAATTTCTCTAATACCCCGCCAGGTAAATTAAGTTCTTCAAAGGTTTGAATATCGGAGAGGATATTTCTTATTACCAATGCCGGCCAGTTACGCTGCATAAAGATACTTACGCGAAAGCGATGCTGGAGTTCCGGTAAATATACCCCAAAATCCACATCAAGGTTTCTCTGGAAAAAATCCCTTAATTCATTTGAGCTCAATTCCTTTACGGCATCATTAACCTCATCTAAATTTACAATTTTTTCGTCTACGCAAACAACCTTGCCGTCAATGCGCATGCGCAGATTCGAGCCCGCCCGATAAAATAAATCCGAGGCATTCTTTTCAACCATCAATTTTAATAATTTCTTTATCTCCACATTTACCTCCCCATTAATTAAGTATGAACCAATTATACCATTTTATTTCCTTTTTCGGTAGGATTAAATTCCATATATTTGCCCAGCATCAGCCTCGTCTGAGCGTCTAAGGCAGGGGTAGAACCTAAAATCAATATTATAAAAGGCACGATTACCCATTCTATGGTCATCACTACATTTTTCACCCAACTTACGCTTTTTGGACGGGGAGGCAAAATTATTCTGCTTAGGATTATCCACGCCAAACTTGTAGCCAGGGTAAAATTAAGCAATAACCCTGTAATCCTGGGCAAATTATAACCTATGGCCATTTGACTAAAGAAAGCGCCACCCAATAAAATGGGCAAAGGCCCGATCAAAACAAGAATAATTGCCCAAACTGCCCAGGTAACATGGCTTTCTAAGAGATTGAACCCCCTCCTTATTTTTTTTGTGAAAGGTATATCCTGATTATTTAAGAATCCGCCAAGCACAAAGGGAAAATTTTCAACACCCCAGGCCCATCTCCTTTTTTGTTTATATTGTATCGAAATTGTTTTAAAGAAATTCTTGGAATAGGCTACATCCATTGAGACCGTGATATACAGAGGTATAACGCGGTAGTCTCCTTTATAAAAAAGGAATGCCTTCCAGTAAATTAGCGAATCATCGGAGACCATATCTACAGGCCAATAGTCTATATCCACCAAAGTCTTGAAACTCATACTGTGACTTGAAAAGGTAACAAATTTTTCCAGGCGCATGCTCTCGATCAACTGACAGAAGGATGCGCTTATCTCAACGAGACGCGCAAAAGAGGGCGCCTGCCAGATATTATTGTTATAAACCGGGATGGGCTGATAACTGGCTTGATGGGGTTTGGATGTGGTCAGGAAATGATAAGTAAGGCATCCAAAATACTCCTTGTCTACACAGGTATCTGCGTCAAAACAAGAGGCAATGACATTTTCATAGGCAATACCCTTGATATCTAAAAATTCCTTTGCTAATTTTGCTGCCCAGGTGGCATTAGCGCCTTTTGTACGACCGTGCCCAAGAATTCCATCGGGATGAAAAGTGGATAAATAACCAAAGAATGCTCTTTTAAACTCTGCTTCTAATATGTTGGCATTCTCTTTGGCCTGTTTATTACGCTCCTCAAATGCCACCACCACAATCATTTTTTCTTTTGGATAATGGGATTGCCTTAACGCCTCTAACGAAGTCCTTAGGATTGCAGCGCCTTCTTTATATACAGGGAAAATAACCAAATGATATAACTTTTGCCAATCTGCATTAGGGCTTACCCCGTTAGAAATAGCATTATTACCATCCCGTTGCGCAAAATTTCTAACGGGGCTTAAATTCTGGCATTCGCTTAACCAGCTCCTGTCCTTTTGCTTATAGAGTTTGCGATAAGCCATAACTAAAAGCGTGGTTAAGTATCCTGTGCGGATAATCCAGTAGAAATCAAAAATGATGATTAGTATCGCACAGGCAACAGGGTTAAAAATAGCCAGCAAAATAAAGAAAAGGATTATCCCCCAAGAAATGGAGCCGGGGATAATCTCTAAGTATCTTCTTAGCCCTGGAATATTATTCATTGGCTCACGGTTTTATTAGTCTTTAAACGGATAGGCTTTGGCGCTTAATTCCAACTTATAGACATTATCGTAAGATTTTCCATCCGCTGCCTTCTGAGAATCCAGAAAATAAAGCGTGTCTTCATTATCATCATAGAAGCAAGAGATATTTTCTTTATTTAGATTTACCAGATTAACCGGAATGGTTTGAGGATCTGTAGCTAATACCACTATGTTTTTATCGGTGACTAAAACAAGATGGTAACTGTCAGAATACCAGAATATATCAACTATCTTATGGCTTGAATATTCCAACACAAAAGGAAATCCTGCGGCAGAGGAGCCATTTTGCGTGTTTAAATAGATTATTGCAATTTGGTGCAGATTAAACCCTAATAACTTTTTTCTGTCGGGTGAAATCTTCCATTTTTTAGGTAGTGGCTTAATTTCAGGCAGCTTCGCAATCTCTTTAAAACCTTCGCCTTCTAAATCTGATTTATAGATAATATTATCTTGCTGGTCAATGTAATAAATCGCCTCCATTTCCTCATCCATCCAAAAAGAAGAAATCTCTTCTATGTTTAGTTGTTTGATATTCGGCCTTAAAGGAAAAAGGATTATCTTCTCCAAACGCGTAACCTTACCGGCCTCAACGATAACTTCTCCGATCCAGGGATAATATTTTTCCAATTCCAGCCTGATATTATATTTAGCCGGGAGAAGTTCATTTATGGTAGCGGGTGTTTTTTCATTTAATAATTTACCGTCCAAATAAATACTTGCTCCTTGAGGCTGCGTTTTTAAAGCAAGCAAGCCGGCTTTGGTAAATTTAAAGGCCCGCGGATTAAATCTATAACTCAGCGCAAAAGATAAAATAAAAGGCAAGCCGATTAAAAAGATAAATAGGCTTAGATAAAATAAAATAGACCTTATTTTTTGTTCATGAAACACCATTTTATTTCCTTTTCTAACTCAAGGAGTCTCTTTTTCCTTCCAATGCCACAGGAGTATCCGCCTAGGTTCCCATTTGATGCAATAACGCGGTGACAAGGTATTATTATAGGCCAGGGGTTATTTTTAAGTGCTTGTCCGACAGCGCGGTATGCCCGGGGATTACCGATTTTTCTCGCCACCCACCTGTAAGTGCGCACCTGGCCAAGCGGGATAGTTAATACTGTTTTGTATACCTTTAGAGCAAAAGGGGTCATCTACCGATTATTTTTTTTCTTCTTAATATATGATGATATGAAACTGCAAACCTGTGTGCTTCATCGCGAATCCTGCGAATTAGATTTAATGCCGGGGTATCCGAACTTAATTTTATAGGCCTGATTTTAGCTTTAGTATAGATATTCTCTTGCTCCTTAGCAATGCTTACTAAAGGTATCTGTATGCCTAATTCTTCAAGCTCTTTTTGTGCAGTCAAAAGATGGCTTCTTCCGCCGTCAATAAGGATTAAATCCGGCAAAGGCAATTTTTCCTCAATGAGCCTGGAATAACGCCTCTTTACCACTTCAGTAAGCATTTTATAATCATCAATTGTCTTGACTGTTTTAATCCGGAAACGCCGGTAATTATTTTTATCCGGTATCCCCCTATAGAAACTGACCATTGAACCTGTGGCTTCTTTTCCGTATATATCGGATATATCAAAGGCCTCGATTCTCTCAGGAAACTTGCTCAACCGCAGCAGATTCTTTAAATCTTCTAATTCGCTTTGACTGCCGATGTTTACCCCGCACCTATGCATAGGTGCGGGGTTTACATAACCCTGGCCTATTGCAGTCAGGGCATTTACCTGGTCTCTGATTTTTGCTGCTTCCTCGAATTTCTGCGCCTTGGCCTTGAGCTTCATTTCGCACAATAACTTTTTGCTAAGCGCATCGGTCCTGCCTTCTAAAATTAATGAAATATTCTTTATAGTCCTGGCATATTCTTTCTTTTTTAACTTTTCTTTGCTGGGAGCGGGAGATAGGCCTATTCGGTAATACATGCGCTCTTCCTCAGGCAAGCCGGAGCAAGAGCGATAGGGAAAATACCTGCGGATAATTTTCAGCGCTTCCCTGAGCAGGCCTGCGCTTGTGTAAGGACCGAAATAATGCGCTCCGTCTTTTTCTTTTTTGCGGGTGATACAAATCGCAGGGAATTCTTCATTGGTAAGCTTTACCATGGGAAAGCTTTTATCATCGCGTAAAGAAATATTATATTTGGGATGATATTTATGAATTAAGTTTGCTTCCAACAAAAGAGCAAAACTTTCAGTAGGGGCAAGCCTGTATTCAATATCATTCACATTAGCCATCATTATCACAGTTTTCGTATCCAGTTGCCTACCCACATAACTGCCAAGCCGCTTTTTCAGCGACTTGGCCTTGCCCACATAGATTACATTTCCCTGCTTATCCTTCATCAGGTATACACCGCTTGTATCCGGTGAAGAGGCAATTATTTTTTTTAATTTCTCTGAATTATCGATACTCATTTTTTAGGGATTCTAGGCAATCAGAATTTAGTCTATATATAAGGTTGGGATTTATTTCAACCGCTTTTTTATATAATTCTATTGCCTTATCCTTAGCCCCCATAGAATAGTATATATTGCCGAGGTTAAAATATGCGTCTTCATAATTCGCGTTGATTGCTATTGCTTTTTCAAGCGTGGCTATCGCGTCTTTTCTTTTCCCTAAAGCATTATATACATTGGCAAGGTTGACGGTTGCGTACAACAGATCCATACTATAATATATCTGACCTTTATACATATGATATTCATTGTGGCCAATCTTTATTGCTTCCTTAAAATCACTATATGCCCTATCATACTCTCCTTTCTTCAGAAATATTGTGCCCCTGCTATTGTAAGCTGTTGCGATATTGGGATAGTAATTCAAACAATCGCTCCATAGACTCAGGCCGTCCTTCCAGACCTTGATTCTATTGGACGTTAAAACGGACAAAATTCCGGTTACAGAGAGTAAAATTGCCAAAAGAAAAATTCTGACTAAACGGGCATATTTCAATTTTCTGGCATAGAGCCAGAGAAATCCTGTGGCTAAAGCATAAGATATCCAAACCAAAGGAAGGTAGGCATAGCGGCTGGAAACCATCGCAGCTCCGACAGGCACAAACTGAATGGCTGGCAAGATGGTGGCTAAAAAAAGTGCGCAAAAGAAAACGATCTTCTTGGAATGCCTGCTAATCCAAAAAACCAAAACAATCAGAAGGCAGCATATTAAAAATGACGCAAAGAATATGAAGGGTAAAGAATTCATAATCCGGGGGTAGGGATACAAGCAGGAAAGCCTGACCGGCAAAAATATTTTACTCAGATAGAAAATGATACAGTAACTGGCAATCATAAATTTGTCCAGCCAGTTCGTGCTTTCTGCCCTTATGGCACCTGCCGAGCCTTGAGAAAATACGGAAATTATTAAAAATAAGGCGGCTAATATAAAAAATGGGATCTTTTCTATAAAAATATTTTTACCCCCCCTTACATTTATAAAATAATCCAAGACGAGTAAGACAAGCGGCAAGGTTACTGCCATTGGCTTAGACAAAAGGGCGAAAGTAAAAAAAAGTAAGGATAAATAGTAATATTTGGATTCCTGATTTTTGCCGGCATATCTGATATAGGTGATAATTGCGCATAAGAAAAAGGCGACACAAAGCAATCCTTTTCTTTCACTGACCCAGGCCACAGAATCTACCTGCAGCGGATGCAAGCCAAAAAGGATGGCGGTTATAAAAGCTGCGGGTAAACTTCGGGAAAGCATATAAATAACCAAAAAAACAAGGATGCAATTTAAAAGATGTAAGAACAGGTTTGTTAAGTGGTATCCGAAAGGCCTTAATTTGAAAAAATGGTAATCCAGAGCATAAGACAGGATACTAAGGGGATGGTAATTACCCATATAAAAAGTCGTAAAGATATTTTTAAGATTTTCAAATGAAATAGCTCTAATAAGAGTATTTTCAATTACATACCTGTCATCATCCCAGTTAACAAAGTCATTCTTAAGAGAGGGTAAAAAAAGAGCCGATACTATGATTAAAATTGTGCACCCCAAAAGCAATATGGCAATTTTGTTCATTTTATAGAATAGTTTATTTTAGCGGGTGGCTTGGCTGTGGTTGAGCGGGGCGTCCGAGGATGCCGAGCGGGCACGGTTCACCCGCTAAAACGATAGTCAGTGAGAGCGAGGCACCGCAGGCGAGCGAAATTTTGCCACGCTGGGGCAAAATGAGCGTCCCCGCGAAAGCACAGACAAGACAGGACCCGCAAAACTGCTATTTATCAACTGTTAGGGACAGTCCCCTTTTAAGACTCCAAATTAGCTTTGGCGGGGACAGTCCCTTTCTTGAGCCACTGCCACAATTGCCGCATCTCAGCCACTCTGAAGATAAAACAGAAAATAATATAGGATAAAACTCCGGAAATAAGCGCTAATCCTAAATTAATTATTTTATCCAAAGGCCTTGCGCCTAAAAAAATATTTTTAGAGATAAGGTAACATACGAGTCCCATGCAAAGGCTTGCCGCAAGGATACGCGCAAAAGAAAGAATTATCTCTTTTATCTTGAAATCGCCTAATCTTTTTCTTAAAATCGCAAACAGGATGAAAAATGTAGTTATCCCGGATAGAGATGTAGCCAGTGCAAGGCCTGCGATTTTAAGGGGAAACATCAGTATGGAATTCAAGGTTATATTTATTATTAAAGCAATTGCTGCTACTTTTGTAGGAGTTACAGTATCCTTAAGAGAAAAAAAACACGACTGCAGTATCTTGGTTGCCCCATATGCAAATAAACCAATGCTATAAAATAATAATGCATTGGCGGTAAGTTTTGCGGAATTAACATCAAACCTTCCGCCTCCAAATAAAGTTGAGATAATAGGTAAGGCTAAAACCATAAATCCTACGGAGGCAGGAAGCATCACAAAGAATGTGGTGCGTAAGCCCCAGGAAAGCGTATGCCTTAGTCTGTCGTGATTTTCTTCCAGCGCCTGTGTGGAGAATGTGGGTAGTATTGCCTGTGAAAGCGCATTGCTAAAGATGCCTAAAGGAAACTGAATCAACCTATAGGAAAAATATAATACTGCTACCCCCCCTTCGCCCACAATCCAGGCTAAAGAGCCGAATATTGAATCTACAAAATTGTTTAGCTGATAAATGCTTGAGCTTAAGATACGGGGCGCCATCAATTTACCAATAGTCTTTGCTGCAGGGTGTTTAAACCTTCTAAATAATTCTAACCTAAAACCTTTTTTATAAAGCACCGGTATCTGCACTGCTAATTGCAGAACCCCGCCCACAAGAATCCCTAATGCCAAACCTTTTATCCCTTCTCCGAAAGTAAGCGCAAATACGATTATTGAGATGTTCAGGAGGCAAGGCGAAAATGCAGGCACAGCAAAATGTTTTAAGGAATTAAGTATACCCATAGAATAAGCTGCAAGGCTAATTAATAAAATATAGGGAAAAATGATGCGGTTTAATCTAATCGTGGTTTCTAATTTCTCCGGCGAAGCAATAAACCCGGGCGCAATAAGCCGCACAATAACCGGTGAAAATATTATCCCTAAGAGCGTAATCGACATAAGGATAACCAGCAATAGATTGAGCACAACATTTGCCAGCTCCCAGAATTCCTCTTTCGAATGTTTTACCGTATATTCACTGAATACAGGGACAAATGCGGCATTGGTTGCGCCTTCACCTACTAAATCGCGGAATAAATTGGGTATTCTAAATGCAATGACAAATGCCTGCGCGTAAATATAAACTCCGAATAATCTTGCTATGACCACATCACGGATGAATCCTAAGAGACGGGAGCAAAAGGTCGCAAAACCAATTACGCTTGCAGATTTAGCAATGCTGCGATTAGATTGATGAAGCATAGATTTGGTTGACATAGTTATTTAAATATGATAGAATCACCCTTCAATACGGAGGACATATGCCTAGACGAAAGACCTCTTTAAAAAGAAAACGCGCTGATAAAAAGAAGCACCTGCGGAATTTAAAGATAAAGAAACAGCTTAAGAAGACAATAAAACAATTTATAGCCGCATTGTCGGCGAAGAATATCAATGAAGCCAAAACATTATTGGGAAAGGTATTTTCTCAACTCGATAAGGCAGCAAAAAAAAGAGTTATCCATCCTCGTACATCAGACCGGAAAAAATCCCGCCTAATGAAAAGGCTTTCTAAGGCCGCATAGGTTTATTACAAGCCTCTCTAAAGCAAAAACAGGCTTAAGCCTTCCCGTCTTTATATCAATATCGCAATTAAGCAAAAGCCTCAATCTTCTTTTCATCGTAAGGGCGCCTGCCGCATCTCTTTCTAAAGAATATCTTAACCCGCCCAAAATCCGCTCCGGCCTCTCCCCGGCCTTAAGAAGCTGATTTAACACCCGAAGGGCATAGTCGGGTTTTTTGAGGGCTATCTGACGGCTTAAGGTAAATGTATCTGGCTGCTTCGTTTCTTTAAAATGATAAACCTTAGCATATCTGTATACGTGATTTATAAATTCCTCCGACTTATCCCGCTGGTTTATATCTAAAACAAGGATTATTTGTTTATGCGGCTCCTTCACATATTTAAGAATAAATTCCCTTGTGTCTTCTCTTAAATTTTGCGCGTCTTTTATAACTACAATGCGTTTGGAATCCTTTAGGGGCAGGTAAAGTAATCTTTCTTGCAGGTCTTTTAAGGTTAATTCTCTGGCGTATAAAATATCGAGGTTAAATTGTTCCGTCTCTTTTTTGAGGAATTCTTTTCTTATTGCCTTTAGCTGTATATCTTTGGAAAGAGAGTCTATGCCGATGAATAGGTAAAGCATCTTGACTACCACTGCTCAACTGTGCGCTCAACAATCCTGCGGGCAAGGTCCGTTAGTGCATCGGTTACAGCTGCACTTTCGGATTTTGCCTGAGTTCCGCTGGTAAAATAAGATGTGTTGCCCGTAAAACCATTTTCTTCCCAAGCCAATTTATTTTCTTTTTTATCCCAGAGACTAATATTGACTACCAAATTGATCCGGTATTCCGTGACGTTGTCATTGTCATCGTATGTAAGGGGGTCTTTACGGAACTCAATGAGTTCGCCCTTTAAAACTAAATCTGCAGTCTGTTCTTTCACGGGTTTCAAATTACCGTCGAAAAGAAATTTATTTATAACTGTTTTGGTGATGTCCGTCTCTAATGTGGGCCTGTAGATCCTGTATTTATTTGCGGTGTAGGCCTCATTGGTAATATCTACCTTATTCACAAAAGGTGTTATATATATGGTTTTGAACTTATTTGATACCATTGAACGGGTGGTATAACCGCAACCTGTCATAGTAACGAGCAACCAGCAACCAGTAACCAGAAAAATGAGTTTCCGTATCATTTTTTCTTCTCCATTAACTGTAATCTTTCTAATGCCTTCATCGCCCATGCGCTATCTGGATAGTTATTAACCGTATCGTTGTAGTAAATCTTTGCAGATTCATATGCCTTTTGTTTTTCGTAGAACCGCCCGATATTATAACTTGCCTCTGCCTCTTTCTCCTTTAACTTATTGATATTTTTCTCTGCCTCTTGGGAAAGAACCGCTTCAGGATGCTCTTTTATAAACTCTTCGAACTTTTGCTTGGCTTCCTGAGTCGCCCCCTGGTCATAAGCAAATCCTCTGGATACGGCTGCGCGGCAAGCGGCAATCTGAAATTTTGCCGCCTCGACCCATTCGCTATCAGGATAATTAGAAATCACTTTATTAAAGGCCTCTTCCGCTTCATAGTATCTCATCAGGCCTTTTAAGACCAGGCCTAATTTATACTGCGCCTTCGGCGCTAAGGGGCCGAAAGAAGAATTTTCTACCACTTTGGCAAATATCTCTATAGCCGGATTTTCCACGGGTAAAGTCATGCCCATGGCCTTGCGTTTTTCACCTGTCATAAAGCGCTCAGCAATTTTGTATTCGCGCTCAACAATCTCCTGAATCCTTTCTGAAAAAGGGTATTTGTCAATAATCTTCTGGTATGCCTGATACGCCTCGTATAAATTACCCTGCGCCTCTTCTGTAAGCCCAAGATAATACTGGCTTTCTGAAGCCTCAAAAGACTTGGGATATTTCCTCAGGAGCATCTTGAATTCGCGCTTTGCGTCTTCGTATTTTTTCTCATCATAAAAGGCCTTGGCAAACTCAAATTGTTCCTTAGGGGTTGATTTAACCTGGTGCTTGGGATTTACCCATTTGCCTGTCTTGGGTGTCCAGATCCAGTAAGGGTACGCTGTACTTACGGATAAGCCCAAAAAGATAAATCCTATAATTATAATTATCCGTCTCATAGCTGTTTAATTTAACATATATATTGAGATTTGTCAACCCCGCACCTTCGTTGAAATATAATACAGCGTTAAATGAACGGTGGGATCAAATCAGCAATGTCTATGGTTGCCTTTTAAGTAACTTATTGTAAAAGTAATTTTAGAGAAATTAAAAACTGAGATAAGTAGAGCGTAATAAAGCAGAGCATACACAAAACATATAATGGGTAATTTAAAATATGCTCCGGGGATACCGATTAATAAGGAATTGATTTTGAATAAAATTATGATAAACAGCTCGCAACTCACCGCAAATATGGGAGCCAAAGGAGAAAATAACATGCCAATCAACGCCACAATAAAACCCGAGGCTACAATAATAGTCATATAAGGAACAATAATCATATTTGCCAAGATGGTAATGGGTGAGAGAATTCTAAAGTAATAGGCAATTAAAGGCAAGAGGCCAAGCCAGGCAGATAAGGATACAGAAAATATTGAAATTAAAAAGCGTATCCGGGGTATTTTATTTAACTTTTCAGGAAACAGAGATTTAATCTTAGGTGAGAGCCAGACAATGGAGACCACACTTAAAAATGAAAGTTGAAAACTAATCTCAAAAAGCTGCCAGGGATTAACCGCCAATATTATTAAGGCGGCGAGTGATAAAGAATTGTAAATATTAACCTCCCGCTCAAGAAAATAGCCAAAGAGTAACATAGTCGCCATAATTGTCGCGCGTATTACTGGAGTATTTGCACCAGTTAGAATGGAGTAAATAATCAATAATAACATTGTAAGAATATACCGCGGTTTTCTTGGAATCTTTATTATTTTTAAGGTTAATAACATTATAAAAGCCACTATACCCAAATGCAAACCCGAGATTGCAATTATGTGAACAGTACCTGAGTAAACCAAAACATCTCTGGTGTGAGCAGATAAATTTTGTCTCTCCCCTAAAATAATAGCATTCAATATGCCTGCCGAAAAAGGGGATAAATTCTTAACAATGACATCTTTCATTTTGTGTCTCATCTGGAAGGCAAATGACTTTACGGGATTGCCGACATTCTTATCTAACTGTTTAACCATACTACTGTCTTTTTTTATACTAAGAATATGATAGATATTTTGATGTTTTAAGTAATCCCTATAATTGAATCCTTTCGAAAAAGAAAATGGCCGATACAACTTGCCCTTTAAGAATAACCTATCTCCATAGGAAAACCCATTCTTTCTAAAAACCTTGACTAAAACCTTGCCGCAGGTCTTCTGCCAAGTTTCATTCACTTTTAATTTCTCTGCCTTTAGAATAAATGATACCTTTTCGCCTTGATAAATAGGGTCATTATCAATAACACCTATTAGAGAAACAGAGTCGCTCTTATAGGGAATTAATTTGGCAATATGACAATTGGGTAGGATTTGAGAATTTCTTAATAATGTAGCGCCTAAGAAAAAAGCAGCACATAGAAAGAAAATACTAAATTTTGTATTTTCCCTTATGAAAAGAATACTGAATATTAAGGATGGAAAGGTAAGTAGGCAAAAAATAAGGAAAGGTATTTTAAGGTATGCCGCAACCAGTATTCCCAAATAAAAAGAAGCGGTTAGCCAGACTAAAGGACGGTTCATTTTAATTATTTAACGAATAATAAATCTTTTAATTTCTCGTATCGATAATTAGTAATTCCTTTTATCTTTTTTAATTCTTCAACGCTGGTAAAATCACCATTTTGGTTTCGATATTCAAGGACATGCTGAGCTAATTTTTCACCGATTCCAATAATACTGACTAACGTTTCTCTATCGGCTTTATTTAGATCTATTTTACCGATATTTTGATCAAAACAGACAATGACCTTAACCGCAGTATATCTTTTAGCTAAAAAATTAATCCCTGCGCCTGCCAGAGCCACGGTGATTAGGAATAATGCGACCTGGCGTTCTTCTCTGGTAAGATTAAACATAAAAATGCCCCTTTCTACTATAATTGACGCAGAAAGAGGCAAAATCTAACAAAAATAGGGACACCCAGTTTGCCAAAGCTAAGGGTGTCCCTGATTAGGCTACGATGTTAACGAGCTTTTTGGGGACAATGATAAATTTTTTGACGGGCTTATTTTGAATCCAGGGTTTTAATTTCTCATCGGTAAGAACCAGCTTCTTAAGTTTGTCTTCCGATATATCGGCAGGGACTTCTATTTTTGAACGCACTTTCCCATTGACCTGAATAACTATTACGATATTCTTTTCAATTAAAATGCCGGGGTCATATTCTGGCCACTCTTGTATAAAAATACTTTCTTTATTGCCCAAGCGCTGCCATAACTCTTCGCTAAAATGCGGGACAAAAGGGCTAAGCATAATTACCAGGTTCAAAAATACTTTCTTATCAGCGCCTGACTGATAAACCGCATTCACAAGCTCCATAAGAGCGGCGATGGCAGTATTAAATTTAAAACTCTCTATGTCCTCGGTAACTTTTTTAATTGTCTTATGCAGGATTCTATCTAAAGAAGGGTTGGATTTTTCTTTTAGATTCTCCTGTATGCGCCAGACGCGGTTTAAAAATTTGAATGCCCCTTCTATCCCGCGGTCATCCCACTCCAATTCAGTCTCCGGAGGAGCAGCAAAAAGGATAAATAATCTTAGAGTATCCGCGCCATATTTTTTGATAATAGAATCCGGGTCAACGATGTTACCGCGTGACTTAGACATCACCTCGCCGTTTTTTAAAACCATGCCTTGCGTGAGTAATTTCTGAAACGGCTCATCAAAATCTACTATTTTTAAATCCTTAAAAAATTTTGTAAAGAAACGTGAATATAGTAAATGTAAAATCGCATGTTCAATGCCTCCGATGTATTGGTCAACCGGCATCCAGTATCCGGCTTCCTGTCGGTCAAAGGGCCCGTTGTCAAATTTTGGCGAGCAAAATCTTAAAAAATACCACGAGGAATCAAAAAAGGTAGCCATTGTATCGGTTTCTCTACGGGCAGGTCCTTTACATTTAGGGCAGCAAACTTCCACGAATTCTTTGACTTTGTTTAAGGGGTTGCCGCCTTTTCCGGTAAAAGGTGCCTCCTTTGGCAACTCTACCGGCAAATCTTCGTAAGGGACGGGGACAATGCCGCACTTCTGACAATATATAATCGGGATGGGTGTTCCCCAATAACGCTGGCGTGAAATGAGCCAATCGCGCAGGCGCCAATGTGTCTGGATTTTCCCAATACCTGTTTTCTCCATCCACTCTGCAATTTTTATTTTAGCTTCTTGATTAGCAAAACCATCAAATTGCCCGGAATTAATCTGTATCCCGTCACCCTCATAAGCCTCGTTTAGTTCTTGGGGTTCTTGAGTTCGCGAGTTCTCGGGTTTTCTAATAACTATTCTCAGGGGCAAATTATGTCCTTTAGCAAACAAAAAATCCCGCTGGTCATGAGCTGGCACTGCCATGATTGCGCCTGTTCCGTATTCCATTAATACATAGTCAGCAATCCATATAGGCACCTCTTCATTATTTACCGGATTTACAGCAAAACTTCCCGTAAATACACCTTGCTTTTTTACGTCACTAGCGGTGCGGACAATTTTGCTTTCTTTAGCCACCTTGTTAATAAATTTTAAAACCTCTTTTTCCTCAGGGTTTCCTTTAATGATTTCTAAAACACTAGGATGTTCCGGAGCTAAGACAATATAGATAGCGCCAAAAATTGTATCAACCCTCGTCGTAAAAACCGGTATTATTCCATCGTTATCTTTGAGCCGAAAATATATCTGGACACCCTCGCTCTTACCTATCCAGTTAGTCTGCATGCTCAAGACTCTTTCCGGCCAATCTTTTAACTGCTTTAAGTCCTCCAGTAAACGTTCTTTGTATCCGGTAATCTTTAAAAACCACTGCTCTAAATCCTTTTGTTCTACTTTTGTATAACATCTCCAGCAGCCGCCATCCACAACCTCTTCATTTGCCAGGGTTGTTTCACATGAAGGACACCAGTTAACAAAGGCTTCCTTTCTGTAGGCAAGACCTTGCTCAAACATCTTTAAAAATATCCATTGATTCCACTTATAATAATCACTATCACAGGTAGAAATCTCTCTATCCCAGTCATAGGAAAATCCCATTTTCTTCAATTCAATCCTCATCCACTCAACACATTTATGAGTCCATATATCAGGCTTGGTTTTATTTTTTATGGCTGCATTCTCTGCCGGCTGGCCAAAGGCATCAAAGCCCATAGGATGTAATACATTATAACCCTGCATCATCTTATATCGGGCTGCCACATCTCCAATCGTATAATTTCTCACATGTCCCATGTGGATTTTCCCGGAGGGATAAGGAAACATCTCCAAAAGATAAAATTTTTTTCTATCAGGGTCAGGCAAAACGCAAGAAATCTTTTCTTTCTGCCATACCTCCTGCCATTTTTCTTCTATTTCTTTAAAGGGATAAGACATAATTTTTTAATTCTCCCGTAATTTTCTAACCGTTTTTAGATTCATTACATCCGCCTGTCGGGTCATCTTGGGTGTCTCTAAGATAAAGGGGAGGTTTCTTAATTTCGGATGATTAATAATTCTTTTCATTCCCTCCAATCCAATATTACCTTTACCGATATTTTCGTGTCTATCGTGATGAGAACCTAATTTGTCCTTGGCGTCATTTAGATGTATGAGTTTAATGAGATTTATGCCCAGTAATTCATCAATTTCATCCAGCGTTGCTTCAAAGCCGGCTTTGGTTGAAACATCGTATCCTGCCAAGTAAGCATGCGCAGTATCAAAACAAAGGCCGATGCGACCTTTATCTTTTAAACCCTCGATAATCTTTTTTTGATGGATGAAATTATAACCCAGCCATGAACCAGAGCCGGCAGTATTTTCTAATAATATGCCTACATTGACGCTTTTGGTCTTTTGTAAAATTCTGTTTAGGGCTTCGATTAATCTTTCTATTCCTGCTTCCTCAGATGTCTCTTTGTGGCTACCCATATGCGTAACTATATAATCCGCTTTTAAGGTATGCGCCTCTAAGATATCCTCAATATAGGCATCGATAGATGCCTCATAAAGCCTGGGGTTCGGCGAGGCAAGATTAATCAGATACGGTATGTGGATAAAAATAGGCTTTATCCCGAACTTCTCTCGCCTTTTATTAAATTCCTCTATATCTCTGGGCTCTAAAAAGTTATCGCGCCATCTTTGAGGATTACGGCTGAATATCTGCATAATATTACAGCCCAATTTGTGACAGCGCTCAACAGCCTCGTAAATTTTTCCTTCTGTAGAAACGTGGACTCCTAAAAGCATGATGCTCTAAATTATACCCCAGTTGTAAATTAGCGTCAAGGTTATAGTTGACGCAATAAAAAGGACGGATTACAATTCGTCCTTTATTTTTGGTGGAGCTGGAGGGATTTGAACCCTCGACCCCTTGCATGCCATGCAAGTGCTCTCCCAGCTGAGCTACAGCCCCAAAAATAAATTTTATTAATAAAATTTATTTTTGGTACTTGGGCAATGTGCACAAGTACCTCAAATAAAAATTTATCTATTGACCTTTGATATTTTAGAATATAAAATGGTTAGCGTCAACTATTTATTGCCGAGGTGGTGGAATGGCTTACACGTCGGTCTCAAAAACCGATGAGCGCAAGCTCGTGAGGGTTCAACTCCCTCCCTCGGCACTTATTTTTTGGATTCTCTTAGGATGGCGTTTTGTTCAAGGTAGGGTTTTATTGCGGCGTAAATGCGCTGGGCAATCATCTTATAGCCACTAGCGTTAGGGTGCAGAAAATCGCTTTTCATAGAGGGATTGGTGATTATTCCGCTCAATATATGGGGGATAAATATAGCCCTTTTTTCTCGGGCGAGATTAGAAAATGCTTTCCGGTATTCTGAAAAAAACATACCTGCGCTTATATCTACAATAGCCACCATTGCGCCTCTTGACTGAATTTGTTCGGTCATCAGTTTAATATTATTGAGCGTAACTTCCTTAGGGATTTGTTTTAAGAAATCGTTTCCGGCAAATTCAATAATTACAAGAAGCGGTTCTTTATCCAATACATCGGTCTTAAAGCGCATCAGCGCTTCAGGGGTGGTATCTCCGTCTACGCCTGCATTGATCACCGGCGCATTAATTAACTTAGCTAATATTGAAGGGTAATCTTCGCCTGGATTCGCTCCGTATCCAAAGGTGAGGCTGTTGCCAAAGCAGATAATATTTGTTCCTTTTGAATCTATATTTTTAATCTCTCTTTTAGCACAGGCACTTACCAATAGAACAATAGAACAATAGAACAATAGAACTAACAGCTTACTTTTTCTCATATCTTAATCTTAACTGACCACAGGCAGCATCAATATCCTGACCGCGCGGCCTTCTTAAAGTTACATTTATACCTTGCTTTAGAAGATAATCCCTGAACAATAAAATTTCTGCTTCTTTAGGTGGTTCAACCTTACGTTCTTTTATGGTGTTAGCCCCGTTAGAAATCTTGTTTTCTCTCTCAATAACTTTAGTATTTCTAACGGGGTTAGCGGGAATAAGATTGACCTTGCAGTTTAACCCCTTTAATATTTTACTTAAAATTCGCGCATTTTGCAAATCAGAATTTATACCTTTGATTAAAATGTACTCAAAGGTAATCTGGCGGTTTGTCTTCCTGATGTATTCTATGCAGGTCTTAATAAGGTCCTTGATTGGATATTTTTTATTTATGGGCATAATTTCTGCCCTCCTCTTATCATCCGCTGCATGTAAGGAAATAGACAGCTCTATCTGCAACCCTTCATCCGATAATCTTTTAATCCCCGGGATTATGCCGCAGGTAGAAATAGTGATTCTTCTCGCTCCGATATTTAAACCTTCGGGTGAGTTTATAATACGGATGGCTTTAATAACATTATCATAATTATCCAGCGGCTCACCAATACCCATGAATACAAGGTGGGTAAGTTTTTTATTTTTAGAATAATTCTTTAGATATAAGGCCTCACCGAGCATTTCCCCGGTTGCAAGGTTCCTTTTAAAACCTGATAAGGCGCTTGCGCAGAAACTACAACTGAATTTGCAGCCTACTTGGGTAGAGATGCATCCTGTAATTCTTTTTTCTGCAGGTATGGCAACTGCTTCAATAAGATTTCCGTCTCTAAGTTTGAAGAGAAATTTTTCTGTTCCGTCGCAAGACTTAAGTCGTTTTATTAACTTTAAACTGAATAGATAAAAATCTTCTTTTAATCGCTTTCTTAAATCCGAAGGCAGGTCACTCATCATTCCAAAATCTGTGATTCCTTTTTTGTATATCCAAGAGAAAATCTGTTTAGCATGGAAAGTCTCCTGTTTGCTTTTATGCAGAAACTCTCTTAGCTCTTCTAAGGTTAAGTCACTAATATTTTTCATTACTTAATCTCGTTTGCAGGAATTCTCGAAACTCCGGCGGGAATTCTATCTTTGCTCTTCCAGCAGAGCATTTATCTATATTTTCGATAATCCGGGGTATCTTTGCATAAGGGATACTAATTAATAATTTATCTTTTTCTACATTGCACATTTTTCTTGCGGTATAATCGTAGAATGAAACGTTGACTTCGCCTGACAATAAAGGATAAATTATACTCATCCTGCAGGTAGGTCCACCGATTTTAATCTTAGGCATAACTCCGTCCAAAAATGTTACCAAAGTAAGCAGACGGCAGGCTGTTTCTGCATTAACTACAAAAAGGACTAATTGCGGTAGAATTTGCGCTTTTTCCATAGGTGCTAGTATAAAATAAGAGTTAGAGTTGTCCGGCGGCTCTTCCATTTGAGAAAGGAGGCTGTCTAAGGCCTGGTAAGAACAAAAGAGCTTTTCTCCCTCTACCACGAATTTTTTTATCATAGCTTCAATTTTTGGGTCTTTAATTTTATGGAACCCCAGATGCCAGGACGCACCAAAGCAGGCATTATTTGATTTATCTAACTGTATGATTTCGCCTTTTCCAGCGTCTAATATTGCTCTGCATATGCGCACCTTTTTACCGGTATTTTCTAAAAGTGGCTCTTTCACGCAATTTACTGCCACAGGGCTAAACTCTAAATTCAAAAGTTCTTTTAAAATCAGGGAATAATCCTGCCATTCTTTTTTATCCATAATCTTCACCTCTTTTTTTATTTATATATTATACCACAAAAATAAGTGAGCACATAAGTTATGGAGCAAGCCATTAGTTAGCTATCAGTGCTTCCGTAAGTTATGTGCTCATTAAAAAAGGGACACCCTTTGCTTTGGATAAAAGGGTGTCCCTCGATTGGGAAACTGGGTGTCCCTAGAAGGTGTATTTCAGTTGGGTGTAGAACTGGTTCTCATCGCGGAATTGGCCGTTGCTATCCCAGACATTGCCATAGAAGTAATGCACACCTACACTAAACACCAAGTTATCCTTGAGCTCATAATTTACCTTGGGCGATAACTTTCCCTGATTATCGTCGGTAAAGCTCCATGAGACTTCGGGCTTCAGACGGTCATTGAAGAAGTGCGAAGAAAGCTTTAGCGAAAAAATATTTTCCACTTGGTCAGCCGGCCCATAAGTATAGGCATTCATCGGATAGGTCTCTTGAGCGACAGTCCGTCCTACCTTAGCATGTTCTAAGATATACTGCGAAAATTGAAAACTTCCTGTCCATCGGGTAAGAAAGTTTCTGTCTATGCCGATCAACCAGAATTTGTTATCCCAGCGTTTATACCCCTTAGTAGAGGCAGCTGTAGGGTTGCCAAAATAAGTGGGTTCATCATTATAATAAGCAAATTCTCCTCTTAAGGTTACGCCCTGCATTGGTCCGGGATTAGTAAAGGTTTTATTGAATGAACCTCCGTAAATGCGCCAAAGTGGGAAATTTCTATTGACTATATATTTAGTACCGCTTGTAGATATAACATTACGCGCATTATAATAGTGTCCGTAAAGAAAATTCAAAGTGTAATCTAAATCGCCAATCCTATCTGACCACTGTAATCCCCAGGTGGCATTATTAAATTGGTGACCAACAGGATTTAATTTTACATCCCAAGTACAACCGTTACGCATCATTAGTTGCATAAAGGCATCGAATTCCGTATATGAACGAAACACAAAAGGCGCACCCAGATAAGCAGCTTCGGATTGTTCCCAATCCGGGATAAAAAGAAGCTGCAAATTGGAGTTTAACTTGGGAGAATAATTAATATTGGCCATCCACAAGGGGATGCGGATATCCTGCATATCGGGTAGCCAGAATTCAGATAAATCAACGGGATTAACCCTGTCCAGGATGGTAATGCCGTCTGCCTGACCCCAGGCAACCTGCTGTTTACCTAACCTTAAAAGCCATGGACCGTTGGTATAATCAAGGTAACAGTCCCTTAACCAATCGCTGCGCTGGATATGTCCATTATAATGCTGGGCGATATCAAGTTTATCGCGCGCATCATAAGCAGCATCATACCAGTATTTTGCCTTGGTAAAAAATACTAACTCATCTCCCTTAATCTTATACTGCCCAGCAAGTTCCACAATGTTCTTCTCTTTAGTTAAATCACCGTTTAAACTCTCTATTCTTATAGAAGTCTCATTTTTAAGCGAACCGCTAAAAGAAAGTTTATCTTCGGCATAAGCCAAACTAGTTAGAAGAAACAATATTAAAATCCAGATATGCTTTTTCACTTTTACAACCTCCTTTCTTTACCATCTCGACTGCATAAGGGCTCTTTCAGTAAATAAATTTTCGGAAAGACCCCGGTCAAATTTTATATCACTATTCACAATAACCGTACGGTGTCCGGTTCTTAGGTCTTTACCTTCAAGCATCGCCTGCACCGGATATCCTTTGCCATTTACATCATAAATTACATATTCTTTAAATAGGGTCTTAAACATACGGCCTAAGGGATCATACATCTCCTCATAAATACCGCCACCAGTGTCCTTGTCTACCCAGAGGATCCTTTTCGAGTAATACCAGGGCTTCTTTATAGGCTTTGCCTCAATTACAAAACAAGGGGCATCTTTAAAATAGGTCTTTTTGTCAAACTCGCAAAGGTAACCTTTAAAATTCTCTTCTCTTAGTAATGTGTAAGTTTCATCTTCAAATCTACGGGTCAAGATATCCTCATTTGTAAAATCAGAACCCAGAAAAGAGTCGTCGGCATTGGCGCTAGATATTTTTCTAATCTTTTTTAAAGAGGGAACCCAAAGCCAGGAATCCTGCTGTCTCTTGGGAAACATATATGTCCAGGTAAGCGTACCCATACCTCTTACTGCTGGAGAAGTAAAAATTACTAAATCCTTATAAGCAATATCGTCTAATTTTCTTCCTAGTGTTATCCTCTGTCTAAGTGTCTCTTTTTCTCTTACAGTACCTGATTTGTCAATAAAATATGCTTTCCCCTTAAGCTCCGCATCGCGCGCAAATTTGGTGTATTTCACAAAATACTCAATCCGCATAATTTCATCCGCTTTCATACCTCCCTTGGGTTTATAGACCTGAAAGTACTCCAGCTCTGCAGCAAGGCCTATATTTGCCATAAGCACAATTGCTGCAAGTAATACTAACAGCTTTTTCATCTCTGCCTCCTTTTAATGAGCGCATAACTTACGGAAGTTTTGAAAGAGCGACGTAAGTTATTTGCGCGAATTAACCCTTGACATCTTCGATGTCAAGGGTAAGTTCGGACTTATAAGTTATGTCGATTAGATAATTTATAGCTATCTCCATAACTTATGTCCTCACTTAAAAAATTTGGGCTTAATAACCATAATCATTGACGGCAAGACAATTAGAGTGCCGATAACATTGAAGAAAATCAAGAAACTCAAAAGCATCCCTAATCTGGCCTGCATAAGAATGGGAGAAAACATCCAGATTGCTATTCCGATGGTTAGACTAAGCCCGGTGAAAAATACAGCTTTGCCTGAAGTAGACATTGCCTCAATTAGAGCTTCTCTTAATGCACCACCTCCTTCTTTTAACTCATCGATAACACGCGACACAATATATATGCCGAAATCATCGCCGAAGCCTATGCCTAAGGCAATTACGGGGATTATTTCAGCAGTAAGACCAACCTTTAAAAACCCCAAAATTCCTAAAAGAAGCGTTGTCCTGAATATCAAAGGCAGGAATAAAACTGCTGTGCCTAATACCCATCCATAGGCCACAATAAGGCAAAATAACACCAGCACTGCAGTTCCTATGGAATTCGCACTCAACATTGGCTTGACTGTCTGGTTAACCGCAGCCAGCATTCCAATAGTGCCTCCTGCATAACGAAACTCAACATCTTTAGCCTTATGGTTTGTCTTAATCCAGGCTTCAGTCTTATCAAGCACATTATTTATCGTAGAGGCTTTATGGTCCAGAAGATCAATTTTTATATTGGCGTATTGATAATTAGGATTAACTACGGGGTCAAAATCTCCGGGAAACCCGGTCAAAGAATATAAAAACATATACTCTGCGATGGTCTTATCATTATCAGGGATTCTGAATTCCTCGCGCCTGCCGTCAAACATCGCCATATTCATACCCTTCATGTATTCTACAAGAGAAAGCGTCCTGCCCACGCCTTTTACCCCTTTCTCCAAATAGCGCTGCAGGCTATCCATTTCTTTGAGGACTTCTGGCTCTAAGATTGCATCCTGGCCTTTTCCTTCTACGAATACATAGTAGGGGTCAGAAGTAGAAAATTTCTCACTAATAAATTTTTCTGCCCTGTTATAGTCACTTTCGCTGTAAAGCAACGACGTGCCGGGTTTTTTATCGCCCACTATCAATTGACTTGTGCCCCAGATAGCAATCAATGTTAAAACACAAAATGTCGTAATCACTATCCAGCGCGAACGCTTATTTACCGCTAAATTTGCAAAATTACCCAACACTCTATTGGTAAGCGAGGTTCTTTCTTCTTTGAGCACCTCTAAGCGTTTAGGGGGTTTCATAAAAGAAAGCAGGTTGGGCACTAAAATAATTGTGCTGAAAAATATACTCAATATTCCGAATCCAATCCCCACGGCAAGGCCCTTTACCATCCCTAAGGGCACGAAAATCAAGGTAAATGGCGCAATGCCATCGGTAAGTAACCCTGTAAATGCGGGAACAAATAAATTGCGGGTAATTTTAATGGCTGCTGCTTTAGAATTGCGTTTGTGCTTACTCATATATTCATAATAACGCTTGATGAACTGCACGGCATGGCTGGTGCCAAGCGCAAATACAAGAAAGGGCGCAAGGACCGTTGAGGGCGTGAGTTTATAACCAAGCATGGCAGTCATTCCTAATCCCCAGAGTGTAGCCATGAAGGCGGATAATAAAGGTAGCATTACCCCTCGTTTGGATTTAAATGCATTAAATAAAACCAGAGACATCGCTAAAACGGTGAAAATAAAAAGACTGGCCATCTTCGGCAGATAATAATCAAGCCACCCCTGTAAAACCGGTTGACCCGAAATGTATATGGAGTGATTATCATCTTCGTACTTATTTTTTATGCCCTGTAAAATTTCAAATATCTTTTTTACCGAAACGTCTGATTCAAAATCTGCCTGGATGAGGCTGGATTTTAAATTCTTTGAGACAATCACACCGTACACAAGCGGGTTTCCTATAATCCGTGCTTTAAGAATTTCTAAATCTTGCGGGTTTTTGGGAGGGTCATGCATTAGCCATTCGGTTTTAAAACCCTCTTCATTTGCCTCCACATGTTTTACTTTTCTGGCAGAGAGAGATACCACGCGACCGGCATTTATCCCTTCGGTCAGATACAAATCATTAGTAATCTGCCAGACCTTATCCAAAGTTACCAGATTCAGTATGGTATCCTTTTTGACTTCAATGGCAATGGAGACCTGATTTAAGCCGCCAAAAACTTTAATCAGCCGATTTTGAATCTCAAGATAAGCATGCTTTAACGGATAAAAATCACCGAGGTTGGTATTAAAGGAGAGGTTCTTTAACTGATATGCAAAAAATAGACTCACGATAAGGCATATTGTTAAAAAACCATACCTGTATCTGATTAAGCCGTGACTAAACCAATGAAGAAATTTATTCACCCCGCACCTTCTCTTTTATTTAAGATTGTTATCTTATCTAATAAATAATAAACATTGTGCATTTTAAATATGAATACGTTTGAATATAAAGAAGGTGCGGGGTTCATTTTCTTAATTTTTCTTTATCAATTTTACCGGCTCTATTTTTAGGAAGCAATGTCTTGAATTCAAAATAATGGGGTATTTTAAAATGCGCTAAGTGCTGGCGGCAAAAATAACGCAGTTCTTCAGCAGTTAAACATTTTCCTTCTTTTAAAACTACAAAGGCCTTGGGCAATTCACCCCTTAATTTATCCGGCACGCCAATCACAGCCGCCTCAGCAACAAAAGGGTGTTTATGTATAGCTATTTCTATTTCTGGCTCAAAAACAATTTCACCGCCAACCTTAATCATCTCTTTTTTCCTGCCTACAATATAAAGGTATCCTTCGGAATCAAACCTACCCAAGTCACCTGTATGAAACCAGCCATTGCGTATCGTCTCTGCAGTTAGTTTGGGGTCATTATAATAACCGTCTGTAACTACCCAGCCCTGGACTACTATTTCTCCAACTTCGCCTTGCGGTAATTCGTTATCGTTCTCATCAAATACCCTTACCTCTATCCAGGGTGCAGGCCTGCCTACACTTTCAATCTTCTTTGAATCTTGGGCAATTACTGTAGTAGGTGCATTCGTTTCGGTTAAACCCCAACCATTAAAGAAATGTGCCTGAGGACAATACCGGTTGAACCTGCGCAGTGCATCAGGAGAACTGGAAGCCCCAAAAGAAACTATCCAGCGCAAGCTCGACAGGTCATAAACTTCAAATTCTTTTAATTGTAAAATTGCATAATACATCGAGGGGACCAGCCAGAAACAGGTAATTTTGTAATTTTGAATATTCTTTAAAAACTCCGAGGGAATAAAACGTTCCATCAAAACTACAGTAATACCGTAAGCAAGGCTATTCTGAAGATAAACCAGGCCGCCTAAATGCGAAATCGGCAAAGCACACAAGATAATGTCTTTCTCGTTTAAATCCACAAAAAACTCCATTGCCTTGGGAGGTGCGCCTAATTGAAGATAATTTACTAAAACACCCTTGGGTTTGCCTGTGCTTCCGGAAGTATAAAAGATAATCGCATAGTCTTTATCTTTGATATCAATCTTAGGAAATTTATTTTCTCCCTTATCCAATAACTCCTCAAAACACAGGAAGTTTTCTACTCTCTCATGGCATGCAATAATGTCTTCTAATTGAGGACAATTTTCTTTAATCTTTGTTAATGAAACAGTGGCTTTTGGCTTGGTAATTAAAACCTTTGCCTCAGAATGACGCATGCAGGAGATAAGTTCATCATCAGCGAGCATAAAATCCAAAGGCACAGCTGTTGCGCCGCAACACCAGATAGCCAGATAACTATAAATGTACTCCGGCCAGTTTGGTAGGTATATAGCTACTCTGTCGCCCTTTTTTATCCCTAAATTTATTAGACTATGCGCGAGCTGGAAAGAAAGGTCTTTTAATTGACCAAAGGTTATTGTCTTGTCTTTAAAGATTATGGCGGGCTTCTGGGGAAATTTCTCGGCAGTATGGTCTAAGGTCTTAGCAATATGCATGTTTTGGTCTTAGATTATAGTAAAATTTTACTATTTTAATTTTACTAAGGTTTATAAATTTGTCAAGCAATTTTTTTAACAGGAATGAAACTCGCTATATTTCTTAGGGTTAAGTTATTTTATCTGGAGGGCTAAATATCAGGACTTATGCGGCTCAATAATGACCTTGATACAATCTTCTGCCTTAGCCACAAGCTGAAAACCTAAGCCTGTCTCTTCCAGGCTTAAGCGGTGGGTAATTAACTTAACGAGAGGAAGGTTTTTCTTGCGCATTAATTCTATGGCTGAAAGGGCATCGGAAGGAGCATTACCGTAAGAATGCAAAATTTTTATGCTCTGGCGCCAGAAATCATTTACGGGAATAGGTAAATTCACTCCCGGTTCAGTGGGCGCAAAGCACAATATCGTGCCTGCGCGCTCCACGCATTGTAAAGCTTGCTGGAAAGCAGAGAGTGCAGAGGTACAAACAATAACCAGATCTGCCAACCTATTCTCGTTTACCTGCCTAAGGTAAGTAACCAGGTCCTCTTTGGCATGGATTGCTAAAGTAGCTTCCAAATCTTTGGCTATTTTTAGACGATATTCATTGATATCTGTAATTATGACTCTCTGGGCTCCCGTGGATTTAGCTACCAATAAATGCAATAACCCGGAAATACCTGCTCCGAGTATAAGCACACTCTGACCAGGTGTAAGTTGGGCCAGCCTTTGAGCACGCACTACGCAGGCTAATGGCTCGATAAAAGTCCCTTCTTCAAAGGATATTTCCTCAGGAAGCAAAAATACTCCCCGCTGCACATTGATTTTAGGAACACGGATGTATTCTGCAAAGCCGCCAGGATAGTAATTTGTAGTATGCAGGGTCTCGCATACTGTGTGATTGCCGCTTAGGCAATAGCGACAGGTATTACAAGGGACATGGTGAGAAACAAAAACCCTATCCCCATTCTTATAACCTTCAACATCTTTACCTACCTCAACAATTTCTCCTGTAGCTTCATGCCCTAAAACTAAAGGCGCCCGTTTCAGCCGATACCACTCCATAACATCGCTGCCGCAGATTCCGCTTGCCATTACTTTTACCAATAATTCACCAGCGGAAATCTTCGGTAAGGGCATTTCCTCTAACCGAACATCCCGGTTGTTATAATACATGGCTACGCGCATTATTTTTTATTCTTAATCTCTTTGAATATCTCGTGGGCTTTTTTGGGATTAGCTTCTTCATGCACTATTGCCCGTAAGGCCTTGGCCATAGCTACAGGATGGGTGCTCTGCCAGACATTCCTTCCTAAATTTATTCCAATCGCGCCTTTTTGCATACCGTCATAAACAAACTCAAATGCCTCAAGCTCTGTTTCGCATTTTGGCCCGCCGGCAATGACCACAGGCACAGGACAACCGCATACCACCTTATCAAAATCTTGTTTGCACCAATAGGTCTTGACTATACGCGCGCCGAGTTCTGCGGCAATACGGCAGCTTAAAGCAAGGTAACGGCTATCCCGTTTTTCCAATTCACGGCCAACAGCAGTGACTGCCATTACCGGAATACCGTAATTTTCGCATTCATTCACTAATTTTGCTAGATTCATCAGCGTTTGATACTCATAACCACTGCCGATAAAAACAGAAATTCCCACTGCAGAGGCATTAAGCCGGATAATCTCTTCTATAGAGGTAGTGAGTCCTTCATTGGCTAAATCACGACCTGCCATGCTTGTGCCGCCGGATACCCTAAGGATTATTGGTTTGGTATTGCCAGGGTCTATTGCAGAACGCAATACTCCCCGCGTAACAAAAAGCCCGTCGCAAAAAGGAAGTATTTCTTTAATAGTTTCACCTGGTTTTTCTAAGCATCTCGTGGGTCCTTGAAAATACCCATGGTCTATGGGCAAAAAGAAACAATGTCCGTCAGGTTGAATTAATCGGCTTAGACGATTTTTCATTCCCCAATCCATCATACTCCTCCTCTTTATTTATTTTTTAATTAACTCCACAGTATCTAAGTAAAGCGTACCTTTTGCTTCAGGCAGAGGTTCAAACTGAAAACTCTTGATAGGAAAATCTAAGTTGGCATTTTTATCAGCTGCATCGGGTTGCCAGTCAGGCCGAACAAAAAACTCATTAAAAGGACAAACTATTTGTTTCCAACCTTTAAAATTATCTTCGAACATATAACGCCACATTTCATTTCCATTATCTTTAATATCAAAAGCTACCCGGGTCTTAGAATCGCTTCCGTACACATAGAATGATACAGCGTTATATTCACTCCATTTAATATCTTCGGGTCTAACTATCCAGACGGCATTTTTTGCATCTAAGCCAAAACCTCTTGCTATCCACATATACCCACCTGCTACAGCATTATACACAACCTTTAAGGATTGTTTACCGGAATATATGGTATCGGTTGAGGCTGTAACCTCAACCGAAGAGCCTCCTCCCGCGCCAAAATCCACGCTGCCATCTGGACCTGCGGAAATAGCAACCTCAAAATCATCGATTAATAAACTTTTGTCTTGCCCGAAACAGGAGGCGGTTAAACATAAACAAATAATCAGAACGATGTGCAATATTTTCATCTTTATAGAAAGACTGATTTTTGGGCAAGAATTAAAACTAAGGCCGCTATCAAAAAGGCAATCAAGAACCAGCCCATAAATCGGGTATTGCGGATTTCTTTTTGCAGGGAAATGGGCTCTATCTTCCAGTTTATCCCGGCGTAACAGCTTCTCTGTATTTCTATCGCAAGAGCAGGCTTAATCACAAAGAAAAAGCCGATAAACAAACCAACTATATAAAGTAATATTAAAATTGGCAGTGTGGGAATCCTTGTTAACCAGCTAATGAGTATTTCCATTAGATCTAGTAATTGTTTGTTATTCATTTAGCCACCCCCCCCTAACCAATTAGAGTGTCTTTATTAGGTTTGAGAGAAACCTTGATTCGGTCTCTACCATCTGAAGGTTGTGTTCTAAGATGTAACCTAAGGAAACGGGTTTTTTCTTTTTTAAAGCGCTAACCATCTGCCGTAAACTTTTAGAGAGCCCCTTTAACACGTGGAGTCTGGCGCGTAATCTACGCCTGGCAATGTCCGGTTTAATCTGGTTTAGAAAATAAAGACTTAAATCCAGACTGAAATGCGGCCGTTGGAAATCAAGAAAACTTTTACTCAGCAATTCCTTAAAACGATTTTCACCTTTTGGGGTCAGACAATATACAAGGCGCTCAGGACGCCTTCCCGGTTTGCTTACGCGTTTTGTTACCAGACCTTTTTTCTCAAGTATCTTTAACGGATAGTATATGGATTTTAAATCTACGCCTGCAAATACCGAAAGGGTCTCGCGAATCTTTCTCTTTATATCGTAGCCATGTTTTGGGCTTTCTTTAAGTAAACCTAATAATATTAGTTCGTGCTCAATCATCCTACAACACCCATACCCCTGAACTTCTTGTATCTCAATCTTAACAATTCTTCTTTATTCAACGCGCCGAGCGCTTTCAAATTCTTATTTATTGCCTCTTTTAATTCTTTAGCTGTTTTTTGCGGATCGCGGTGTGCGCCTCCCAAGGGCTCTGGAACCACTTGATCAATAATACCCATCTTTAATAAATCCTCTGCAGTCAATTTTAATACCTCTGCTGCCTCAGGCGCTTTTGCACCGTCCTTCCACAATATTGCAGCGCACCCTTCCGGAGAGATAACCGAATAATAGGCATTTTCTAAGACCAAGACGCGGTCTGCTACGCCAATGCCCAATGCCCCGCCTGAACCACCTTCACCAATTACTATGGCTATTATAGGCACGGCTATACGTGTCATCTCTCTTAAATTAAGCGCGATTGCCAGTGATTGGCCGCGTTCCTCTGCGCCTATGCCGGGATAGGCGCCAGGAGTATCTATAAATATTACAATAGGCAGACCAAACATTTCAGCTAACTGCATAATCCTAAGCGCCTTACGATACCCTTCAGGATGCGCGCAACCAAAATTACGCTTCAGGTTCTCTTTGGTATCTCTTCCTTTTTGATGGCCTATAATAACGAGCTTTTGCTCATCTAACTTGGCAAGGCCGCAAACTATTGCTTTATCATCGGAAAACACCCTGTCTCCGTGCAGTTCTATAAAATCAGACAAAAGCATTTGAATATAGTCCAAGGTATAAGGCCTATTAGGGTGTCTGGCAAGCTGCACCCTCTGCCAGGCAGTTAAATTGCTATAGGTATCTTTCTTTAAATGTTCGAGTTTGTCTTCCAGGTGCCTGACCTCGGAAGAAAGATCGATATTTTTATCCGAGATAAAATTCTTCAGCTCTTGAATTTTCTTCTCTAATTCTGTAATAGGTTTCTCAAAATCAAGTCCAGCCATATTTGGATTATTAATCAACGATGGTTATTTCTGTGCCTACGGGGATAATCAAGTATAATTCTTCAACGTCAGAATTTGACATACGCACACAACCCTCCGTAACTTGTTTACCCAGGCTCTTCGGGTCGGTCGTGCCATGTATCCCATAGCCAGGCAGGTTAAATCCTAACCAGCGTGTGCCCAGGATATTCTCTGGACTGCTAGCCGCAACAACTGCACCCGCCTTAAACCAGGTAGGATTTATTAGTTTGTTAGTAATTTTAAAGGTACCTATAGGGGTGGAATTATTTTTACCGGTGGAAACAATGTATGTTTTAATTATCTCTTCATCGGTCTTCAGAATGAGCGTATTCTGGGATTTGTCCACGACTACGCTAAAAGGGCTTGTCCATACCTTGATTTTTCTACCCGGCAGAATCTTGTCATTGGACAGATTATTGCTCTTCATAATTAAATCATTTGTAGTTCTGAATTCTTTGGCAATCCTGGTTATTGTATCGCCCGGCTTAATTTCATAAGCGATACTCTTAGGCGTTATAGCAGGAGAAAATAATAATTTTATATTTATGTCTTCAATTTTTTTCTCCCAATTCATCACCTCCCCTGAATTGGGGAATTCGTTAATTAACTTTTGATATAGCCCTTCAGCAGCCAAAAGGTCTCCTTTGGTTTCGAAATCTTTGGCCTGGTCAACCAGACCGGTTAAACTTGTAACATTGCCTGCTTTAAGCTGCAGGAAAACCCTGTCCTTCTTTATATTTAAGCCTACAAAAACAATCAATATTATTATTATTGCGATTACGGAAATTATTATCAATAATTTTTTATTCACAGATCCTCCCTGCCTGCCGTCAGGCAGGCTTTATCGTGCCAATAAAGCAATGGTTACACCCAATAAAAACCCCGCAATAACTTCTACCGGTGTATGGCCTATGAGTTCGCGTAACCTGCCTTCGTCAATTCTACCCTGCCAATAAATATCCTCGGTTATCTTATTCAGTATGCGGGCCTGTTTACCGGTTGCGCGGCGCACACCCTGGGCATCAAACATCACCACAATGGCAAATGCGGCAGCCAAAGCAAAGTAAACACTGCTAAATCCATATTCAAGCCCTATTGAGCAAGCTAAACAAGAGGCGCCTGTTGCGTGGCTGGAGGGCATTCCTCCAGTGCCTACGAACCAGCGAAAGTCAAATCTTCTCTGACGGATAACTCCTATGACTACCTTGATGGTCTGTGCAATTAACCAGGCAGAAAGGGTAGTCATGAGGATTTTATTCTTAGCTATCTGGGCAAATATCTCTCTCATTATTCTTTTTTATTTAATGGCAGGGATTACTTCTATTCTGACTTTAGCAGGATAAGTCAGTTTACCGTCTTTTATTAAAAATCCGCGGTTACCTTCAACGATTTTATTATATTCTTGCGTCTTTTTAAGCTCTGCAATCGAACTTAGCTCTGCTTTCAGGCTTTCATTTTCCTGGGAAACCCGCGTTAACTCGGCTCTCAATTTATTATCTTTTCCTATTAAAGCCCTGTTCTCGGCTTTTGAGTTGGAAATCCGAGAGGTCAATTGTTCAATTGACCTTTGTTTTTCTCTAACATCCCTAAAAAGTTTCGTTAATCTAATTTTGCCGGCTTTTAAGTCCTCCTTAAGTCCTGAATTCCTCTGAGTAAGTTTCTGCTGTATTTCCTTTTCTTTCTTTAATGTTTCCAATAGGTTTTGTTTCTCATTTTCTAAAGTTACTACCTGTTCCTTTACCCGATTCAGGGTATTCGATAATTTTTCTTTTTCCCTTAAAGCCAGGATATACTCAAAAACACTAAATACGGTTATAGTCAATAGAACGGCAATCAAGATATTCTTAAGAAACGCTTTATTCACCCCGCTCTTCCTTCCTTGCTTAAACCCCGCCGATTAGGAAGGGCGGGGTTCATAAATCAATATTATATAATTCGGGTATATAAAAAGCAAGGTTTTTTTAATGAGCACGTAACTTACGGAACGATAGTGAACGTAAGTTACTGTACGAATTAAACCCCGCACCTTTTTAGTATTTAAGTATTTATTTTTAAAAACATGAATAAATAAAAGGTGCGGGGTTAATTCAGGCATACAACTTAGCTTACGCTTATGCTCGCTAAGTTGTGCCTTCATTAATTTCTCAGTTAGATTTGCAGGTTTACTGCGTCTATTATAACAGAGAGAGGTGGAAAAGATGCTGGCAAAGGTTTTTAGCTTCGGTCTTTTAGGCATAGAGGCATATCCTATTGAGATAGAGGTGGATGTTTCAAGGGGCCTGCCGGCTGTAACCCTGGTTGGCCTGGCAGATACAGCCATAAGGGAAAGTAAGGAACGGGTTAAATCTGCTATTAAAAATTCGGGGTTTGACTGGCCAGCTGAAAGAATTACCGTGAGCCTTGCGCCTTCGGATATAAAAAAAGAGGGCGCTGCTTTTGATCTTGCCATAGCCTTAGGAATACTCTGCGCAACAGAACAACTAAACAGTGAAAGATTACGAGATTATTATATACTGGGTGAATTATCCCTGGATGGCTCTCTTAGGCCAACACAAGGGATTCTTCCGGTCAGTTTAGCCATAGCCAAGACTAAAATCAAAAACATCATTACTCCAATTCAAAACGCCAAAGAGGCTGCTATAGTTTCAGGTATTGAGGTCTGGCCTTTGAAGACTTTAAGGGAAACAGTAGAATTTTTACATAACCCAGACACAATGAAACCCTTTAAACTGGATTTAGAAGGATTATTCAAACAGAATTCAAATTATCCTGTGGATTTCTCAGAAGTTAAAGGCCAGCATTTGGCTAAAAGGGCAATGGAAGTGGCGGTTTCCGGCGGGCACAACGTCCTGATGATTGGGCCACCGGGCAGTGGTAAGACTATGCTTGCCAAAAGAATTCCTACGATTATGCCGGATTTAACCTTGGAAGAAGCATTAGAGGTAACCAAAATACATTCGGTAATGGGGACATTGCCTGACAGAGACGGTATAATGGGAATACGGCCATTCCGCAGCCCGCATCACAGCATATCAAGTGTAGCGCTAATTGGCGGGGGAACTATGCCGCAGCCCGGAGAAATAAGTCTTGCGCATCAGGGAGTATTATTTCTGGATGAACTTCCGGAATTCCATCGCGATGGTTTAGAGGCATTAAGACAGCCCTTAGAAGATGGGCTTATCCGTGTGTCTCGAATAAAAAAATCTTTTATTTTCCCCGCATCCTTCATGTTAGTCTGCGCAATGAACCCCTGCCCGTGTGGGTATTTTACTGACCCTAAAAAAGCCTGCCGCTGCACTCCCAATAAAATTCAGAATTACATGGGCAAAATTTCCGGGCCGCTATTAGACCGGATTGACATCCATATAGAGTTGCCTGCGGTTAGATATAAAGAACTTACCGATACAAAAGATGCGGAACCGTCGGCTGTGATTAAAGCCCGGGTTGAAAAGGCAGGCGCCATCCAAAGGAGACGCCTTAAAGATAACGGGATATTCTATAACGCCCGGATGAATACGAAATTAATTAAGAAGTATTGCCAACTCACTGATGATGCTAAAAATTTATTAAAGCTGGCGATGACAGAACTGGGATTGTCAGCGAGGGCCTATGACAAGATTTTAAGGGTATCCAGGACGATTGCGGATTTAGGGGGTGCTGAAACTATTGGAGCCGAACATATCGCCGAGGCAGTGCAATATAGGAATTTGGATAGGCAATGGTGATAATATCTATTTGCCAAATACTTCTTTTAAAATTACATTTGCTATGTTCCCAGCCAAAAGTCTATTACCCTTATAGGTACAATGACCAAAGTCACCACCAAAAATGTCTGTAAAGTATTCTTTATAACTTCTCTTCTTTAGCGCTTCTTTGAATACCTTCTCATTATCTACGAAGATAATCCCTTCTCGACTTTCAAATATCTTTTTTAATGACTCAACACTAC
>Ga0315289_10000714_pt1 | contig 50888 bp, 33 predicted proteins | sample YL17G11_40_MG_FD_203452 | JGI IMG/M metagenome (GOLD analysis project Ga0315289, IMG submission 203452) | Sediment microbial communities from Yellowstone Lake, YNP, Wyoming, USA - YL17G11_40 | ecosystem: Environmental > Aquatic > Freshwater > Lake > Sediment | place: USA: Wyoming | collected...
AAACAACCGGGGGGGGGGGCCCCCCCCCCGTGGGCCGCCCCCCCCCCCCCCCCCCTCTCCATTTCTTTCTCACCGTGTACGGCGGCACCCAGGGCGCCTGCCGCCCATCCTCCTTTGCCAGGTCATCCGGCCCATCCCCCGCCCGCAGGCGCGCCCAGAAGGCCTCGCCCCCGCCCCCCGCCCGGGCGCGGTGGGCGCCCCGGGTCGCGCCCGCCGCGACCGACCACAGGCTCGCGCCCGGGTCGACGGCCTGGGGCCACCACAGCAGGGCCGCGCCCTGGCCGCCGACGTGGGAGTCCAGGCCCAGGCGGGGCCGCATGTCGATGGGGCACTGGAAGAGGAGGGTGGACGGGAGGAGGGCCAGGGCGGCCGCGCCGGTCGCGCCCGGCGCGCTGCCCCCGCCGACCGCCACCCACTCCTCAGCGTCCGCGCACCCGGCCGCGCGCGCGGCCGCGGCCGCGCCCACCGCCTCCACCGCCGCCAACGCGGCCGCAGCAGAGAGGGCTCCCTGGACCGTCGCCCCCGCGGCCCGGCAGGCGGCGATGAGGGCCGCCGTCTCGGCGCGGGACCAGGCCTCGAGGTGGAGGGTCGTGTTGTAGGGCGGGGCCGGTGCAGCCGCACCAGCCGCACCGGCCGCACCGGCCGCGCCCCCGTCCGTGGCCGCGTCCTCATCGGCGGTGGCCAGGGCGGTCGCCCAGTAGGACCCGTCCCCCTTGACGGGGCCAGCCAGGCGGGGCAGGAAGGACGCCGGGATGGCCGGCCTACGTGGGGGCGGGGCGGGGGCGGCGGCGGGCGGCGGGGCGCACAGCAGGCCGCCACCGGCAGAGGGGGCCGGTAGAGGGGGCACGCCGGGCGCGGCCAGCCCACCGCCCGCCACCGCCTTGCCCAGCTCCTCCAAGAAGGTGTGCAGCATGGCCAGGCCGTTGCGGCCGTCGGAGGCCGCGTGGTTGCCCGCCAGGTAGACCCGGTGCGCCCGGGTCGGCGGGTCGGAGTGCACGTGCAGCCAGGCCGTGCGCGCGGGCCACGCCGGCCCGCCGGCCGCCGCTCGAACGTCGACGCCAGCTTGCGCGCCGGCGCCGCCGTTGATCAGGCGCTCCAGGGTGGTGGTCATGGAGGGCAGGGCGGAGGGGCGGGGCGTGATGGCAGGCCGTTGATGAGGGGTGGTTGAGGTTAGGGTGGTCGGGCCAGGAGCGCTGCGGCACCCGCCGTCGCTGGGAGGGCAGGCCGCGCCAGCGTCGGCGGCGAACACCTGTTCAATGACCTGGTCAGGCTCGGACTGTGTGTGTGTGTGGGAATGGCGTGTCCATGTGAGAAAGTGAGGGAAGAAAAAAAGGGGGCGCGGGAGGGGTGGTGGTGGTGTGTGCCTCCTCCCCTTCCGCCACGTGGTGAGTGTGGGGGCTGCCCCCTTCTGGTCAACCCCCTACCCTCTCATCTCTCCCACACCCCCCTCCTCCTCCGCACCGTCCCTTCCGCGCAAAAGACCATCCGCCCCCCACCATCCATGGTCAGGCAGGTGCGCAAGTACGGGTACCGGGCCCGGGTGGCGGCCCAGGCCGCCCGCACGGCGCCCGGCGGCAGCGCTCCGGCGGCCAGGGCGGCCGCCGCGCGTGCGGCCGGGCCGGGGGGGTCAGCGGCGGCGGCGGCCTTTCCCCCTCCTCCTCCTTTGCCCTTCACGACCAACACCTCCGCCGCAAAGCCCATGGACCACATGGCATTGATGCGCTCCCACACCGCCAGCGGGCGGCCGGCAAACGGGTTTTCAGTGGAAGAAAAAGAGGTGGTCAGATGGTGATAGGCGGTGGTGGTCAATGGTTCTTCAGGCACGGGTAGGGCGGACGCAGACGCAGGCGCAGACGCGGCCGCCGTCCGGCACCCGTTCATGCCTTCCACCCGGGCGGCCCGGGCGCCCGCCACAAAGGCGGACGCCAGGGCGGGGCGGGGGAAGAACATGACAGAGAAAAGTGGAGAGAGAGAGGGAGAGAGTGGGCGTGTGAGGTGACACGCTTTTTTTTATAGATTCATCTTTCGAGTTCTTTTCTCTCGACGCCCGCGCCCCATCTCTCTCTCCCGGATTGGCAGACAAGGAACACAAGCCAATACGCGAGCGTCGCGCTCAGTAGGACGGGAAGGAGGACCCCCGCCCCCCCGCCACCCCGCCGCCCGCGCCCTCGTACGCCGCGTCAAAGGCCGGGTCGTACTGGGCGGGCGCTGCGTGCGCAAAACCAGGGGGGGTCGCCGCCGCCTGGTCGGCCCCGCGCGCGCCGCCACCGAGGCCACCCCCACCCCCACCACGGGCTTTGGAACTAACCGGCGCAGCATGGGCCGCCCCCCCACCCCCGCCCCCGCCCCCGCCCCCGCCCCCGCCCCGCAACGGCGGCGGCGGCGCTTCCAGCACTGCCACACGTTCCCCAGTCACCAGGCAGTCCGTTTTGGGCGCCCCCCGCACGGCGTACCATTCAAAGCTCTCGTCCGGCAGGCCCAGCTGGTAAACGATGGCGTGCCGGCCCGACCCGGCCGCGTCCACGTCCGTGATGACGCCCGTAAACCAGCCGCCGTGGGAGGGCCAGAAGCGGTGGACGCGGCAGCCGAGCAAGGGGTCGACGCCCGGCGGGGGCGCCCCGCCGGGGCCGGGCGGGCCGGCCGAGGCGGCGGCCAGGAGGGCTGCCATGGGCCGGCCCGCGACGGAGGACAGGGTGGTCGTTCCCGAGGCGGCGGTGGTGGCGGCGGCGGCGGCGGCCGCGGCGGCGGCCTGGGCAGCCGCCTGGGCGCCCTTGCCGGTGGGCGCGCGCACGCGCTTGGGTGCGCCCGCGCCCGCGCCGCCCGCCCGCTTGGCGCCCGCCCCGCCGCCGGCACGGGCGCCGCCGGCGCTGGAGCCGCTCATGATCTCGTTGTTGGCGCTGTGAAAGAAGAACATTGTGAAAAAAATTGTGTCGGTTTTTTGGTTTTTGGTTCGCCGGGCTGGGGGTGGTTCATTCCGTTCTCATCCCCTCTCACCGAAACCAGGGCGCCGCGTCTTTGCCCTCCAGGACGGCGTTGCGCAGTTCAGAGTGGCGCTCGTCCGTGATGCTCAGCTCGGTGCGCAGCTTGGTGATGATGAACTCGCGGGTCTGTCGATGGAGAGTGGAGAGAATGGAGAGAATGGAGAGAATGGAGAGAATGAGAGATGATCCGAGGGGCGAGTCGGGGCGGGGCGTTTTTTTTTTTTTTTTTTTTTTTTTTTTTTTTGTTTTTTTGGTGTGGGGTGTTTGTTTGTTTGTGTGCTGGGGGGTGGGTTGTTGGTGGGGGGGGGGGGGGGGGGGGGGGGGGGTGGGGCGGGGGGGGGTGGGGGGGGGGGGGGTTTTTTTTTTTTTTTTTTTTTTTTTTTTTTTTTTTGGTTTTGGTGTGTGTGTGTGTGTGTGTGTGTGTGTGTGTGTGTGTGTGTGCTTCGTCTTTCTCTCACCATCGTGTGCGGCGAGTTGACGAAACATTTCAGCACCCGGGCGTAGGCTTCCTCCCGCAGCTCGCGGACGGCGTCGGCGATGGCGGACGACATGGGTGGTGGGGTGGACGGGAGAGAACCGAGAGGGGATCGTTGAAAAAAGACGGCGGGCGGAGCGTGTGTGCGTGCGCGAGGAGGAAGAGCTCACGCGCGCACACGTAGAGGAGAGCGAGCAGTCGCCTGGGAAGGTGGTGCGCGAGACAGGCGCGCTTGTGGAGGACGCCCGGGTGTGATGGCGGGTTGGGAGGGCGGCCTTGTTCCGCGGGAGGGGGAAGGAGAAGTGAGAGAGAGAGTGAGGGCGAGCAGCGAGGCCTTCCATAAGCCATTTATTTTTTATCACGTCTCTCCACGAGAGCGCACACATCTACATCTACTCCGCCAGCTCATAGCCTGTTATTCATCACGCCAGGCAGCCAGTCGGCTCTTGGACACACCACGCCCCTCTGCTTCAAAAGCAAGCCTCGCACTCGGCTTTCCGTGAAAAGAAAACGCGAGCCCGCGTACAATGTCGCTCAGGGTGCGTTTCCGTGCCTCTTTTATTTACAGAAGCTGACGCGTCCAACCGCACCTTTCTGCCACTGGCCGACCTGCCCTTGCACAGGAGCATGGACAGGCCAACGCGGTATCTACTCCGTGGCAAGGCATGACCCCCCCCCCAAAGCCAACCCTGGGCCGAGCGGCGGAGGCGTTTTCGTGCGACACGCATGCGGCCCCCACTGGCGCGTCGTTGTCTCTCTTCTCACACACCCACCCACCCACCCACAGGCCTGCCTCACCCTGACCACGCTGGTGGTGGTGGCCTGCCTGGCCAATGCCCAGGCCCGGTGAGTTCGGCGTTGTGTGCGCGGAGTGGGCAAGAAGAGGAGGCGGCAGTAAAGAAAGCAACGCGCAAACGCTCTGCGCCTCGTTCACGCCGAATTCTCCTCCCGCCCCTGTTCCAGCACCCTCCACGCCGACCCGGCCCCGCCCTCCACCACCACCTTCTCCCGCCCCGCCCTCCCCCTCCCCCAATTGGACGCCTCTTACGCGGCCCGCCTGGCCGACGCGGCGGGGCAGGCCGCCGCCAAAGCCCTCCCCCAGCTCCAAGCTGCCGCAGACGCGGCCGCGCCCCAGGGCCTGGCCGGCGCGGGCAGCCCCGGCTTCGACAGGTCCACCTTGCGCCTGTCGCCCAACGACGTGGGCGCCCTGACCCAGACTCTGCAGACCGTGCAGACCGTGCAGACCTTCCTGGAAAAGCTGCCGGCCATGGCGGCCAACGCGTCGGCGGCAGGCGCTGCGAAGGGCGCGGCCGACACGGCGGGCGTCTACCAGACAGCGCCCGGCCCGGCCGGCCAGTTCACGGTCGGCTCGCCCACGGCGGCCGTCACCTTTTCTGCTGGGTCCGCGCCGGTCCCACAGCAGGCCGCCGACGCGGCGGCCACCCTGGTGCGCGCGTTCACGCCGACCCTGGCCCGGGCGACCTCTTTCCTGCAGGGCGTCCTGCCCTCGCCGCCACCCCCGCCAGCCGCGCCAGCGGGCACGGGGGGCGCGGCCGCGGGCGCGGCGGTCGCGACCCGGCTGAACGCCTTGCTCCAGGGCGACCTCAACAAGGCGGCCGGGTGGGATGCGGCGCCCGGGCAAGGCGGCACCGCGGCTGGGGCGGGCAGCCCGACCGCCGCCGCCGCCGCACCCGCCGCAGCAGCGCCCGGCGCGCCCTGGGGTGGCGGGCGGATGACCTCGACCACCGCGGCCCTGCCGCCCCTGCCGCTCGGTGGGGTGGGGGCTGCCGCGACCGCCACCGCAACCACTCCCCAGGTGGCGTCCACCAAGATGAGCACGGACGCCTTCGGGCGGCGGCGCCTGGCGGCGGCCGCCTCCATCGGCTCCCCCGGCGACCTGGCGGCCCGGGAGGGCCCGGGCCAGCCGCGGGCGGCGGTCGAGGCGGCGCCGGTGCCGGTGGCGGCCCCCGCGGTGGTGCCTGTCACCGCCGCTGCCGCCGCTGCGCCCTCGCCCTCGCCCGCCAACGTGCTGGAGCTACCCCCCCTCCCGCCCCTCCGCCGCCCGCCCGCCCTGCCGCCCGCCTCCTCCCTCCCCAACCCGGCGGCCGCCCCGCGCCTCACGCCCCGCCCCCTGCCCCGCCCGCCCGCGGGCCCGCCGGGCGCCGCCTCCTCGTTTGCTGCCGCCCTCAACTCGCTGTCCGCGGTTGGCGCGGCGGGCGTGGCCGCGTTCGCGCCCTCGGTGGCACCTGCCCTGGGGGGCGCCCCCATCCGCGGGGCCATTTCCTTTGCCGCCCCGCCGGCCGTGGCGGGCGACCCGGCCACGCCCTCCCTGCCGGCCATCAACATCCCCAGCGCGGCAGGGCTGGTGTCCCTGCCCGCCCTCCCCCTGCCCCGCCCGGACCAGCTGTCCCTGGCCGCCCTCAACCCAAAGGGCGATTTGATTTGGACCAACCCGGGCGGGGCGGGCAAGGGGGGTGCGGAAGGCATGACGAGTGGGAGCAATCCCGGGGTGCCTGGGGGCCCGACGCGGCGGTGATACAAGAGAGAGAGTGAGAGAGAGGGGGAGAGAGTGCGATTTTTTTATTGCCCTTGTGGAGAGAGAGGGAGGCGTGATGTGTGGTTGATGAGAGGAGGAATCAGAAATGGCGGCGGGCCTTGGGCGGGTGTCGCTCCTTCCGCGAAAAGGTGGGAGAACGCGACTTGCGAGGAAGAGACTCACTCTTTTTCTTTTTGCCGTCCCCTACCCGGTGCGTTTGGAGAGAGGAGCACACACGCCATGGCTCATAAAGAAGGGGTCTCAGCCCCTCCTCCTCCACCCGGGAAAATAGTAATGGACAATGCAAAGGCACAGGCGCCGCGCGCGTGCCCTTTGCACGTGTCCAAGGCAAAGCTTCCTCTCGCGCGCCACTCGCATTTCTCTAGCTTCATCTCTCTGACGCCCCGCCCGTCACCTCCCTCCATCACACAGCGCTCTCTCAACCCACTATGGTCAACCTCAAGTCCATTCTACTGCTGGCGGCGTGCGCTGGGTGAGTGGGAAAGGGGTCGTTGTTGGCGGGTCGCGAATTGGGCGCCCCCTCCCCCAAACCGCCGTCCGCGCTCCCCGCGCCCGAATCTCTTTTGCACCCTGCCCAGAGGCGGCGCCCACGCGCCTCACCTCCTGCCTTTCCTTCCCCTCAAGGACAAGGGACAGGATTTTTGTACTGTCGAATGAAACGCAAATCGGCATTCTAGAGAGGGGTCTGCGCGCAGAATCCCCACCCCCCTCACACAACAAAAACTCTCCCTCTCCCCAGCTCGGCCTCGGCTGGGCGGATTCTTCACCAGGCCTCCTCCGACCCGTCCGCCCTGGCCGCCATCGCGGCCGGCGGGTCCGTCCCTGACCCCCCCGGCGGCGAAGGCTTTGTCCAGCCGGCCGCCGCGTACGATGCGGCCGCCTCGACCACGGAGAGCGGGCCCCGGCGGGCGGCCGCGGTGGCGGCCAATGTCCTGGCCTCGGCCCTCCTCGCGCCCGCGCCCGCGCCGGCCGGCGGCGCCGCGGACGCCGCGGGCGCGCCCGCCGCGGCCCGGGTGGTGAAACTGCCCGCCTTTGGCGCGGTGCCCTCCCTGGGCCTGCCCGCCCTGCCGGCTCTCCAGTTTGCGGTCGACCGGGACCAGCTGGCCGCGGCCCGGGGCGCCCTGGGCATGAAAGGCCCCGCTGCCCCGCGCGCGCCGGGTGGTGCCCGCCACTCGGGTGGCGCGCCCCGGGATGTCGCGCCCGGGGGTGGCCGGGGCCCGCACTCCCGGGCCGCGGCGGCCACGGAGGAGCAGGTTGAGCTGGTGGCCCAGCCGTGAAAAGGGGAATGTGTGACACGTGAGAAGAGAGGGGGGCGTGGCGTGTTTGCTTTGGAGGTGAAGAGGGGGAGGTTTGGGCAAAGATGGAGGGAGAGGGAGGGTGTAAAACGGTGGGGGGGGTGTTTTTTTTCCTTCAGACGCTCACGCGCACGCCTCCCCCCCCCCCGTTTAACGTAAGGAAAAGAGAATCACGCATTCTTTGTCGCGCCTCCTCATTCGTCGTCCGGCAGGTGCTGGGCCAGCAACGCGTCAAAGGCGGCCGCCAGGTCAGCCGCTCCCGCGGCTTTCAGCACCGCCCCCGCCTCCGCCGCCGCGCCTGACCGGGTCAGCCGGCCCGCGTTCAGGGCCCGCACCGCGGCCATGATGCCGTCAAAGGCGGCCGCGTCCAGGCGGGACCGGGCCGCCCGGAAGAAGGCTTTCCCATCGGTCGCGGGGCCGGCGGTGGAGGTGGTGGTGGGGGCAGGCGCAGGCACGGGCGCGGGCACCGCTTTGGGCGGCTCCGGCGTCCAGGCAGCGGACGCCAGAGCCACAGGTTCCGGCGTGCGGCATGCAGCTGCGGCCGCCGCCGCCCGGGCGCCGCCGTCGACGTCGTCGGCCGTCGCGCCCGGCTGCAGGGAGCGCAGCATCGCCCGGCGCAAGCCCTCCGCCCGTGCCACCTCCGCCCGCAGGCGCCGCAGCTCGCCGCCCAGGGACTCGTTGTCGGCCCGCAGGCGGGAGGCCGCCTCCGCGTGCGCGCGGGCCCGGTCCTCGGCGTCCCGGACGTCCAGGCGGAGGGCGGCGACCCGCCCCTCAAGCCCACTCGCGCGCTCGTCGCGGGCCGCCAGGGCCGACCGCAGGCGGGCGACCTCTGAGGCCAGGCCGGATGCTTTGGCGGAAAAGGCGTGGGTGGCGATGCGGTGGGCCAGCTGCAGCTGTTCGTAGGGGTCGGCGGGGAGGGCGGCGTCGAGCTGTGGAGTGAAGTGGAAGAGTGGGGCGTTATCCAGGGAGGGAGGTCGAAACGTGGCGCGCGCGTCTCGTCTCGCGCCGCATCTGCTCCCTCTGCTCCCCTTCCCTCTCCTTACCTCCCGCGGCAGGAGGACCTCCTCCAGGCCGGTGTGGTGTTCAAGGGCCATGGCGGCCGGCTGGGGAGCTCTCTGAGGGCCGTAGGAGAGAGGGTGTGCGCTGTGTGCGCGGCGGAGCGGCGCGCGGGCTGCACCGCGGGTGGAGAAGCGCGCGAAAAAGAAGAAGAAACAGAATGAAGGCTGTACTCTCAATTCCTCCCCGCTTCTCCGCTCCTTCTCCCCCCTCTCCCCCCTCCCCCCTACATGGCCGCCCGGTCCGCCACCCGCAGCGCCACCCGCACTCTCTCTGTTGCCTCAGCCCGCCGCGCGGCCCGCCCGACGACCGCGCTCCCCGCCTCCTCCCGCCTGACCTCCTCCGCGAGCCCGGCCGCACGCGCTACCTTCCTACTCCGCTTCGCCGCCCTCGCCGCCCTCTGCCCGGCCCGTGGAGTGGCCGCCGCCGCGTCAGTAGGCAGTGATAGCCTGACCATGGGCGGTGCCGCTGGTGCCGCCGAGTGCCCGGCCCCGGGCTCGGGCGACCAGTGCAACAACCCGCTGCTGGAGGTGAGAATTGGGGCGTGAGAGAAAACAGGGGGGGGGGGTCGTGTGTGTGGTGGGCACGCGCACAGACGACTTCAACACATGGGCGTGCGAGGCAGAGGTCTGAATTGGCCGTGGCGTGGTGGTGCACCCGCCCGAGGGGTGAGGCAAAGGGGCGAACGGGGGCTTCTCGTCAGGTGTTTCAGAGCCATAAAAACCCACCCTCCCCACAAAAAAAAGCGCGCGCCGTGGCGCACGCCTCTCCCGCCGCTCCCGCCGCCCACCCTCTCTCACGCCTCTCTCTCATCCCACCCCCACAGAACGGCCCCTTCCCCGCGTACGACCGCATCCAGCCCTCACACGTCGTCCCGGGCGTGCGCTCCCTGCTGGCCGACCTGGCGTCCGACCTGGACGGCCTGGAAGCCCGCCTGGCCTCCCCGACCGCCCCGCCGCCTACGTGGGAGGGCGTGGTCGTCCCGTACGAGACCATCACCGACCGCCTGGACCGGGTGTGGGGCGCGGTGGACCACCTGAAGGCTGTCCGCGATTCGGCGGACCTGCGGGCGGCCGTCGACACGGTCCAACCTGAGCGGGTCTCGTTCGGCCTGCGCCTCTCCCAGTCGCGCCCGCTCTTTGACGCGTTCACCGCCCTCAAGGCGGACACGCCCGCCTGGGGCGCCCTGACCCCGGCCCAACACCGGGCCGTCGCCAACGAGCTGCGCGACTTCACGTTGGGCGGTGTGGGCCTGGACGGTGCTGCCCGGACCCGGTTCAACGAGATCCAGCAGCGCCTGTCCGCCCTGTCGACGTCCTTCTCCAACCACCTGCTGGACGCGACCAAGTCCTGGTCCCGCCTCATCACCGCCCCGGCGGGCGTGGAGGGCCTGCCCGAAACGGCGCGCGCCCTGACCGCCCAGCAGGCCGCGGCGGCGGGCCACAAGGGCGCGACCGCGGAGGCAGGCCCCTGGCTGGTCACCCTGGACGCGCCCGTCTTCACGCCCGTCATGACGCACGCGGCCGACCGCGCGCTCCGGGAGGACGTCTACAGGGCCTACGTCACCCGGGCGTCGGCGCCGGGCACGGAGGACGACAACCTGCCGCTCATGGACGAGACGCTCAAGCTGCGCAAGGAGAAGGCGGCCCTGCTGGGCTTCCCCTCCTTTGCCGCCCTGTCGATGGCGTCCAAGATGGCGACGGAGGAGTCTGCGGGCGGCCTGCTGGAACAATTGCGGGCGGCCTCGCGCGGGGCGGCCGAGGCCGAGATGAAGGAGGTGGAGGCGTACGCGCGGGCGCACGCCTTCCCCAAGGACGCCCAATTCCTGAACTGGGATGTGACGTATTACGCGGAGCGGGTCCGGGAGGAGAAATAGTGCGTCGTGATGGAAGAGAGAGAGACAAAAATGGAGAGGAGGGGGGTGGCGCGTGCGCGCCCACCGCAACCCCCTTCATTATGTCCCGCCCTTACACTCCCCTCTCTTCCCTCTCTCCCACCCACCCACCCACCCACTCACAGCGAGCTCTCCGACGAGGCCCTGCGCCCCTACTTTGCCCTGCCCAACGTCCTGGACGGCCTGTTTGCGCTGGTCAAGCGCCTGTTTGATGTGGACGTGCTCCCCGCGGACGGCGACGCGCCCGTCTGGCACCCGGACGTCCGCTTCTTCAAGCTGTCCCGGGCGGGCAGCCCGGCCGCCTACTTTTACTTTGACCCCTACTCCCGCCCCGCCGAGAAGCGGTCGGGCGCCTGGATGAATGAGGTGGTCGGCCGGTGGGTGACGCCCGCCAAAAACGATGGGAGTGGCAAGGAGTCTGTCCGCCTGCCCGTCGCGCTCATGGTCTGCAACCAGCCGCCGCCCGTGGGCGCGCAGCCCTCGCTGATGACCTTCCGGGACGTGGAGACGGTGTTCCACGAGCTGGTGAGTGAACGAGTGAAGAGGAGGAGAAACGCGCTTGAGCGTGCGCACGTCCGACACCACTGCCCTCCACCCCCGCCCAGGCTGGCACAAGAGAAACTCACCGAACACGCTCTTTGCTCTCTCTCTCTCTCTCTCCTCCCGTCCCTCAGGGCCACGCCCTGCAACACATGCTGACGTCCGGCAACGACACCCTGACCTCCGGCATCCGGGGCATCGAGTGGGATGCGGTGGAGCTGCCCTCCCAGTTCATGGAGAACTTTGTGTATGACGAGCCGACGCTCTACTCGTTCGCCAAGCACTGGCAGAGCGGGGAGCCCCTGCCGAAGGACATGTACAAGAAACTGGTGGCCGCCCGCACGTACCGGGCGGGCACGCAGACCCTGCGCCAGGTCCACCTTGCGACGACTGACCTGTTTTTGCACTCGAAGTACGACGCGGCGGCGCACCCTGAGGGGATCTACGGGTCGGGAGCTCTCGCGCCCATCGACAAGGCCGCGACCGTGCTCCCCCCGCTCCCCGAAGACCGCTTCCTGGCGTCTTTCCTCCACATTTTCGCGGGCGGGTACTCGGCGGGCTACTACTCGTACGCGTGGGCGGAGGTCATGAGCGCGGATGCGTTCTCGGCCTTCGAGGATGCGCTGGCCGCCAAGGACGAGGACGCCGTGCGCGCGACGGGCCACCGGTTCCGGGACACCGTCCTCGCGTCGGGCGGGGGCAAGCCGCCGTCGGAAGTGTTTGCCGCGTTCCGGGGGCGGAGGCCGACGGTGGACGCCATGCTGCGCCACAAGGGGTTGGTGGGGGCGTCATGATGGCGATGAGAGACGGAGGAAGAGAGCAAGAGGCGGGGGCGCGATCGCAGGCGGGGCGGGCGAAGCGTGTGGAAATTAAATGGGATGGGGATTGGGTGGGGAGGGCATGCTGCAACCTGTGGCTTCTTGTACGTCCTTGGTACCTCTTTCTACATTGTTTCTACACCGCCGTCATCTGCATGTACCCACCCCCACCCCCGCCATACCGCGCCCCCACCGCCGCGCTGCGCACCACGATGACCAGCGTCAACCCGGCCCCGACCGCAAAGGCCGACTGCGCGGCGATGAGGGCGGTCGAGTGCGCCCCAAAGGGCCCGCCCGCCCCGGCAGACGCGCCCAGCCCCCCGCTCCGCCCGCTCTCCGGGTCCGCCCCCGCCCGCTGGCGGGCGATGGCGGAGGCGGCGATGGCAAAGGTGGCGCCGGGCGACCGGGCGGGCGGCGGCGGCGGGCGGGCGGGCGACGCCGGGTGCGCGGCCTGCGCCTGTGTGACGGGCGGGGTGAGGGCCAGCACGGGCCCGGGCCCGCCGTCGCCCGGGACGCGCACCTCCAGGGCGGGCGACGTCCACCCGCCCGGGGCGGAGGCGGCCAGCGTCCAGGTGCCGGGCGCCAGGGGGCGGGCCCAGGACCCGTCGGGCGAGACGCGCACGGGCGGGGCGCTGGGCACGCCGACCAGGCGGACCGTCGCGTTGGGCGGGAGGGGCGGGCGCGGTGAGCCGGCACCGCCGCCCCCGCCTCCGCCGACCACCACCCGCCCTCGCGCGCCCCCGCCCACGACCGCGGCCGGCCACTCCAGCAGGGCAGCCCAATTGTCGGCCGCCAGGGCCGGCAGCGTGGCCGGCGGCGGCCACTTGGCGTCCGACAGCTCCAGCGTCAGCTCCAGCGCGCCGCCCGCCAGGTAGGCCCAGTCCTGCATCCCCCCCCGCAGCGGGTACCAGGCCGCCCCGTTGGTGGTGCCCTCCGTCGCCGCGAACTCGGAGGCCGAAGCCACCATGCCGGGCGAGCGGGACGCATACTGAGAGGCCAGCCACTTGAAGGTCGCGTCGTCCGGGCAGGCCGCGTAGCGCGTCCCCATCTCGGGCGTCCCGTCCCACGGGTAGTTCGCGACGACCGCGCCCTCGTGCAGGGCCGCGGCCGCGGCGAAGGGGGTGGCTGGGTCGGTGAGCCAGGCCATCAGGGCCTTGGTCTCCGGCTGTTCAGCGCCGGAGGGGGACACATCCGCGGCCGGGGCCGCGGTGGCGAGGGCCTCCACCGCGGACGGCGCCAGGCGGGCGGGCGGCGTCGCGCCCAGCCCCAGGGCCGACGACGCCCGGTCCAGGGGGTCGGGGAAGTCGCGGTTCAGGTCGACGCCCGCCGCGTTCTCGCGGCGGTGGGCGGCGAACCCGTCCGGGTTGGCGGCGGGGAGCAGGTGGAGGGTGATGGCGGCGGCGCCCAGGGCGGCGACCCGCGGGTCGCGGCCTCCAGGCGGCGGCGGCCTTGCCTTTTTCTTCACGGGCACGGCTTGGGCCGCGGCCGCGGCCTGGGCCGGCTTGGCCTCCGCCTGCTGCTGCTGCTGCTGTTGTTGCTGGTGGTGCTCCGCGCCCGGGTGGCGGGCGGTCAGGTCATCGGCGTCGGCGTCGGCGGTGGTGGCCTCTTCCCCGGGAGCAGCCAGTCTCCTCCTCCGCCCGGCCGCCGGCTCGTCCTCGCCCCCCCCACCCTTTTCCGCCGCTTCCACATCCGCACAAATGTACTCTGCCAGGGCGAGCAACAGTTGGCGGCCCGTCGGCTCATCCCCGTGCAGGGCGCCCGTGTACTGGACGTGCGCGCGCGGGGGCATGGCCTCCGGCTCGATGCCGGCCGGCGGCGGCACGCTCAGCTCTAGGACAGTCAGGGGGTCGCCTTTCGTGGAGGTGCCGATAGTGTAGGTCCGGGCGGAGGCGGACGCGCACCGGGCGGCGATGGCGTGGAGGCGGGCGGTCTGTGAATGGGAAGGTTGAAGGTTGATGAGAGAAGAGCGGGTCGAAGAGAAAGAGCAACGCGTCCGTTCTCTCCATCTCTTACCAAATCCTTGTTGTCCAGGTACCCGCCCAACATGTCGAGCACGGTCGGTGGCCAGTCGGCCGGATCGTCGACGGGGGTGGCGGGTGCGGGCGGCGCCTTTTTACCACCACCGCCGCCATCGGAATTGGCCGCCCCGCCCTCTTCCTGTTTTTGGAGCAGCGACCGCGCGTGCGGGCGGACGCCGTAGGCGGTGGTCGAGGGAATGGCTGACAGCAGGATGAGCAGCAACAGGGCTACTGCTGATGCCAGAGCCCGGGCGCGACGGGGCATGGCGCGTGTTCTGAGAGCGAAATTAAAAAACACGCGCGGCCCGAGACAAACCTCGCTCTGCCTTGGCGTCTCCATCCTCCTCTACACACGCCCGCCTCCCCCCTCTCTCCCTCTCTCTCTCCACGCTGCACACGCACGCACGCCCCTACAGCTCCGTCACGTCATGGTTGGGCGCCGGCGGCGTCGGCGTCGCCGTCACCGCTTCCAACCCCCCTCTCTCCTCCCCAATCTTACCACCAGTCCCTCCCATCATCAATGCCCTCTCAGCCCGCTCCGTCGCGGCCCGGGCCGCCTCATCGAAGCCGACCCACTCCGGTGCGATCCGCCTGGCCGCGTCCAGCTTGGGCTCCTTGGTGGCCGGGTTGTTGCACAGGTCGATGGTCTTGGCGGCCGCCTTCGTCCCGGGCCCGCACCAGGTCTCGCACCACAGCCAGGCCGGGGGCAGGGAGAAGATGGGGACGGTGTGCTGGGTGTAGTTGGGCAGGTCTTGGTCCAGGTTGGCCAGGGACGCCGGGTCCCGGGACAGCTGGTCGTAGGTGACGCGCAGGGTGTCGCCCGCCGCGGTCGCCCGGAAGGTCGCCAGGTCCACCACGTACAGCGCGGAAATGTGGTAGGGCCGGCCCGCCAGGTGTTTCTCCCAGTACCCGCCCTTCCAGAACCGGAACCCGTCGGTCGCCGGGTTGGAATCGCAGAAGGGCGTGTACGCGTAGGGTGCGCCCTTCAAGTCCATCCGCATGAGCTCCTTGAAGTCGGCTCGGATGATCTGGTCGGCGTCCGCGAAGATGACGCGGCGCAGGTTGAGCGGGAAGAGGACGTCCAGGAAGAGAATCTTGTACGCCCAGATGATGCGCTGTTTTTCCGTCTGCCGGTTCAGCCAGGCCGGCCACTTGTAGGTCACCAGCGCGTACTCAAACCCAAACTCCTTGGCCAGGGCCGGCAGGACCGCCCGCATGGAGGGCGACATGTAATTCTTGATGAACCAAAACTTGACGCGTGACCTGGTGTGGGCCAGGACGGACTGGACCATGATTTTCTGGAGGCGTTCATACATGTGCCCCGACGCGACGGTGAAGATATGGATGGCGTCCGGGTCGTCCTCCGCGCTGAGGATGGAAGGGGGAGAGGAAGGCGAGGTAGAGACGACGGCGGCGGTGGCCGGAGAGGGAGGAGGCCGCCCGGCCCCCCCAGCCGCGGCGGCCGCCTTGTCGCCTCCCAGCAGCCAGGCCGCCCAGCCCGCGGCCGCGCCGCCGCCCGCCCCGCCTCCACTCACTGCGGCCGCCGCCCGCCCGGGCGCCACGCCCAGCACGTCCTCCGCCTCCCGGCCCGGGCGCTTGGCGAGGCGCAGAGCCACGTGCCGCCCAGACAGGCTGTCCACGGCGACGGTCAGGGATGTGCGGCCCGAAGGCAGAGCGCGGCCGCTGCCACCCCCTTGCTCACTCCCCAGTGGGCGCCCGTCCGCGGGCCCGGTTGAGGCCGACACGGTGAACAACTCGGTTGACCGCCCGGGCGCCAGGGCCAGGGACCACACCCGGGGCGAGGCCTGCAACTGGAAGTAGCCCAGGTTGGACATGACCAAGGTGTCGGTGGTGGGCAGGGATGAGGACGAAGGCGCGGCCTCTCCATCTCCACCCGCCGGCGTGAGCGTGAGTTGCACGCCGCGCGGCGTGATGCCCTCCCGCGTCCGGGCCGCCACGTCCACGCACGACCCCGTCAGCAACAGGGCTTCCAGCTCATACGCAGCCGCCAGCGTCGACCCGGGCCGCCCCGCCAGGACGATGTTGTCCAAGTCCGCCCCGCCCGCGTCGACGGCCTCGGCCAGCCAGGCCTCCGGGACGTGGAGGTTGAGGGTGAGAATGCGGGACGCGGGCAGGCCGACCGCGACGGCGGCGGGGGGGAGGGGCTCGCCCAGGCCCGGGTCAGCGTCGCCACCCCGGCCACCAGGCCGGGCGGGGGCAAAGGCCGGGGCAGCGGTGGCGTAGTAGGAGGTGAGGGGCGGGGCCGTAACGTCCAGGGCCGGCGACAGGACGAGCGACAGGGAGGCCGGGCGCAGGGCGGACCGCAGGGCGGCGAGCAGGGGGGCCGCCCGGGCGGCGTCCACAGATAAAGGGGACACGACCACCGTAATGTGGAGCGGGGCAGGCGAGCCGGCGCTGGACCCGCCGTCGTCCTCGCCGCCCTCGGTCGCATCAACCATAACTCTCGACCCGGCCGCGGCCAGCGCGTCCACCGCGGCCGCCGCAGACGCGGCCTGCGCCGTCGCGCCCGCCAACGGGTTGGCCGGGCTGGCCATCAGTTCGGCCGCCGCCGCGGCGACCGCGTCGGAGGCCGGGTCCGGGGCGACGCCGGGCGGGAGGGGGGACGCAGGCGTCCCTTTCGGCGGCCCCGCCCCGCCCGTGGCAGACGCCGCCTGCACCAGGCCCGCCAGCGCGGCCGCCAGCCGGCCCGCGCTGGAGTGGCCTTCCACCAGGGCCAGGTCCGCGCCCTCCACGCCGGACCCGATGGCGGGTGAGGCAGCCGCCGCCGCCGACGACCCCTCCGCCAGGACCCGGCCGTTGGTGACGACCGCCCGGCCGCCGGGCGGAATGCCCAGGGCGGCCGAGCAGGCCGCCGCCTGGGCTGCGAGGTCTGCGTCGAGGGCCGGCGCGTCCGCAAGCGCGGCTTTGAGGGCGGCGCCGTCCGCGCCCAGCTGCGCCGCGATTTCCAGCGCCGACGTGAGGAGGGACGCTCCTCCAAGCTCCCTCCCCGCCCGGCCCACAAAATCTTCGTCCAGCAGCGCCAGCAGGAAGCGGGCCCGGTCCGGGCCCGCCAGCGGCTTGTTGGCCCGCCCGCCCGCTTCCACCGCCCGGGACGCGGCCAGGATCAGGCGAGCCAGGGCAGACGGGGCCTCACCCTCCACAGTTGGGCAATGGACCAGGGCCGCCCGGGCGGGCGGGCGGGGTGGCGGCGGCGGCGGCGGCGGCGCCCCGTCCTGGCCGGGCACACCACTCTCGGCCGCCGCGGCGCTGTCACGGGGTGCCAGCAGGTGGGCCAGGGCCTTTCGCGCCAGGGCCCGCCCGGCGGGGCTGCCCACGTCCGTCGCCACCCAGTGCGTGAACCCAGCCGGGAGCGGGGTGGGGCTGGCCCGCCGCGTGCCAGGCGGGGTGGCGAGGACGGGCGGGGAGGAGGCGTAGGCGAGGCGGGACCAGGGCGTGGTGGTGGGGGCAGCCCCGCCCGCCAGCCGCACCTGGCGCAGCGGGGGGAGGGCTTGCGGGGCGGCGGGCGACGCCTTCGCCTTGCCGCCACCAGCGCTCACATCCCCAAGTCCAATCACCACGGGCGGCGGTTCGGGCACGCGCCCGGGCGCGGGCGCGGGCGGCGCCCGCGCGGTCGCGCGCGGGTTGGAGCGGGGAACGGGTGGCGGGCCCCCATCCGACGCGCCCAGCACCGCCCGCAGCGTGTCCAGGCCGTCCCCGCCACCCCGCCGCGTCCGGGGCGCCCGTGGGCCGCCGGCCTCGAGGCGGCGGAACATGAGCAGCTGCACGGTGCGGGAGGTTTCCGCCTGGACCAGGTAGGCTAGGACCTGGGCCCAGTCGCCCTGGCGCGCGGCCGCCAGGTCGGCAGCGCCCGGGCCTGCGAGCGGGGTGCGGGGCGGGGCGGCCGCGTCGGGGGCGAACATGCCGTTGAACCAGAGGGCGGCCGTGTGGCGGGCGATGCCGGCGGAGGCCGCGGCGGCGGCGGCGGCGTCGACGGCGGACGCGGCCCCCCCGCCATACAGCGTGTCGGCCTCGATCCCGGCCAGCACACTGTCCGCCGTCAGCCCCGCCCGCGCCCGTGCCGGCACGCTCCCGGGCCAGGCCTTGCGGAACGCCCGTGTCCAGTCCTCCCAGGTCGGGGAGGGGGCGTCCGGGCCGCCAGGGTCGATCCCGGACGGCTCCCCGGTCGGGCGCAGGGTTGCCAGCGCGACCAGGCCCGCCCGCCCTGGCCCCACGCCGCCCGACCCGGTCAGGGCGACCGTCGCCCGACCGATGCGCTCACAGTCGTCCAGGGTTGACCAGGCGGGAGGCACAGTAGTGTTGAGCAAGCCTCCACTCGCCGCCCGCAGCGCCGCCCCGCGGGGCACAACCATCACGCCCGCCCGGATGGGCCACCTCTGCCCAAGCGCGGTCGCTGCCGCGCCCGCCAGGGCGCGCCCCGACGAGTCGCACGGGTCGACGACCACCACCCCGTTCATCAAGTTGCGGGAGAGGGACACGCCGCCCTGGCCCATGGTGCGCACCAAGCCGCCCAGGTCGGCCGGCCAGGTTGCGTATTCGGGGTCCGCCTCCAAGTCGTTCGCCCACGCGACCGCTTGAGGAGGAGGTGGGGTGCGCTTTGTGGTGGAGGCGAGGGGCGTGCCGTCCTCATCCTCGTCCTCATCCTCGTCCTCGTCCTCGTCACCTACGCTCACGTCCCTCAGATCGGCGGCCGCCAACAGGTCTAGGCGGGGCGTGCCGGACAGGCCGGAGATGGTGGCCGGGGCGCCAGGCGCACCGCCCGGCCCACCCTCGCCGCTTCCCCCTCCACCCGACGACACGGGCTCGCCGTCCAGGTTGACTGCGGACCGCAGGCGCAAGGCGTCCGCCACGTCGGCGGGGCGGGTCAGGCCTGCAGACGCCAGGCGGGCGGCCAGGGCGACCTCATGGCGGACGCCCGCCACGAGCGCCCCCAGCTCGAGGCCGCCCAGCCGGGCGAGCAGGCCGTTGATGAGGAGGAAGGAGGAGCCCTGTTGGAAGGCGGTCCGCCCGGCGTCCGCGACGTCCGCCCGGAAGGTCTGGGGGACGACAGAGCGCGTGAGCGCGCGTGCTCGGCCCGGGAAGGAGGCCGACAGGTCGGCCAGGGCGGCCAGCGGGTCGGGGGCGGCCGCGATGGCTGCGGCCGCCTGGAGGCCGACATCCTTCAAGTCCCACACCTTGATGGGCCCGTCGTCCTCCTTGTCGGACGCGGCGGCCGGCCCGGCCCCACCACCCGCGCCCGTGGAGACCAGGTGATCACGCAGGCGGTCCAGGGCGGCGTGCGCGGCGGGCGGGGCCCGGCGGCGGAGGGTCGCAAAGCGCAGGCCCGCGACGGGCTGGTCGTTCGCGTCGTCAGCGCCCTCGCCAGCACCACCGTTCGCGGGGTCGGCCTGTGCGCCGTCGCCGCCGCCCTCCTTTTTTGCGTCATCCATGGCCAGGTACTCGGTCGACTTGAGCGCAAACTCGGCCGCAAAGCCGGGCAAGGGCAGGCGGTCGGCAGGCGCGCCGGGCCCCGCCGTGCCGGCCCCCAGGCAGGCCGGGTCGCCCGGCGCCCCGCCACACGCGCCCGCGCCGCCAGGCCCGACTGCCGGGCGCCAGGCGTACGTGGCGGTGCCCGCCCGGGCCGCGGCGGCGAGCAGGATGTGCATGGCGGTGAAGCAGGGCGTGCCGGGCGCGCCATACAGGATCGCGACGGTGGGCGGCGCGGGTTCGTCGGCCGCCTCCGCCGGCCCCCGGCCGTAGACGTGATCGAAATCATAGAGCGGTGGGTGGTGAGGGGTGGTGGCTGTCGAGGAGGCGCCACCAAGTGCCGCCTTCAACGCCGCCTCCAGCCCTGCCGCATCGCCCACCACCACCCCACCGCTGAGGCGGGCCAGGCAGCAGGAGGTGGAGAGCGCGGACCCTGGGCCCCCCTGTCCCCCAGCCACCTCATCCTCCAGCAGGGAGCGGAGGAGCTCGACCTTGGGCGAGTGCGACCGGGCCGCGAGCGCGAGCTGGGCGACCCGGCGCAGGGGGGGCGGGACGAACGCGGCCAGGCCCGTGGAGAGGGTGGACCAACAGGAGGACGGAGGGGGGGCAGGTCCTGCTGCCGTCGGCGGTGGCCAGGCCTCCGCGAACGCCCACATGAGGTCGGGCGAGTCTTCCGCCTGTGCATGGCGGGAGGGTGAGAGCGCGAAAAAGAAGATGCGAGAAAGTCTTGTGTCCCCACCTCTCCCCACCGCTTGCTCACCAGGAATTCCACGGCCTCCAGCACGTATGGCGTGGGGCCCCACTTGGCGTCCAGGGTGACGGAGGCGGTCCCGGTCGTGGAGCGGCGGGGAGGCGGGGTGGACGCGGCCACGCCGATCGCTGCGGAGGTCGCAGCGAGGATGAGCAGCAGGGCGGCGACCACGGCGGCCCGCCCGCCGCGGGCGGGCCGGGGTGGGGCTGGGTGGGGTGGCATGGCCCCCGTGTGTCAATGTGCACCTCAGTAGTGGGCGTCTATGGGAAGACGCGTGCGCGATGCACACACGCGCGCGCGGACTCTGCTGCTGAAAAAAAAAAGTTTGGAGGGAGGGTTGCAAAAGCGAGGAGCCAAAGCGAGGAGCCAAACTGCGGGCCCTGCACGGCGCATCGTGAGCGTTTTGTTTATCTTTCCCGTCAAAACATCCCTCGGAGCCCGCGATGCCGTAAATACGCACTACGCACCCATCTCCAACCCTGAGACCAGAGAGCTTGTTCCCCTTCTCTGTGTCCGCATATCAAAATGGACCTCCCCTGGGAGGCGGCCAGCGACGGCGAACCGACTCTGACCGCCGCCGCCAATGCACCTGCCTCCCTGCCACCCCCACCCCCACACGTCCTGGCGCTGATGGCCCCTCGTCTAGCTGCTGCCGCGGCGGACCTACCGGAGGAATGGTGAGAGGGCGAGCAGAATGGAGAGTCGTACGCGATTCCTCTATCCACATCAACCCCTACCTCAACCTCGGCCCTCCCCTTGTCTCTCTTTCTTTCTTTTCTCAGGCTGGCCGCCCTCGCCGCCGTCCCGACCGCCCACCTGGCCTTCCAGTACGTGGGCGTGCGGGTGGATGAGTCTGGTAGTATCCCTGCGGCCTCCAACGACGACGACAGCGGCAACGCCGCCCTCCTCGCTTTTGAGGCCGCCCCGTCTCCAGCCATCCGGACAGCAGTTGTCGCGCTTGAGCTGGGGCGCCTGGTCGCTGGTGTAGTCGGCGGCGGCGCCGACGACTGGAGCCCCCTGTTTTCGTGTGAGCCGCTCGCCCACGATCTGGCAGCCGCGGTGTGTGCGAGCATGACTGGTGGTTGTAGTGGCGGCGCCGCTCTCTCCGCCCTTCCTCTCCCACCCGCCGCCGCGGCCGCGCTCGTGCGCCAGGGCGAGGCTGGGCCGGCGCTGGCGGCGTCGGTCGCTGTCAATGTGCCTGGCGCGTTGGAGGGTGTGTGTGGCGCTCTTGCGGGGCTGCTGAATGGTGATGCGCGCGCCGCCTCGGCCTCCAAGCTCGCCCTGCTGGCGGTCGCGGAGACCGCCCCGCCTGCCGCGGCCGCCGTCGCGGCAGCCGCCCTCGCGCGCGGCTCACCGGCCGTCGCCCTAGCAGCGACCTTGACCCACCCGGGCGCAGCGGTTGACTTGGTGCGACGCACCGCGTTTGGTGGCCCGCCCACCGCCCGGGCCGCGCTGGCCACCGCCCTCACCACCCCTCAACCTGCCTTCACGGCAGCCTGGGCGGGGACGCTCGCTGGGCGGGCGGGCGCGCCCTGGACGGCCACCGACACAGCCGACCTGCGAGCGACCGCGATTTTGCTGGGGGCGGGAGCGGCACCGGTGCGGGGTGTAGGCGCCGCCTGGGCGGCCCGCCTGCGGGGCGGTGAACCGAAACAAACAGGACCAACAACCCCGCCCCCGCTGCTCCTCATCCCGGACGCCGACGCCCGCCTGGCCGGCACGGCCGCCGCCCTGCTGCTGGCGCCCGTCCTGGCCCCATCTGACATGCGCGCCCTGATAGGGGCGGTCACCGGGGGCGGCGACGGGCCGGCCTTGCCGCCACCCTGCGCCGCCACGGGCGTGTGGGTGGCGTCCCACCTGCTGGCCAGGCGGTGGGGCGCGCTCGCGGCCGGCCTGCGGGCGGGGCTGGCGGCGGTCGGTCGGGGTGGTGGCGGGGGCGCCGCCGCCGCGCCCGTGACCGTGACCGTCCGCTTCCCGGACGCGGCCCTGGATGCAGCCGCCGCGGCGGCGGCCTGCGAGCTGGCCGGCACGGACCGCCCGGACTGGGAGGCCGCGGTGGAGGCGGCCGGCCGGGCGGCGGCAGGGCTGGCGTGGGGGGGGTGCCTGGCCGGCGGTGCGCCCGCGTCCGCCGCCCGCGCCCTGGAAGCCGTGGACGCTGCCCTGTCGGCCGGTGTCGGCCGGCTCAGCCCGCCCACCCTGGCCGCCCTGGGCGCCGCCGCCGCGGCCCACCTGGCGGCCGCGGGCCTGCCTCTCCACCCATCAGCGTCCGCGCTCGCTTTCACCGCGGCAGGCGCGGCCGCCCGGGCCGGGGTCGACCTGTTGCCGGCGGCTGTGCTGGAGCAGTGCCTGTCTGACCCAGCGCTGCGAGCTGCGGAGCGTGGCGGTGCCGACGGCAACACGCCAGCCGGCGCCCCCGCCCTGGCAAGCCTGTACCTGCTGGAGCGGGCCGCCCTGGACAAGCTGCCGCCCGGCGTGTGGCCGCCACCCCTCGAGGCCGCCCTCCCAGTCCGCCGCCTGGCCTGCATTGTCGCCGACCCGGCCAAAGGCTGTGCCTCCATCCGCGCCCGCTGGCTGGCCCTGGCGGCCGACATCGCGCCCGCCGCCGTGGCGGCCGCCCTGGGAGATGGAGGGGGAGGGGGGGGGGGGATGTCGGGCAGCGACCCGGCCTTTGAAGGAGCGGCCGCCGCTGCCTCGCCCGCTGGCCGGGCCACCGCCCCAACCTGCCCGGCCACCGCGGCCTTGGCGTTGCGCATGGCTCGCCGCTCAGGCGCGGCCGGCCGGGCGAGCCCCGCCGACGCGGACGCGACGGCGGCCGCTGCCCTGCCTCTCCTCCTCCGCCCAGCCTGCCCGCCCGCGTGCGCGGACGAGCTGGCCCGCTGGCTGGCGGTGCTGGCCCCCGGCGCAGCCCGGCGGGCGTGTGCGCGGGTGCTGCTGGTGCTTGGGTGTGGTGGGAGTGACCACGGCATCAGCATCAGCATCAGCAGGAAGCGATCCGCGGGCGTGGCCGGCCTGGACGGAGAGGAAGCCGCCGCCGCCGCCCCGACTTCTGCATCTGTCGATGCTTTCGCGGCCGACCTGGTCGCGGCCCCGCTGCTGGCCCTAGCGCCCCGGTCGGCCACCTGGGATTCCCCTCCCCTAGCCCGGGCGGTCCTGGCAGCGGCGTTGCGCACCCTAGAAGACGCCCGCCGGGCGGCCCGGGCCCTGTCATCGGCGGCGGCGAGCGGGGAGGCTGCTGCTCTCCCAGCGGCCAGCGGCCAGCCACCAGCCGCGCCACCGCCCGGCTCGTCAGTCCTCGCGCCCCCGCCCCCACCGGGCAGCCTGGGCTCGACTGGCACGCCTGGGGGGCACCAGCCCAGCGCGCACGCCCCGCTCCTGCCGACAGGCCGGGAGCTGGAGGCCGCCCTGACCGCCCAGGACGGGGCGGCGGCGCTGTTGATGGTGGAAGCTCTGGATGGGGCCTGGGGGCAGGCGGAGGCACAGGGTGGCGGTGCCGCCGCCGCCGCCACCGCTGCCGCCGCTGCTGAGACGGCGTCCGCCATTGCGGACGCCCTGCACTCCCTGTTCCTGGTCTGCCCCGGCGCGGCCCGGGTCCTGCACTGGCAGGGCTACCCGCCGCGCCTGGCGGGGCTGCTCGTCTCGGCCGTCCCCAGTGCGCACATCGCGGCCGGGTGGGTGGCCGGCCTGGTGGGCACGCCCGGGGCGGGCGGCCTGGGGCCGGCCCTGGCCGGCGCCCTGGCGGCGACCTACCCGACCCCGGCCAGCCTGGGCGGGGTGCAGGCGGCGCTGGCGCGGGGCCGGGCCGCGGTAGCGACGGGCGACACCGCGACGGTCGTGGCCGCCCTGGCCGCGGGCGCCCGGTCGGTGGAAGCTCTACCAGGCCTTGCAGGGGCGGTCTGCCACCTGGCGCAGAGTGCGGCGGACGCCAGTGGTGGTGGGAGGACCGACCACGCCAGCAGCCTGCTGGCCGGGGCGGCGGCGGCGGCGGTGGGCGAGGTGGTGCGCGCGTGGGTGGGGCCGGGAGGGGTGTGAAACCTTTATAGCTCATCATGGATGGGGGAAAGAGAGCTCGGTCAGGTGCGCGTCCAAAGAAGCAAAACGAAACGCACACCCGCACGCGTACACCACCTGGTCTACCAACATCAAAAGGTAGGTCCGGTCAGAAATGATGCCCCATTTCTCCTCTCCCGCCGTCTCTACCGCCCTGGCACAGAGTCCGCGCTTTCTCATCTCACTCACAGCAGCGTTCACACGCGCACGCACTTCATTCACACAGCCCTACCACCACCTCACCCCACCCCGTCCCCACCGCCTCCACTCCTTCCGCCCGCACCCACCCGCCCATCAACTCCCGCCTCAAAAACTGGCCGCCATCCGCCGCCCACACCGCCGCTAGCCTGCCCGCCGAATCCACGCCCGCCTTTCTCAGGGCGGTCACCAGGTCGCCCACCCGCCGCACGCCCAGCGCGCCCGCCCGGCGCACGGCTGACGGCGGCTCCACCAGCCAGGGAGCGAGGAGGGCGCCGAGGGCCGGGATGGCCCGCCCGGAGAGCAGGGCCTCCGCAAAGGCGACCGCCCGGGCAGCCGGGTCCGGGTGAAGGGCGATGACCGGGGGCAGCGCCCAGGCTCGCGGGCCGTAAGTGGCGCCCCCGGGCGCAACGCACGCGTCCGTGGCCGCATCGTAGCGGGCGGGCGTGTCTGCGGACGGTGGGGTGAGCGCGGTCAGCCCCGGCGCGCTCCCCGCCAGCCAGGCCGGGTCGATCGCGGACGCGCCTGCCATGTAGACCCGCCTAGCCGAGGCGACCAGGTCGGCGTAGACCAACCACTCCGGGGCGCGGCGGCCTAGGGCGCCGTGCGGGTGGAGAAAGATGGCGTCGGTCGCTGAGTCGGCGGCGGCGGTGGCCTCCCCTCCCCCCGCACCTAAATCGGGCGGCGCGCACGGTTCGTACCGAACCGCCCGGGCCCGCCCCGCTACTGCTGCGGACGCGGTGATGGAGGCGGCGGAGCGCACGCGGCGGCCGACTTGGTCCGCCCACCCCGCGACTAGGCCGCGCAGCAGGGTCGTCCGGGCGGTCGGGCTGAGGGGGCGGGGTGGGGGCGGGGTGGCCAGCGCGGCCAGCGCGGCGGGGGGCAGGCTGGCCAGCGGGTGTTTCTTGCTGGACCCACCACCGCCGCCGCCAGCCGCGTCACTCACAGCCCGCCCGACAATGCCAGCCAGCTGGGCGCGCAAGGCAGCCGCCTCCCTTAGGTTACGAGCCGCCAGGCCGTGCGCCCGGCAAAAGGCGTCGCCCGCGGCGAGGGCGCGAGGGGTGGAGGTGGCGGAACGTGCGCTGCCTTGTTGTTGGCCGACCGCGGCCTCAAAGCCCGCCAGGGCGGCCAGGGCCGACAGGGCATCGCCCGACTCGTCCCGCAGGCGGGCCTGGGCTTCCCGGACTGATGCTCGGCGGGCCCGGTGGGTGGCGGCGGCGGCGTCGTCGTCATCGCCGTCGCCGCCCTCGCCCTCCCCATCCCCACCACCACCCCCGTCGCCGAGGAAGGGCGACTCCACGCTCAGCACGGCTGCCAGGGCGACGGCCGCCGCCAGGACGCGGGGCTTGGCTTCCCGGGCAATGACAGCGCGCCCTACTTCAAGGAGCGCCCGGGCGTGGCGGGGGCTGATGGGCAGGGCGGCCATGGCGTGGCCCAGGGGGGTGAGGGCTGAGGAGGTGGTGGCCGCACCACCACCACCACCACCACCACCACCACCACCACCCTGCTTCCTCTCCAGCGCGCCGAGGGCCAGCAAGGCCTCGTCCGCCCGGGCCAGGGCCGCCCGGTCGGGCGGGGTGGGGAAGGGGAAGTTGGCCACCCGCTCCACGCCCAGGGCGCGCAGCGCCAGGGCCACCCCTTCCAGGGGCGCCGACTCGACCTCTGCGGGCGCGTGTGGGGGCAGGGCGCCCCCAAACACAGCCGCCGAGAAGAGGCGGTAGCAGTGGCCGGGCCCCGTCCGCCCGGCCCGCCCCGCCCGCTGGTCCGCCGACGCCTGGGACACCCAGCCGACCTCGTACCGCGCGATGGCGGCCCCGCGCTCCCCCGACCGGGACAGCGTGCGCGCCTTCGCCCGCCCAGCGTCGACGACGTACCGAATGCCCGGGATGGTGAGCGAGGTCTCCGCGACGTTGGTCGCGACGACCACCAGGCGCGCCCCCGGCGGGGGAGGCGCGAATACGCGGTCCTGAGACGGGCGGGGTAGGGCCGCGTACAGGGGCAGGACGTGCATGGGGAGGGGAGGCTGCTTGGCGGCGTCAGGTGCGGCGGCGGCCGCGCCGGGCCCTGACCCTCCAATCGCGGCCAGGTCGACGCCCGTGCGCGCGTTGAACGCGGCTTCCGCCTCTGCGATTTGGGCGGGCGTGAACCCGCCGCCCCCCAGCTGCCAGGTCTCGTCCTCGTCAGAGAGGGCTTCCCCGGCTTCGTAATCGTCTTCGGCTTCCGCGGCGCGCAAGGCAGCATCCGCGGCCGCGTCCGCCGCCGCATCCTCGGCCGCGTCGTCGCCCGCCAGGTCGCCCACGTCGTCGCCGCCGCCGCCGCGCTCCTCGTCCTCCTCGTCCTCCTCCGCCGCCCCCGTCCCGCCCGGGCCGTACTGCTTGCGCAGACGGGCAACCGCCCAGTCCACCTCCCGGCGGCCCGTCAGGAAGATGAGGATGCCGCCGGGGGGCAGGGTGGTGTGGACTTGGGCGGCCTTGGCGGTCGCTGCCTGCGCGTACTCGCGCTCGCCCGCCGTCCGCCGCGCAAAGTGCACCGTCACGGGAAACTGGCGGGCGGGGACGTGGACGATAGGGGGCGGGGACGGGAACAAGCGGGCATTGCCCGCAAAATCATCCAGGCGCAGGGTGGCCGACATGATGATGAGCTTGAGCGGGCGGACCCGGCCGCCCAGGCGGGCAGCCAGGGCCGGGCGGGCGGCCGCGTTGGGGAGGGGCGCGCCCGCGTCAGCCATGCGCCGCCGGAGGGTGACGACCCGGGAGAGCAGGCCCAGGAGCAGGTCCGTGTTGAGCGACCGTTCGTGCGCTTCATCCACGACGATGGCGGAATAGGAGGCCAGCAAGAAGTCTGCCGCCAGCTCCCGCAGCAGGACGCCGTCGGTCACAAACTTGCAGCGGGTCGCGTCGCCCGCGCCCGTCCGCCGGTCGTGGCGGACCTGGTACCCAACCAGGCCGCCCAGGGGCAGCCCCAACTCGGCCGCGACGCGCGCCGCGGCCGCCGCGGCCGCGACGCGGCGGGGCTGGGTCACGCACACCCCGCCTGCCGTGTCGGGGTAGGCGTCGCAGCCGTGGCCGGCCTCCAGCAGGAATTGGGGGACCTGGGTCGTCTTGCCCGACCCGGTCTCGCCCGCCAGCAGCAGCACGTCCGACCCGGCCACGGCTTCCATGACCTCCTGCTCCATCGCGTAAATGGGCAGGTCGGCCCGGGAGGGCGCCAGGGCGGGCGGGCGGGTGGCCTCAAACGAGACGACCCGGGCGGGGCCGGTGGAGGTCGGCAGCGGGAGCGCTGCCAGTGTTTCCTCGTCCTCATCCTCATCCCGTCCCTCGCCGGGGGCGGGCAAGCCCAGCTCCGTCCGGGCGGACACAGCAGCCGCCCGGGCGGCGGAAGGGGACAAGGGTGGTGGCGGGGTGGGGCGTGCGCCGTCCAGGCCGGAGTCGCAATCATCGTCACCGTCGGAGGAGGAGGAGGAGGGAGGGGAGGCGGCCGGCGGGAGGCCGCAGGCAAGCATCACGGCCTGGGGCGCCTCGCCCTCCACCCCTACCACCGGCCGCGTCCGCAGCAGGTCCGAGTCGGGGTCCAGCGCCACGCCCAAGCGCTCTGCCACCAAATCCCGGCGCAGGCGCTGCTTCTTCGTGTCGGCCTGCCCCAGGCGGGCCGTGCTGCGCAGCAGGGCCCGGTGTTCCGGCGGCAGCGCGTGCGCGGCCAGCGTGGCCAGCGCTTCGGCTCGGGCCGCCCGGGCGACGCGCTCCTCCTCCACGCGCCGGGCTTTGCGGGCGGCGGACTTGGTCAGGCGCTTGGCAGGCGGTCGAGCGTCAGCGGCGCCCGTCGTTGACGCCGCCCCCTTGGCGCTCGCAGCCCGCAGGATAAAGGCGTTGGAGTCCTCGTCGGGGAGCAGGTCGGGAGCGCCGCCGTCGGCCGCTTTGGCGGCCATCACGACCTCGCCGCCATTTGTGACGACAGCCGCATACACGCCCACCCCTCCTCCTGCCTTTGACTTTTTGGCGCGCAGGGAGTTGAGGTTGCGCGTCTTGCGCTGGCGCTTGGAGCGGGGTGGCATTGGGATGGAGAGAAAAAGGAAAGGATAAAACGGCCGCCGGCGGCCTGGTGCGTGTGGATGGGATGCGGCGCGCAGCAGGGAAGTGACCCACGGCGCGTGCGCTCAGAGTCGAGGTAGGCGTGTCGGCTGGCCTGTGCGCTCGGGCTGGGTGGGTGCGGTCGCCCTACGTGTGGCAGCCCGGCGCCGCTTTTTTGTTTCGCCGCTCGCGGCTAGGTGCCACCGAAAAAAAAAAAAAACTCTGCTCCACTTTCATTTTTTTCACTCTCCCCACATAAGTGTGCGCGCCGCGCCACACCTTCCCTCTCTCCCGTACACGCGCGCACATGTCCGGCCTGACCGCGCGCGCCAGCCAGCAGGCTGCCCGCCCGACGGCGCCCCCCCCCCGCCCGTCGCCTGCCACCAGCCCTCGCCCGATGCCCCGTGCAGTCGCCCCCGCCGCGGCCGCGCCGTCGTCGACCGCCTCCGCCCCGCCCAAAACCGCCCGCCCCGACGCGGACGGCCGGTTTGGCGCGTACGGCGGCAAGTACGTGCCGGAGACGCTCATCGCTGCCCTTACCGAACTGGAGGCGGAGTATAAGAAGGCGCAGGCAGACCCGGCGTTCCACGTGAGTTTTTTTGGAGAGATTAGAAAAAGCGAGCAAGTGAGAGCGCGTGGTCGCGCGGCGGGGAGAGGTGCGTGGTTGGAGGGGTGGGACGGCCTGCGCTGCCCCGTCCGCCCGCGCGATATGGAGCCAGAGATTTGGCGCGTGTCTTGCATGGGCGGACTTGAGAATCAGGCGGCGGAATGGCGGGTAGAAAGCGCAGGGGCCCGATACAAGGCCCCGACGAAACGACACCACGACACAGCCGCCCTCACCCATCCCATCTCCTCGTCTCCATCTCCCCCACCCCTCGCCCATCCATAGGCCGAATTCGAGGCCATCCTCAAGGACTATGTCGGCCGCCCCTCCCCGCTCTACCACGCCGACCGCCTGTCCGAGCGGTACCGCCGTCCGGACGGGTCCCGCCCCGAGATCTGGCTGAAGCGGGAGGACCTCAACCACACGGGCGCGCACAAGATCAACAATTCGCTCGGCCAGGTCCTGCTCTGCCTGCGCATGGGCAAGGCCCGCATCATCGCTGAGACGGGTGCCGGCCAGCACGGCGTCGCCACCGCGACCGTGTGCGCCAAGTTCGGCCTGCCCTGCATCATCTACATGGGCGCCAAGGACATGGAGCGCCAGGCCCTCAACGTCTTTCGCATGCGGTTGATGGGGGCCGAGGTCCGGCCCGTCCACTCCGGGACGGCCACCCTGAAGGACGCGACGTCGGAGGCCATCCGGGACTGGGTGACCAACGTGGAGGACACGCACTACATCCTGGGCTCCGCGGCGGGGCCCCACCCGTACCCCATGATGGTCCGTGACTTCCAGTCGGTCATCGGCCGGGAAGCGCGCGGCCAGTGCGAGGCCCAGCTGGGCGGGCTACCGGACGTGCTCCTGGCCTGCGTGGGCGGCGGCTCCAACGCGATGGGCCTGTTCCACGAGTTTGTGGACGACGTGGGCGTGCGCCTGATCGGTGTCGAGGCGGGCGGCGAGGGCGTGGACACGCCCAAGCACGCGGCCACGCTCACCATGGGCTCGCCCGGCGTCTTGCACGGCTCCTTTTCGTACCTGCTCCAGGACGCGGAAGGCCAGGTCATCGACCCGCACTCCATTTCAGCGGGCCTGGACTACCCGGGCATTGGCCCCGAGCACGCCTACCTGAAGGACGCGGCCCGGGCGGAGTACCACGCGGTGACGGACAGCGCTGCGCTGGACGCGTTTGTGCGGGTGTCGCGCCTGGAGGGCATCATCCCGGCCCTGGAGACCTCGCACGCGTTCGCGTACCTGGAGACCCTGTGCCCGACGCTTCCCGGAGGGTCCACCATCGTCATCAACTGTTCCGGGCGGGGGGACAAGGACGTCAACACGGCGGCCCAATATCTGCCGGACCTGATGGGTGGGGCGAAATGAGGCGAGGGTTTCTTTTTTTTGTTCACGTGCCGTTTCTCTTGTCTTTCACCAGTCCGGACGCCTGCTTACAAGCGGACGCGCTCGAAGACCTCTCTCTCTTCCTCTGTTTGTAAAATTAAAGCAAAGCGAAGCAAAAGGCTTGCGTGCGGAGGAGCGGGGTTGGAGAGAGTGAGGGGAAAAGGAAGCGGCGCTCCCCTCCCCCAATCGGCGAAGACGAGGCGAGAGCAGTTGGCCAATTTGGCAGCTCTCTTTTCTCCGCCGCCACCCCACCCTAGCAGAGAGAGAAGCGCCTGGCCCACACGCGACCTTTCTGCTGCAGCTAGCAGAGCTGTCCTCTCTTGCACACACACACACCACGCGTCGCACACACGCGTGGCGCCCCACCCCCCACAAAACAAAACCATGCCCCCCTCCCAAGACCCCAACATTAACACCTCGTCCCACCTCCAAATCCTGGGCCTGGGCACGGACGCAGGCGACGCGGTCCCGTCCGCCCTCCTCTTCTTCGACCGCCGCCGAATCTTGTTTAATGCGGGCGAGGGATTCCAGCGGTACGCGACGGAGCACGGCCACCGCCTGGCCCGGGTGAGCGACATCCTGCTGACCCGGGTGACGCCCGACGCGGCGGGCGGCCTGCCGGGCCTGTGCCTGACGCTGGCTGATTCAGGGGGCGTGGGAGGGCATGGTGGTGGTGGACTGGCGGTCGACCCGATCCGGGTGGTTGGCCCGCCAGGCCTGCTCGCCGTGGCGGCTGCCCTGCGCACGTTTGTGGACACGCGCGTCACGGCCATCGCTCCCGAGGAGGTTGGAAGGTTGGAGGCGGTCAGCAGCAGCACGAACGCTGCTGGCGGCCGTGCCGTCCTGTTACCGCCTGTGGTGGAGGACGGGGTTGTCACCATCACGCCCGTCCTGGTGGTGCCGCCCGGAGCGAGCGAGGCGGGCGGCGGCGGCGCGGACGATGACACGGCGGGCGGCGGCGGGTCTGGCGCGGACGACGCGTCGGGCGCTGAGGAGGAAGAAAGAGGCGGTCAAGACGGCCCGTTCTCTCTCCCACCACCAAAACGCGCACGCACGGCGCCTCCGGTTGACCCGACCACGCTCGCACTGGCCTACATCTGCGCCCTGGCCCCCATCCCGGGCAAATTCCTGCCGGCCAAGGCCATCGCTGCGGGCGTCAAGCCGGGGCCCCTGTTTGGGGCGTTGAAGGCGGGCAAGGCCGTGCAGGCGGACGATGGGGCGTGGGTGCAGCCGGACGAAGTCATGGAGGCGGGGACGCCCGGCCCGGTGGCCATCGTGGTGGACGCGCCGAGTGCCGGGCACGCGGCCGTCCTGGCCGCCGCGGCGACTGAGCCGGGCGGCGCGCTCGCCCGCTGGGCGGCGGGCGGGCCGGACGCGCCTAGCCTGGCTGCCGTCGTCCACCTGTCCCACGCGGACGTGGTGGGAACGGCCGAGTATGCCAGCTTTGCGTCCGCGCTCGGGTGTGGTGGTTGTGGTGGTGGAGGTGGAGGCACGGACGCACCTGCGGTCGAACACTTGTTTGCGAATGAGGCCGCGACGGGCGGGGAGGGCGTCATGCGTGCGTCCGCCACCTTGGCCGCCCGGCTGAATGCGCTCCAACCGGAGCTGTTTCCTTTACACCGAGTGGGCGTGGCTGCGGCGTACGGCGGTGAAGGCGACGGCGGCGCCCCTCCCACAACCTCGACCTCAATCCCTTCTACAATGTCGGGCCTCCTCCTCGGCGGGACGCCCGGCCGCAACCTCCTGCGCTGCCACCTGCGCCCGCGGTCCAAGGCAGGGCTAGATGCAGGGTCGGTGGTGGCGGCCTTGGATGTGGACGCCATCCAGGCCGACCTGCGGGCCGACCACGGGCCCGTCTTAGCCCAAGCTGCTGCGGCGTGGGGAGGGGGTGGTGGCGGTGAAGCGGGCGCGGACGCCGCGGTGCCGCCCTTCAACGTCGCCCGGGGCGCCATCCAGATCGTGTTCCTGGGCACGGGCGCGGCCCAGCCCTCCAAGTACCGCAACGTCAGCGGAACCTACGTGAGGTTGGCGGCGGCAGGGCAGCAGGCTGGAGTCGCTCCTGCTTCTTCATCCGGCCTGCTCCTGGACTGTGGAGAGGGCACGCTCGGCCAGCTGCGGCGCCGGTACGGGGCGGCCGGCACGTCCGCCGCCCTGGCCAGTCTAGCCGCCGTGTGGATCAGTCACATCCACGCCGACCACCATGCGGGCTTGCCGGGCCTGCTGCTGGCCCGGGCCGCGGCGGTGAGGAGAGGAAAGCGGGAGGCGGTGGCGGGGCCCACCCCACCCTCCATCCCTCCCCTCCTCGTCATCGGCCCGCGCCCCATGCGCCGCGTCTTGGCCGCGTACGCTCACCTGTATGCTCTGCACTACCATTTTGTGGACTGCGCGGATGTGGAGGGCGGTGGGAGCGGGCCGGCGGCGGGGGCGGATGAGCAGGCGGTCAAGGCGGCTTTGGTGGCGGCCGGCCTCGCCCGCCTGGCCACCGTCCGCGTCGATCACTGCGCCCACGCCTTTGGCCTGGTGCTGGACGTGCACAGCGGGGCAGGCGGCGCTGGTGCCGATGGGGATGCGCCACCACCATCACCCATCCGCCTCGCCTTTTCGGGCGACACGCGGGCGCCCTGCCCCGCCCTGGTGGCGGCCGCGGCGGGCGCCGCCCTCCTCGTCCACGAGGCCACCTTTGAGGACGACCTGGCCGATGAGGCGGCCGCCAAGAAGCATTCCACCACGTCGGCCGCCGTCCAGGTCGGCGCGGCCTGTGGCGCCTCCATCACCCTGCTCACCCACTTCAGCCAGCGGTACCCCAAGGTGCCGGTCATCGCGCCCGACCTGGCGGGCGGGGTCGGCATCGCCTTTGACCTGATGAGCCTGGACTTTGTGGATGCGGGGCGGGTGCCTGGGCTGGTCCAGCCGATCCGGGTGCTGTTCGAAGGGATGGAGAGGGCAGTGGCGGAGGAGGCGTGAGGGGTGGGAGAGAGGCAAGACAAAAGAGGAAAATGAAGAGAGTGGAGAGCTGTTCTCACACCTCGCTTTCGTGCGCGCCACTTCTCTTTTTTCAGCCAAAGCTTCCGCTCTCCACGCCCCGCCCAGGCCCCCCTCCCCACACAAGAAAACATGCAACCCACGACCGCCACGACCGCAGAGCAGGGCGGGAAAGGCGGAATCCGCACCAGCCGGGTCGCCTCGCTGGGTGGCCCCGTGAACGCGGGGCTCGCGACGTTCTGGTGAGTGTTCTGGTGACGCGTGCAGCGCGCGTCGCGTTGCGTCTTTTCCCCCCTCTTTTCTTTCTCACACGTCCGCGCTGCCGGAGCCTTTTCTCTATCTTGTCCATACCCTTCAAACACAGGCTGGTTATGGCTCTGGTCGGCTGGGTGCTGACCATGGCCGGCCTGTCCGCCCTACAAAACTACATCAACTCGTCCACGCTTGGCGGCACTCTGCCAACCTGGTGGCCGGGCGCCAACCTGCCGGCCCTGGGGCCTGGTAGCCTGCTGCGCTTTTCGTGGTGGAGCTGGGTCTGGACGCTGATCACTTTCATCACGTTCGCCCTAGCGTGGTCGACGGCTGTCATCCCCGCTGTGCGCATCCCTCTCGTCGCTTTTGCAACCGTCTCCGCGCTCTTGTGCATGTGGAGCGGAAACACCATGCTTGACGTCGTCGCGCAACACGTCTCCGCCGCACACACGTCCGCTGCCCGCTGCGCGGCTGCCGGCTTCATCATCTCGGCAATTGCATTTCTGTGCCTGACGTACAGCGTGGGCCTGGTGCACCACTGAGGGGCTCTGACGGGTTGAGAATAAATGGGGTGAGGGTTTTTTTGCTTTTTTTGCTTTTTTGCTTGAAGAAGGAAGCCGCCGCCGTCTTCTCGTTTTCTCGTCTTCACATCTTTCACCCGCCTCCAGAGAGCGAGCGAGATCACTCCATACAGGCAAATACACACACATACACACGCGCGCATAGAGCCCCCCCTTCTCTCCTCTCCCCCCCAAACATGACCGTCGACCCGGGTGGTGGCGCCCACCCCACCCCACTCCTCGCCCTCGCCAACCGGCGCCCCCTGCTCGGCCCGCCCGCCGCCCTGCCCGGCGGCCGGGCCGCGCTCACCATTCCGGGCGAAGGCGTCAGCCTGTATGATGTGGAGGGGCAGGTGAGGAGAAATGCAGAGAATTCGTGTGCGCAGGCGTGACGAGAGAGAGATTTTGACGCGCCCCCTGGCCGCCGGGCGGCGGCAGCGCATTTCGCCGGGCAGCGCTCTATCTTCTCGCCTCCGCCCCCCGGCACACTCACATCCTCTCTCCTTTCTTTGTTTGATTACCAACCAGGACCTGATCACCGTCTGGTCCGGCAAGGATGGCCCCACCTTGGTCAGCGCGGCCGTGTACGACGCACCGACGGGCCGGCTGGTGGCTGCCGCCGCGGACGACGGCGCAGGCGCCTCCTCCCATTGCCTCCTGTCCTGGGATGCGGCCGCGCCGGAAGGGTCCCTGCCCACCATCGCAGACATGGTGACTTTGCCTGGCCGGGTGGTGGGTTTGGTAAGCGCTGGCGGTCCGGACGCCCCGACCTTCGTGGTCTTTGAAGACGGGCGCGCAGTGCTGGCCGCGACGGCTGGGACGGTGGTCCAGGCGGTTGTGCCTGCATCCTCCCGCCGCACCGTCCTGGCCGCCGTGGGTGGGGGTGGGGCGGTCGCCGTCATCACCGTGGCTGGTACTGGTAGTGAGGCCCTAAAGGTCAGCCTGTACGGCGCCGACGGCGGCGCCCTCGTCCAAGGCGCGGCCGTGCCCGGGCCGCCTGGGTCGTCATCACCCACCATCGCTGCGGCCGCCCTATGTGGCGGTCACAACAGCGCCGCCCACCCGCTCATGCTGGCCCTGGCCTGGGCGGATGGCGTGCTCAGCCTGGCACCGCTGAGTGCGAGCGGCGGCCTGGGCGCGCCGCGTTTCCGCCGCCTGCACGGCTTCACCTCGAAACCCGTCGCGCCTGCGCCCGCGCCTGCGCCTGCTGGTCGCAAACGCTCCAATGGCGACGCCCCCACGCCTGTGACAGCCTCTGACAGCCTGGCCCTCGTCGAGGACGGCGCAGGCGGCGTCCTGGTCGCTTACCCGACCCGCGCTGGGCTGGCCGTCCTCGCAGTGGACGGCCCCCTGGCCGCTCCGCGGTGTGCGCCCGCGGGCGTCCCCGCCCCGCCGCCGCCCCGGTCGGGGGCCGGCGGCCTGCACCTCACCCGCCTGCTCACAGACGACGTCGGCCCCAACCAGTGCGCCTTGCTCCTGTCCGGCCCGGGAGGCGCGGTGTGCACCCGCCTGGACACGCCGCCCCCAGGGCTGGCCTCCCTGATCGGGTCGTGCCCGGATGATGAGGGTGAGGGTGCCGAGGCCGCCGCCGCCGCGGCCGCCACTCTCGCCCACCCGGCCTGGGCAGATGTGGCGGCAGGGGGTGGTGACGGCAATGCTGCCACCACCACCACCACCACCACGACCGCCGCCCTGGCCACCCCGCTCGACGTGGCGGCCCTGGGCGGCCCGACCCCAGGCACCGCGACCGGCCCCGCCGCGGCCGCCCGCAAAGCCGCGGCCGCCGCCGCCCAGGCGGTGTGCGAGCTGGAGAACGCGCTGGCGAGCCGTGGCAGCAACGCCTCCACCGCCACGGCACCCCCTGGCCCAGCCGCCACGGCGGCGGCCGACAGTTTTGCAGACGCGGCCGGGCTGACGCCGCTGCCCGCCGATGTGCTGGCCCGCGGCGCGGCGGCCGCGGCCGGCCTGGGTGCCTGGGCCGCAGTCAAGCGGGCGCTGGCGTCGCAGGCCCTGCCGTCCCTGGCCTGTGCGGGCGGCCTCATCCCCGCCGCCGCGGCGGCGGGTGAGGCCGACCTGGTCGCCTTGCTCCTGCGCATCCCTGACTGCCCGCCCGAGGACGCAGCCGCCCTGGTCGAGGCCTGCCTGGGCGGCGCGTGGGGCGGGGATGGTGCTGCCGCCCTGCCCACCGCCTCGGCCAAACGCCGGGCCGCCGCCCTAACCTCCTGGCGGGCCCGTCTTGACAAGACGGCCGCGGGCGCGGTGACGGACGCGGAGCACGCGCCGGCGGGGCCCGTTCGGGAGCGGGCGGCGCTGCGGGCGGCGGCCGCGGTCGCCGCGGTGGATGGCTCCTTTGCCACCGCGGCGGGCGGGTCGGATGCGGCCTACCTGCTGCACGGCCTGGTGGCGGGCCCCCGGGATGAGGCGGCCCTGGCAGCGTCCGCCGGCCGCCTCTCCCCAGGCGCCGCCCCCGCCCTGGCGTGCTACCTGGCCGCCTGGGCGCGGGTGCTGGGTGGTGGTGGGAGCGGGGGTGGCCCCGCCCCGGCCGCAGCCGCCCCGGCCTTGGGCTGCCCACCCCCTCCCCCTCTAATTGTACCCACCATCTCGGACGTGGCCGCCTGGGCGTCGGCACTGGTGGACGCCCACCTGGTCGCCCTAGCCGGCGCGGCCCGGGGGGGTGGGCCCGCCGCGGCTGCCGTGCGCGACCTGCACGCCCTGGCGTGCGTGGAAGCCCAGGACGCGGCGGCCCTGGCCCCGCTGGCCGGCGCGGCCGCCCACATCGCGGCCGCCGCCCCGCTGCCAGACATGGCCGTCGCGGCGGCGACCGTGTACTCTGTGGAACTGTTGGACCTGGGTGGGGCGGCGTGAGAGAGAGAGAGGAAAAGGAGGAAGAAGAGAGAGAGAGAGAGAGATTTAAAAAAAAAACTCGTTGCTCAACACACACTATCACGCTACGGCACGCTGACCGCCTCCCGAAGCTCTACACCCAGCCTTTCGGCAGCCAACCGCACGCACGGGTCGCTCAAGAGGCTGTCCGCAAGCACGGCATCCCCACCCTCCGCCATCTCCGTACCTCCAGACACAAAAAACCCGGCCGTGGCAACGTCAGGCACACATTTGACGGCTGGGGTCAGGCCGACGCCATCAACCGCCACCCCAGCCGGCGTGGTGAATGTGCGGTTGGAGATCAACAGCAAGCCGCCGCCAGTGAGTGGGACCGAGCGCTGGGTGCGGCCTTTCCCAAACGAACGCTCACCCACAGTCAGGACGGTGGCAGTGTCGCCGCCGGCCAGTGCGCCCGCGAGGAGCTCGCTGGACGAGGCGGTCCCACCATTGATGAGCAGGGCCATGGGTGGGCGGCCGGCTTGGGGCCAAGGCGGGCGTGATGCCCGTGGCGGCCGGGGCACGGCCACGGCTTCCTCGCTGCCTCGCCCATCCTGGACCCGGGCCAACAGGGAACCACTTCCTCCCCCTCCCTCCAGCAGCTGGCCCGCCACATTGACGGCCGCCGCGACGGCCCCGCCCGCATTGTCACGCAGGTCGATGATCAATGCAGATGGTTGGGTCGGCACCAGCGCCAGCGCCGCCAGGCTCGCCCTCACGTCGTCCGGCGTCAGGTCATTAAAGGCCGCGAGGCGTAGGTAGGCGACCCGCTTGCGACCATCGCGCCCAGCCAGGGACGCGTGCTGGACAGCGTGCAGGGGGACGACCGCTGGGGTGAGGTGGTACGTGCGCACACTCCCACTACCCGACCGGACCTGCACGTCCGCATCGACCGCCAGCGCACGGGCCAGGTCGGTGGGAGGGGTGGCCGCGGCGGGGCGCCCATTGACGGCCACCACCTCGTCGTCCGGGCGCACGCCCGCCGCCTCGGCCGGCGAGCCCGGGATGACGGCCCCGACGGACACGACTGCTGCGTTGCCACCTGCCCCAGCCGCCACCAGTTGCAGCCCCAGGGACGTGGCCTGGCCGGCCAGGTCGGACGCGTACAACGATGCGCTGCCACCACCATACCCATCCCCTGAGCCTGGGCGCAGGACGCGCGTGTACTGGTCGCCCAGGGAGGCGATCAGCCGCTCCACGACACCCCAGGCCATGGCGGCATCAGACGCCGCGCCCGCCTCGCCCAGCGCGGCTTGGAGCGCGGCCTCCCAGGCCGGGCCGCTCACGGCGCCCGCCTCCACAAAGTCGGCCCGCGCCGCGGCCCAGGCTTCCACCAGGGCGTTCTGGACGGCCGCGACGCCGGGCTGAGGGGAGGCTGAAAACCGGATGGCGCCGGTGCCAACTGAAGCTGGTGGTGGTGGCCGGTCTTCCAGCGGGGTGAAGGCGGCGGGTGCCGGCGGGACCACGGCGGCGCCAAACAGCAGGGAGAGGGTCAAGATGAGCGAGGCGGGTGCGGTTGCGAGGGAGAAAGTCGCGGCGCCGATTGACTTGTCGCCATCGCGTGCGGCGTGTCGGCGCAAGCGGCGTCGCGGCGACACAACGGCCGCGCGCGGAGATAAGGCAATGGTGATGCGGGGCCTGGCGCAAGCATCGGCCCACGGCGACCCAGGCTGGGGCCGTGGGGCGGGGTGCATTTTTTTGTGTGAGAACTGAGAGTGCAGTGACCACATTTCCCGTCTTGATCAGCACACGGCCCCCTTGTCCGGCGAGCCCCGGGACGAGTCGCCCCCCTTTTCCGACACCCCACCACCCCCACCCGCCGGCCCGACCTCCGGGCGCATGGCCGGGAAGAGGAGGACTTCCTTGATGTTGTTCACGTCGGCCAGGAGCATGGTCATGCGGTCGATGCCCATGCCCCACCCGCCCGTGGGCGGCAAGCCATACTCCAGGGCTGTCAGGAAGCCGTCATCCACGGCCATGGCCTCATCGTCCCCGCCATCCTTGGCCGCAGCCTGGGCCGCAAACAGGCCGCGCTGGGTGACCGGGTCGTTCAGCTCAGTGTACGCGTTGCAGACCTCCCGGCAGTTGACAAACAATTCGAAGCGTTCAGTCAGGCCGGGCACGGTGCGGTGCCACTTGGCGAGCGGGGACATGACCTGCGGGTGGTCGCAGATGAAGCCGGGCGAGACGAGCTGGGACTCCAGGAACTCGCCGACCAGCTTGTCCAGGAGGCGGGCGGCGGAGCGCGGGGACGCGCACTCGACGCCCTTGGCCACGCACAGCGCGTCCAGGGCCGACCGCGCAGCCTCGCTCTCAAACTCGGTCGGCAGGGTCACGCCCAGGGCCTCCTCCAGGCCCGCCACCATGGGGATGCGCCGCCAGGGCGGGCTAAAGTCGATAGTCACCGGGTCGGACCCGGGCCCGTTGGCGTGGTAGGTGATGACGTGGCCGCCCGTGATGGCTTTCACCATGCCGGCCACCATCTCTTCCGTCATGTCCATGAGGTCGTTGTAATCCGCGTACGCCTGGTAAAACTCGCAGGTCGTGAACTCCGGGTTGTGCGTCATGTCGATGCCCTCATTCCGGAACTGGCGCCCGATCTCGTACACCCGGTCCACGCCGCCGACGACCAGCATCTTGAGGTAGAGCTCGGGCGCGACGCGCATGTAGAGCTTGAGGCCCAGGTCGTTGTGCCAGGTCTCAAAGGGGCGGGCGGTCGCGCCGCCGGGGATGGCGTTCATCATCGGTGTCTCCACCTCCATGAAGCCGCGCGTGTCCAGGTAGGACCGGACGTACCGGATGATGGCCGCCCGGGTCTCGAAGACAGTGCGGACCTTGGGGTTGATGAGCAGGTCCAGGTAGCGCTGGCGGTACCGGGTCTCCGGGTTGATCAGGCCGCGCACGGGCAGGGAGCGCAGGCAGGGCGTGAGCGAGGTGATGGAGGACGCAAACAGGGACAGCTCGCCACGCTTGGACTTGCCGGGCGTGCCGGAGACGCCAACGATGTCGCCGCGTTTGAAGGATGCCATAGCGGCCGCAAAACCGTCCAGGCCGCCCTCCAGGTGCCGAGGGTCGGCCATGACCTGCACCTTTGCGCCGTCGGCCTTGAGGTCGAAAAAGACGAGCTTGCCCTGGCCCCGCTTGGCGTACACCCGCCCCGCCAGGGACGCGGTCTCGCCCTCCAGCTGGGTTCCGGGCTCGATGGCGTCCCCGTACTGGGCCACGTAGGCGATGATGTCGGAGGTCGTCCCGAATTTGTGGGGGTAGGGGTTGCGCCCTGCGGCGCGCTCGGCCGCGACCGCCCGGGTGCGGGCCTCAAAGTATTGGGACGGGTCCAGGTCTTCTTCCTCGTCCAGGACCGCGCCGGCCGCGCCGGCCGGCTTGGGGGCGGCGGCCGGCTTGGGTGGAGCGGCGGCCTGTGGGGGGATGGGAGAGGGGGCGAGGTATGATGGAGCGGGTTTTTTGTTTTTCTTCGCTTGCTCGCTCGCGCGCCATCGCAAGAGACAAAATACATCCTCCCCCAATACCCGCACACCTTTTTCTCGGCTTTACGCTTGGCGGACTCCGCCGCTTTCACCCGCTTCTTGAACTCGCTGTGATAAGGGAGAGGAGAGATGGATGGATGGTGAGAGAAAGGAGAGGGAGCACACCGGCGGCCCGACGACGCTGCGCCGATTGACTTGTCGCTCGAGAGAGAGGCGCGGTCGGCGCGGCTTTTCACACATCAGCCCCGGCCGATGAATGCCGAGATGGAGCCGGCCGGCTCAGGGGCGATCAGGAGTAGAGTCTGGGGGGCGCGCACACTGCCCTCTCACGCCCGCGTTCTTTCTTTTCCTCGCGCCCTCAACCCCGCTCCTCTTTTCAGAGCTCACGTCTTGCTCATAGGCGCGCCCGCCTCGTCCACCAGGTCCTCGCTCCATTTCACGGGCAGCTCGGAGGACATGGCTGGCGTGGGGTGTGGGGTGGTGGTGCGTGGGCGTGGTGCGTGGGCGTGGTGCGTGACCGCCCGTGGCGCGTTCCTTCCCAGGCGGAATGAAGTGTGAAAGAGAGGGAGGAGCGAGGAGAGCGGAAAACACACAAACACACGGTCTTTTCCCGCGGGAAAGCGCGCGCGCCCGAATTCCGCACGCGCACCAGGGGGCTCTGACACACACACACATACACACACACAAGGCGTGCCCTCCCACCCCTGGCACGGCGCCAAAGAGATTTCAGAGACACATACACAAAAACAACTCGCCGCGCAACCCGATCTTATGGTCGCCCGCCGCGCTCCCGCCCTGCCGGCCCTGCTGCTGTTGCTGTGCGCCGGCCTGGTGGCAGCCAGGTAAGGAGAATAGGGGATGCTGATGTGTTGTCATGCCTCCTCCCCCCCTGGCATCGCATGAGTAGGGAGGGCGCCCTGGATCGTGCGTGCACGCCGGGCGGGGAGCTGCAACCCATTGAAAAAAGCGCGCGCGGCCTCTCGACCTCCTCTCTTTCTCCCTCGCCCATCCCCCTCCTCCCGCCCTTAATTTCTCACAGTCGCAACTTTTACAACATCCTGGGCGTCCCCCGCGGAGCGGCCGACGCCCAGATCAAGCGGGCCTACCGCAAGCTGGCTCTCCAGTACCACCCGGACAAGGTCAGCGGCAGCGAGGCCGACAAGGCGGCGGCCGCAACCAAGTTTGCCGACATCAACGCGGCCTACGAGACCCTGTCCTCCGAGGAGACCCGCCGCATTTACGACCGGTACGGGGAGGAAGGCGTCAAACAGCATGCGGCCCAGGGCGGCGGCGGCGGCGGTGGCGGCGGCGGCTTCGGGCGCGGCCCCCAAGACATTTTCTCCCAGTTTTTCGGGTTTGGCGGCGGCTTTGGCGGGGATGGCGGGGGCGGCGAGCCCGAGGCCCGCCGGGGCGCGGACGTCCGTATGCCCCTGGAAGTCAGGCTGGAGGACCTGTACACCGGCGCCGTCCTGGGCGTGACCCGGGTGAAGCTGGTCCTCGTCCCCGCGGCCGGCACGCGCAAGTGCGCCTGCCGCGCCAGGGTCGTCACCCGCCAGCTGGGGCCGGGCATGTACCAGCAGTTCACGACCGAGGAGTGCGACGAGTGCCCGGCGGTCGCCTTTGAGCCGGAGACCAAGGAACTGAGCGTCACCGTCGCGCCCGGCGCCCGGCCGGGCGAGGAAGTCCGGTTCTTCGAGGAGGGCGAACCCGAAATCGATGGCGACCCGGGCGACCTGGTCCTCGTCCTGGACCCGGCCCCGCACGCCCTGTTCGCCCGGGCCGGGGACGACCTGGCCATGAATGCGACCATCAGCCTGGCCGAAGCCCTGGTCGGATTTGACCGGACGGTGCCCCACCTGGACGGCCACCCCATCCGCCTGGCGGCCGACGGGGTGACCCGGCCGGGCGCGGTGGTGGTCGTGCCTGGGGAGGGCATGCCGAGGGCAGGCAAGTTGAAGGCGGGGGACGGCAAGCGGCCGGCCCCTCCATCCCGCGCCACCCACGGAGACCTGCACGTCACGTACACCGTCTCCTTTCCGCGCACCCTGACCGACAAGCAAAAGGCGGTGGTGCGCGAGCACTTTCGGTGGCCGGCCGGTGGCAAGGACGAGCTCTAGCTTTGGAGGGTGGTGGTGGTGGTTGAGGAGGAGGGTGCAGCAGCGGCAGCTTGGTGGTGGGGCCGTCGTCTGGCGGTCGGGGTGAACCCCGGGAGTCTCTGCTCTCGTGCGGCGGGCGAGGGCGGCGTGGGGTTCGGGCGTTGATCCTGGTCGCGGCCCGGTGGTAAGGTTGAAAAATGGAGGATGGGTCGTTTGTTCACTCTCTCGTCTCCCTCTCTACACGCGCCCCTTCTCTTGCGCCCCACCAGCCTGCGTGTTGTGTGCATGCCCGCACACCGACAGCGGCTGACCAGTCTGTTCCAGCGTGCCCTGGCGTCGTCGTCGTCGCCGTCGTCGTTCTCATCGCGCACCATGCCAGCGCTGCTGCAGAGTAGCCGGGCGGCGACGGCCGCATGCGGGCCGCCACTGGTGCCGGCGTTGGTCCGCTCGCCTGGGGCCGTCCGCCCTCCCACCCACCTCCCACCCCGCCGCTGGCTGACCACGTGCCTAGCTGTGCCAACCGTGGCAGCGGCGGCAGCGCCCGCGCCGACCACCTCCCCCCCCGGCGAGCTGACCAAGGAGATGGTGTGGGCCGGGCGGACGGCCGACGCAGGCAGGCTCACCCTCACCGACGTCGGCCGCACCCTGACCGTGGCGGGCTGGGTCCACCGGGCCCGCGCCCTGGGCGGCAAGACCTTTGTGGACGTCCGGGATGCGAGCGGGCTGATCCAGGTCGTCTCGGCGGACGCCGAGGAGGGCGGCGATGGGGCGGGTGCCACCGCCGCGGCCGCGCTGGAACGCCTGCGTGCCGAGTTTGTGGTCCTGGTCAGGGGTACGCTGCGCCGGCGCAAGGACCCCAACCCCAAGCTGGCGACGGGCGAGGTGGAGCTGGTGGCAGAGGAGGTGAGTTGGTGGTGGGAGCAGGGAGAGGCAGGGAGAGACGCCCTCCCGTTGTACTAGAGAGGCCGAGGAGGTTCGCTCCTCCTAGCCGCGCTCACCCAAAAAAAGAACTCACCCCCCCCCCCCTCCCATCTCACCCAATCCAGGTCTCCCTCCTCAACCGGGTCTCCAAAGGCTTGCCCTTCCTCCCCGCCGATGAGGACACCATCCCCTCCGAGGAGGTCCGCCTCCGCCACCGGGTCCTGGACTTGCGGCGCCCGGCCATGGCGTCCAACCTGCGCCTGCGGGCGGCCGTGGTCAAGACAGCGCGCGCGTTTTTAGATGGGGAGGCCTTCATCGAGGTGGAGACGCCCCTGCTGTGCCGGTCCACCCCGGAGGGCGCCCGCGATTTCCTGGTCCCCTCCCGCATGCAGCGCGGATCCTGGTACGCCCTCCCCCAGTCCCCGCAACTTTTCAAACAGATGCTCGTGTGCGGCGGCGTGGAGCGTTACTACCAGGTCGCCCGCTGTTTCCGGGATGAGGACCTGCGGGCGGACAGGCAGCCCGAATTCACGCAGTTGGACGTGGAGACAGCGTTTATGGATGAAGAAGGGTTGATGGGTTTAGCGGAACGCCTGACGGTGGCCATCTTTGCTGCGGCGGGCGGGGTTGCTGGTGCGGGCGCAGGCGCGCCCACCATCCCCACCACCATGGCCACCCCGTTTCCACGCCTGACCTACGCTGACGCCATGGCCCGGTACGGGTGCGACAAGCCGGACACTCGGTACGGGCTGGAGCATGTGGACGTGTCGGGCGTGCTGGCCGGGTGCGGGTTCCGCGTCCTGGCGGGCGCGCTTGCCGGCGGCGGCATCATCAAAGCCCTGGTCGTCCCGGCCGCCGCCGGCGCGGCCGCCATCTCCAACGCCCGCCTGAAGCCGGGCGGGGACGTGAGCGGGGTGGCGGTCTCCGCTGGGGCGGGCGGCCTGGTCCACGCCCGCGTGGGCGGGGACGGGGTCAGCCTGGACGCGGCCAAACCGTTCCGGGAGGGGCTGGCCGATGGGCAGGCGGAGGCGCTGATCCAGTGCGTGCGCGCGGCGCCGGGCGACCTCATCCTCCTGGCCGCGGGCCCGCCGCCCACCGTCCACGCCGCCCTGGACCGGGTCCGCCAGCACGTCGCCCGCGAACTGAAGCTCATCCCTGACGGCGCGCACGCCCTGCTGTGGGTGACGGACTTCCCCATGTTTGAGGAGGCGGAGGCGGAGGCGGAGGATGGGGCTGGTGCGGCAACCCCCCCCGGCGCCGGGGGCCGCCTGGTCGCCCTGCACCACCCCTTCACCGCGCCCGCCCTGCCGCCGGGCACGGCGGCCACCGATCCGGCCGCCCTGGCAGGCGCCACCGCCCGCGCGTACGACCTGGTGTACAACGGCGTCGAAATCGCGGGCGGCTCCCTCCGCATTTACCGGGCGGACGTCCAGCGGGCGGTCTTCAGTGCGCTCGGCCTCGACCCGGCAGCGTCCGAGGCCGAGTTTGGGTTTCTGTTGGAGGCCCTCGACTCGGGCGCCCCACCCCACGGCGGCTTCGCCTTTGGCCTGGACCGCCTGGTCATGCTCCTTGCGGGCGCTCCCTCCATCCGGGACGTCATCGCATTCCCCAAAACGTCGGCGGGCCAGGATCTGTTGACGGGCGCGCCGGCCAGTGCCGTGGGCGGACAGTTGGGAGAGCTGGGGCTGGCGGAAGTCAAGGAATGAGAGAGGAACGGACGTGTGGGCGTGTTATTTTTTTGTCTGTCGCGCGCGTGCTCACTGTGTTACAACTTTCCATTTATTTGTTTCTAATCAATGATGAGATGAGAGGCGCAAGCACGGGGTGGGTGGGGGGTGAAAAAAACTGGGACCACTCACAGCCTGCTCGACACTTCCGGCGTCTCACCCGGGCCCAGCAGGACAACTCTGCGCGCGTCCGCTAGGGTCGGGCACCCCGCCAGAGCCATGGACCGCCTCAGTTCACCCGTCAGCAAGTCCAGCGCCGCGCCCGCCCCGCCCACCCCGCCCAGGGCCAGGCCATATAGGATGGGCCGGCCGACCAGGACCCCATCCGCGCCCAGGGCCAGGGCGCGCAGGACGTCCGCCCCCCGCCGCACCCCGCCATCCACCCACACGGGTATGCGCCGGCGCACGGCGGCCGCGATGGGGCGCACGCAGTCCGCCGCCGCGGGCGCGCCATCCAGCTGGCGCCCGCCGTGGTTGGAAATGATGAGACCGCCCACCCCCGCGCGCAGGGCCAGGAGGGCGTCGTCCGGGGCGAGGACGCCTTTCACCCAGATGGGCAGGCGGGTCACGGTGCGCAGCCAAGCCACAAATGTCCAGGTGAGGGAGGCGTCGATGTTGCGCTGGAACAGGGCGGCCAGGCGGGAGCCGGGAGAGGCAGCAGTAGCGACGGAGGCCGTCGTTGACGCCGCCGCGCCGCCCGCCGCGCTCCCCGCGCTTTCATCGCCGTCATCGGCCAGCCCCTCCAGGTTGGCCAGGCGCAAGCCCGGCGGGAGGGCAAATCCGAGGCGTTCATCCGCCTCCCTTTTCCCGAGGACGGGCACGTCCACGGTGACGACGATGGCGGCAAAGCCCGCGGCTTCCGCCCGCTGGACCAGGGACGCCGTGAATGCCCGGTCACGGGTGACGTACAGCTGGAAGAGGAGGGGTGGGGTGGCGGTGGCCGTCCCAGCCGCTGCTGCTGCTGCTTTCGCCGCGTCAGCCACGTCCTCCAACGCGGCCGTCCCCATGGTGGAGACGACCATGGGCAGGCCCGCCCGGGCGGCCGCGGACGCCATGGCCAGCTCGCCGTCCGGGTGGGCGAGGCGCATCATGGCCATGGGCGCGATGGCGATGGGGGCGGCGAGGGGGCGGCCTGGTTTGTTTTCGATCCATGAATGAAATGAATGGAATGAGAAAGTGACCTGTCCTGCCTCTCTCTCTCTTTCTTTCTCGCGCACTCTGGTCGCCGTCATGCGCGGGGCGGCGGAGGAGGCGGGGTGCGCAGAAAGAGGAAGAAAGGCGGACGCCTCCCAGTTTTTTCGGGGCCGAGGAGGTCGAGGTTGAGAGAGAAAATGAGCCGTGCTTCTCCTCCTTCTCCTCCTCTTTCTCTCACTCCTTCTCACCAAATAGCTCCGCCCGGGAGTCCACGCTCGACACGTCCACCATGACCCGGGGCAGGATGCGCCAGCGAGCCCAGGATGCGCGGTTGTCGGCCAGGGTGGTCTCATCCTCCGCGCCCGACGCATAGTAACCGGCCACCATTGGCGGCAGGGCGGCCAGGGCGAGGCCCTCCAGGTCGGCCAAGGACTGAAAGGGGGGCATGGTGGTGGGGGAGGGCATGCTGATGGGCCGTACCCCCGCGACCGGGCGTTGATGAGATGACGGAATGAAAGAGAGAGAGAGAGAGAAGAAGAAAAAAAAGCAAGCATTCAGAACTGCTTTCTCTCTCCCGGCGTGCCCACCCATTCCTAGATTCTACCAGTGACGATGCTGCTGCGCGGTACGTGTGAGAACTGTCACCCACGCTCTCAACTGTGCGCGCATATCGCGCCATCGCTCGCATCGCGCCCCCTCGTTTTGGCTAGCCCCCGCTCGCGCTTCATCCTCACCCTCGCCCCCCCTCTTGTCTTTTCTTTTCCACGCGCCCCCCAGGCACCACCACGGCCTCTACGCCCGCCCGGGCCCGCCCGGCGATGCCGTCAGCTTCATCTAGTACCAGCCTTATAGTGGTGCGCCCGGCCCTGCCGGCGCGGCGGGCCACCCGCCGCGTCGCTTCAATTGCGCCGCCAGCCGCGTCTGCGTCTGCGTCCGCCGCCGCCGCCGCGTCCTCCACCCCGTCTTCGTCCTCCGCCCCGCACCCGGTCATCGCGGCCATTGTCGCGGCCTGGTCGTCTCTCCGCGCCCGTATCTGGCGCACCCCATCGGCCGAGGAGGTGGAGGTAAGAGGAAAGGAGAGAGGGAGAAGAGAGCGGACTGGCGGGCACCCCCTGCTCGAAACCCACACACTCGTCGCACTCCTCCATCTACCCCAGTCCATCAACGCCGCCTTCAAGACCAACTGGCGCAACATGCGGCGCCTGGCCATCGTGGCCCCCCTGGCCTCCATGACGGGCGGCGGGGCGGAGGTCCTAGTCCTGCTGACCCGGTCGGTCGCTTCGTTTGTCAAGCTCTACCTGCTCTTCCTCTTTCTGCGCGTCCTGCTCTCCTGGTTCCCGGCCTTCAACTGGGACCGCCAGCCCTGGATGGCCCTGCGCCAGCTGACGGACCCGTACCTGAACGTGTTCCGCGGCTTTGTGCCGCCCCTGTTTGGCAGTGTCGACTTCACGCCCCTGCTCGGCTTTTTCGTCCTGCAAACGGTGGAGGGCTACCTGGAGTGGCTGGCCTTTTCGGAGGAGGAGCTGAACGAGGGGTACCCGGATGGCGACTATTGAAAGACAAGGAGAGAGGCAAACGTGAGAGAGAGAGAGAGAGGGAGAGTAAGAGAGAGAGAGAGAGAGGGTGAGAGAGAGAGAGAGAGAGAAGAAGGGGTTGGCGGGCGGCGGGGCGCTTGACGAAATGATGGATGGGGATGGATTTTTGGTGGTTGAATTTCATTCATTTCACTCTAACAAAGGACGCGCACATGCGCACGGCGCGTGCGTGCACACCCGTTTTCTACCCATTCCTGTCACCGCCCACTCCCCCCGGACGCGGCGTCCATGTCCAGGCACCGCCTCTTCAGGCGCAAAGTCTGCTGCGCGATATCGAAGGCCGGGTGCGCCTCCGCCGCCCGGTCGCTGCCGCCCGACCCGCCCGGGACCGTGCCCGGCCGGGGCGCCCGGATCGGCGTGGACGAGCCCACCTTGCCGCCAAAGCGGCGGGAGCGCCAGGCCTGGAAGGCCGCGGTCGCAGCCGCCACGGCGGCCGGGTCGGAGTTACGGCAGTAGGCCCGCACCTTGCGCTCCTGGCAGACGTCCGGCAACATGGCCGACACCTCGTCCTTGCGCATGCGGAACTTGGAGGTGGAGTGGGCGTGGTGGAAGAAGGAGACCCGGTCCATCGGGTTGGCCGCCCCGGCCGTCAGGTCGATGGGGATCTCGCAGATGATGAGGTCGTCCGGGTTGACCGAGTAGGCGGCGGGAGGGGACCCCCCCCCGCCAGCCGGGGTGGCGGTGGCGGCGGGGAGCGGGGCGCCGGGCGCGCCCGCCGCCCCGCCCGTCGTCCCCGTGCACGCCACGTCCGCCGTGCTGGGCAGGCTGAACCGGGCGGCCTCGCCCGCGGGCACCACGAACTCATCGCAGAAGCGGTACAGGTCGCGCGCGCGCAGGCGGGCCAGGATGGCCTGGGCGTCCCGGATGGCCGCGCACTCGGAGGCCGTGGACGCCTCGGTCCACGCCGGCCGCATGGCCTGCCAGTGCTCCACCTGCTTCAGGAGCGTGTCGTCCAGGGTCAGGAAGGACGCCGCCCCCGCCGTCGCCCGCTCGCCCAGCCGCAGCACGGGCTCTGCGGCCGCAAGCGCGTCGACGACCATGAACTCGACGGCCTTGGCCTTGCGGTGGTTGTACACGCGCTGGTGCAGGGACGCACGCGCCCGGAAGACTTCGTGCACGTTTTGGTATTCCGACCACTTGTAGCAGGTCTCGTCGGAGATGACCTTGGAGAAGGCGGGCAGGCGGTCAAAGTCGGCGGCGATGCGGCAGCCCGTGCACGCTGCATCGCGCTGGAGGTAGTCAAACTTGTCGACGTCCAGCCCGTTGCGGCCGTTGGCGACGATCTCGTACAGCCAGCGCTGGCCGGCGGGGGGGGCGGTGCGGGAGGCAGAGTCGTGGTGGCCCGCCAGGATCATGGCTTTGACCTACAAGAGAAGATGAGGTGGGAAATGGGGACGGGGATGGAAGATGGGTGAGAGAGCAAGGGTGCACACGCACACGCACACGCACACGCCCGCGCGCACACGCAACCCCCCGCTCTTTCTTCCCTCTCTTACCCGGGCCGCCTCATCATTCGTCAGCTCCCCGTCTGGGACCGCCCCCGAATCCAGGATGGCGTCAAAGACGCGGACGCTCATGTCCTCGTGGTGCCACCCGTGGACGCCCGCGCGGGGCAGGAGCTCCCGCTCGAAGACGTGGGAGAAGGGGCCGTGGCCGAGGTCGTGGCACAGGCCGGCCAAGGCGGCGGCCTTAACGTCGCCCCGGTCGACCTCCACCTCCCGCCGCTGCAGGCGGAACACGCGTTCCGCGGCCTCCCGGGCGAGGTGGGCGACGCCCAGCGAGTGCTCAAACCGGTTGTGGCAGGCGCCCGGGAAGACGTAGTACGAGACGCCCAGCTGTTTGAGGTCGCGCAGGCGTTGGAATGCGGGGGTGTCCACAAACGCGCACTCCAGGGCGGACAGGTAGAAGTGGCCGTGGACGGGGTCGTTGAACACCTGTGAAAAACAGGTGAGCGGTGAGAGTATATATGTTGTGAGACGAGGGCGAGCGGCGGGTTGAGTAGAGGGGGGTGCGGCGCAAACGCATTCTCTCTCCGCCTCGCTCACCTTTCCACGCCGCCGGGGTGCGCCCTCCCAGTCGTCCGTGCGGGGGACCTCATACCCGTTACAGCTGGCCAGCGGGCCCGCCGCCGCCGCGTCAAAGGGCGCGGCGGCCAGCATGGCTTGGGAGAACGGAATGTCGTCCGTGTCGGCGTCCGTGGCGGCGGGCGGTAAGCGGCCGCTGCCTCCGGCGCCGCCGCCACCATGGCCAGGGCGGACGGGGCCGTTGCTGCCGCCTCCACCGCCGCCGCCGCCCAGGTTGAAGGAGCCGGCGCGGGAGCCCATTTGGTGTTGAGGGTGCACGCAGATCGAGGAGTGAAGCGCCGGTCGAGAAGAGAGAGAGCGGTGCACCTATCTCTTGGCCAGTGCACGGGGGAAAAAACACACTCACACACACACACCGCGCCCTCTCCTCTCTCTCTTTCATCTCTTTCAAGGCAGCGTCGTGAACTGGAACACCTTTTGCACGATTTCCAGCCCGGTCGGGATCTGCCAGGCAAACAGGCACAGGTTGAGGCCGTTGAGGGTCATGTGCAGCGTGCGCGCGTTGTCATCCCCCTTTTGCATGGCGGGCGTCAGGGCGGCGGCGGCGGCCCAGAGGATGACGATGCCCGCGCCCGCGTACAGGTGGGGCCCCGGGAAGAGCTTGCCCGTGCGCAGGTAGGTGTTGACGGGGCCCTCGATCGCGATGAGCACGCCCAGGGCCAGCAGCAGGGAGCCCCAGCTCTGGTGCTTGTCCTTGAAGTTGCCCTTGATGAGGACCTTGCGGGTCGCCTCCAGGCCCGCGATCTGGGCGTCCAGGGCGGGCGAGGGCGGGCGGGCCCCGTCCGGGCCGGCCGGGGGTAGGTCGGCCTTCAAGTCTTTGATCTCGCCCCCGATCTCCCGGGTGCGGCGCCACTGCCAGCCCAGCCAGCCGGCCCAGCCGCTCGCGCCAAAGAGGAAGAACATCATGGCCGGGTGGACCAGGGAGACCAGCTGGCCCGTCAGCAGGTGGTTGTCCGAGGCGGCCAGCGCGGAGGTGGGGAAGGCGGTGGAGGCGA
>Ga0315289_10000715_pt1 | contig 50847 bp, 42 predicted proteins | sample YL17G11_40_MG_FD_203452 | JGI IMG/M metagenome (GOLD analysis project Ga0315289, IMG submission 203452) | Sediment microbial communities from Yellowstone Lake, YNP, Wyoming, USA - YL17G11_40 | ecosystem: Environmental > Aquatic > Freshwater > Lake > Sediment | place: USA: Wyoming | collected...
ACCGGAGAAGCCCTGCCTTCTTATCTCCATTGCCTTTTGTGATACCTGATCCCGCACCCAATCCCAGAAGGGTTGATCGAAAGCGTCTGCAGGCTCGGTCAATTTTCCATTTCTCATGGAGAAGGCTTGGGCTGAAACCACCGGCGGTCCATCAAAGTAGGAGATGGGACAATCTGCCTTGACCGGCATCAAAGGACCGGTATGGCTTCCTCTCATGAAACCTGCCACATAATGTCCAATGGAAAAAGGTGCTAAGACCTCGCCTGTGGCAGGAAAAGCACCTTGAACTCTAACTAGGGCCACCGGATCATCCTTTCCGGTATACTTTCCTGCTATATTGTGTAATCTGGTGGTGCTGACAGAAGCCGCCGGTTCACCGGTATTATTTGAATAGATAGATTCAATAACGAATCTATGATTGTCCCTCAACAATGCGGCAATATCGTATAACTCTTCGGGCGCGGAAAGTTCTATAACTCTGTCCCCTTCGGTATGCGACACGTCCATGATTATAAACTTAAATCCCTCGCTCATCGAAGGGGAAAGCATCAGCCCGGCACAATACATGGGGTCAGCAAAAGCCAAGTAGAAAGGTAAATTGTAAGCCCCAGGCTCGGTCTTGTCCGCAGCAAATTCAATGAAACATTCATTCGGCCTTTCCTCAAATTCCATTTCAGCCACCGCCGGTCCCAGCCCTTTGACATTACCCGAGAATGCATCTTTTAAGAGGTCCTGTCCCGCACCATAAAGTCCTTGTTCTTTTGCCACTTTGGTGCCTGCCACAAAAGCATCCCAGGCTAACCTGTGAATCTTTTCGTCTAAGGTTCCCTTTTTATGGGTCATGAGTATGGCAATATCATCGCCGGTGCTGGAAATCCTATAATCAATTACATATTTGGTTTTGATCCCATGCTCATAAATGTAATTTGACACAGTTTCTTTAAGCTTTTGGCTCGGCTTAATGTGTCCGCCGATACTACCAATGTCCGCCTTGATCACGCTAACCACGATCTTCATTCTTTTACCTCCTTCAATATTGATGATTTTTTTTCAAATCAAACAAACCGCAATTTAACAAAAAAAGCATAAAAGTCAAACGTTTTTCCTCAAGGTTTTCTTACAGGTGAGAAATATGGTCAAGCCGAAGGCGCTGTTGAAGAAGAGGCATATTATGGTTTCATCAGTGAGGGGAGATTCCTGTAGGGACAGCCCTTCCCTTCGACTTTGCTCCCTTCGACTTCGCTCAGGGAGGGTGAGCAAGGTCGAACCCTCAGGGACGGTGAGCTTGTCGAACCGTGTGGCTGTCCGCCTTATTCCATAAACAACAATGCCCCGGCTTGTTTTAAGACAAGCTGGGGCATTGTTATCTTGGGTTCTTAAATAAGATCACAGCCCAGCGGAAACGGTTACCACTACAACCACGTCGAAGAACTTCATATTATTGGGTGCATTGGGCACGATGGCATATGCTGTGAGTATATCGCATAATGGACCAAAGTCTGGAGTGTCTGTTATTGGGCAGACCCAACTAAGATCGCAAAAGCTTCGCGAAGCAGGATCCTTCGGTGTGCCCGTACGGGCGTTCCTTTAGACAAGCTTTTGCGCTCCCCAAAAAAATGTCCCGGCTTCGATTTTTCAAAGCCGGGACGAAAAAAACTTGAACAACAGCTTGACCCCGAAAGGAAAATCAAGTAGTACGAACACATCTAGAATATTGTTTCTACGGCAAATACCACCACCACCGTAGCATCAAAAACCTCTATATGAAACGGAACATTGGTGGCAATAGCGTACAAGGCGAATTTCCCTTTCATTACAAGATCTCTAATGGGCTCAAGTTTCATAGCGGTAATAGGAACCTCAGTGGTGTCCTTCGCAGGTAAAACCAATCCATCTAAGACCAAGGTTGCCAGACTTTCTACCTCCGCTATGGTATGCAAGGTGGTGTCTTTGTATACGTAGAGCTGTCCGGTCGCTGGAGTATTCTCATCGTTGTAAATCTTTCCGTAGAAGTATAAAATGTAAATCTCGTCAAGCTTATCCTGGTTGTCTTTCCAATCTTGCTCTTGAGTTAAATCTACGAACACGCTGTTGAAATGGGTATCGGTGGATGCGATTTTATTCTCTATGTCATAGTTCAGCACCAGAGTAATTCCGAAGAGCCAACAGCCGCTCAAAAGCAGGGTAGCAAAAATTGCCGCCGCCAACAAAGTCCAGCTTTTTTTCTTCATCTTCATCAGGTTCTGCTCCTTTCTTTTTTATTCGCTACCGAAATAATAATTTAGACCGCCGGACACTTCTAGATAAGCTTTCCCCCCCTCTCCCACCTTGATGGCATGATATCTGGCTCTGATCTCCAAGCCTAGAATCTCGGTGGGGAGGAATTCAAAGCCGGTTCCAAGCGTCCACCCCAATCCGGTTTCGTTTGAGAATCCCTTGCGTTTGTAAGTATTGAAATTTATTCCGGTCAATCCGTAAAATTTCACCTTGCTCATTCCAGGCATTGAGCCCACAAGAAGATCGGCACCAAATGAAGTAATGTCTCCACCTTCCTGCGGATACGTTTTCTCCCGGACCCCCACATCTTTGCCTGCATATTTGGCAAAGACGAAGTTGGGTTCAAGTGCCAAAAATGGAAGAAGAGGGATTCTGCCTTTGGCTCCAAAAAGAGCTCCACTTTTGGCATCCTGCTGAACTAAGGGAAGGTTCAATCCGGCAAAGGCGCCAAGGCTGAATTTCCTGGCAGATGCCGTAGATACTATCAACAAGAGAAATAAGATTGCACCAAAAACTGAAATTGATTTTTTCATGTTTTCCCCTTTCTCGATTTAAATTAATTGAACTGTCATTTTCGTCCTCAAATTAACGAATTTTTGGCTTTCCTCCTTTCTATTTTAATTGTTGCAACATCCTCTTAATCGGCATAAATTAAGTTTCACAACATCTCTTGTCAAGAAAAATTTGCGAGGTCTACAAAAAAATATCTTAACCTGCAGGCTAAAAACCAGCACTACGCAGTAGGATTTTAAATAGCTGTTGTTGCGGGGTACCCATACCCCGCAACACTTCTGGTTCAGCGTGAGGGTTCATCCTGAAATGCAATATTCTGTCTAAAAAGTTTATATCAATTCTTTGAGTGTCAACTTTATCTTTTTAATTTTTGCCTTTCTTTTTAATTTTAATTCGATTTTAGTTCCCTCTTCTTGGTTCAGAATGTCTCTGAGCTCTTGTAAGGAGTAATTGGAAACAGGAGTTTCATTGATGGACAAAATTTCGTCATTTTCTTTTATTTTAGCTTTCTCCGCCGGAGAGTTTTTTATCACCTGATAGACTAAGATTTTTTTGTCATCTTGGATTAATTGGATTCCACTGGTATTATATCTATCCCATAACTGATAATTTGTATTCTTCTCCAGAATTACCCGATAATGCGGGTAATCAAAGATCACCTTAAATTTTTTGAGTATTCCTCCTCCTATCTTTCCTGCGATTTTAGAGGAGAGGAAAGGACTTTCATCCTCCAGATAAAATCCTATCACCGGGGACTTGATAAGGAAGCTTCCCAGTTGAAAGCTTTCACTCCTCCCCACCATCCCTTCGATCGGACCTGTTATTCCAAAACCGAGTGACGTCTCTAAATATATCGGATATTTTTCTAAAAGTCTGTAGCTTTTGATGAATGAAGCATAAAAGTCCAGTCCATTTCTGCTTCCGGTATCTATTTCGAACGTTCCCTCATTCACGCCATCAACTACCGCTTTGATCTTCGGAATATCCCACTCCAGATCAATTTTGAGCACCTCTCCATTTCCGGTGTAATTGAATTTGCCCGGCTCATAAATAGTTAAGATTTGGTTGAGATAATCTACCTCCACCACAAATCTGCTCAAGAAGTCATATCCTAAAATTCCATCCAATGTTGTTCCTTCAAATTTGTTCAGAGGACTTAAAGAGATGCCTAAAACATCTTGATCAAATATCGTCAGATTTCCAATCCCTATGGAATCAAACCTGAAAAAGGAAGCATCCTCACATGAGCTTGCTATTTTTGCCTTCTCCCTTTCCACCTTTTTAATCTTAAGCTCTAAAGCTTTGGACAAATCCAAATAACTTAATCGAGCGCCGGTATCAAGCAGGAAACTCAAATAAGAGAAGTCATTGGCTTTTACTTTAAGATAGATATGATTGCTCACCAGTTCAAAAGGAACCTTGATAAAGCCGGTGTTGGATATAAACCTATAATCTTCACCCCCACCCTGTTTCTTCAGTATCTCTTCTGCCTCTTGAGGAAAACAGAGGTTTGTACATATGAGAATAGACAAAAGAACTATCGCTTGGCAAAAGAAATACTTCTTCACTTCTCCTGTTCTCCGGGGATTAGTCTCTTAGATTGCCCTTCCAATCCGAGGGACGATTTTCATTCTCATTATCTGTGTCTCTTGTCCGCCAAGAGTACAAAATCATTAAACAGCACCAATTCCATGTTTTAAGACCAGTTTGCCTTTACTCAATTTATGGACATCCCTTCTCTTTGTCAATATTTTCTTCTTGCGGCAGGTGCTACAAACCTGAAGCACACTGTTAGGAGAAGTTTCCGGTAGAACAAAAAACGGAGTTAAGGCGTAAGCCTTTTACTCCTGCTTTTGCCGACAAAACGAATTAATTTCCTCTAAGTTGTGTGATCCTACGAATCCCTCTCCCCTTGGGGGAGTGGGTAGGTCGAAGATCCCGCCATAGGCGGGGGTGAGGGGGGAAGTCTACATTTCTAAGGAAGTTAAGGCGTCAGCCTGTTAATAAGATATTATGATGCATCGGCATTAGGATTGACCCGAACAATAAGTTGGAGTGTTCACCTTTAGGGCTTGTTGAAAAACCCCTAAAAGGAGTGCACCAGCTTGCTGGTGCGGTTTTACTAAAAAATTAAGTAATTGAAACACAAGAAGATTTTGATTTCACAAAAACGCAAAAGCAAGTTTTCGCACTCCAAAAACCACTTTTTCAACAGTCCCTTTAGGTGAACCGGTTTTGTTCGTGCGGGAATTGTCGTCAAGATCCCGCTTCGCGGGAGATTTTTTCCCGCCAAAGGCGGGGAATCCTGGTGACAATTCCCGAACCAGCTTAAATCTTGAGACTATTGCCGAAGCATCAAGAGTATTTTAGCCTTGAGCTCTAAGCTCTTGGCTCTCAACTGTTCTTAGACCTTACACCTTTATCTTATCTCCTTAAGTAAATCACCTGATTTTTCAAAATAAGTATTGACATCCTAAGGGTATACTTTATATTAAAAAATAGTGGCAGACATCTTATCGTGTTTAGGATGAATCTCTTGACCCAAAGTAGCGGGTTATAAGACGAAACTCCTGCCGCCATGAGTGCGATTCTTCCGCATAGGAGGCTGGCATGAAAAAGCTTCTTGATGGACTCTGAAGCAAGTAAAATTTCTCGTTGGGACGGGGGCAGCCGAAATCTTTAGATTGCGTGGGGGAAATTTCTGCGCCCATATGGGCGGCTACAATTAAATTTGTAGAAAACCCTTTTATGTATTTAACAATTTCCAAATTGGAGGTAAGCAAAAATGAAAGCTATTACTTTTAAAAGAAACCCGGTTATACTGGCGATAATCCTGTTTATGGGACTTTTTGTCGTATCGAGCCAAAGAGGAAATGTGGCAAATGCGATAGAGTCTGAAATTCAGTGGACTGAACATACTATCGCAGCAAGTACATATCCAGTTGCGCCAAGAGCGGTCTTTGCCATAGACATAGATGGTGACGGTGATAATGATGTAGTGAGTGCCAATAGTGATTGGGCTACCAATAACAAAGTAGTCTGGTATGAAAATCTGGGAGGCTCGCCACCGTCATGGACCGAACATATCATATATGCATTTCCTCAGGAATGGCAGAATTGGCTGACGGATGTTTTTGCAATAGACATAGACGGCGATGGTGATGTTGATGTTATAAGTGCAGCAATGAGTGGAAATAAATTGGTTTGGTATGAGAATCTCGGAGGTTCTCCACCATCATGGGCTATGCATGTCTTACTTAGTGGTGCGCTATCGGGCACCATAGATACCATGCCATATTCAAAAGGTTCTAACTTTGGTCCGTCTGTCTTTGCAATAGACATAAATAATGACAGTCATATCGATATTGTATGGGGAAGAAGTAAGAATGATTTCGCCTGGTATGAAAATAATGGGGGTTCCCCACCATCATTTACTAGATGGGACATACCTAATTCACACTGGGAGAGTGCTTCTGCCATGTTTGTCTTTGCAATAGACATAGATAAGGATGGTGATATTGATGTATTAGCTGGAACATTGGGATCATATGCCAAATTAGCCTGGTATGAAAACCTTGGAGGCTCTCCACCCTCATGGAACGAATATACTATAAAAGTGGGTTCGGTAGGATCTGTCTCTGCAATAGACATGGATAAAGATGGCGATATGGATGTATTAATTAGCGCAGATGTTGGGGGATTCAGGGGATTCTGGTATGAAAACGATGGAAGTTCTCCACCGTCGTGGACTGAGCATTATATTGGTAATTTAAATGCAAATGTCTTTGCAAAAGATCTGGATCATGATGGGGATGTTGATGTATTGGGTGCACGGGGTTACTTCATATACTGGTATGAAAATGATGGAGGATCTCCACCATCATGGACAAGACACTCTGTAGGCTTTGGAGAGTGGGTCTTTCCAATAGACATAGATAAGGATTGTAATATTGATATAGTGGCTGAAGCGGAGGACGATCCGCCAGTCTATGGTGAAGTACTTTGGTTCGAGAACACGTCTTATTTTGTTAATATCACCAAAATCTCTGATGTCGGCAACGATCAAGGCAAGCAGGTTCGGATAGATTGGTCGATTTTTCCCTGTTCCGATTCCTTAATAACCCACTTTACCATATTCAGAAGAATAGACTCTCTGCTTTTTGCCTCACTCGGCGTTGAGCCAAAAATCTTTTCTTCAAAGGACTATCCTCCCGGTCGCTGGGAGATGGTCGGCACATATCCGGCCTATGGTGAGACTCTCTATTCAGCCACCGTCCCGACCCTCAAGGACTTTACAATAGCCGATTCAATGTATTGGTCTTTCTTCTTTGTCCGAGCAGGAACAGACAATCCTATCATCTACTTCGATTCACCAGTCGATTCCGGTTATTCCCTTGACAATCTGTCACCCTCGCCTCCGACAGGACTCCTTTTCGCACATAGGCCAGACACAACAAAACTGACGTGGCACCCAACCTCGTCTTTGGACTTCGACTACTATACCCTTTATCGAGGAGACACCACCGGATTCACCCCGAACCCCAGCAACAGATTAGGCTTCAGGATAGACACGACCTTCGTTGATTCAACCGCTCAATTAGGGAAAACCTATTACTATCTCGTATCTGCCACCGATTTCTCAGGAAACGAAAGCAACCCTTCTAACCAAGCCATGGGGGCCCGCTACATCACCGGCGACGCCAATACAGATAGTATCATCGATATAGCTGACGTTGTGTATCTCTTAAATTACCTCTTCGCACATGGACCTGCCCCTGTGCCTTTGGAGGCTGGCGATGCCACCTGTGACAGCGTGGTCGATGCTTCCGATATAGTTTATTTGCTCAACTATCTGTTTGCACACGGACCGGCGCCGGTATGTTAGTTCCTGGTTGACAAATTAATATGAACATAATTAACTGCGAGATGAGGCGCCCCCTCGCCCTAACCCTCTCCCCTGCGGGGAGAGGGAAGGGTGGGGGGGTAAATATACATATCTGTTGCATCCGGACCTACCAAACCTGATGCACACACTGTCAGGAGAAGCTCCTGACAGAACAAAAACCTCTCCCCTTATTTCCCCCTCTCAATAAGTGTGGAGAGGGGGTCAGGGGGTGAGGTCACCCGTTGACCTTCTCGATTCCGTATTCTTTCATCTTCAGACGGAGGGTATTGCGGTGAATTCCTAAAATATCAGCGGCTTTGCCTAAATTCCAATCGGCCATTCTCAAAGTATTTAAAATATGATTCTTTTCCATATCTCTGAGGGACAAATTAAAGGAGGCAATTGTTTCTTTAGGTTTGATTAAGCCAAAATATGGCAGATCACTTTTATCTATCACATCGGTTCTGGACAGCACCACCCCCCTTTCGATCACGTTCTCTAACTCCCTTACATTGCCGGGCCAATCATAATTCAAGATTATATCTTTCACCTCTGTGGTTATCCCTTTTATGGACTTGCCGCATTTTTGATTTACTTTTTTGATGAAATGATCGACCAAAAGCATGCGGTCTTCTTTTCTATCTCTTAAGGGAGGAATAAATATGGAAATCACGTTAAGTCTATAATATAGATCTTCTCGGAACGTTCCATCATTTATCTTTTTTTCTAAGTCCTGATTAGTAGCGGAGATTATCCTTACATCCACCTTCAAACTCTCTTTTCCGCCCAACCTTTCAAACTCCTGAGATTCTATGGCTCGTAAAATCTTCACTTGCGTCTCTGGGGGAATATCTCCAATCTCATCTAAGAAGAGAGTCCCACCATCTGCCAATTCAAACCTCCCCTCTCTTCTCTTTATGGCACCGGTGAAGGCACCTTTCTCATGCCCGAACAACTCGGATTCCAAAAGGGTTTCAGGTAGGGCAGCGCATGAAATGGGTATAAATCTTTGATCTTTTCTATCACTTAAGGCATGAATTGCCCTCGCCACCAATTCTTTTCCGGTTCCACTTTCTCCTCTGATCAAAACGGTCGATTTTGATTTTGCCACTCTTGATACTGTGCTTAAGACCTCTTGAATCGCTTTGCTCTCCCCTATTATTTTAACATCTCTATATTTTTCCTCCAGTTCCGTTCTTAAATATTTGTTTTCAGATAGAAGATGATACCGTTCTAAAGCTTTTTTGATATTTAACTTTAACTCATCTAAGTTAATTGGTTTATTTACATAATGATAAGCCCCTAACTTCATTGCTTCGACTGCTGTCTCTACAGTTCCATAGGCAGTCATCATAATCACCTGAATTTCGGGGTTTGTCTCTTTTAATTTTTTTAAGAGTTCGATCCCGTCCATCCCTGGCATCTTAAGGTCAATCAACGCAACTTCAAAATATTTGTTCTCGAAAAGCTTGAGCGCCTCAAATCCGGATTCAGCGGTAGCAACGCTATAGCCTTCTTTTTCAAGGAATCCAGCCAACATGTCTCTTTGCGATTTTTCGTCATCAACTATTAAAATGCGATATAAAACCATCTGTACCTCTCACAAATTTAGGTTTCCACATCACAAGTGTCCCCAAGATTTTGAGAGTGCATAAATCCTTGTTTTTGAAATATTTGCAACATATTCTTCAAGGTTAGTTTAACGGTTATGAAGTCCCGCGAAGCGGAATCTTGATGACTCGTTTCGATGCTTGAAGTATGGAGTTGTTTGCTCGAAATTCTAATGCCCGTATATTCCTCCGAATCATGGAGCATCCCCATCCGATAGCCGAGCTTCGATTTATGGTGAGCAAAGTCGAACCATACGAGCTTCGCCAACGACAAACGATAGAGGTTAATTTTTGTTACCTCGCTAACCCATTGTCCGCCATAGGCGGATCCGCCTCAGGCGGAAAACACAAAGCCAATCTTGGGGACAGCAATGGTTTCCACATCTCAGTGCAAGGCTTTTTATTAGCTTGGGGACAAGTCCCTCCGTTTCCTTATCCGTTTAATCCGGTCAATCCGTTGACCAAATCATATAGGCAATCTCACTGTAAAAACTGTTCCCTTGCCCAATTCGCTTTCCACCTCAATTTTTCCTTTATGATCCGTGATAATACGATGGGCGATAGAGAGCCCCAGACCGGTCCCCTTCTCTTTGGTGGAAAAATAAGGTTGAAAAATTTTAGAAAGGTTCTCTTTAGGAATACCAATACCTGAGTCCTTGATTTTTATTAAAACATCTCTTTGCGAATCATTGAGATAAGCGTTAATACTTAATGTGCCACCTGAAGGGGTTGCATGAATTCCGTTTAACATTATGTTCAAAAGAGCTTTCTTCAATTCCTCTGGATCGATTTCTCTTTCCGGAAGATCATCAATCTCTCTAGTTACTTGAATATTCTTCTCCTTTGCCTCAATTTCCACCAGATCCACCACTTCGTTCAAAAATCTGCCCATATCGATAGGAACCAAATTCAGCTTTTGCGCTTTAGCCAGACTCAAAAACTGATTTATAATACTGTCCAATCTTTTGATTTCGTCTAAGATGGTTTTGATAAAAAAGATATATTCTTCCTTGTCCTTCTGAGGAACAAATTCAGATTTTAATCTTTGAGCCGTTATAGAAATAGCATTCAAGGGGTTTCTTATTTCGTGAGCCACTCCAGCCGCTAAGTTTCCTAAAGCCGAAAGCCTCTCCGATCTTTTCGCCTCCTCTTCATATTTTTTCAATTCGGTGACATCATGAATTACTGCCACCGCACCGTTGATTTTTTTTTCTTCATCAAAAAGAGTTGAGGTTCCGATGATTAAGAATTTCTCCTCACCGGAGAAGGTGCGAAATTCCCTCTCCATCTCTCTGGTGGTTCTTTGCTTCTCTAATGTCTGCTTTAACAAACACTCATCATTCGGGAAGACCGCTTGATAATCATGATTAACGGCATTTTCTTTGCTAAGTGAAAATATATCTTCGGCCAGCCGATTGAACATAATGATTTTTCCATTCCTATCCACAGCCACGACACAGCTGTGCATAGCCTCTAAGATATTTCCGGTTAAGGTCTTAATTTCCTTGTAAGATCTGTCTAAAAGAAAATAATTCTGATTCACAATCACAATTCCTATGATCAAAAGCCCCAGGATGAACAGGACACAAGAGAAAAGGACCATCTGTCTTTGATAACTTGATGCTACTTTCTTATATCCTTCCAAGGATAGACCAATTCTGAAAATTCCCGAGGGTATCTCTTCTGAGAGGAAGGGCTTTACCACCTCTAAAACATCTCCACCTTCGAATGGGACAATTCTACTTTGGGCTTGGTTTTTTGAAAGCGCCTTTTGTAAAAATGGGTCTTCTTCTATTTTCAACATTTTCTCAACTTTCTTGGAGGCTAAGACTATCCCCTCCCTCGATTGCAGGACTATGTATTCCACACCGCTTTCTTGGCTGGTCTTCTGGATTAAGTATCCGATTCCGATCTCTTTTTTGAAACTTTCCATATATGCCGCCGATGTGACCACTACCACCGTGCCTTTTTCTTTTGATCTTTCTATGGCCGCCGCATAGCTTTTTTCAGCTAACAAACCCTTGGCTTCAATTCCAAAGACGGAATCCTTTTTTTCTTTATCTAAAATGCTCTTAAGTATAGGGACCACCAAGGTAGTAGTGTCCTGATAGATTTCCTTATCATGAGGATCGCTGCTATATATTAGATTCATCTGTTGGTCAAGAATATCGATTCTCAAAAGATTGCTCTTTTCCGCAATTTCTTGTAGTTTGGAATTGTCTATCTTACCTTGTTTTTCCATTCGATCCACCAGGTAAGCGATGTTCAAAAGCCTCTCTCCCACTATCTCTTCTACCAAAGCATTAGCTCTGATTATGTTCTGGCTGGAAAGTATCAGGCTCTCCAATAAAGCCGTCCCCTCTTTTTCCATCACCTTAAGCATATTGGATTTGCTCTTTTTGATTCCAAAAAAAGCAATCAAGAATAAGATCGAAGCCAAAAGCAAAGTGAGGATTATCACGTATCTTAATCTTATATTGATCAGAAATTTTGAACTGAAGAAAGACGTCATCTTTTCTCCTCCGATGAAAACAATCTATGGCAAAATTGAAGACGTGTCAAGAGATGATAATTAAAGAGGACAAATTGGAGTGTTCACCTTATGGTCATCAACCTTTTAACTTAACAAGTTTAGGCATGGGCTTGGTTGAATTTAGGTCGGGCGGGGGTAGCCGCAATCTTTAGATTGCGTGGGTAGAATTTTTGCGCAGACTAAAGTCTGCGGCTACAATAAGCATGCCATAGCCTGATTCACAAATCCTTATCTGTCAACCAACCCTTCGGAAAGGGTTGACTTATCTGACTATTACGTCATACCAGATTGTCACCATAATTAGTTGATAACCATTAGGTGAACCGAATAATTCGTTACAAGCTTCGACACCAAAAAAAGCCCCGCCAATGGCGGGGTCTTATTATTCCGCAAACATGCTTCTTTGTAACAGTCAGTTCACTAATACAAACGTAAAATGCGTCCCGCACTTTGCAGGACGAGTTTTTTACATTCTACTTGGTTTCTCATTGCTACTCCCTCTCCCCTTGGGGGAGAGGGTTGGGGTGAGGGGGAAACAAAGGAGAAAATAAGAAATTTTTGTGCGTTCGTATTAGATTAGAGGTGTTGACATATTATTTCGTCAAATTTTTTGGCAAGGAATCGCTTCCTATGGACTCTAACATAAACCTGGCATCATCTGTCAGATCACAATCAGGATATTTCTCTATGACCCTTGCGAAAATTTCCTTGGCTTTACCATAATTTTTTAAATTTTCTGAATAGACAAATCCGATTAAGAATTGCGCCTTGCAAGAATAACGACTTTCGGGATAAAGTTTTAAAATCTCTTCATATATTTTTATAGCCGAAGCGAAATTCCCTTCTTCCGAAAAGCTCTGCGCCTCACTGTAAAGCAGTTTTTCTCCATCGGGATACTTCTCTAAAAATTCTCTAAATATCGCATCAGCCTTTTTATCATCTTTCAGATATTGGGCATAAACCAGACCCGTTAGAAGTAAAGCTCGGTAAGACCCGGGACTTTCAGGATAAAGCTTTAAAGTTCTCAGGTAAATCCTTATCGCCTCTTTGAAATTGCCCTTTTCTGTGGATTGCTTCGCCTCAACATAAAGCTGTTCTTCGCTTTTTTTCTCGGATGAACAGAAAACCACCACTACGCCAATTATTAGAATAGCAATGACAGGTAGAGTTTTTAAGCTCATTTAATCCTCCTTCTTGTACAAACCTAATTCTGGTTCAACAGGCTCATATGTCCTTTTCTCAACAAGTCTAAGATGTTTCTTCAGTGCAGGATGTATCACTATTTCTTTGCTCAAATCCATGTTTATCGCTGGATCGGTGTAAGAAAAATCGAAGGTGCTACCGCCACTTTTGCCACCAATTTTCTGAATTCCTACTATGTTATATTCAAACAAGATTCTTAGTGCGTCCTGTGCAATCACATTTTCTATCGGGTATAAGTCCTTTTTATTATATTCGTTTTGAAACATTTGAAAATTGAATCGTTCAGTTTTCATGGCCCTTAGAACGCTGAATAACTTTTCTACGTATGGATGCTGTTTGCACATTTCGTCTAGGAATTCTCTATATACTCTTTCAGAATATAAATTCTCCGCATTATATATGTCTTCATTCGTTATGATGTTTCTCTTATTTCTTCTCGCCTCGTCGCAACATTCTCTACAAAAGGAAATAATATCGCGTGGTCTTAGAAACGTTCGCTTTATCAAGTAGCTTACATTAGGTGTCTTACTTCTCATTTTTTCCTTTACAAATATTCTATTCCATGCATTTTTATCATCCGAAAGCCCCAAAGAAAAGCCGATTCTTTTGTTGATTAACGTGATCAATTTTTCCTTATCCCATCGAAGAAATTCAATGTCTTGAAACGCCTTATTTTTGTCATTGTATTGAAGAACATCATAAATATCCGACCTCAGAAATACAATCGCTCTCAAGTGTTTATTCGCTTTCTTGCTTTCTATGTTTAGATCTCTTGCTGCTTTCAGTAGACCCACCATGGACGATTTAAATTCGTTACTTGCATCCCAACCGTCATCAAGTTTGTCAAACAGAATGAAATAATATTTGTTTGTCATTGCCTTAAATATCACTTCTTGCAGTTCCTTGTTTACAATATTAATCTCTGTTATTAGTCGCTCTTCGTCTGGTGCGTTCTGTTCGAGCTCTATCCCTCCGAGCTTCACACCCTCGGACGATATGGAAGGCAAATCCAGTCTTTTGATCCTACGAAACTTATCAACCAGAAAATCCTTATAGGATGGTTTTAATGAACCGTAATTTTTCTCTAAGAAATTAGCTACTTTCTTCAAATCAGGGTGGAAAGTTTTTTCAAGAAAATTGCTTTCCTTGATTAGTAGTTTGCCTAACTCAAGCAGTATGATATACTTCCATGTGTTCACGCAAGCAAAATCAATGGACTTGCTTAGGTCTCTTACTTTATTGTGGACTTGCCAGCTATAGTCATCGAAGGTTAAGCCGGAAGTTAGCATCTCCTGAAGATTCACGTTCTCTATCGTCAGATAGATTGCACTTTTCCCTGTTCCCTTCCTCCCTATTACATACATTTTGTCGCCTTTGAATATTCTTAAGAACGAATCTGTCTCAAGAAAATATCTTACTAGATTACTATCATTTTCGGCTTCGTCATGTCCGAAGTCCACTTTCTCTAATAGATTTTCATTCATCTGAGCCCTCCTACTTCACGAAGATTAATGCATCATCTTTTACGTCTATTTTGATCCTATCTTTGGGTCTAAATTTTCCTTTTAAAATCTCATTAGCCAAAGGTTGGGAGATGAGTTTCTGTATCATTCTTTTTAATGGTCTTGCTCCAAAAGCTGGATCGAAGCCGATCTGGGCTAAATATTCCTTAGCCTTTTCGGTCAAGCTGGCGGTCATCTCCTGTTCACTTAATCTTTGGTTCACTTCTTCAAACTGCAGATCCACGATCTTTTTGATCTCTTCAAATGAGAGGGAGTGGAATACTATTATCTCATCTATCCGGTTCAAAAACTCAGGTCTTAAGGTTCTTCTCAAAAGATTCAAAACTTCTGAGCGCATCTCTTGATATATCTCTTCTTCATTTTGTGGGGTGATCCTTTTGGACATTTCTGCAATTAAAGATGCTCCGATGTTGGAGGTCATGATCAGGATCGCATTCTTGAAACTGATGGTTCTACCTTGATTATCCGTAAGTCTCCCGTCATCCAAAACTTGAAGCAGGATGTTGAATACCTCCGCATGAGCTTTTTCGATCTCGTCAAAGAGGATCACGCAATAGGGGCGGCGCCTCACCGCTTCAGTCAGCTGTCCACCTTCTTCATATCCCACATATCCAGGTGGTGCACCGATCAACCGGGAGACCGAGAATTTCTCCATATATTCGGACATGTCGATTCTAATTAAAGCATTTTCATCACCGTAAAGCGTGAAAGCTAATGCCTTCGCCAATTCCGTTTTTCCCACTCCGGTGGGACCCAGGAATATGAAAGATCCGATTGGTCTTTTGGGATCGGAAAGTCCAGCTCTGGCACTTCTTACCACATTGGCAACAGTATCCACCGCTTGATTTTGACCCACCACCCTTTTATGCAGTTGTTCCTCTAATTTTATCAATCTCTCCGTCTCAGTCTCAGTCAGCCTCGTAACCGGGATACCTGTCCATTTGGAAACCACCTCGGCAATATCGTCCGCATCCACCTCCTCTTTGAGCATCTTTTTGTCCTTTTGAATTTTTGTCAAAAGCGTGTTCTGCTCTTCCAATTCTTTTTGCAGACCAACCGCTTCCCCATATCTAAGTCGGGCGGCTTTTTCGTAATCAGCTTCCCTTTCCGCCTTATCTGCCTCAATCTTTGTTTGTTCCAGCTTTTCCTTAAGCTCCCTGATTCGACTTACAACCGCCTTTTCCCTAAGCCAATGATCTTTGAGCGTGCTTTCCTCTTTTCTTAAATTTTCCAACTCTTCCTCAATAGGTTTTAGTCTCTGCTTGGCATCTTTCTCTTTTTTAACCGCTTCTTTTTCGATCTCCAACTGTCTGATCTTTTTTACCACCGTGTCCAATTCCTCGGGCATACTGTCGATCTGTATTCTCAAATTAGCGGCGGCTTCATCCACCAAGTCGATGGCTTTATCTGGTAGGAATCTATCGGTGATATATCTTTCGGAAAGCTTAGCCGCGGCTACCAAGGCGGAATCTTGAATTCTGACTCCATGATGCACCTCATATCTTTCTTTAAGACCTCGCAGAATGGAAATTGTGTCTTCGACCGAAGGTTCTCCAATTAATATGGGAGCAAATCGTCTTTCCAGAGCCGCATCCTTTTCGATATTCTTTCTATATTCATCTAAAGTGGTGGCGCCGATACAGCGTAGGTCTCCGCGGGCTAAAGCAGGTTTGAGCATGTTGGAAGCATCCATCCCTCCCACTCCTACTGCCCCTGCTCCTACAATTGTATGAAGCTCATCTATGAAAAGGACAATCTTCCCCTCCGACTTTTCTATCTCCTTTAAAATTGCCTTTAATCTCTCCTCAAACTCTCCTCTGAATTTAGAACCCGCTACTAAAGAACCCAAATCCAAGGCAATAACTCTTCGCCCTTTCAAAGATTCAGGAACGTCTCCCTTAGCTATCTTTATTGCCAATCCCTCTGCGATGGCAGTTTTTCCCACTCCGGGCTCGCCTATTAAAACCGGATTGTTCTTGGTGCGGCGAGACAAAACCTTGATTACCCTTCTTATCTCCTCCTCCCTGCCGATGACCGGATCTAACTTCCCCCTTTTTAGCCAGCTCAGTCAAATCCCGACTATATTTTTCTAAAACCTGATATTTCGATTCCGGATCCTGATCTGTCACCCTCTGACTCCCTCTGATTTTGGTTAAGACTTGATAGATTTTATCTTTCGATACTCCCAATCCCTGAAGCATCTTCCCTGCCTTTGATTCTTTCGATTCCGCTATGGCGATTAAGATATGCTCCACGCTGACATATTCATCTTTCAAAGCTTGTGCCTCCCTCCAGGCAGAGTCAAAAACTTTGTTCAGAGCTGGAGAGACATAGATTTGTGGAGCTTGCCCGGTTGCATACATCTTGGGCAAAACGGAGATTTCATCCTTTAGTTTTTCTTTTAGCGACTTGACATCCACTCCCATTTGGCTTAAGATGATTTCGCTTAGACTCTCCTCTTGCTCTAACAGAGCTAAAAGTAGATGCTCCACCTCTATCTGAGAGTTGTTATTGCTCTCCGCCAATTCATGCGCATATTGCAAAGCATCCTGCGACCGTTGTGTCAATTTATCCAATCTAACCATAGACAAGCATCAAAAAGGAAAAGTTTTTGGAGTGTCAAGCTTCAGCTTGACCAGAGGTTCACCTGAAGGTGAACACTCCAAATTTCCTCATCGTTATGGATCCCTTTTTCCTCATACGGCTTGGCACAAGGCATAAAGCCTCGGCTACGCGCTTTTTGGAGTGTCAAGCTTTAGCTTGACCAGAGGTTCGCCTGAAGGTGAACACTCCAAATTTCCTCATCGTTATGGATCCCTTTTTCCTCATACGGCTTGGCACGAGGCATAAAGCCTCGGCTACGCGCTTTTTGGAGTGTCAAGCTTCAGCTTGACCAGAGGTTCGCCTGAAGGCGAACACTCCAGACGACCTCATCGCTTTTGATTTTTTTGACGATTTTGAATTTTGAATTGTAATTTTGTATTTTGCTCTTTTATTTTTGAATTTTCTTTTCTTCTTGAATCCGCTTTAAATTCTCTCTAACCGTCTTCGCCTCAACTGCCGCCCCAATTTCTTCAAAAATACTCAAACTTCTACTCATATACTCAATGGCCCGATCATACTTGCCCCAGGCATGATATACTAAGCCAATATTGTTCAGTGTCACCCCTTCATTCTTGCGATCTCCACTGTCTTCAAATATCTTCAAACTCCTCTGATAATACTCAATCGCCTGATCATACTTGCCCCAGGCTCGATATATTTCTCCAATATTGTTCAGGGTTACCCCTTCTTGTTTGCGATCTCCAATTTCTTCTGTTATCTTCAGACTCTTCTCATAAAACACAATCGCTTTGTCCCATTCGCCTTTCAACTGATAAACATTGCCCAAATTACCAAAAGTCTGTGCCATCCCATGCTCATCACCGATCTTTTCTTCTATCTTCAAACTCTTCTTATAATACTCAATCGCCTTATCATACTTACCCCAAGTTTTATATATCTCTCCAATGTTGTTCAGGGTTACCCCTTCTCCTTGACGATCCCCCATCTCTTCTGTTATTTCCAAACCCTGCAGAAAATAGTTCAAAGCATGGTCTAAGTCGCCTCGGGTTTTGTAGATTAGGCCAATGCTTACTAAAACCTGAGCTTGTCCTTGTTTATCATCTATTCTTTTTGCAATTAGCAGTGCTTCTTGATAATGATTTTCAGCCTCGTTAAGCTTACCGAGCGACGCCAAGGAATTACCCATTAAAATTATAAGAGCTTCTCTTTGACGGTCCTCCGTTTTCAGTTCTAAGCATGCCTTAAAAGTATCTGCGGCTTCAGAATACTTTCCGTCTTCATATAATGAATAACCCTTTTCAAACAGTCTTTTTAGGTCTATGTCCTTAGTTTGGGGCAACCCATCGAGATAATCGTTTATCTGACCAAGTTTTTTATCAAGCGAAATTATCTTCTTTTCTGGCGCAGCAAAATTCAGGACATTATTAATAGTTGCGGTGATCAGAAATACGGTGCCAATAGACAAACCTGTGAGTATCGCGATTTTACCGATAGGTCTATGAACTTTTCGTTCTATAAAAATTGCTCGCAAACCTAACACCCCATTCAATAAACTTAAAATTAGAGCAACGATAATCCACATATATCATCCTTCTTTATGTTGTAATCAATCTCAGGTTCTATCAATTGGTATAGTGATCTTCTTTGTAAAAGTTATTGCTAGGGCGGATTCCATAGCATTAAGGGACTGTATCTTGCTGACTCCTCTTAAGTCTATCGTATTCTCGGTGACAATATATGGCTTTAACATCCTGCCCCATCCACTTATATGCACGATAGAGGAGAAACCAAGCGGTAGTATCATATGGGTTTAATTCAATTGCCTGTTCCCCATATTTTACAGCTTCAGTATACATTCCTCCGTAATATTCCAATAGTGCCAGTTCATAATACGCTTCACCAGTTAGCGAGACCCCTTCATTTTTCAAATGTCTAAGTTCTTCACACTTTTTTGAAATTTCTTCAGGATATTTCCGTTTCCCTGATGTATGCCCGATAGAATCCAGTACGGTTCCGCTATCCAAACGTGTATTCCTTATGTCCCCCACAAGTTTTCCTAGTTGGGGGTTCACAAAATACTCATAAAGCAACTCTATTTTCTTGTTAGTTTTTACAACAAAATAGAGAAATGAGACTCCCAAAAATAAAATTAGCATATATACAAATAAGACTCGCGAAAAAACTTTTGTGAGTTTCGGAACGACGGACTTAAAGAACGGAATAAGTATGTAGATAAAAGCCGCTATCGAAGCTATCGAACCGCCTATTAGTATAACTTTTCCCATATTTCATTTCTTTTTTGTAATTTCTTTCACCAACCGCTCCTACGACACCAGAACCAGTAGTTTAAATACGATGTCTCTGTAGGTAGAGGATGCCTCGTCCTCAACCGATCGGTTTATCGTCACGGATTCATCCTGAACAGGTTCACCGTAAACGGGCAAGAGTCTACTTACATTTTGATCTTGCCTTATTTGCTATCCAAAATAAAGGTTACCGGTCCCCAATTGAAAATTTGCACCAACATCTTTGCTCCAAAGATTCCGGTTTCCGTCTTCAGTCCACTTGCTTTTATCTCATCTATAAACTCATGATAAAGCTTTTCCGCAAGGGCTGGCTCCAAAGCGTTGGTGAAACTGGGGCGTCTTCCCTTGTGGGTATCACCATACAAAGTGAATTGAGAGACGACCAATACTTCTGCTCCAACGTCTTTAGCCGAAAGATTCATCTTTTTGTCTTCATCTTCAAAAATCCTTAAATTAACACATTTATCGGCTAAATATTTTGCGTCCTCTTCGGTATCTCCAATTTTAGCGCCCACCAGAAGGACTATCCCTTTTTGGATCTGCCCCACTGGTTTATCTTCAACCGTAACCTTCGCCTCTTTAACCCTCTGCAGAACCACTCTCACCTTTTTCTCCGTAATTTTTAATAAAAAAGTAACGAATCAATGCTTGCTTGTCAACACAAAAAGGAGAGAACAACCAACGTCTAAACTTGATTTTTCCCAGAGAGCTAAACTCTTCACTTCTTCTGTCTCTTCCCTAATCCCCCTCTCCATAAGTATGGAGAGGGGGAAAAAGGGGGTGAGGTAATCAATCTGTTTCTTATTGAGAATTTGCGTCACTAAAACGGAGAAGAACTAGAATCTAAGCTATTCCCAGCATCGTGGCTAATAGTAGAAGACTCAAAATAATCAAAAGGACAACTACAAGCCAAGCCAGAACGTTAAAGGTCTTTTTGTTGGTGTAATTGCCCATGATCTTTTTGTTGTTGATCAATATCAGGACGAAAATCAAAATTACCGGAAGGACGATTCCGTTAATCACCTGCGAAATGAACATTATGGGGATCAAAGGAATACGGGGCCAAAGCACCACTCCGGCTCCTAAAAATATTAAAAGTGAGTAAAGGCCGTAAAACTGGGGGGCTTCAGAGAATTTCTTATTTACCCCCTCTTCCCAGCCCATGCCTTCGCAGACCACATAAGCGGTAGATAGAGGAAGGATGGAAGCGGCAAAAAGGGAGGCATTCAAAAGCCCAAAGGCAAAAAGGGCGGAGCAGTATTTTCCTGCCAAAGGAGCCAAAGCTAAAGCGGCATCCTTTGCAGTTTCGATTCTAATGCCGGCTTTAAACAAAGTGGCGGCACAGACGACTATGATAAAAAATGCTACGATACTGACGACGAAGCTTCCAAGGATCACGTCTGCCCGGGAATCTTTGTAGTCTTTGACTTTTATGTTTTTTTCCACCACGGCGGATTGAAGATAAAACTGCATCCAGGGGGCGATGGTTGTTCCTATTAGGCCCATTAACATTCCAAAACTTCCTGCGGAAAACTTCAATTGGGGACTCAATACGTCTGATTTAATTGCATTCCAATCCGGATTGGCAAAAAATCCGGATATGACATAAGCCATATAAAAAAGACAAGCCACTAAAAAGATTTTCTCCACTGATTTGTAAGTTCCTTTAACTACCAGGAGCCAGACCAGAAAAGCTCCTGTGGGGACGGAGAGGTATTTGGAAACTGAAAATATCTCCAAGCTGGCGGCTATTCCCGCAAATTCAGCTATTGTGTTTCCAAAGTTAGTGATGATCAAACCCACCAAAAGATAGAAAGTTATTTTGACTCCGAAATGCTCTCTTATCAGATCGGACAATCCTTTTCCGGTTACCACTCCCATCCTGGCGCTCATCTCCTGAATGATGATCAAAGCCAAAGTGATAGGAATCAAAGACCAGATCAACGAGTAGCCAAAGTGCGCCCCCGCCATGGAATAAGTGGTTATTCCACCGGCGTCGTTGTCTACATTGGAGGTGATAATTCCGGGACCAGCCACCGCCAGAAAGATTAAAAATCCCCTCCAGCGGGATTTAGATAATAAACCTCTTCTCATTTGAAAGGATTAAAATGAATTCCCAACAAATTAAACTGTCAACGGATTCACCGTGAACGGATGAAACGGATTAAACAGATGAATTTATCCGTTATATCCGTTCAATCCGTTGACCTGTGTTCTTTTTCTGTTTCATCTGTTGGGAATTCGTATGAATGCATACGCATCTGTTTTTATGGCTATTCCTTAAACTCAGGAAAGATTGCCTCTATGCCATCCCCCAAGGTAATTATTCCCTTTATGCGATCCTCCTCATCCACCACCGGAAGAGCTAAGAATTTATATTTCTTGAAAGTCTCGGCAACTTCTTTTACGGAATCATCCGCTTTTAGTTTAACTAAGCGGCGATTCATGAAACTATCTACTGGAGTTTCAGGCTGATTTAAGATCAGCTCGCGTAGAGTTACCACCCCCACTAACTTTTCCTGGTGATCCTTTACATAAATATATGATATGTTATTCAGAGGATCGGTTGACTGCTTAAATATCTCCATGGCTTTTCCCACCGTATCAGTTTGAAAGCAAGCCAAAAAGTCCGGGGTCATGATGCTGCCAGCCGTTCCTTCCTCAAATTTCAAAAGCTCCTCCAGCTCCACCCTTTTATCCTTTTCCATCCCCTCGATCAATTCATTCTTTTTCTCCTCCGGTAGGTCTGATAGGAGATCCGCCGCCTGGTCCGGTTCCATCTCTTCGATTACATCGGATGCATGCTCATCGCTTAAGCCTTCGATCAGTGAAAGCTTGGTCTCCGGATTCACCTCCTCCAAAGCATCCGCCTGTGCTTCTACATCCAACGCATGAAAAACATAAGACCTCTTATGCTTGTCCAATTCTTCCAAAATATCAGCCATATCCGAAGGGTGAATCTCGGAGAGCTTGCGGTGAGTGAGGTTGAGTTTTAAAGCTTTCTTCTGAGGATCATGGGAAAGAGGCTGAATGTATTTCCAGGATAGAAGTCTATCGGGAATCTGATAGGCAAAAAACCAGTTGGTCAAGGCATCCACATACCTTAACCATCCTAACCTTCGGAATATCCCCTTTATCCCAAAATCGACGTGAACCAATCTGAGTTCGCCCTGGGCTAATAAAAGATGAAGATCATTCGCCCTCTCTATCTTTGCCCCATAGGTGTCCACCACCTGTTTATCCAGGATTTCGTCCCTTAAAAGCATCTCGCCCTCCTTTATTCCCAAATCCACACGCTGTTCTTCCGCATCTTGTTTTAATCTGATCACGTTTCCGTTGATGCTTTCCACTGTGTTCCAGGGAAAGGCTAACCGTTTTTGGGGTTTCTTCTGTCGAACACAAATATAGACCACAGCAGGGAAAAGCTCTCCCAACTTGGCTCTTAGATCCACCACCTTGCCGATAACTTTCCCTTCGGCGTTAATCACCCTTCGGTTCAAAATTTCCGAAAGGAAAACGAACATTTTTAAAGTCTCTTTTTCCATCTCTCGTCCGGTTGAGAGTCCGTGGATTTGAGTTTTGGATTTAAAAAATTATCCTTAACCTTCTATTGCAGGGGCTGAGAAAATATCAATCAATTAGTTTTTTAACTCCCCACAGGATCAAAAGCACAGGCCAAAAACGGATTATATCTCGACTCACAAATCCGAGATTGTGAAACAAAACGAAAAATCCCACCAATACCAGAACTATACCCCAGAATACCTTACTTCCCTTACGGTGATGTTCGAATTCAGACATTGGGTCCTCCTTTGATCATTTTTAATTTCGGATCAAAATATGTTAAATTCAAGATTTTGTCAAATAAAAAAGAAAGGTCTTTCGAGAGTTGCATATTTATTAGATCGTTTTCACCTATAGTGGGATTTTCAACAACTTTCCTCAAAAACTCTGCGTAGCTTATAAAGAAAGGGGGAGTATATAAAAGGTAGTTTCATTATAAAAATTCTTAATTGGCGGGGATTAGAAAAAGTTTGACTTTGGGGTAGTATTATTTATATTATGATATATTTTAAGTAGAAAGGAGAATCTTTATGGGAACCGAGCTTGATTTAGCTATTGAAGTTGTCAAAGAGAGATTGGGAAAACTAAGGGAGTATCTTTGATCTGGAGGGAAGGGAAAAAAGGATAAAAGAGTTGGAAAAGGTCTCCCTGGAACCTGATTTTTGGAATGACAATCAGAAGGCACAGGCGGTTTTAAAAGAGGTCTGCTCGCTAAAGAGATGGTCAGCAGGATGGCGGGATCTTTCCGAAAAGTTGGAGGATATTTCCATATTAAACCAACTTGCCGCACAGGAAGAGGATACTCAAACTCTAAAAGAGGTGGAGAAAAGTTTAGCTGATCTGAAAAAAGAATTAAATGATTTTGAGTTTCAAACTTTACTTTCTGGAGAGGATGATGCCAAAAGTGCCATTCTTTCCATCCACCCTGGGGCGGGCGGGACAGAGTCTCAGGATTGGGCGCAGATGCTTCTGCGCATGTATCTACGATGGGTCGAGAAGAAAGGTTATGGACACGAGGTGATCGACTTCCAAACCGGCGAGGAGGCCGGGATCAAAAGCGCTACCATAGAGGTAACGGGCGAGTATGCCTATGGATTTTTGAAAGGGGAAAGTGGGGTGCACCGGCTGGTGCGCATCTCTCCTTTCGATGCCAACAAAAGGAGACATACTTCTTTTGCCTCGGTATTCGTCTATCCCGAAATTGAAGATAATATCACGGTAGAGATAAAGGATGACGATTTGAGGGTCGAAACTTTCCGCGCCTCAGGTGCCGGCGGACAACATGTGAACAAGGTCAGCTCCGCTGTTCGTATCACCCACATGCCCACCGGCATAGTGGTTCAGTGCCAATCCGAAAGATCTCAGTTCAGAAATAAAGATAACGCCTTAAAAGTTTTGAAATCTAAACTTTACCAGTTTTATAAAGAGAAAGAGGAAGAAAAGCAAAAGAATTTAGAAAGCCAGAAAAAGAAGATCGAATGGGGGAGCCAGATAAGGTCCTATGTCTTTCATCCCTACACCATGGTCAAGGACCACCGCACTGACATGGAGACCGGTAATCTTCAAGCGGTGATGGATGGCGAGATAGATGAATTTATCCGGGCTTTTTTAACCCAAAAGAAGAACGCTTACTAATTCCTGACCCTCTCCCCCAGGGGAGAGGGAAGGGTGAGGGGGAAATCGAGTATAATGTAAGAAATTGAAAATACATTCGCGTCTTTGTGATTTTGCCATTAAAATGAAAAGAGTTAGGGCACGATCAATTTTATGGAAGATTGAAGTAAATTCCTAAAAGGGGAGGAAAATCTTATGGAATGTTGGAAATGCGGAGAAAGCGTAGAAGTAGGGCAAAAGATTCAAAGGAAAGATGTTTGCCCCCATTGCGAGTCTGATCTGCGCTGTTGCTACAATTGTAATTTTTACGATAAGGAAGCATATCACAAATGTAAAGAACCGCAGGCCGAATGGGTCAGATACAAAGAGCGTGGCAACTTCTGCGAGTTTTTCGTGCCCAAACAGGTATTTTTTTTCAAAATGGAGGAAAAACCGCCGGATAAAGAGGATCTGAAGAAAAAATGGGATTCACTTTTCGAAGATGAATCAGGGGAGACTTAGGACCCAAGGACAGAGACAAACCCTATCCCTCCATAAACTTCCGTGGCAAAAAGTGGTTTTTCCAAAGTCCCCGAAGGTTTACGCGCTAAAAAATCGTTATTTTTCGATTGGACATGCCTGAAAATAGAAGCCTCGCTAATTTATTGGACAAAAAGAAGCTTATCTTAGCCTCCAGTTCGCCCCGAAGAGCCCAGATTTTAACCAGGGAAAAAGTCGGATTCGAGATCAAGATACCGAAAAGTTACAAAGAAGAAAACATCTTTTCCGATCCGGTTACACATGTTTTGGAGTTGTCCAAAAAAAAAGCTCAAAGCGTGGCAGATGAAGTTGAAGATGGAATCATCCTGGGGGCTGACACCATAGTAGTTTTGGATGACGAGATTTTGGGAAAACCCAAGAACAAAGAAGATGCTTTATTCATTTTGAAAAGATTGAGTGGAAGAATGCACCAGGTTTATACCGGAATCACTCTGATAAATAAATCTACCGGGAAGATGATTTCAGATTATAACGTAACTAAGGTTAAGTTCAACCAATTAGATGAACAAAAGGTTTTGAATTATGTTGCCACCGGTGAACCGATGGACAAGGCAGGCGCATACGGAATACAGGGAATGGGAAGTTTTTTGGTGGAGCACATAGAGGGGAGCTTGGACAATGTCATCGGACTACCCACAGAAAAGCTTCAAAAGATGTTAAGTCAGATGGGGTGAATTTAATTTCGGTTTAGAAAACACGGAAAAAGAAGATCAGCCATGTTTGAATATGATGACCAAGAAACCAGTGACACCATCGGATCGATATTACGCCAACAGAGAAAAAGTAAGAAGCTTGACTTAGAAGAAATTGCTGAGGAATTAAAGATACGACCTCAGTATCTGGAAGCACTGGAGAACGATCAATTCGAGTTTTTGCCCGGCACATTATATCAGAGGTCCTTTTTAAAAACCTATGCCCAATTTCTGGATTTAGACCAAAATCGTATTCTGAAAATGTTTGACCAGTATGAAAAGTCGCAAAAACCCTTCCCAAAAGAACCTGAGGGGGAAAAACTATCGAAAGAGCCTATGGCAGAGGACTTCACTTTACCATCGGAATCGACATTCAGCAAAAGACGTATAGGTTACTACTTTGCCGCATTAGTGGGTCTGGCTTTGGGTGTATTTTGCCTAATATATCTACTCAAGTGGGATTTGAAGAAAAAGCATGATATTGCTTCAGAACTCTCTTCTGCAGTAAAGGAGAGCCTGAACGCCAGGCCGGAAGTTGTGGATACCCCCTCTTCTGCGTGGCGTCTGGATAATTTGTTAGGTGACTCAACTGAAATGATTTTACGAATAAAGGCAAAACGAAACAGTCGGGTGAGAGTGATCGCCGATGCGAAAACTTTGTTTTCGGGAACTATGGCCACTGGAATGGCGATCGAGTTTAAGGCAAATGATTATTTTTCTCTAAATCTGGGCACAAGTAAAGGAGTAGAAATTTATCTTAATGGCATCAAAATGAACCCCCTGAAAAAAGGAGTCTACCGTTTAGATAAAAAGAATTACAAAAGCTTCTTTCAAAATCTTAAAATGTAACTAATTCAAACACATTAAATAATTTGACATAGTAATATCTCCTTCCTCGATAAGAGGAGTGTAAGGAAGGGGGAAATTTTCTAAAACAGGCCCGCCTCTGACGAGAGGGTTAAAAGTTTTTGAAAAATAAGCGAAGCATTCTTCGAATGTCTGTTCTCTTGGGTTCACCCTGAAGGGTATTGCCCAATCTTTTCCTCGCCAAAAGCGGGGTGTATCACTCATATTTGGTATCTACACAACTTTCCCTTTTGGAACTTGGCAAAATTTGCTTACAAATTTATGGTCTAACCAAACCTTTCGGCATAAGAGTATGCCCCATTCGGTGCATATCAGAGGAGGAACTTTGAAGATCAAATTTTTGGGAGCTACCAAATCGGTCACCGGATCCATGCACATCCTTGAATGTGGGGGGAAAAAGGTATTAATCGACTGCGGGCTATTTCAAGGAAGAAGAGAGGAGTCAAATTACAGAAATAAGAATTTTCCCTTCGATCCTAAAAGCATAGAGAGGGTGGTGCTTTCTCACGCTCATATCGACCATTCTGGCAATCTGCCAAACTTGGTAAAGAATGGATACCAGAACGGCATTTACTCCACCTTTGCCACTCGTGACTTATGTGTGGTCATGCTCAAAGACAGTGCTCACATTCAAGAAAAGGATGCGGAATACTTAAACAAAAAAAAGAATCGTCCCTTCGACTTTGCTCAGGGCGGTGAGCTTGTCGAACCGCAAGGACTACCTCCGATTGAGCCTTTGTACGATATGAATGATGTAGAGAAGTCGCTTTCCCTTTTCAGGGGAATAGGATATAGAAAGGGATTTTATGTTACTGCAAATGTTAAGCTCACCTTCTTTGACGCAGGACATATTTTGGGTTCCGCCCTCTCCCTTTTCGATATATCCGAAAATGGCAGGCATATAAGGCTGGCTTATATTGTGGATTTGGGGCGAAAGAACATGCCCATCTTAAAAGACCCGGAGATGCTTGAAAATATTGACTTTATGATTATCGAGAGCACTTATGGCAATAGATTACATGATGACCTTCAAGAAGCCGAAAAAAAGCTGGCAAAGGTGGTAAACGATACTATCTCCAAAGGTGGAAAGATTATCGTTCCTGCTTTTTCCTTAAGTCGAACTCAAGATATAGTCTTTTCTTTAAACCGATTGCAGGATGCAAAGAAAATTCCCCGAATTAAGGTATTTGTAGATAGTCCTCTCTCTGTGAACATAACCGAGATTTTCAAACTTCATCCCGAGTGTTTTGACGAGGAGACTAATCAAATAATAGCCTCACACGAAAACCCCTTTGGCTTAAAGGATATCCGTTATGTAACGGATATCGAGGAATCCAAGAAGTTAAATCACCTTAATGAGCCTTGCATCATAATCTCTGCTTCGGGAATGTGCGAATCCGGCAGAATCCTACACCACCTTAAAAATAACATAGAAGATCCTAAAAACACCATAATGGTGGTTGGATTTATGGCAAAGGACACTTTAGGGCGAAAAATTGTGGAGCGCCAAGAAAAGCTAAAAATATTTGGTGACGAATATAAACTAAGAGCAAAAGTTGAGGTTTTGGATGCCTTTTCTGCCCATGCGGACAGGAATGAGCTTTTGGAATATGTGAGCCATACTAAGAACTCCCTTAAAGGGGTATTTGTGGTGCACGGAGAAGAAGAGCAATCCCAAGCTTTGGCTGATGGCATCAAGGATTTAGGAATTCAAAATGTGATGGTCCCCAATTTAGGTCAAGAAGTGACTTTGTAAAGGTATTAATTTACATATGTAAACTTTATGCTCTTACCATTGAAACCTCTAAAAAATATCTTGACAAACGCAAACCCATAGTGTTATAATAATAATAGATTATACTGAGACCCTAAAAGACTGGACACGCCAAAGGTGTAGAGGTTAGATTCTCTGTGTGAGCAGAGATGACCTTTCCGCTCATGGCGGATAAACTGGAGGTAAGCAAAAGTGAAACAGAGGAAATGGACTGCTGATGAGAAGCTGGCAATTGTGATGGAGGGTATCAATGCAAAACAAGTTTGAAGACAATGGATCAAAGCTATCCGAACCCGCCGTCAAGAAGGAATTGTCCCTGACACCGTGGAGGTTTTCGTTTACTCTCCGGGATCTTTGGGTAATTCTGTCCATTTTGTTAGCATTAGTATCTCTTGGATCGGTATTATTCTTTGGCGTGGACTACAGGGATCTGAAATCGGAATTCAATAAGATGCAGACAGACATAAATGATGCCAAAGCGGATTTGGTGTTTATTCGACGCACAGCGTTGGAACTTGACTCAGTTATGATTGCAGTACAACGAATGAGACAAGTGTTTAAGAGTGACTACCCGCGATTCTATGGCACTTCACTGCAACAGAGCCTTTGGTCGGTGGTAGAAAAATTTAGCATAAACTGCGACCCAAAAGAAATTGTCGAGATTAAGCATGGGTTACAGATTATCCGAGAGTTTTTCCCGGATACCAATGCTTCAACATATGAAAATCCCGAATTCAGATCGCTGTCCAAAACCTTTCAGATTCTGGAGTCTATTATTGACCTACAGTTTCAAATAAATGATGTCAAGAATGTTCGAAAGGACTCCTTGGGTGAAACAGGGCTGGATTCCGTGAGCCTCCGGAAAGAAGCGATCCGTTATAAACTGGTATCTTTGCGAGAGGATGCTGAGAAGGGAATTGACCATGAAGATCACAAACAGTTGAAAGAATGGATGATCGGGATAGCAAACTTGCTTATATGGCGCCATATCGACCAAAAAAACATTTCTTACCTAGATAAAGCTAAACAGGCATTTGAAACAGGGCTGAGTGCTAAAGAAATATCTGCAAGATATCGTCTTGAGAGCGAACTACGGACCAGACTAGCTATAGTGTTTTCTGAATACTCTGATTTGAAAATAAAAGAAGATAGAGATCCGGAGGGCGCAGAAATCCAACTGCAGAAGGCCATTGATCTCCTTGAAAAGAGCGTCAAAGAGGAACAAACCTGGGACTGCTCAATATTCAATGCCTTGGCGGATTACAATGCAAGAAAGATGCTCATTAAGTTACTAGAAAAATCAAGCCCGGAGGAGAAAAGGATCTCGCACGAGGAACTGGACACACTACGGAGACTCCAGATGAGAGCTGAAGATTACATCAAGATGGCCATCACAAGGGAACCAACTTACACAACTTATCGAGTAACCCTTTTTGAGCTCAATTGCCTCAGGTTCGCAGTTTGGGATTCTATTGGAGGTAAGGGAGATCCGACTCTAACAGTAAACAAGCTTACGGCTTATCTGGATGACATTTTGGAACTTTCGTATAATCCATTCTATCATGAATATCTTTTTGGTGAAGAAAAAGAGCATCGGCACAGTCCAATGATGAGAACGCTTAAGAAATACAATCCTGACACTTTCGAAAAACTTAGAGAGCACGCTATCAATTTCGCGCGTAATTACTGCGAATGGTTTCAGCAGTAGAATTCCTGTTCATCCCGGGCACTCTCTCCGTTACGCTCTCTGGGTAACGGACAAGGTGTCCGTTCTCCCGCCAAAGGCGGGGGATCAGGATGAATCCGTGACGCTTTAAACAAGCTAAGTCTTAAGTTTGACAGTTACCGGATAATTTTCAAGGGAAGTCCCATTTCAAATTGCATTAGCGAACATACTTTACTCCTTCTTCCCATTCTTCCTTTCCTAAATTTTTCCCGCAAGTTTCTATTTGACATTGTTTATAAACGATACTATATTTTTGGCGTTGAGTGAAATAGCTTTTCAAATGATGGGCAGATTATGGCTTTTTTAGAGAACATCACCATTGGACAATATGTGCCAGCTGATTCGGTGATTCACAGGCTGGATCCGAGGACTAAGATCTTCATCACCTTGAGTGTGATGATTTTGGCTGTGGCGACCACCAGCCTGAGAATCTATTTTTTGATCTCTCTTTTTCTTTTGATCCTTTCTTTTGCTTCTCGGATTCCTTTTCCCTATTTTTTTCGGAACCTCAAATCCTTTTTATGGCTATTTCTGTTTACTTTCATTTTACATATATTCTTCACCTCGGGCGAAGCGATCAAATTCCTATCTTTTAAATTCATAAAGGTGAGTTACGAAGGGGTGGTAAACGGCACCATCTACAGTTGGCGGCTTGCCATCTTCATATTTTGTGCGGCTTTTTTGAGCCTGACTACTCCAGCCGTGGAGCTGACCGATGCAACTTTCAAGTTTTTTTCTCCGTTAAAAAAACTGAGGTTTCCCATAGAAGAGCTTTCTCTGATAACCATGATCTCTTTAAGGTTTGTTCCCTTGCTGTTGGAGGAAGCCCTTAATTTGAAAAAAGCTCAAATGTCCAGAGGAGCTTCTTTTGAAGGAGGGTTGATAAGAAGAGTTAAAAAGACCTTGCCCTTGCTTGTTCCTTTGTTCGTCTCCTCGTTCAGGAAGGCGGATGAATTAGCTTTGGCTTTGGATGCGCGAGGCTTTAGAAGCGGACAAGAACGCACCTGTTTTCAAAGGTTAGTTTTTAAGAGAAGTGATTATCTCTTTTTATCTTTTGTCCTTGTGATAATAGTAATTTCATATCTGGTTAAAAGGATTTAAATTTGGCGGAGCGGAGGCTTTATGCCTCCGTGCTCAAGCGACTGTTTTTTCTTTAGCGGAACCGTGAAGGTTCCGCTACGCGAATCAAGAAAGTATGATACCTGTAATAAAACGATTTGAATGCTGAGAAATATTAAACTCGAAATCGAATATGATGGAACAGATTTCTACGGCTGGCAGATACAGCCAAAACTTCGCACAGTTCAAGGAGAGATTCAGGATAAACTCCAAACCATTTTAGGTCACCAGATCAACCTGATAGGTGCAGGAAGGACTGACGTTGGCGTTCATGCTTTAGGACAGGTGGCAAATTTCAAAACCACAAGCGAGATCGATAAAAATTCAATTATAAATGGACTGAATGGGCTTTTGCCTGATGACATCGTGGTAAAGAAAGTTGAAGAAGTGGACCTGAATTTTAATTCAAGATATAGTGCCAAAAGTCGGCTATATAAATATAGAATCTATCTGGGAAGAACTGCAATTTTGAGAAAATCTGTGTGGGAAGTTTCATATTCATTAAATTTGGAGAACATTTTTGAAGCCACAAAAAAGATCGAAGGGAAACACGATTTCTCCTCTTTCTGCGTGGCTGAATCGACTAAAGATAATAATGTTTGTGACGTTTTTACGGCAAACTGGGAGAGAGCCGACCTAGAGCTGGTATTCAAAATCGAGGCGGATAGATTCCTTCACGCTATGGTGAGAAACCTGGTGGGAACTTTGGTCGAGGTAGGGAGAGGATATTTTTCAGTCTCGGATTTTGTTAATATAATGGAGGCGAAAGATAGAAAGAAAGCCGGTCCCACGGCCCCGGCAAGCGGACTGTATTTGGTAGAAGTTAAATATTGATTCTCTTGTCGACGATCCTCTCCCCTGTGGGGGTGTGTCAGAATTTCGGTTTTTGTAGCCGCCCCGCTTAGCGGGGCGAAATCGAGATGTTGAATTCCAATGACTTACGTCCATATGGACGGCTACAACCTCAAAACACAATTGTGACACAGTCTCTGTGGGGTGAGGGGAACAGATAGAGTATTAGAAATGGAGTGTCAAGCTTTAGCTTGACCTGATCCCGCTAACGGTTCGACTTCGCCCTTCGACAGGCTCAGGGTGGTGACCCTTCAATGAATTCAGGGTCACCCTGAACAAAGTTGAAGGGTGAGCGAGGTCGAACCACTCACCGTCTTGAGCTTGTCGAAGGAAGCGGAATACTCCAGAAAAGTTAATTTTTGCGGAGGTTAAAAAATGAAATTCTTCATCGATACTGCAAACTTAGATGAAATAAAAGAGGCGGCCAGCATCGGGATTTTGGATGGTGTTACCACCAACCCCTCTTTGCTGGCAAAAGAGAAAGGAAAAGGGGATTTCAAGACCATTCTCAAAAAGATATGTGAAGTGGTGGATGGTCCGGTAAGTGCAGAAGTGGTGGCAACGGATGTAGAGGGAATGGTAAAAGAGGCTGAAGATTTAGCCCGACTGCATAAAAATATCGTGATCAAGGTCCCCATCACCAAGGATGGTTTGAAGGTTATAAAGATTCTGGACTCGAAAGGCATCCGCACTAACTGCACTTTGGTTTTTTCCCCTATTCAAGCGCTTTTAGCGGCTAAGGCTGGAGCTTCATTTGTCAGCCCATTTGTGGGGAGATTGGACGATGTCAGCCATGTGGGGATGGACCTGGTTGAGGATATAGTTACTATCTTTGATAATTATGATGTTGCCACAGAAATCATAGTGGCAAGCGTGAGAAATCCTCTTCACGTGGTGGAGGCCGCCACCCTGGGTGCAGATATTGCTACCATCCCCTTTAAAGTCATAGAGCAATTGATAAAACATCCTTTGACAGATGTAGGTATCAAAAGCTTTTTGGCAGATTGGGAGAAAGTAGATAAGGGATGACCAAAAAAAGAAACCCATTTCGATTTTGTTTTGTCGGGCTTCATCTTTCAAGGGCATGGAATAATTGATCCAGCATTCCTTAACAAATGTCAGCATAAAGAAATTCTTAAAAGATGGGGAAAAGATAGATAAAGGATAAAATGATCGAAAGATATACCACCCCAAGAATGAAATCCTTGTGGTCTGATCAAAATAGATTTCAAAAATGGTTGGACATCGAGTTGTTAGCATGTGAAGCTCAGGCTAACTTAGGGATCATCCCCAAAGCCGCTTTACCAAAGATTAAGAAAAAAGCAAAGTTCGATGTAGAGAGAATTGCCCAGATAGAAGAAAAGACCAAACATGATGTGGTCGCATTCTTAACCAATCTTGCGGAAAATATTGGAAAGGAAGCCAAGTATGTTCATTATGGGATGACCTCCTCCGATATTTTGGACACCTCACTCTCTTTATTGATGAGAGAAGCTGGAGGAGTGATTTTACAAGACTTGGATAACCTGCGCTTAAGTTTGAAGAAAAAGGCATTTGAGTTCAAACACACACCCATGATCGGGAGAACTCATGGGGTCCATGCAGAACCGATAACGCTTGGTTTAAAGTTTGCTTTGTGGTATGCTGAGGTTCAAAGAAATATGGAGCGTCTGAAAAAGGCAATCGAGACGATTTCAGTGGGAAAAATTTCAGGGGCAGTGGGAACTTTTTCTAATTTAGATCCACGGGTGGAAGAATATGTCTGCAAAAAAATGAGGTTAAAACCTGCCCCCATTTCCAGTCAGATCATACAAAGGGATAGACACGCAGAATTTATGACCGCCTTAGCTATCATCGCCAGCTCCATTGAGAAATTCGCTACCGAAATAAGAAGTTTGCAGAGAACTGAAATATTGGAGATGGAGGAGGGCTTTGCCGAAGGACAAAAGGGTTCATCTGCCATGCCTCATAAAAGAAATCCCATCACCTGCGAAAGACTATGCGGGCTTGCCCGACTGGTTAGGACAAATGCCCAAGCCGCTTTGGAGGACATAACTTTATGGCACGAAAGAGATATATCCCACTCTTCCGTGGAAAGAGTAATCATACCCGACTCCACCATCTTGGCGGATTATATGCTTACCCAATTTACAAAGATCATAGAAAATCTTTTGGTCTATCCGGACAATATGAGAAAAAATCTGGAGAAAACCGAGGGAATGATCTTCTCCGGACGATTGCTTTTAAAACTCTCCCAAAAAGCCACCTCCAAGGAGGAAGCTTACCTGATAGTTCAGGATAATGCCATGAAGGCTTGGAATAAGAATGAAAGCTTTAAGGATCTAATTAAAAATGACAAAAGAGTAAAAAAGTATGTGAGCGAAAAAGAAATCGAAGAATGCTTCAGTTTGGATTATTATCTGAGAAATGTTGATTACATCTTTAAAAGAGTGTTTAGAGATAGAAGATAATTTCTTGAAAGATTAGGCGGAGTGGTCGGGCATGGGTGCCCGACCTACGAGAAATCAAGACCTTCTTCGCGTAGGCAGGGCTCCCAGCCCCGTCAGTACGCGTAGGCGGGGCTCCTAGCCCCGCAAAAATGACTTTCTAGAGTTCTCAAAGATAATTTCGGAAAAGGTCATGAAGAAAATTTTGGAAGAGAGAGTGTCTGATTTGGTCTCTTTAGATATAGATAAATATGTGCGGAGAGCGGAAGGGAAGGTCGAGGAAAACGTCAAGATAAAATTAACCCTTCCCCTTTTACAGCTTTTGGGATATGATGTGCAAAAGGATATGGACTTTGAGCATCATGTCCGAAACAAAAGGGCTGATATTGCTCTGATGTTTGAAGGAAAGCCCAAGTTAATTGTGGAGACAAAGGATTTGGACGAGGACTTGGACAGCCATGTTGATCGAGCTTTGGACTATGCTTTCACCAAAGGTGTGGATTGGGTGATTTTGACCAATGGCATAGAAATCAGGCTCTATAAATCATTTATCACCGGCGTTCCGCCTCTTGACCGAAAGATATTTTCTACCCAGCTTGAAGACTTGCCTCAAACTTTTCCCAGCTTGGAAGCAAGGATTTCAAAAGAAAACTTAAAGACTGCCACCCGGATCATAAAGGATGCTGAAGAGGTAAGGGAAAATGTCACCGCCAATATTTTGATAAAAGATTTAGCGGAATGTAAACAAAGACTTTTCCTCGATCTTTCGGATCAATTCAGAATCAGGTATAAAGATGATCAGAAATTCAAAGAGATAATTGATGCCTGGGCGGATAGAGTAAATATGAGTTTGGATGATCCAAATTTCATCGAAAAACTTTGCACCGAGGGAGCATACACTCTGATAAATCGACTTCTGTTCTTAAGAATTTGTGAGGATAGAGGCCATGTGAAAGCTAAACTACACAAGGAGGGGCTTAAAGTATGGAAGGAGATGGTGGAAAGACCCAGCAGATTGTTGGGTTTAGCTTTTGGAGAAATAGCTGATAAATTTGTAGGTCTTTATAAAGCACCTTTATTTGATGATATTCGTTTTGAAGACGTTAAATGGAATGAGCAAACAGTCAATTTCATTCTGGATACTTTAGGGGAACATGACTTTAGCCAGATAACCAAAGATATTTTAGGTCGAGCTTATGAGCAACATATCACCAAAAAGGAAAGAAAAGAGTTGGGGCAATTCTATACCCCCGACTTTGTAATTGATTATATATTAGATAGAGTTGATGTTTCACCTGATAAGAAAATCTTAGACCCGGCCTGCGGTTCAGGTGGATTTTTGATGAAAGCGGATGATCGATTAAGAGAGATTTATCGAAAGGAAGGTTGGGCAGAAGAGAACATACATGATGAGATATTGAGCAAAAACCTTTATGGAATTGACATAAATCCTTTCGCCACGCAATTAACCGTGATGAATCTTTTTTTAAAGGATTTGGATCATCCTACCAGCCATGTAAATATAGCGGAAGGGGATTCCTTAGAAAGATTGGAGAATTCGTTCGACTTTGATTATTTCCAAAAAGAGAGCCCCTTGAACAAAGTGACTAATTCAAATAAAAGATTTTCACATGGGATGATCTTAAAACAGACGCCTTTCGATATTGTGGTGGGAAATCCTCCTTACATCAGTTTTGGGGTCAGGGGGTCGAGAGATTTAGCTCGAAGGAAAAGAAGTCTGTTAAATCTACTGCGTGAAAAATATCCTAACTCCGCTGAATACAAGATCAGCATTTATGCCATCTTCTTGCAGAGAGGAATCGAGCTATTAAAGCCCGGAGGCAAACTTGGGTTTATCATTCCTGATAGCTTTCTTCTGGGAAGATACTTTTCGAAGCTGAGAAGATATATTTTAAATAACTGCGCTGTTGAGGAAGTGGTTTTGTTTTTGAAAGATTTTTGGAAATATGGAATTGTGGGCAGACCGGTGATAATTATATTAAGAAGAGAGCCAGACGAGAAGAAAAGAAAATCGAATAAAGTGACCGCAAAATTATATGCCACAGCAAATGACATTAACCAGGACAACTTCAAATCTTTTTCATATCCCCAAAGTTATTTCGAAAAGACCGTTTACAATCGCTTTCGGCTTTTCTTTGATAGGGCTTCAAAAGGTTTTGTCACAAAGATGGAAAAAGGCTCGGTAGCACTCGGCGAAATTATTCAATTCTCAAGTGGATTGATTGGAAAGGAGAAAAAGGCAAAGATCATAAGCCCCAAAAAACACAGCGATAAGTGGCTACGGGGTTTGGTCAACGGAGGTGAAGTCACACGTTATTCCATATTATATAAAGGAAATTTCATTCTTTATGATACCACTAAACTCAAAAGCGGATTTAAAGATGCTAACTATTTCGAGACTAAAATCTTTCTAAGAAAGACCGGGGATGCCATTGTGGCAACTTTAGATAGGAAAAACTTGCTATGCTTGGATAACCTTCATGTAGGGAATTTAATAAATAAAGAATATGATCTCCGTTATATTATCGCTATTTTGAATTCGAGGATGATGAACAAATATTATAACTATATCAGCCTTGAGCTTGGTAGAGCTATGGCTCAGACCGACATAGAGACCATCGAACAGCTTCCCATAAAGAAAGCTTCCAAAATTACACAAAGAGAAATAGGAAAACTCGTAGATAAGCTTCTTACGTTGAATGAACAACTTCAAAAGGCAAAAACCGGCAAACAGGCTGAAGATTTGAAAAAAGAAATCGAGATAATCGACGAGAAGATAGAGAAAAAAATGAGAAAGATATATGGTTTTGATTAACGAAACTTTAACGCCATTAGTTCCCTGAAAGTAGATTTATGACAAAAGAAGGTTTGAAATTCATACTCCCAGTTTTTATTTTTTCCCTGGTTTTATTTTTACTTTCTGTTTTGCTTGGCAGTATCGCAAGCTTGGTTGGTGCCATAATCTTTTTTATTTTTGTTATATTTTTGCTCTTCTTCTTCAGAGATCCCGAAAGGAAGGTGCCTGAAGGTGAAAATCTGATCTTAGCTCCGGCGGATGGCAAGGTCATTTTAATAAAGCCCTTTGATCATTTAGAATTTATGGGTGGAAGTGGAACTTTGGTAAGTGTGTTCATGTCACTTTTTGATGTGCACGTCAACAGGGTTCCCATCTCTGGCTCCGTAAAATATTTTAAGTATAACCCAGGTAAGTTTTCTCCCGCTTTCAAAGATAAGGCTTCTTTGGAAAATGAACAAACGGAGTTAGGTTTGGAAAATGAACACGGAAAAGTTGTGTTCAAACAAATCGCAGGGATCCTAGCAAGAAGGATCGTGTGTAACTTGAAACCGGGGGACTTAGTCAAAGCGGGAGACAGATTTGGAATGATAAAATTCGGTTCCAGATTGGATCTGTTCTTACCTGAAAATGTTCAAATCAAAGTTAAGTTGAATCACAGGGTCAGGGCTGGAGAAACGATTATAGGGATTTTTCAAAAGTGAGAAATATTAAAGGAATCTTTCCAGGTGTTTTCACCGTAGGTAATATGTTCTGTGGTTTCGCATCGATTCTTTCCAGCTTCGATGGAGAGACGATCTTTGCCACTTGGATGATAATCTTAGCCGGATTTTTTGATGCCCTGGATGGAAAAGTTGCCCGATTCGCTGGATCCACCTCCCGTTTTGGGGTGGAGCTGGATTCATTCGCCGACCTTATCTCCTTTGGGATTGCACCGGCTGTATTGTTTTACAATTTGAATGTATATCCCTCGGGAAAATGGGGTTGGATACCTGGCTTTGTCTTCGTTATGTGCGGTGCTTTTCGTCTGGCGCGGTTCAATCTCCAGCAATCCAAATTAGAAGAAAAACTTCCCTATATGGGCTTGCCCATTCCCACAGCGGCAATAACTTTAGTGAGCTATACACTATTTTGCCATGAAATTTGGGGTCACCTGCGATTCCCCAAAGCGTTGATCACTATGATCATCGCCTTCTCCGGACTGATGGTGAGCGGCATTGAATATGAAACTCTTCCTAAGTTCTATTTAGGTGACAGAAAAAACAAAATCAAATTGATCTATGTTTTTATTTTCGTAATCGCTCTTTTGATCAATCCCAGATTGGTTTTATTTCCTTTCGGCTTACTTTACGTTCTCTCTGGTGTATTCAAGGGAGGATATAGTCTGTTCCATGTAGAAAAGCAAGAGAAGATGGTGGAAAATAATCTTAGGAAGTAGCCGGCTTGTGGAAACGAAGCAAAGTCCCGCTTTGTGGGAACCGGCACAAATAAAACTTCTAAAGGAGGTAGCTTAAGACCATGGGCGAAGAAAATAAATTATCTCATGCCGTTGTATATGTTAAACTCAAAGATGGAGTCTTAGACCCTCAAGGATCAACCATAAAAAGGGCTTTAGAAAATATGGGATATCATGGCATAAAAGATGTTCGCTCCGGCAAGGTTTTTGAGATAACTCTCCAGCAAGATCAGGTCAAAAAACCGGAAGAGTTGATCCATGAGATATGCAGAAAACTTTTAACTAACCCCATAATAGAAAAATATAACTTCGAGATTTTAAAATGAAATTTGGAGTGATAATCTTCCCGGGATCAAACTGTGATTACGATGCCTACATGGTGGTCAAGAATGTCGTAAAGCGAGAGGTGGAGTTTCTGTGGCATCAAGACGCATCGCTTTCTAATTGTGACTGTGTGATTTTACCTGGCGGTTTTTCCTACGGTGATTATTTAAGAACCGGGGCCATCGCCAGATTTTCCTCAATCATGAAGAAAGTGATGGGTTTTGCTCAGGATGGAGGACTGGTAGTGGGGATCTGCAACGGATTCCAGATACTTTTGGAGGCAGGGCTTCTCCCGGGTGCCATGTTGCGGAATACCTCCTTACGATTCATTTGCAAATTTGTCCACATTGAGGTGGAGGATGAAAATACCCCTTTTACTAACCTTTGTCATAAAGGTCAAGCGCTCAAGATCCCCATTGCTCACACTGATGGAAATTACTTCATCTCTGAAGAAGGTTTGAAAAGATTAAAACAAAACCAACAGATAGTCTTCAGATACTGTGACCAACACGGGAAATTAACCCCAGAGGCAAATCCCAATGGTTCATTATACAATATCGCTGGAATCTGTAATGAAAAAAGGAACGTTTTGGGGATGATGCCTCATCCAGAAAGAGCTTCAGAGAAGATTTTGGGATCGGAGGATGGAAAATATATATTTCAATCGATAATTAACTTTTTCGAGAAAGGAACGGTCATCTGAAGGGAAGGTACACAGTTTGACGGTCCGTCTCGAGGTAGACATTGGTCAAACTAAAGGGACTGTTGGAAAAGCGGTTTTGGGAGTGCAAAAGCTTGTCGGAGCGAAGCGGAGATCCCGCTCCGCGGGGTTTTTGCGATTTTTTGAAATTCAGATGTTCGTGTCTCTTAACAAATTAATTTTTGATAAAAACCGCCCATATGGGCACTCCAGATTTGGGTTTTTCAACACGCCCCAAAGCTTGACACTCTAAGTGACTTTGAACCAAACAAAGGAGCAAAAAATTTGAAAGGAAAGGAAATAACTTTTTTGATAATAGTTTTAATCTTGGGAGCAGTGGTGGGAGGTCTGGTCGGCGAGATCATCGGCTCATTTTTACCGGAAGGTGCAGTGAAGACGCTTTTCGAAAAAAGCCTGAATATTGGATTCAAACCGATAACACTTGAATTGTATGCTGTCAGCTTCACTATCGGACTTTTGGTCAAAATAAATTTCGTCAGCATCCTTTTCATTATCTTGGTGGTGATATATTTCCGATGGTGGTTTTTGTAGAAATATAAAGTTTAAAACAGACCGTTAAGAGTTTAGAACCAATCATGTTTTTAGACGTATCTATATTTGGATTACATTTAATTGGAGGAGGTGCTTATGCTTGGAGGAATTGGAGCCCAGGAGTTGCTTTTGATCTTTTTGGTGATCTTGCTTTTGTTTGGAGCAAAAAGAATACCTGAGATCGCGCGTGGGTTAGGCAAAGGAATGAGCGAATTCAAAAAAGCTATGAAAGAAGCGCAAGACGAGATAACCAAGCCTGAGACTCCTGGGAAGAAGATGGAAGATCAAACTAAAAAACCTGATTCAGGAGAGAATAAATAAAAACTCAGGTGAAATCGTATCGTCAGGACTTTTCTCCAGCTACGGCAGGAATCCGTCTCTGGTGGGATGGTCCGGAAGATAAAAAATCACCTCTATTGAATTGGAAATAAGCAATGCCAATTTTTACTAAAAAGGATATAGACAAAATCTCTGAATGTTTGAGGGCTGAAAGTGTGCACCAAGAGAAGGATCACTTCCGAATGAAGATCACCGCCGATGAAGGTCACAGAACTTTAATTTTGGAGATTTATCCGGAGGTTACTTTGGGCAAAGGAAAGGGACCTTTGGTGGTGGTCTACACACCCAATTCTCATCTTCAGCTGCACAGCTGCTCCGGCTATGTCACCAGCGAGGAGTTGGGGGAGGTTACCTTTATAGGCGAGTCAGCTGGAAAAATCTCCGGATTGGTGGTGGAAAGGCAAGCCGCTTGCTCGCTTTATGCTAATGTCATACGGGAGCTGATCTCCGGCGATTTCACTAAGTTTGGGGTAGAAGTCATGCTCTCCGGGGTGGCACTCTCCTTAGCTGAGGAGATCATAGAGAAAAGTAAGTCCAAGAAGTCAAGGGAGTGAGCCATATGTTCATTCCAGCGACACGAATCCCCGATTCATCCTGAACGTAATTGCCCTATTATTCGTCCCGAAGGATTCACCGTGAATGTGTAAATGCCAAATACAAATCATACCCTCTTTTAGAGACTTCATTTTGAGCCTTTGAAAAAATTACACGAATCAGACAAGTGGAGATACCCATATCCTGGGACATCAGGTCATACTGGAAAGACGAGACTCCTATTTTTATAAAGATATCCCGTTTTAGATTTTGGACTTTCCATTCACAGCTTGACTAAAAGAAGAAAGGGCGAGGACACCTCGTGCTGAGCGCTCGGTGCGAAGTAAGCCTCGCCCTTCGGCGTGAATCTTCACTTCTCAGAAACCTTATGGGGAAAGTAGTGCCTTGAGTTCCGATTCGGTAAAATCGGTTTTGCCTTGCTCTGAAATCTCAATGGCTTTTCCATGAAGCAAGAATATGACCTTGTCTCCCAGGGCAAAGTATTTGCCTATCTCTGGGTCTTGAGATAGCAGTTTGAAATAGGCTTGGCTGTATCTTTCCACTTTGACGGTCTCCGGCTTACCTTCATATTCTGTATCTACCCAGAGTCCATTTTTATTGAAGAAAGTTTTGGTTCCAGTCTGAGCCACTCTCTCAATCTTTTTGAATTTTCCCTCGGAGTCAAAATAGCCTGACATAGGAGCTTGAGCCATTTTTGCGGCTCCCAAACTTTTAGCTTGACCCACAGCGCCTGCTCCCACTAACTCTTCTGAAAGTGCGCCCATGTGAGGGGCGGCATCCCGGGAAAGTTCTCTCTCTGTCAGTCGATAATCTGCATCGATCAGAAAAGACGTATATTGGTTGATGATTCCATATTTCTTGGAGAGTCGGACCACCTCGTCGATCAACTCCTGGTTTTCTTGGTGAAGTCTCAATTCGTCGATCAAGTAGCCGACTCTCCGGGTTGCCCAGAGTCGGGGAATGAAATCATTTTTCTCATTTGGCTCGAGACTAACTTCATAGGTGAATCTTCTTTGAGCTTCTCCAGCAGAACCCGACAGGGTTACGGTAAAACCCCCTTCCCCTTTATATTTTCCCAAAACCAAAAGCTGTGAGCCCTTGAATATGTCTGGAAGCTCTTGGGGATAAATGTCATAAGCCTCTACCTTACCGAATGAAAGTTGAATATCGGTCAAAATCGGATGGGAAACCTTTTTGTAAAAGCTTCCGACTTTGACCTCGATATCCTCATCCGGGCTGACGTAATCGGAGGTGGCATGATTATCCTGAGCCAGCTTATCTAAAAAATGGGCATTGACATCATATCCCACGCCGAAGACAAATATCCTAACCCGAGATCTATTATGGTCTTTCACGTTTTGCAGAATGTTTCCTATATCGGTAACTCCCACTGTGGGCAAACCATCAGTTAAAAATATGATGAAAGATGCGTTGCTTTCAGAGCCGATCTGCTTAAGCCCGGTCAAAAGGGCGTCGTTTATATTTGTCCCCCCATCTGCTTCACCCTTTTCCACAAATCTTAATGCGTCTTTTATGTTCTCCGGGTTGGCTTGAGCTAAATTCTCCTTGAAGCTTCTGATTTGGTCATCGAAATCGATGATGTTGAATCTGTCATTGGAATTTAGACTATTCAAACAAAAATTAAGGGCTCGCTTGGCTTGCTCTATCTTCTCCCCTTTCATGCTCCCGGAGGTGTCCAAAATAAATATGATTTTCTTACTTAGGGTCTTATCCGCAGGCATTTCCACCTGAGGAGAGATCATGGCTAAGAAATAACGCTCGTGGTCCCCATCTTCGTAAGGCAGGAGATTAAAGCCAAACTCATCTTCGGACACGGTATAATAAAGGAGAAAATCTTTATCCGGTCTGGTGTTCTCTTCTACATAAGTTACCCTGGCTTGATGGTCGCTCTCTTTGTCAATTTTTATATTATGAGATGGAGAGTAGATGCTTTTTATGGGTTGATTGGAATTTATCTCCACCGTGAGCTTTACGCTCTGCAGAGGGTCTTTCGAGAACTTCTCCGTATTCAAGGTATAGCGATACCCACAGATTCCCCCATCCAGCTTTAAAATCTCTGAATAGTCCAATTTGATGCGAGTCTCACCAAAAGCGGGAATGGGATAAACACTGGCTTTGAACATCCCATCTTTAAAATATTCCAAAAGTGCCGGGTCTTTTTTTCTACGGACTATATCCTCATAGATCCTTCTGGCTTCCTGGCGATCCAAAATCTTACCCTTGACCTCCTCTCCTCCCATAAACATAGAGAATTTGGAAATGGAGGCGTCCTCCGGAATAGGGAATATATAAGTCCCTTCGATGTCTCGATGAAAGTTATTTACGAAAACCTGATCCACCTGGGTTTGTGCAATCTGATTGTCGATCTTAATATTCACATGATGATATTTAATGGATAGATCCGGAGGGAAGGGCTCACCTGGGCGGGGCGGCATAGGAATTATGATACCATCCGCCAGAACATCTGATCCGAAGATCAAAATCAGAGCTAAAGCTAATATATATGCTCTTTTCATGACCGACCTCCTTTCGAGGTTAAAGGTTTCTGTCGTAGACAGATCCCGCTGTAGGCGGGACAAAATTCAATGTTCAATTCTACTTTTTATACAAACCATGAAAAGAAATATTCCCAAAGTTTTCACTTTTCTTTCAAAGCCTTCAATTCTTTTAGCTTTTTGTTCAGTTCCTCTTTGGTTTTTGGGTCTCTGATCTGCTTTTCGTATTTTTCCAAAAGTTCAATCCCCTTTGAAATAAGAGATTGATCTTTGGTGAGTTTGCTCAAAAGATAATAACCTATTGCCACCTGTACATACCCCTCATTCGTCAAGGAATCCTTTGGGTTTTTTTCTATATACTTATTCCAAGTATCTATTATCTTTCTTAACCCATTCTCCTTAAGAAACGGATTTTCATATTTTAGGTCCGGAACTTTTTCATGATTGACATAGTAATATTTTATAAAACCAACACTGCCGGTTAGGATTCCAGAATAAGAAGTTTCTGCTTCCCCCGTCTTTGTTGTCTCCTTCTGAGGGATGCTTTCCACATTTATACCTCTCTCCTCAGGTGGGGTTACCTTCTCTTCTCCTGCTCCGGTTGGAATAGCTCGTGCCGATGTAGTCTTATCTTTTGATTTTAACACCCCGATCTTGGGTTCCTCTTCAGGAATAATTTTAGATGCCGGCGGCTTTTCAAATAATTTAGCAGGGGGAACAGACTTTTCTTCTTTTTGGGCTTTTGCCTCTGGGGGAACTTCCATTTTTCGTAACTCAGCTTGTGTTGGCATCTTCTCCCCTTTTCCTTCAACCCCTGAAGTAAGAGCTTCCATTAGTTTTGATTCTTCTTTGGGTGGAACAATTCTCCCTTTTTTTTCAATCTTCTCCTCTTGGGGAATTCTCATTCCTTTAGGTTTTGCCATCTCTTTGAGATCAGCTGGTGGAGTTGGTTTTTTTGTCTCCTCCATCATTATTCTCGATGGCACAATCTCTTTGCCTCGATAGTCCACATAAAGCTTTCCTACGATAAAGACAAAAACTATAGAAACCACTCCCGCGGCAATCTTTACCTTCAGTGGAGAAAAAGTAAAAAGATTTTCAAAAATCTTTTTTAATTTAAATGAAAAAGACTCTTCTGTTCGAGCAATAATCCTCTCCCTTACTCTATTTGAAAAAGTATCCCAATACTCTTGGGAAGGCTCTTTTATCTTTGCCTGTTTTGCTTTTCCTTCTATGGATTCTAAAAGAACTAATTTCTCTTTGCATCTGTTGCAAATCGAAAGATGTTCCTCCAACTCCGCTTTTTTTCTTTCATCTATCCGTCCATCCCAGAAAAAATAGATCAACTCATCAAATTCTTCACATCTCAATTTGATCACCTCTTGTACTTATCGTTCTTCGTCTCTCGGTGTCGATGCCCGTAACGAAGCTCGTCATTCGGAAATTCGATGCTCGAATAATTTTCAAGCTTCCAACTTCGAGCTTCAAGCCTCGATACGAGCCTCGTCACCCTTAAACCAGCTTCAAAGACTCATTTTTGTAAGACCATATCCTTTAACAGCTTTTGCAATCTCTTCCTTGCTCTGAAAAGACGAGACATCACCGTCCCCAGTGATATTTTCAAAGTCTGGGCAATCACCTCATAGCTTAAATCTTCATACACTTTTAATATAAAAACCGTTTTATATTTTGGCGGCAAAGAATCTATGGCCTGTTCTATTTTTCTTTCCTGCTCCTTCTGAACCAAAAGACTTAAAGGATCTTCGGTAATAGCTTCCTTTTCCAATGGGCTGGCCTCTTCTTCAAATTGGCTTTCGGGAATCACAAATTTTTGTCTTTTCAAATGATTTATGCTCAAATTCATACAGATTCTATATAACCAGGTATAAAAACTATATCCCAGCTTAAAAGATTTAATGGAGGAATAGGCATTTATAAAGGTTTCTTGGGCAATATCGTCAGCGGCATCGTGATTTTTCAACATGCGATAAGCCAGAAAATATATCTTTTTCTGATAACGTTTCACTAAAAGGTCAAATGAGTATAAATCACCTTCTTGGGCTTGGGCAATTAATCTTTCATCATCCTCACTTTTAAAAACTGCTTTCCCCTTAGATTCCACCATCGACCCTTCCATTGAAGGAATACAAATAGGTTACAAAATTATTCCCAGCTTTTTAGAAAAATCGGATATTTTTACCTCACCTCTGTTTCCCCCTCTCCATATTCTAACCTCTCCCCCTTTTTATTTCCCCCTCTCCACATTTGCGGTTCGACTTCGCTCACCGTCCTGAGCCTGTCGAAGGATGGAGAGGGGGACAGAGGGGGGAGGTCCTTTCTACCTCTCTCCATAAAGTGGAGAGGGGTTCACCCTGCCCTTCGGTCCTGAGACCTCAGGGTCGAAGGAAAGGGATTCACCCTGAAGGGGACCAAGGGGGAGAGGTTAAAACCAAGATTTTCTTGAGCACACCTTCTATGTCTTTCTCAATCTCCTCATTTCTCATGCGCAACACCCGAACCCTGTGCACTTCAATCACCTCTTTGCGTAATTCATCATATTCTTTTTGATCTTTTAGGTTATGCACAGTGCCATCTAATTCAATAACCAAACGCACTTCTGGACAATAGAAATCTGCTATATATCTGCCGAGAGGGTGTTGTCGTCTGCACTTCAACCCGTTTAGGCGTTTTCTCCTAAGTTGTTTCCAAAGAAGTTCTTCAGCCTGGGTTTGCCTTTTGCGCAGTTTTCGACAGAGGTCGAAAATATAACCTGGAACTTTGGTGTATGGCATATCAATTTACCTCACCCCCTTTTATTTCCCCCTCTCCACAAGTGTGGAGAGGGGTTCACCCTGAAGGGATTCACCCTGAAGGGGACAGAGGGGGAGAGGTCTTTTCTCTCCCCAGCGACTAAAACAATAAATATATATTCGTCATCCGTAATTCGTCATTCGTCATCAATCATTCGTCATCAATTATAGGTGGCATAAATTATAAACCAAAAGCTCCATTAAAATTTTATCGGGCATCCGGCTTGACTTTAAATCGACATCGGTTTGATAGAGTAGGACCAACCCCCTTTCTAACTCCTCTTGGCTGAAATTTCTTGCTTGACTCGGATATTTTTGGGCATAATAGGGATGGACTTTAAGAATTGAAGAAAGAGATGCGCCCTTCTGGAAGACAAAGCTTTTTGTCTTAATCAGCCTTTCTAAATGTTCCGCTAACCTGTAAATGACCGTCCCCGGTTTTTCTCCAAGTAAGAAAAGATTTTTTAAAATCTCCAATCCTTTTTCGCAGTCCTTTTCTCCAATCGCATCGTTGAGCTGGAAGATATTATAGGTCTTGGAAAGCCCAACCACTGACTTTACATCCAAAGAATTTATCGATCCCCTCTCCCCTACATACATAACTAATTTTTCGATCTCGAAAGCAAGATCCGAAAGATTATTTCCTACATAATTGTGTAAGATCTGTAATGCCTCTCTTTCTATCTTTTTCCCGTATTTTCTAACTTTAGCTTCAATCCAGGTTGGAATTTGGTTGTCGTATAAGCGTGGGAAATCAACTGTGGTGGCAAGTTTAGTCAAAGTTGAATAAAATTTTGTTTTTTTTGCTCTCTCGTCTAATTTCGGAGAGGTCAATATCAGGCAGGTAAAATCAGGAAGTTTTGGCAGATAAGAAAGAAGAACATCCTTGTAAAATGGGGAAAGCCTATGCAGATCAAACACCACCACCAATCGTTTTTCTGAATTAATGGGCGAAGTGGAAGCTTCATTAATGATCTCCACCGCATTCGTCTCCGAACCATACAAGAGATTCAGATTGAAGCTTTTCAAATCTTCCGGGACCAGAATCGAAGAGATCTTTCTCCAGGCTTCCTCTTTTAAAAAATCCTCCTCTCCGGTGAAATGATACAAATGATCGATCTTGCCGGATTTTATTCTACTCCACAATTCAGAATATTTCATTTTTCTCCGCTCATAGCGAAAAGTGAATTATGACTTGCTTTAATGTCCCTCTGCCTTATTGAAAGCATAAAATCCTTACAGACTCGTCCTGACCCCGCCTTTGGTCTTCGACCCTGAGGGCTCAGACCCGAAGGGCGGGGGAACGGATTAAATCCTCTTTCGTTTGGATTTTCCCGCCTCTGGCAGTTCGACTTCGCTCACTGCCCTGAACCTGTTGAAGGGCGGGATCTGCCAAAGGCATGAAAGGCGTAAGCCTTTTATCATTTTTCCACAAAGCCTTCCTGTTGTAATATTTGGTTCTTCTCCAAAAGAGTTGCTAAAGAATAGGCTTATGCAAGGCATTCATACCAGTGTGTGCGATTCTCATGCTCTATGTCCTTAAGAAAATCAGCAAATTCCTTTGAACTCACCCCTTTTGTTCCCCTTCAGGGTGAACCCCTCTCTTAACAAGAGAGGGGGATAGGGGGTGAGTTTTCAGAATGTCATACCTCTTAAGTTAAAAAGACACTTTCTCTTACCAAAAACTACAACAACCAAATTGGAGAAGAACCTAATATTTAAAACCCTTGCGGATTCATCCTGATCCCGCTTTTAGCGGGAGAACGGATTCATCCTGATCCCGCCTTTGGCGGGAGAACGGATTAACTCCCTACTTTTGGGAGTTACGGCATAAGCCTTTTAATGCTTCTTTAGCCGATTCAAAATATTGAAACCCGCAGATTGAAAATTAGCGAAAGGTGATATTCTTGTCAATAAAAAAAAGAGCCTCCGGGGACGGTGGAGGCTCTTTTGGGCAGAAGGGGGTGTGTATGTGTAGATGGGTTTTCTTTATCTAAAAGTCAGCTCATTCTGAGCCGGATTTTCATTCGGTGGAATCCAATTCAAGCTGTAAGCGATCTTCTTTTTATAGACTAAAGCCATATTTCGATAAGGCTCCAGCTTTTTATCACAAAGCATCTGGAGATTCACCTGGTTCACAACCACGAAACTGTCTCCAAAGATTTCCACAGTTTTATTCCTAAAAAGATGAGGATTTATCTCGATGAATTCGAGTAATGCCAAAAGGCTGGCATATTCACATTCATGGGCGTTTCCCTTAAACTGTGCTCTAAATACGATCCCTAAATCCGGGATAGTGAAGGAAACCACACCGTTGTTTGCCTCATTTTTATTTTCTTCTCTGATCGTTCCATAAAAGAAGCATTGCATTGGACTCTCCTTATCATTTATTCGATATTCAAACCTCCTTATTTTTCAATACCTAAGAAAAGCAAAATATATGCCACCAGAATTTAGCCTGGCCTGAAATAACGAGGGATTAAAAAGAAGAAGAAAAGATGAGGTTCTTTAGAATTTCACGGCTGTAACTATTTGCAATGCAAGACAATACCAAAACCAAATAAATCGAACACCTGTAAACAATTAAATTCCGAAAATCAAGATGGATTTATGGGAAGGAATAAGAGTAGACTTTTGTGCAAGCCTTTTCACACTTAATGCAACCGGTTACACTACTTACCAGAAAAGGCATGGAGAGGTTAGCACTGTTTTTCAAAATAAATAGAAAAATCTTGGAGGATTTGACAATGGAGAAGAATAAAGGTTGGTAAGAAAGAATAAACAACCAACCCGACCTTCATTCTCCGCAAACTCTTGTGACTTTTGAGCCTCGTAGCTCAGGTGCCCTGCGCCCAGACAAGCGGACACTCTAATCTGGAGGCTCATCTAAGCCCCTAGCAGATGGATAAATATATTCAGACCTCTCCCCCTGTATCCCCCTCTCCTTAAACAAGGAGAGGGGTTCACCCTGAAGGGATTCACCCTGAAGGGGACTGAGGGGGTGAGGTTTACTAAAAAAAATAGTGTCAGGAGCACAGGGCTCCTCACTTACTAATACCCAAAATCATCGGTGGGCAACAGCCCGTCCGCTGCGGCGCTTGGTTAGGCGCTATTCTTCGCAGCCATATCACGTTTCGCCTCAACGAAAGCAACTTCTTCTAGTTCAATACGCTCTCGAATAATGTGTATAAGCCACTTTTCAACGCCCCTTTCCTTATGCAACCTGGCCAAGAAAGCTGCCCGCGCAGCAATATCTGCAGGAATAGATAAAGAAGTCGGCTTCGTTTTACGAACGTGAATGGATTTTTCCCATGCGGAATCGTTATCAGCTTGCTTTACTACAATCCCGTCGATTTCTTGTTCGGAGAGTTTCTTTTTCATGGTTTTACCTTTTAGAGTCATATCGGCCATCCTGTAATTATACGAACGACATTCTTCGGCTTGAGTTGAAAAATAATCTTGAGCTTACGTCCGCCGACAGTTCGTCCTATCAGTTGATAGCGGTCACGGTATCGCTTGTTCCGGCGCACTGCGTAGTCAGAGAAGAAACATTCCACCGCCTCATCAAGTGTCACCTGGTGAAAAGCCAGCTTGTCTTGCTCAAAGTCATAATCGAAGTTCGATGGCTCGAAACGATGCCAGTTGACCACAGGTTTATTTTACTCCCTTTACTTAAAACGTTAAAATGGCACACAACTATTGATTATATGGTCTCCGTATAAGAACCTTTGTTGCCTTGGCGCCATCCTCGTAGCTCAGGTGCCCTGCGCACCTGATGAATGAATAGTATCAATAGGGGTCGCATTTATGCGACCTGAACGAGTTGAGACCTCTCCCTCCGTATCCCCCTCTCCTTAAACAAGGAGAGGGGGACTGAGGGGGTGAGGTTTGATGAAATAAATAGTGTCAGGGGCACGGGACTCCCGACCTGCTACCCAAAACTCACCCCCTTAATCCCCCTCTCCCACGCCTTCGGTCTTCGACCCTGAGGGCTCAGACCGAAGGGCGGGATTTTCAACTTGTTAAGAGAGGGGGCATAGGGGTGAGTTCAAAACCTTGAATAGGGTCTGAACATTCTGAACTTTCTGAACATTGTTTTTACAATTTTTAAGTCCTTTCTGCCATAGAAAATTGTGTCGGGTAGCTCCCCCCACCAAAGACGAGGGATCG
>Ga0315289_10000716_pt1 | contig 50845 bp, 44 predicted proteins | sample YL17G11_40_MG_FD_203452 | JGI IMG/M metagenome (GOLD analysis project Ga0315289, IMG submission 203452) | Sediment microbial communities from Yellowstone Lake, YNP, Wyoming, USA - YL17G11_40 | ecosystem: Environmental > Aquatic > Freshwater > Lake > Sediment | place: USA: Wyoming | collected...
CATCGGAAAGGAACCCCCCCCCTTCTTTTCCCTCGGATGGCCTCTACTCGCTGATTGGAAGCGAAAAGGTAAAGGTGGTCCCCTTTTCCAATTCGCTTTCCACCCAGATCTTCCCCTGGTGATTCTCGATGATACGCCGAACCACACTCAGCCCCATCCCCGTTCCCTTCCCCGGGGGCTTGGTGGTGAAGAAGGGATCGAAGATGCGGGGGAGGTGCTCTGGAGGGATCCCCGAGCCGCTGTCTTGGATAGAAACCTCCAAGAGACGGCCATTCGCCTGTTGGGCCTTGATTCCGAGATGTCCACCCCGGGGTATGGATTGGGCGGCGTTCAAAATGAGGTTAAAAAATACCTGCTCCAGCTCCAGGGCATCCCCTTGAACCTGGGGGAGATCCTCGGCCAATTCGCAGCTGATTTCGATGTCCTGGAACAGGGAATGCCCCTCCAGGATCCCCAGGGATTTCCTGATCACCTCCTGGAGATTGAGGGGACAGAGGTGCTGTGGCGTGGGACGGGAATAATCCAGCAGCCCCCGGACGATCTTGGCCATGCGTTCCACATTCTCCTCCATGGCCGCCAGATACTTCTGGGTTTCCTCGTCGGTCCTCTCCTTCCTGCGCAAAAGCTCCGCATAGATGGAGAGGGAGGCCAAGGGGTTGTTGATCTCGTGGGCCACGCCCGCAGCCAAGTGCCCCAGGGAGAGCATCTTCTCTGCCTGAATCATCTGGGACTCCAGCCACTTCTCTTCCGAGACGTCCTTGAGTTGATGGATGATCTGCAGGACCCTCCCTCGCTCCACGATGACCGGGAAGGCGGAAACCCCCCAGACTCTCTCCTGGCCATTTTCCTCCAACTCTTTTCTTTCCCCCCGCAGGGGACTCGCCTTTTCCAGAATCTGGGGGACCAGACAATCGGTGCAGGGCTGCCTTTGACCTCGCAATGACTCATAGCAGATGCGACCCACCAGGGACTGCGGAGTTCGTTTCAGGTAGGAGGCATAGGGCCGGTTGATCTGGGAGATCCGGAACTCCGGATCCACCACATAAAGGAAGTCCGTAATCCCATCGATCACCGCCATCAATTTTTGCTTGCTCTCATAAATCTGCTTTTCCATGCGGGACAATTCCGACATATCCTTGTGGATGGAGGAGATCTCTTGGGGACTTCCCAGCTCGTCCCGAATCAGGGACCAGGTGATGAGGACCGGAACGAGCCGCCCATCCTTGTGGCGGCGATCCGCGCGAAACACCACTCCACGGCCCTCTTCCATCATGGAGCCCACCCTTCTAACCTCTTCATCCCAAGACTCCTGAGGAAAGATTATCTCAATGGACTTGCCCTCTACCTCTTCCGCCAGATAACCATAGATTCGCTCTGCTCCCTTATTCCATAGTCGGATGACCCCTTTCAGGTCGGCGCTGATGATGGCATCGTTGGAGGACTCCACCAGTTTCGCCAAGTACTCCTTCGCCTCTCGCATCTGGGTGTAAGCTCGGGCTTTATCGATGGCCATCGCCGCGTGCTGGGCAAAGGCAGTCATCAGGGCGATCTGCTCGGGGGAAAAGAATCGATCCTGGAAGCTGTTGAAATTAAGCACCCCGATGAGCCTCTGGCCCACCAACAGGGGGATTCCCAGATAGCTGGTTATTCCATACTTCCTGGCAAAGGGGGCTGAGCGGTAGGGGTATCGCGTCTCGGACAAGGGATCGGAGAGGGCGAGGACCTCCTTATGCTGAGCCACCCACCCGGCCAGGGACTCCCCCACCTTCAGGAGGTGGAGCCGGAGATCCTCCAACCATTCCTCCGGGAAATTGGCAAGGACGGAGACGATCAGCTCTCCCTTTTCGTTAACCAGCATGATGTTGGTGCAGGCTGAGGTCCACAGTTGCTGGGCGATCTCGATGATGGCGTGCAGGGTTTGTTGAACATCCAGGCTCGAGGTAAGGATCACGCTCGATTCAATCAGGGCCGAGAGCTCCCGATTACGCTCCTGCAGAGTCGTCTCTGCCCGCTTAACCCTCAGCCAGAGCTTGATCTTGGCCAGGAGCTCATCATTGGAAAAGGGCTTCTCGATGTAGTCCTCGGCCCCCAGGCTTAATCCGATCCCCCTGTCCGGAACCTCGGCTTTGGCGGAGAGGAAGATGATCGGGAGATTCTGCCATCGCTGCTGCTGCTTGATGGCCTGAAAGACCTGATAGCCGTCTACCTTCGGCATGACGATATCCAACAGAATAAGGTCCACCCCTTCCCCGTCTATCATGTCCAGGGCTTCCTCTCCCGAGGAGACAGACAGGACTGCATAACCCTCCCTCTCCAGCAGGGCCTTAATCAGTTTCCTTACCGCCTGATCGTCATCGATCACCAGGATATGCGCCTGACGATCCCGGGTTTCGCTGGTGCCTGCGACCTCCATCGACATCCGTCCCTCATCAAGGCTGAGAAATCTGATAACTGAAAGAGAGCAAGGGATGTCTCTCCTCGCCCCGCAGCACATAACCCCGAGCGAGGTCTTCCTGGTTGTAGAAGAGAGAGACCATCTTCTCCACCTCCTCCACCGCCGCCTTGCCGATCCTCTCCAGGCAATTTTCCGAACCAATCAACACGAAGGTAGATTCCCCGCGATGCCCCAGAAAGCACGAACCCTCCCCCAGCCGCTCCACCAGTTCGCGGAGGATATTAGCCGTCGTTGCCAGGAGCTCTTCCCACTTGAGGCCCCCATATTTCTGCTGGAAGATGTGGATGGCCTCTGGCCGGAAGCGCATTTCGCACACCGAGAAAGTCTCTCTTGCCTCCCTGCGCCTCTCTATCTCCTTCTCGATGGAGGGATGGGTCGCCAATCTGGTCAGGGGATGATAGCCCCCCCCGCTCTCCTTCAATTTCAGAAGCTGCGTCACCACCCGTTCCAGATCGAGGGGATCAAAGGGCTTCGTGACATAGTCGTCGGCCCCCGCATCCCGGCCCCAGAACTTGTCCTCCTTCTGGGCCTTGGCAGAGAGCATCACGATGGGAATCTCCCGATATTCGGGGCTTTGCTTGAGCTCGCGGCAGACCTCGAACCCATTCTTTTTGGGCATCATGATATCCAGGATCACCAGATCGGGCCTCTCTCGCTTCACCTGATCTAGTGCCTCTTCTCCGTCCTTGGCCAGGAGGATCTCGAAGTCCAGCGTCTCCAGGGCCATGGAGACCACCTCCAAGATGTAAGGATTGTCATCTGCCACCAATATCTTCTTCTTCATACCTTGCTCCTTTAAAGATGCTACCCGGGGGGAAGAGCGAAAGTAAATCGGCTCCCCTTTCCCACCTCACTCTCCGCCCAGATCTTCCCGCCATGGGCCTCGATGATCTCTTTGCAGATAGACAGACCCAGACCCGTTCCCTGCGTCGCGGCACTCAGGCTACCGTCCACACGGTAGAATTTGTCGAAGATGCTGGCGAGATGCGGTTTGGGGATGCCAATCCCGCTGTCGATGACGCTCACCTCGATATGATTCAATGAAGCCTGTGATTGCTCTTCCGGGGAGCTATTGTAAACCGCTCGCATGGAGATGATGATCGTCCCGCCGGCAGGGGTGAACTTGATCGCGTTGCCCAGCAGATTGTAAAAGACCTTCTTGATCTGTCCCTTGTCCGCCCGGACCTGGGGGAGGGAGGGAGGGATCTCCTGCTCCATCCTGAGCCCCTTCTCCTCCGCGACCGTCTTCAGGCTCTCCATACAGTCGAGCCCCAGCTCGGCCAGGTTGATCTCCTCCCGCTTCATCTCGGCCTTCTTTGCCTCCAGCTTGGCCATCACCAGCAGATCATCGATCAGATCGGCCAGGTGGGCACTCTCCGCATTTACGATCTGGATTAACCGCGCCTGCTTGGGGTTCAACTCTCCGATCTGGGGACGCCCGAGGAGGGCGGCTGCCCCCTTAATTGAGGTCAGGGGGGTGCGCAATTCATGAGAGACATGGGAGACGAATTCCGACTTGAGCTGGCTGACCCGCTCCGCCTCGGTGATATCTTCCAATACCCCCAGGACCCCAATGATCTCCCCCTCCCCACTGCGAATCGGGGCCAACTTGGCCTGGAAGATCTTCTTCTCCGGTTCCTCCAGGGTGATCTTCTCATCCGAGGGCAGGCCCTGGTCCAAGCCTGCCTGCAACATCTGCCGAAAATGACCCCATACCCTGCTCTCGGTCACTACGCTTCCATCACTGGACACCTGGACGATCTGAAAGATCTCTTTGGCCCTTTGATTGAAAAGGAAGAGATGGCTCGTTCGATCCCATACCACCACCCCTTCAACCATGCCCTCTAATATCGCCTCCATCTTGCTCTTTTCTTGGGAGATCCTTCCGTAGAGCTCCACCATCTTCTCATAGAGTCGAGCATTCTCCAGGGCGATGGCAATCTGTTGGGAGAGCCCCACGAAGAGCTCCAAATCCCTTTCGCTGAAACCACCTTCCTCGATCTTGTTGATGGCCTCTGCTACCCCGATGACCTTTCCCTTGTAGAGCAAGGGTGCAGCAATCATCGACCGGGTCGTGAATTGGGTCTTCTTGTCCACCTGGGAGAAGAAACGCGGATCCTGCTTGGCATCGGAAACCACCACTGGCTTTCCCTCTTGCGCCACCCACCCGGCGATGCCTTCTCCCTTTTTCAGTCGAAACTGCTTGACCTCCTCCCCCTTCTCCCCCAGGGCGACTTCGAAGACCAGCTCTCCGCTTTCCTCGTCCATCATCAGCAGTGAGCATGCCTCCACTCCCATGACCCTCTTCACCTGTTCCATGGCCTCGGCCAGCACTTCCTTCAGGTTGAGAGAGGAGCCAACCAGCTTGCTCACATTGATGAGGGTGTTGAGCTCTACCGCGTTCTGCCCTAAGTTGTTGAACAGGCGGGCGTTTTCCAGGGCCGAGGCGAACTGGCCGCAGACTAAGGTGAATTTCTCAATGTCCTCGGACGAAAAACCCTCATACCTCTCGGAGCCCAAAACCAGAAGGGCGAGGACCTTCTCCTTGGCAACGCAGGGCAAGATCAGCAGAGAACGGACCCCTTCTCTGCCCAGCAGTCCGGAAGGCGTAAACCTCTCCCGGAGGTGAAGAGAGATATAGGGTCTCCCCTCTTCCAAAAGACATGCTTGCATCTCCCGTGACAAATCCTCTCGAGGAATCTCGAGAAGTCCTGTATCCCCCTTCGAGGGATGCCTGCCCTGCAAACGAAGTCGCCTGGAATTCCCCTCGTAGAGGAAGATCGCCACCTCGGAGATCCTCCTCTGCTCCGAGACGAAGGCAAGGAGATACTCACAGATCTTCCCCGAATCGATGGTGGCGTTCAGGTCATGGCTCAGGCGCATCAGGCCTTTCGCCTTTTGGTAGAAGATCTCCTCCTTGCTGGACCCCTCCGCCAGGAAGCTGGCAAAGAGCGAAATGATATAAAGAAGAGGGACGCGGATCAGATTCACGGGCTCCCAGAGTTGGGGCAGGGATTGGTTCTTCAGGAAGAGCATGAGGTAAACCAGGACCGATACGGTGGCGATCAAGAAGGTCCACCGCAGATCCCTCCCCAGGGCAGCGATCAAGAGGGTGAGAAAGAAGATGAGGTAAAGGTCGAAGTCCCCGGAGAGATAAATCATGGAAGAGACCAGGAGAGTGTCGAAGATCACAATGGGGTATTCTAAATGCCATTTCTGGAATTGCCTGTTGGGAATGAAGGGAAGAAGGAGGTTGGAGAGGATAAAGAGGAAGAGGAAGCCGAGCTTGAGCGCGGCCCCCATCATCTCCCCTCCGAAGACCACCATGTAGCCCAACACCAAGATCATCAACCATCGGAGGAGGGCGATATTTCCCTTCTTGGAGAGGAAGAAGGTCTTCATCCCTTAAGGCTCGTCCCGCAGGAGTTCGTTCTTCAAGAAGGCTTCGACCACCCGGGGGTCAAATTGGAAACCGGCCTCCTGCTTCATCTCGGCAATGGCCATCTCCCTGGTCTTGGCGGGCCGGTAGGGACGACCGATGGTAATGGCATCAAAGGCATCAGCAACCGCAATGATCCGGGAACCCAGCGGCGCCGCCTCTCCCTCCAACCCGAAGGGATAACCCCTTCCATCGAATCGCTCGTGGTGGTGCAGGATGATGGGATAAAGCCGTTGCAGACTGTCCACCGCGCTGATGATCTTGGCTCCCACCTGGGGATGTTGTTGGATCTCCCGGCGATCCTCTTCGGTAAGGGTCCCCATCTTACGTAAGATTTCAGTGTGAATCCCGATCTTGCCCACATCGTGCAACAGGCCCGCCAACTTGACATCCTCCCTCTCCTTGAAGTCAAGGCCCAATTGCGTTGCAATGGCGAGGGAGAAACGCATCACATTTTCGGAGTGCCCCCGGGTGAAAGGATCTTTGGCGTCGATGGCGGCCACCAAGGCGCGAACTGTATCGAAGTAATTCCTGACCAAATCTTGATGGAGGCGGGCATTGTCGATGGCAATTGCGGATTGGCTCGCGAAGATGGAAAAGAGCCTTCCCTCCATCCTGAGCGCCTTATCCTCCGGCAAATCGACCAGGACGCACAGGAGTCCCATGGTCTTTCCCTGGGAGGAAAGGGGGTAGCAGAGGCCCTTCCCCGACGAAGGCATCCCCTGAAAATCGACCCAGAAGTGATCCCGCTCCCCTTCCTCCTTTTGGAGACACAACCCCAGTTCCGCCTGCAGCCGGTCCTGCACAGCCAGGGCGGCCGATTCCGGAATTCCCTCCCAGGCGCCAATCTTCAAACAGCGCTCCCCTTCATCCCAAAAATAGAGAGCCGCCCCTCTGGCCAGGCTATTACTCAGGATGAGCTTCAAGACCAGGTTCAAGACCTCGTCCAAATCGAGGGTAGAATTAATCACCTTGCCGGCCTCGTAAACCCCTACCAGGGCCTTCAACTCCCCCACCTCACGGGCGAGTCGTTGTTTCTCCAGCGCCTGGCCCAAGGTTATATTAAGGGAATTGATCTTGAAAGGCTTGGTGATATAATCATAGGCTCCCAGCTTAATCGCGTTGACCGCCATCTCGATGGTCGGGTAGCCGGTCAGCATGACCACCTCAGTCTCTGGGTATTGGGCCTTGATTCCCCTCAAAAGCTGAATTCCATCCATCCCTGGCATCTTGATGTCAGAAATCACCACCTGGGCGGGCTGGGCTTCCAGCTTCTCCAATGCCTCCTCGCCGCTCGCGGCGGTGAAGACCTCATACCCTTCCTTCTCCAGCACGATCCGGATGCTCTCGCGCAGGTGAAACTCATCATCAACCACCAAAATCCGCTCCCTGGACATAAGACGAAATCCTTTCCTCCAAATTCTTCAAATGTGAAGTCCCAACTCGGACTCAAAATAGCTGATCCCGGGAAACCCGTCAAGGCAAATTTGGGAGGCTCATCCCAGATCCCCCAGCTCGTACTGCAGAACGCTGAGGGCCACCAAGGCCACGCTTTCCGTGCGAAGAATGCGAGGACCCAGGGAGACGCTGATGTACCCTCTGGCCCTGGCCCTCTCCACCTCCTGGAGAGAGAAGCCCCCCTCCGGCCCCACCAGGAGGGTGTAGGCGGAGGAAGGATCTGCCCTCAGGGCCTGCCGCAGTCGGCGCTCAGTCTCCCCTTCCCAGAAGACGATCTTCACCCCGGGGAGGCCCCTCTCAAGAAATGTGACCAGGTCTTGGGGGGGCTCGATCTCCGGGGCAGTCTGGCGAAGACATTGCTCGGCAGATTCCTTGGCGATCCTTCTCCACCGACTCAATTTAGAGCCACCCGCCTCACCCCGGGATGGGGTCCTCTCTGCGAGCAGGGGGATGATCTGGGAGGCTCCCAGTTCGGTCGCCTTTTTCACAATCAGGTCCATCTTGGGCCACCGGGGCAAAGCCTGGGCCAAAGTAATGATCAGGGCCGACTCTTCCCCGCCTCCCATCATTTCAATGAGCCTCCCGCGGACCTCGGTCTGGCTCACCTCCTCCAGAACGGCAAGGAAGCTCAACCCCCTTCCATCCAGAACCTCAATCGAGTCCCCGGGTCTCAATCTCAGCACCCTTCGGATCTGCCTGGCGTCCGCGCCGCGGATGCGGACCTGATCTCCTTGGACCCCCTCCTGGCCCACCAAGAACCGGTGCATCTCAGCCCCTTGCCTTTAGCCCTACCCCCAACCACTCCCCCTGAAACTCAAGCTCCACCATGGCCAGATGGGCCGCTTCCCAGGTAACCCTCAGCTCATCCATCTCCTTCCGCAGGATGCCGGAGAGAAACAGGATCCCCTTCCGGGGGGCCAGGTGAGGACCTAAGAGGGAAAGGGTTGGAAGGATCTCCTCCAGGGTCAAGTTCGCCACCACGATCTCGAAGGTCTCGTCAGCAAGGGATGCAAGGGATGTCCCGCACACCTCACCCTTTCCCTCCACTCTGTTTAACTCGAAGTTCTGCCGCGCGATGCGAGCTGACTCGGCGTCGACCTCCAGTGCCTTCACCAGCCTCGCTCCCAATTTAGCGGCGGCGATGGCCAGGATCCCCGATCCGGTTCCCAAGTCCAAGACCCCCTCTCCTCCTCTCACCCATCTCTCCAGGAATCGGAGGCAGAGCGCAGTGCTGGGATGCCGGCCGGTGCCAAAGGCCCTTCCCGGGTCGATCTCAATGATGACCTCCGAGGGATCAAGCAGATAATCCTCCCAGGTGGGCTTGATCACCAACCTCCTTCCCAGGAGGAGGGGCTTAAAGAAATCCTTCCATCTCTCCGCCTCCCCAGACTCTCTCCAAGGAAGGAGTTGGATCTGCGTTGGCCCAGGATCGATCCCCAAGCCGGCCAGGGCAGTCAGATAGTGTGCAACGGCCTGCAATTTGGAAGGAAGATGATTGTCCGAAGGAAAATATGCGGTGAGACAAACACCAGAGGCCTGGTCTCCCTGGCTGATGAGACCGCCGGCCTCCAGTTCAAAAAGGAGGTTGGCTAAGCCCTCTTCCGCCGGCTGGGAAACCTGGATGGAGACCTGGACCCAGGGAAGGGACTCGTCCTCCAGTCGGTTCTCATGCATGGCGGGATGCTATTCCTCAGCTCCACTTCTCTCTGATCCGATCAAAGATCCCCTTTGAATCCTGTTCGGCCGCTGCCTGCTCCAAAGAGGCCAACTCCTGCAAGAGCTCCCTCTCGCGGGCACTCAGCTTGGTGGGAACCTGGACCACCAATCTCACCTGCTGATCGCCACGACCATGGCCGCGCAGGTTGGGCAGGCCCTTTCCCTTTAGGCGAAAGCTCTTTCCTGAGGGGGTTCCCGGCGGAATCACCAACCGATGGCGGCCATTGAGGGTGGGGACCTCGATTTCATCCCCCAAGGCTGCCTGGGTGTAGGAGATGGGAACTTCGCAGATCACCTCATCTCCCTCCCGCGTAAAGAGGGGATGAGGTAATACTTCGATCTGAACATAAAGGTCGCCCCGCGGCCCTCCCCCTATCCCAGACTCCCCTTCGCCCGCAATCCGCAGCCGAGTTCCGGTCTCTACCCCCGGAGGGACCTTGAGGGAGATCTTTCTCTCCACCGACACTCGACCTCGTCCAGAGCACTCCGGGCATGGATCGGTGATGATGCGACCCTCTCCCTGGCATCGGGTACAGGTTTGGCCGATACTGAAAAACCCTTGGGAGAAGCGAATTTGCCCAACTCCTCCGCAGGTGGGGCAAGGGACGGGTTGGGTCCCTTTTCGGGTTCCGCGGCCGAGACAGGCAGTACAGCTCTCATGGCGCGGGATGGTAATCTCCCGCTCGGTTCCCGAGGCGACCTCGGATAACTCTACTTTCAGATCGTAGCGAAGATCGGCTCCCCTTTGGCCCCTGGTCCTTCGCGACCCAGTACCAAAGAATCCCTCAAAGAGATCCTCGAAGAGGGAGCCAAACCCGGTGCTAAATGGGGGAAAGTTGGAGTAATCCTCAAAATCCCTGACGCTGGGCAGATATCCGTATCGATCATAGGTGGATCGCTTCTCCGGATCGCTCAGGACGGAATAGGCCTCGTTGATCTCCTTGAACCGCTCCCCGCATTCCTGGTCCCCAGGGTTCTTATCCGGATGAAACCTCTGGGCCAGCATGCGGTAGGCTTTCTTGATCTCCTCCGAGCTTGCTTCCCGGCCAACTCCCAAGATGTGATAGTAATCCCGCCTACTCAAGATCCCTCGTCCTCGTCCTGAGTCTCCTCCGGAGGTAGCGCCTTGGCGACCTTTACCATGGCCGGACGCAAGACCCGATTATTGAGGAGGTATCCCCGCTGTATCTCTTCTACCACCGTATTGTCTGGGTGAATGGCCGATTCCACCGTCAAGACTGCCTCATGGAGTCGTGGATCGAAGACCTGTCCTTGGGCACGGATCTCCTTTACCCCCGCCCTCTCCAGGAAGGTGGTGAATAGCCGCTGTACCAACTCCAGTCCCTTCAGGAGGTTCTCTATATCAACATTTTCCCTGGCGGAATTGATGGCCCGCTCCAGATTGTCCAGTATCGGTATCATCTCCAGCAGGAGGCCCTCGTTGGCAAATTTGATCAATTCCGCCCGCTCTTTGGCCGTCCTCTTCTTGAAGTTTTCGAATTCAGCCTGAAGCCGGAGGAGCCGATCGGAGAGGACCTCGATCTCCCTTTCCTTCGATTCCAACTGGCTGACCCAGTCCGCCCCCTCCTGCTTCTGAGCTTCTGAAACCTCTTCCTTCCGATCAGACCCCTCTGATAGGGAGTCGGCATCGGAATCGAGACGGAGGGATTCTCCTTGGACTCCTGTCTCTCTGGTCTCCTTCATTTGATAATCCCTTCCCCTTCCCTTCTGGCCAACAACAGGCAGGTGAAGCTCCCCATCGTCGGGCGTGGTTTCCGGGAAATGAAGTACCTATCAATTTGTATTGCCCCTCGACCCCGCCCCCGGGCGAGGCTTGTGGGGCACGGTTCGGTCGAGAAACGCGCTTCCTGGGGCTGACCTCCAGGTGGAGATCAAGATCAAGGCCCCTGATTGCTCCACCAGCCTTCAACGACAGTATTTCATCCATCTTTCAATGAAGACAAGGGGCAGAACAGTAGGGAGAGGTCATTAGGGCAAGGGAAGCTCAGACACACATCTCGGCCAGCATGCGACTGACCAATTTGGCGGTATATTCCACCAGCGACATGATTCGGGGATATTCCATCCTCTTGGGCCCCAAGACTCCCAAGATGCCCACCGGGAGATCGCGATAGCAATAGGGACAGGCAACCAGGCTGCAATCCCCTATCTCCGCCGCCTGGTTTTCGGATCCGATGATCACGCTAACGCTTTGCTGCCGCAGGCATTCGTCCAGGATTTTTACCAACCTGCCCTTTTCTTCGAACGTCGAAAAGATGAATCGCATCCTCTCGGCATCGGCAAACTCCGGCTGGCTCACCAGGTTCGCGGTACCTCCCACATAGAAGTCTTCCTCTTCGGCCCCCTCGAAGGCCTTTTGACCCAACTTGACCGCATGCCGCAATGGGTCATCATAAAGCATTTTCTCTTCTGCCATGCGCGAGAGGATCAGGTCCCGCACCTCCTCCAGGGTGAGGCCACCCAGCAAGTCATTCAGGCGAGCAGAGATGCGATTGAGCTGTTCCTGATTCATCACCTCGTCCATGTGGATCACCTTATGTATGACCACCCCGGATTGGGAGACCAAAACGACCAGGATCCTCTCACTCTGAAGGTGAATGAATTCGATCCGCTTGAACTGGGCACTCCGGAGCTTGGGGGCAAACACCATGCCGATATAGTGAGAGTAAGCGGAGAGGACCTTGGAGGTCATCCGCATCACATCCTCCAACTCACACGAGGAGGGACTGTAACATTTCTCAATCCGAGCCTCATCCGCCTTGCTGAGGCGAAACCGCTCGATCAGGCTGTCCACATAGCACCGATATCCTCTGTCCGTAGGGATTCGTCCCGCCGAGGTATGGGGCTGGTGAAGGTAGCCCTTCTCTTCCAGATCCGCCATGATATTGCGGATGGAGGCTGGACTCAGGTTCAAGCCGTATCTCTTGGAGACGCTCCGTGAGCCGACCGGCTCCCCGGAGTTGATGAACTCCTTGACCGTGGCCCTCAGGATCTCTCTTTCCCGCTCATTCAAGATGTCCTCTGGCATTCCCTTTCTCTCCCCATGTCCTACTTTACTTATAAAATAACCAACGCCCCCTCAGTTGTCAAGAAGAAATCAGGGACAGTTATCTCGAAAAAATAAGGGGTTACCGTCATTCGCGATGGGCTGGGCCGGGAAGGAGAGGCTGAGTTGCCGGTGAGTGATGCACGGAGAAGATTCGGCCCCACGAAGGGTGAAGCGGGAGAAATCCGAGGGCCTTTAGAGCAAGCTGATCTCCTTGGGCCTGGATTCCGTCAGTGGACGATCTTCCCCATACGGCCCAATCTCGGTCGGAACTTCTCACTGTCCCAGGACCAATAGACGAGGAAGGCTTTTCCTCGTATCTTTTTCTGATCGAGGAGGCCCCAGAACCGGCTATCCATACTGTGATCGCGATTGTCCCCCATCATGAAGTATTCTCCAGGGGGGATCACAAACGGTCCTAAGAAGTCCCGGGGAGAGAAGGACTCATCCTGGACATCCGGATCCGCATGAACGGCATAGGACTCCACGAGGGGGCGGTCGTTAATGAAGACCTGCTTATCACGCACCTCGAGCTTCTCTCCGGGGAGTCCGATGACCCGCTTGATGAAATCTCTCTTCTCATCTTTGGGATATTTGAAGACGATGATCTCGCCTCGTTGGGGGGAGACGAAATGGAAGATGAACTTATTGACCAGGATGTGGTCCCCGATCTGGAGGGTGGGAAGCATCGATCCAGACGGAATCTTGAAGGCCTGGACGATGAAGGTCCTGATCACCAGGGCCAGGACAAGGGCGATGACAATCGCCTCGGCGTATTCTCTGAAAGTCGATTTCTCTCTCTTGAGCCTCTTGGGCATTAATCACCTCGCAGAAGATCTTCCATCCGCAAGCCACCCAAACGAGGCCTCCCTGCGAGGAAGGCACCCGAAGGTCAACCTTCGAATGCCGACCCCAAGGGAGGCCCAACTGGTAACGAAGCTTGAGGGCTGATTCAAACTCCCCCCCCCCAGGGGGGGTCTCTATTATTTCGATAGGTGAGCGCTCACCCGAAAGCGCGTTCCGGGATTGTGAGCCGTGCCTCTCCAGGAGATCCCTCACCGATCCCGATCCAGCGTATAGCCGGCCAAACCAAGGAGGCAGCCTTTGGGCTCGCTGGGCGGAAAACCGTGCAAATGACCCTTCGCCCTTTCTATATAGCCCGCCGCGATGCCCTTTGCCCAGGGGATGGCCTGGTATTTCTCCACTAAAGAGAGGATCTCTGCCACCTGGCTCCCTTCCATCTTAGGGGAGAGGGAACGCCTCAGGAACTCCTGGTCGGGAGCCGATCCCTTCTCCAAGACATGGATCAGGGGAAAGGTGATCCTGCCCTCACGCAGGTCTTTTCCCGCCGGCTTTCCCAGCGTTTGCTCGTCCGCGACAAAGTCCAGGGCATCATCCATGATCTGGAAGGCCACCCCCAGATCCAATCCGAAACGGCTCAGGGCCTCGACCTGTTCCGATGCTGCCCCGGACACAATCGCCCCCACCCGACAGCAGGCCGAGAATAAAGAGGCGGTCTTGTGGGTAATCATCCTCAGATAATCCTCATAGGAGATATCCGCCCTGCCGTCCATCTCCTGTTGCAGCACCTCTCCCTCGACCATCCTCAAGGTCGCATCGGAGAAGGCCCGCATCACCTCCAGGTCTTCGTCCTCGATCAGGTGCCTCACCGACCGCGAGTAGAGGTAATCTCCCACCAAGACCGAGAGGCCATTGCCCCAACGGGAATTCACCGAGGGCCTCCCCCGCCTCATGTCAGAATGGTCAATAATATCGTCGTGGATCAGGGTGGCCACATGGAGGCATTCCCCAATGGAGGCCAGCCTGATATGGCGCAGGCCGTCGCGGTGACCGCAGATGCGCTCCGAAAGCAGAAGGAGGGCCGGCCGGATGCGTTTCCCCTTGCTCTGAAGGGCATAGCTGGCTGCCAGACAGATGAGCTCCGCCTCGGAGTCGATCTCCCGGCTCAGAATCTGCTCTACGGAGGCGAGGTCTTCCTCGATCAAGCCCAGGCACAGGACGCCCGGCAAAGGACTTCCCTCCTTCCCAAGATCTTCAACAGGCCATCTTTCCCTATCAGTCTCCCTTGTACCCTTGGGGAAGGTACTGAAAACCCGCCGGGCTGTCAAGGGACTTTTCCCCTGGTGGCGAAGGGAAGGCCTTCCAGATAGCTCATGGCGGAATGGGCGGCCAGGGCACCTTCCCCCACCGCAGTCGCGATCTGGCGAAAGGATTTCCTCCGACAATCCCCGGCCGCAAAAACGCCTGGACAAGAGGTCTGAAGCCCCTCATCGGTAAGGACAAAACCCTGATCGTCGAGCGAGAGGACCCCTTGCCAGAGGGCGGTATTGGGACGACTGCCCACGCAGACGAAGATCCCCTTCACAGAAAGCTCTCTCACCTCCTGGCTGATCCGATCGACCGCCAAGACGCCCTCCACCTCTTCATCCCCCAGGATCTCTCTGACCTGGCCATTCCACAAGAAGTCAATCTTCTCATTCTCCCTGGCCCGTTCCTCCAAGACCTTCGCCGCGCGCAGGCGATCGCGCCGATGGATCAGGATCACCTTGGAGGCAAACCGGGTTAGGAAGAGGGCCTTCTCCAGGGCAGTGTCTCCACCTCCTACGACCGCGACCGGAAGATCTTTGAAAAACGCCCCATCACAGGTCGCACAATAGGAGACTCCTTTCCCCCGCAGCCGATCCTCTCCGGGAACTCCCAGACGGGCGTAGTCCGCTCCGGCGGCCACAATGGCCGATCGGCACGAAAACCTCCCTTCCGCGGTCAGGATCTCCAAGCCCCCCTCGGCCCGCCGGCATCCGGTCACTTCCTGGATTCGGATCTTCAGGCCAAAGCGCTCCGCCTGATTGGCCATCCGACTGACCAGCTCAAAACCCCCGATCCCTTCGGGGAATCCGGGATAATTCTCCACCCAGTGGGTGGTGAGGACCTGCCCGCCCAGTCCCTGGCGTTCCAGGAGAAGGCAATTCAGGCGCGCACGGGCGGCATAGAGGCCGACGGTCAGCCCAGCCGGACCTCCCCCCACAATGATCAGATCGTAGCGCTCTTCCATCGTTCCAGAAAAAAAAAAGGAAGACCCCAGGGATGCCCTGGGGTCTTCCACTCCCTACCCTACAACTGATAGAGAGGCCTTGAATGAGCTGAAGTTAGAAGCTGAATATACAGTTAGCCCTCATCACATAGCCCCAACTCGGAGAAGAGGTCTTCTCCACCTCGCTAAGGGTGCTGTTGCTGGGATCGTCTACATCAAGGACATCAACATGTTCGCTACCCTTGGCCACCTTGAAGTAATCCCCAGGAATAAACGGGGCAAAGGCACCGGTGACCGAGAAGTTCTTGTTGAGGGTCCACTTGGCGGTCAGGTCAATCTCCCAGCCCACATCGCGGTCCTGCTTCTTCTTGTAGATGATCCGGCTGTCGGGATCGAAGCCGCCCTTCGGGGTGACCTGGGCAGCCCAGATCTTGAAGATGTCCACGCCTAGGGTGACCGGGGTGATCGGGGTATAGGTGGCACCGATCGTCAGATAGATCTGGTTCTCCAGGCCCCTCTGAGTCCATACCCCAGTGCGCTTCTCTCCTTTGTTATCCAGTCCGCCGCCGAATCCGGGGGCGAAGTCGAAGGGATCGCCCTGGCCGTGCTGATGGAAGAAGCTCCACTCATCATAGACGACGGTGCGGCCCCATTGGGCCATGGGGACCTTGAATCCCTCATACTTGGTGCCGGATCCCAGGTTCTTCACGTCGCCATCGAGCTTTTTCCGCTTGTCACCCGAGCCATAGGCCCCTTCAAAGGTCACCGTGGCCGGGCCCAAATTGGCGGTGGCACCCGCCATGAGGGCAAAGCCGCCGATCTTCTCTTCCTGGAAGGTATCGGTCTTCTTGAAGTCATCGGTCAGCTTACCGCCGGCATAGGCAGCCTCCGCCCGGTAGCTGATCATGTCAATCGCCCCATCGGCCGAGATTCCGAGGGCCCAGATGTGGCTATCGAAGGTGATGGAGGGATCCCACATCGTGAACATGTGGTTATAACCACCCAACTGCCTGCTGGTGGCATTACTGTTGATGTTCAGGTTCCGGCCCTCGAACCACTGGAAGTAGCCGCCAACCTGGTGCTTCTCCGCCAGGGGGGCCGTCGCCTGGAGGAAGTACTGGTCGATATCATTGGCGAAATCGCCCTGCTCGTTATACTTCATATAGCCGAGTTCAACCTTGGCCGGGCCGATCGGGGCATAAAACTTCATGCCGTCTCCGCCATACGCCCCGGTGTTCATCACGAAGCCATGGCCCAAGGATTGGGCGAAACGTCCCAGTCGATAGTGCACCGGGGTGCCAGGGATCTTGACATCAAACCAGACCTGTTGCAGGGAGACGGGGTGAGATTCGCCGTTGGGCGCTTCCCCCGCGTAGTCTGCCCCACCCAGGGCATATCCGCCACCCAAGGTACCCAGCCGGAAGTACCCCTCTGCATAATCCTCTGCCTTGTAGCCTGCCCCGACCCAGAGAATGGGAAGGATACGGGCATCGTTGGTGTTGGGATTGTCCTTCAGAAAATCCGTGTTATAGTAGATTCTTGGCCGATAGAAAACCAACCCATCGATATAGGTCTCGGCGAAGAGGGGGGCGGCGATTGCCAGGATTAGGAGCCCAGCAAATAGAGCTACCGCATACTTTTTCATCCTTTATCCTCCTCCATCTTTAAGTCTCTTTCCGCCTTTTCGCTCGTAGCAAAATCCCTCACAAACCACGCCCCTACATTTTTCCCATCGCATCCCCCCTTCATCGATTGAGTCACCGCAGCGCATCTCGCCACGGTAACCTGGTAATTTAGATCTTAGAATAAAAACACGAACTTGATCCTCTTCCCTCAAACCCAGAAACCCTGGACGACCTGCGTCTGGTAGAGACGCTTCACCTCCTCTCTTCCTCTCGTGGGGGATTTAGGAGTGAACTCTGTTGGGAGGGGAAATCCTCGTCCCGCGTGATTTATCCCCCTTTTTTGGGCGACCATAACATTTGCCCCCAGCCCTGTCAAGGTTTTTTTCGCCCAGGATGGATGGAAAAAATGGAGTGACCCCGCCTCATTGCCGCCTTGGGAGGGGGCCTTTCCCCCTTTGAGGCCTTTTGCACTTGCACGGATCATGCCAACTCACCCGTTCGGTTCAATGCATTGATTTTAAAGACTATTTTCTTAGGGTCCCCAGCCCCTGTCGTAAATTCACCACGGAAAAGTGGACTCCCTGCTACAACCGGCGCTCTTTCAGGGCCGCGGAGGCCTCTCTCTCTGCCACCTTCCGCTTTTGGTCTTCTCGCTTGTCGTAGAGCTTCTTGCCCCGGGCCAGTGCCAGCTCAACCTTCGCTCTGCCTCCCTTGAAATAGAGGCTGAGGGGTATCAAGGTCCAACCTTTCTCCGCCACCTTCCCCACCAAGTAGCGAATCTCCCTCTTATGGAGGAGCAAGGTCCGGGGGCGCAATGGGTCATGGTTCGCCCGGCTGCCTGGCTCATAGGGGGGGATGTGGCAGCCTAAGAGTTGGATCTGCTCGCCCTTGACCTCCCCGTAGCCCTCCTTCAGGTTGACCCGTCCGGATCGCAGAGACTTAGCCTCCGTGCCCATCAGGACAATCCCCGCCTCATAGGTCTCCTCGATATGATAATCATGGTGGGCTCGGCGGTTCAGGGCAATCACCCTTTGCTCTTCGGCCTTCCCCCCCTTCGGGGCCTTCCCCCCTGCAGCTACCCGCATTGAACCCGGACCTTGTGGTGTCTCATCTAACCGAGGGCGGACCTCACGATGGCCTCCAGATCCTCCACCCCAATCCGACGCGGATTGCCTCTCATCAGGCGGGTGATGCCGATGGTGTTCTCGGCAATCCACTTCACATCCTTCTCCTTCACTCCCAGATCAGTCAAGGTCTGGGGGAAGCGAATATCCCGGATGAGTGCCCGGACGGCATCCACTCCGCTCTGCGCCGCTTCTCCCAGGGAGAGGCCTTCCACCTCCACTCCCATGAGCTGAGCGATGTTCGCCATCTCCTCCGGGCATACGGGCAGGTTGTACTGCATGATATAGGGCAACATCACCCCGTTGCAGGCGCCATGGGTCGCCTTGGTCAGTCCTCCGATGGGAAAAGAAAGGGCATGAATGGCGGCCACCCCGGCATTGGAGAAGGCCATCCCCGCCAGCAGGCTACCTAAAGCCATCTGCGTTCGGGCTTCCAGGTTATTTCCCTGATCCACGGCCAGACGCAGGTTAGCCCCGATGAGCTCAATGGCGCGCTCTGCCAGACAATCGGCCAGAGGCTGCTTCCCGGAAAAGACGACATCCGCATCCTCAGGGACGGGAAGATAGCGATACAGGATATTGGTATAACACTCAATAGCGTGGCAAAGGGCGTCCATTCCGCTATCCGCCGTCACCTTGGGGGGCATCGTCAGACAGAGCTCCGGATCCACCAGGGCAACCCGGGGGCGAAGCAGGTTGTCAGAGATGCCAATCTTGATCTTTTTCTCCTCGTCGGTCAGGACAGAGACCGGGGAGACCTCGGAGCCGGTGCCCGAGGTGGTAGGAATGGCGATGTGGGGCAGGATCGGACCTGGAACCTTGTACTCGCCAAAATAGTCGCGGCAGGAACCTCCGAACTGCAAAACCACCGCCGCCGCCTTGGCCAGGTCGATGTTGCTTCCTCCTCCCAGGCCGATGAGCAGGTCGAAGCCCCCCCCTTTGGCAAAGGCCACACACTCCTCGGCCACCCGAATGGGTGGATCCTCACAGCCACCATCGAAGACCTTGAAGCCAATCCCCTCTTCGGTGAGCGGCCGCTCAATCCTCTCCACCATCCCCAGATTCGCCAGGACCTTATCCGTCACCACCAAGGCCTTCGATGCCTTCAGGCGCCGAGCGATCTTGCCAATCTTCTTACATGCCCCGGGACCAAAGACCACCTCCTGGGCAATGCTGAACTGCCAGAAATCCCGCATCGTTCACTCCTTTCCCTCAAATCGGTGGCATGCGAAGGAACCGATCTTCCCAAGAAAACTGTTTACCTCATCCCGCCCTAGCCCGTCAAGGGGTTTTTGTCTGGCTTCCCTTTCTCTTTATGGATTCCTCTCCCCGTTGCCCTCTTCGACGATCGACTTGCCGGTCACCTCCCTGAGCCTCTCGGCCATGAGGAGAAGCCCCTCTTTCATCACAGCCCCTCCGCAGTCAATCTCGATCCTTTCTCCGCTTATAAGGATGAGCTCCAGGCAATAAAAGGGACTTCCCCCTAAGGCCCCCGCGCGGCTCCCTCGCCGAAGGCCAATCCTTTCGATCTCCTTCAGGGAAAAGGCCCTTCGCTTCGGGTGAAAAGGGAAAAGCCCCTTTTCGATGATCTGCACCGTGGCGGGCGATTCATGGAAGGAAATCAGCCAGGGATCGGCTAACATGGTAGTCCCGGCCCAGAGGAGGAGGGCGCCGAAGGCCCAGAAGACCCCCAGCACCAGGATGGCAGACAGGCTTTTGGCCAGGGCAAAGAGGAGTGAGAAATAGAAGGCGATCCCGAAGCCAATCAGAAAGGCGAGCAGGCCCAAGAGGCGATACAGGAGGGTGGGCCTCAACACCAGAAGGCCCTCTTCATCCTGCCATATCCTTCTTCGGGCCCAGATTCCTCTAAGTGGGGACGGATCGAGGCGCTCTGACATCTTCCCTCCTCCCAGAAAGGACCTTATTACACCATTGGAAAGGGTCTTCTGTCAATCCTCGCAAAAATACTTTGACCTCCATCATCGGACATGGTATCTCTCGCCCATGATCGAGCTCATTTGTGCCCGGTGCCAGAAGCACTACCCAGAAGAGGCTTGCCGGTGGCTCTGTGAATGCGGATCTATCCTCGACCTCTCGGCCTCGGCCGCCTTCCCCAAGTCTTCCCTTTCCTCACGGCCCCCCAGCCTCTGGCGATATCGGGAGGCGCTGCCCCTTTCCCCAGACAGCGAGCCAGTGAGCCTGGGGGAGAGCCTTACCCCCTTGATCCGGCCGGACCCCGCCCTCCCCCGCCTCTTCCTTAAACTCGACTTCCTCTTTCCCACCGGCTCCTTCAAGGATCGGGGATCAGCACTCCTGATCAGCAAGGCCAAGGAGCTGGGTATCGCTTCGGTGGTGGAGGACTCCTCTGGGAACGCCGGGGCCTCCATCGCCGCCTATTGCGCCAGGGCAGGGATCTCCTGCCAGGTCTTCGTCCCGGCCCAGACCTCCGAGGCGAAGCTGACCCAGATCAAGGCCTATGGGGCCCAATTGATCAAGGTGGAAGGATCTCGGGAGCAGACGGGAAAGGCGGCACTGCAAGCGGCCCAGGGGGCTTACTATGCCAGCCACTCCTTCAATCCCTATTTCTTTGAGGGATGCAAGACCTTTGCCTTCGAGGTATGGGAACAGATGGGGTGGGAGGCTCCGGATCTCTTGATTCTGCCAGTAGGGAACGGAACCTTGCTCTTGGGCGCCTACCTCGGCTTCTCCCAGCTGATGCAGGCGGGGGAGATCCGTAGGATGCCCCGGATCGTGGGGGTTCAGTCTGAGCACTGCGCTCCCCTCTTCCGGGCCTATCAGGAGGGCCGCGGTGAGGTTGCTCCCATCGTGAAGGCCAAGACCATCGCCGAGGGAATCAGCGTGGCCCATCCCATCCGGGGGAAGCAGGTCCTGCAGGCGGTGAGGAGAAGCCAGGGGTTCTTCCTCACCGTGACGGATGGGGAGGTAGTCGCCTCCCTCCGGGCGATGGCCAGGATTGGCCTTTACCTGGAGCCCACCTCGGCCACGGCCACTGCGGCCTGGGAGAAGATCAAGGGAGGACCGGGGATGAGGGAACAAACCGTAATCATCCCCCTCACCGGCTGCGGGCTCAAAGCCGGGTCGACCATCGCCAAGATCCTCTAAGAACCCCCGCCTTCCTCTCCTTCTGTCCGGCCTGCCTCGGAATCCTCGCCAGCTCCTCCAGGCGGCCTACAACCTGGGCCTCCCTCTCGGCCCAAAGGAGCAGAGAGGTTCGCCTCCGCCGATCCCCACCCACCCATTGCGTGGCCAAGAAGGGAATGCCCCTTTCTATTCGAACTCGTCCTATGGCCTCCAGGACCTTCCCCATGATTCGCTTTGCCTCCCAGTCCCTTACAGCCGGATCAAGGAGGAGATCGACTATCCCGGAGAGGATGACCAGCCCTGTCCCCTTCTCCTCGATGGCCGCCTCCACCCTATCCTGTAGCAGGGTCTGAAGTTGATAGCAGGTGAAGGGGCGAGAGATGAGGATCCGCTGAAGCAACTCCAAAGGATCCCGCCCTCTCCGTTGGGCCAGGAGGGAGACCAGGTAGGGATCGAAGGCATTGACCGCATCGATATAAAGCACAAGGCGCTGGGAAGAGGCTACCCATCCTGCCAGATAGGTGGCGACTGTCGGGGCCGAAAGGGTGGCCTCGAGCAGGATGAAGGGACAAGGCCTTCTTGACTCCAATAGGCCCCTCACCTCCCGCAGTCACTCTTCCCTTTTCCCTTCCTGCGACCACAGGATCGTACCCATGATCTCCCCTCAGAGCCGACGAAAGACGCCGATCACCTTGCCCACGATCTGGAAGGAGGGATCATCCCTCTTCACCACCATCGGCTCCAGCGCCTCATTCTCTGGCTGAAGTAGGATGAATTCCCTTCGGAGGAAGAAACGCTTAAGCGTCGCCTCATCCTCCACCAGGGCGACCACGATCTCTCCATCCTGGGCGCTGGGCTGGCGTCTCACCAGGGCGTAATCCCCGTCCTGGATATGGGCCCCGATCATGCTGTCGCCCCTCACCTTGAGGAGGAAGGCCTCCCCTTCCCCTACCCAATCCTCAGAGACAGGAAGGGACCCCTCCAGGTTCTCCACAGCCAGGATGGGCTCTCCTGCAGCCACCCTCCCCACAATGGGAATCTGCCGCGTCCCCGGGCCCAGGACCCTCTTTCCCCACGCGAGCATCTCCAGGGAGCGAGAGCGGGAGGGCTTTCTCCGCAGATAACCCTTTCGCTCCAGGGCGCGCAGATGGTCGAGCACGCTGGGGGCCTTCACGCCAAAGTGATCCCCGATCTCCCGCAGGGAGGGGGGATATCCTTCCTTAGCGATAAAGCCTTGAATGAAGTCGAGAATCTCCTGCTGCCGAGAGGTTAAAGAAAGGCTCATGGCTCCTCTGTCCTCCTCCTTGCGGCGATGCCCTCTTTATACCTAACATTTGTTACCCTGTCAAGAGAAATTCTAAAGGCGGCCCAGCGGACAGGAATCCCGGGAACCACCAGCAGGACAGCTTGACAAAAGCACCCGGTTCGGATATGAAAGCATGGGCAGGAACTTCACGATCTGAGAGGTCATGGGCGACTTTCATCCCTTCCCCGAAGAGGTAATCCTCCGCTATCATGAATGGTATGAGAAGCCCCCGGGTTCTATCCTGGCGACCCTGGAGAAGAAGGCCCTTTCTTCCCTCCTATCCCCTCAAGAAAAGGACCTCCTCCTGGAGGTGGGATGCGGCACCGGCTACTTCACGGCCTGGCTGGCCGAACTCGGCTTTCAGGTGGTGGGGCTCGACCGCTCCCCTCCCATGTTGCAGGCCGCCCGGGAAAGACACGGGGGGATCCCTTTTCTCCTTGGATCCGGCGAGGCCCTCCCCTTCTTCAGCCACTCCTTCGACCTCGTGGCCTTCCTTACCTCCCTGGAGTTCATGGCCCAGCCCCAGAAGGCAATCCGTGAAGCCGCCCGGGTGGCCAGAAAAGCCATCCTGCTGGGAATCATCAATCGCTGGAGCCCCTACGGGCTTCAGCGGCGCCTCCGCCAGAGGCCGCCCTACGATCACGCCCACTTCTATTCGGTGGCACAACTGAAGGGTCTCCTGTCCTCTCTGGATCGTCCTTTTAGGATATCCTGGAGGACCGCCATCCTCTCGCCCCGCTTCGGCTTCGCCCCCGCCCACCTCCCTTGGGGGGGATTCATCGCCCTGCGGGTCGGTTTCGAAGATTGGCCTCACGGTGCGGAGGTCTTCAAGACTGACGAATCGTAAGGGGAATCGCTCTGCTATCCATGAAATGGACTTGCCCTTTTACTTGCAGAAAGGAGTCATAGACATGGACCAGTACGAGATCTATGCCCTGTGGTTGGGGGAAAAGACGGCTGACAACACCCGCTTCATGTACCTCACCCGTCCGGGGAGACAAACCACCATCTACTATTACCTCTGGCTGCTCAAGGGAAAAGAGGAATGGGTCCTGGTCGATACCGGGTTCAGCCCAGAGGCCGCCCAAAAGCGGATGCTGGAAAATTACTCTCATCCCCTCGAGCGCCTGGCACAACTCAGGGTGAACCCTATCTCCATACACACCACAATCATCAGCCATTTGCACTGGGATCACTTTGCCACCCCGGAGTACTTTCCTCAGGCCACCTTCTACCTCCAGGAGAGGGAGGCTCAATTCTTCACCGGGCCCTTCGCCCGTTATCGTGCCTTCAACGAATTCATCGACCAGGAGTCGGTGGAAAAGATGGTTGGCTTGAATTATCAGGGCCGATTCCGGTTCCTCGAAGGAACCGAGGAGATCCTTCCCGGCCTCCGCCTGCATCTCACCGGAGGCCATACTCCGGGCCACCAGATCGTGGAGGTGAATACCGCCAAGGGAAAGGCCGTCCTCGGAATTGACGCCTGCCACCTCTATGCGAATCTGGAGGCGATGACCCCGGGTGGGGTCATCGCCGATCTGCGGGAGATGGTGAAGGGGCTGGAAACGGTGAAGGCCCTGGCCAGCTCTCCGGATCTGATCTTCCCCGGGCATGACCCGCTGCTCATGAAGAAATACCACCAGGTGGGGGCGGGGGTCTTGAGGCTGGTCTGAGGCTTACTCGGGCAGGAAGGGAAGAAGGAAAAAGATTCTGCAGGGGGCACAGCCATTGGATGAGGATCCCGCAAAGGCCGAGGGAGGACGAGACCAGCCCCTCAAGGACTGCTTCGCCTCTGGCACAGGAGGACCACCTTCTCCGAGAACAGCCAGACCACAGGGACCCACTTCAGCAAGACAACTCCTGCCTCCCCCAGCTCCGAGGAGATCTGAGAGATGGAGTACCGGGGGCGCAGGGGTTTGGCCACCCCCAGCCGGTATCGGATCCATCGCGAGAGGGAACGGAAGGCAAGCTTGTAGCGATAATCGACGATGAAGGGGCCCCGGCTCACCCGCGCCAGCTCCGACAAAACCATCTTCCTGGTCTCCACCGGAAGATGGGGCAGGAAGCGAAAGCAAAGGACCGAGCCAAAGGCAGCCGAGCGAAAAGGCAGGCTCTCCGCTTCACACCGGATATAGCCCAGAACCCCCTGCGGGGAATCGGCCCTCTCCCTCGCGAATCCCAGCATCTCCTGGGAGATATCGGCGTGGACCACCTCGTTTCCCCCCTCCCGCAGCAGCGGGCGGAAACGGCCGGTCCCGCAGGGCATGTCCAGGATCCTCAATCCGGTCCCCACCTGCCTCAAGGCCTTCTTGATCGCGCGCTCCTCCGCCCACTCCCTGAGCCACCCTGAGAGGCCGGAAAACCGCTTTTCCTCATATCCCTTGACAATCTGCCCATCCTGATAATGGGCCTTCGCCTTGTATTCCTTCCCAAGAGATCCTTCCCTTGCCTTATCCACCGTCCCCTCTCCTCAGCCTATGTCATCCTTCGTAGTCGCCCAACCTCTCCGCCGGCGCCGAATGGCGACACGGCAGTCCAATGTCCGCACGCTCTTCTGCAATTGGATGTTCGAGGAGGCCTTATCCGGCTCTCCCCCCTTCCATCCTGCTCACGGGGTGAGGAATTCGATGCCCGAGAGCTCGCAGAATTGGGCCAGCTCCCGGGTGACATCCCCATAGACCATCACTGGATGATGCTCCACCCCCTCCCGCAGCATCTTATCGATGAAGGCGGCGGGTGAGGGCTCGACCCTTACCGTGGCCACACTGCCCCGTACCTCCTTGGCGGTGGGGACCGCCTCTCCCCGGGCCACGAACATGGCCACTCGATGATTGAGGGGACGGAGGAGCTTGGCCAGGGTCACCGTTCCCCCCTTGAAGCCGAATTCCAACATGGCCCCGGCCCCGGTGCGCATGTGCCCCCGAATCTTCGCCCTCTTGGGATCTTGGGCCAGCGAGAGCGCAGCCGATCCGCAATGGGCCAATTGCACCGCCCCCTCCTCTTCCAAGAAGCCGGTGATGTCGAAGCAATAAGTGGGAGTCCCGGCCAGGTCATTCAGGATATAGGCGGTGATCAGCGCCGGGAGGTCTACCTCGCAGACGCTGGGAATCCCCGCCTCCGCCATCTGAGAGAGGGTAAGGCAGATGGTGGTCTTATATTGATCCCGCAGTTCCGGCCAACAGCGCACACAGAAGGCATCCAGCTTGTACCTCTCCACCAGGGCCTTCATCCCCAGATAGAGGCGATAGTGCTCCGCCACCTTTCCCTGCCCCAGCTCCTCCATGCCCCCGGTCTGAGAGACCAGATGTTGCGCCAGTTGAACCGCCTCTTCGGCCGAGGCCTCTTGGGCCGCCTTCAATAGGGCATCCAGGTCCAGATGGATAACAGTGGCCCCCACGGCCTTCTGCATCAACGCCTCATCACAGCCGGCATCGATCATCCCGGGACAGGGGTAGCCCACTAGGCCAAATCGCGCCCTGCGCAGCCGCCTGAGCATCCCCGCCACTTGAGCCGACCTGGCCGCCTCCCGGACCTTCTCGGCGTTCGCCTGGCCGATCAAATAGACATAAGGCTTCCCCAGTCGGCGGATATTGCACCCTGAAGTGGTCAGTCCGGTCATAGGGGAAGGGATGGGGGTTTCCTTATCCAGATAAGGCAGGGCCCACAGCAGCAGGGGATAATCGATGAGCTCCTTGGCCAGGGCCAGGGTAATATCCTCGGCAACCCAGGTGCAGAAGAAGAGGAGGACCAGATCGACCTCGCCCTTCTTCAGGAGGCCGGCAATCTCCAGGGCATCGAGGGAGCTGCGGGGGATCTCGGTGCATAGGACCTCGCAGTCTGCTTGCCGCAGGCCGGCGACGGCCTGGTCGCGGTGCTGCATGACCTCGGGCAGGTCATAAACCGGATGGACGCAGGTGACAAAGCCAATCTTGGGACGATCCATGTCCTGCTCCTTTCTCTCTGTTCTCTTCTAATCTTAATTGCGGATCGAGTGGATCGGGGGAGGGAAGGTCCCTCCTCTGCGTATGAAGTCCCGGGAGGAAAAGGGGTTGACCGGCATCACCACCGTCGATCCAAACAGGCCGCCGAATTCTACCCTCTCCCCCGCTCTTGCACCCGGAACCGGAATCAGGCGAGCGCCCGTCGCCTTGTTGTTCATCACCCCGATGGCCATTTCATCTGCGATCAGTCCCGCAATGGTCTCCGCAGTGGTGTCTCCCGGGATGGCCACCATATCCAACCCCACCGAGCAAACCGAGGTCATGGCCTCCAACTTCTCCAGGGAGAGGGCGCCGCTGGCGGCGGCGGCCACCATGCCCACATCCTCGCTCACCGGGATAAAGGCCCCTGAATACCCGCCCACGGCAGAAGTGGCCATGGCACCCCCCATCTTGACCGCATTGGTGAGCAGGGCTAACGCTGCGGTAGAGCCAGGGGCACCTACTTTCTCGATCCCCATCGCCTCCAAGATCTCAGCGACCGAATCGCCCACCTTGAAGGTGGGGGCCAGGGAGAGGTCCACCGCGCCCAGGCGCGTGTGAAGGGCCTCGGCCATCTCCCGGCCGATCAGCTCACCCACCCGGGTAATCTTGAAGGCCCTCCGCTTGATCTCTTGGGCCAGATCCTGCAAGGGCAAGCCCCTTTGGGATTGCAGGGCCGACTTGATGACCCCCGGCCCCGAGATCCCGATATTGATCACCGTCTCTGGGTTACCGAAGCCGTGAAAGGCCCCGGCCATGAAGGGGATGTTCTCCGGGGCATTGCACAGGACCACCAGGCGGGCGCAACCGCTCCCCTTCTCCGTCCGCTCGGAGATCTGTTTGACGATCTCCCCCATGGTCCTCACCGCATCCATATTGATCCCGGACACGGTGGTCGCTACCTGGATGGAGGCGCACAGCGCCGAGGTAGAAGAGAGGACGGCGGGAAGGGAATGGATCAGGACCTCCTCGGCGAAGGTCAGGCCAATATGGACCAGCGCGGAGTAGCCTCCTACCAGGTCCACCCCCATCTCCTGGCAGGCCCGATCTAACTCCCCAGCGAAATCATCGCAGAAGGTCAAGGCCTCTGCTTGGTTCATGCCCCGAACTGGGGCCGCAATGATGGCCGAGAGCGGGGTTAGGGAGATACGGAGGTTGACAATGGGGATGCCGTACTTCCTTTCCAGATGCCGGGCCGAGGGCAACAGGCCGGAGGCGGTGCGCTGAATCTTCTCTTTTACCTTTGCCACCGCGTTTTGAGGATCGGCATCGATGCAGTCCAGGAGGGAGATCCCCAAGGTGATGGTGCGGATATCCAGATTCTCCAAATTGATCATCTTGATCGTTTCCAGGATCTCTTCCTTGCTATAGAGCATCTTTCACCTCGCGGAGACGGGGTATCCTCATATGCGATGCATGAAATCGAAGATCTTCTTGTGCTGCATCAGGACCTTGACCCCCAGGGAATTTCCCTCCTGCGCCAGGGCCTCCTGCAAGGCCTCAAAGCTGGTCTGGCAGGCGGAGATGTCTACGATCAGAATCATGCTGAACATCTCCTGGAGGATAGTCTGGCTGATGTCTTCAATATTGACCTGGTGATCCGCCAAGACCCGGGAGATCCCGGCCACCAGGCCCGGCCGGTCCCTCCCCATCACCGTGATGATCGCGAGTTCCTTGTCTTTCATCTTTCTTTGGGCCTCTCTTGCGAACTCCCTCCCCAACTATCCTCTGATCCCTTCTATTCCTTGCCCTCCGCAGAAGGAGCCTCTCCTCAGATCCCCAGATAGGCGACCTTGATTCGGGGGTCCTCTAACAACTCCTGGCCCTTGCCTTCCATGATAATCTGTCCTCGATCCATTGCGTATCCGCGATCGGCGGACTTCAAGGCTCGCCGCACATCCTGCTCTACCAGCAGGATCGTGACCCCCTCCTCCTTGATGCGCGCCATGAGGGCAAAAAGCTCCTGGACCACCATAGGGGCCAGGCCCAAGGAGGGCTCATCCAGCATCAGCAGACGGGGACCGGCCATGAGGCCTCTCCCAACCGCTAACATCTGCTGTTCTCCTCCGCTCAAGGATCGGACCACCTGTTTTTTCCTTTCCCGCAGGATGGGAAGGATCTCAAATACCCTTTCCATCGTCTCCTTCGTCTTGGCTCGAGCCTGGTGATTGTACGACCCCAATTCAAGGTTTTCCTGAACGGTCATAAAGGGAAAAAGTCGCCGGGCCTCTGGCACTTGAACCAGGCCCATCTCTACAATCCGGTGGGGAGGCATCCCTTCGATGGCAGAGCCGGAAAAGAGGATGCGGCCTGCCTTAGGGTGCAGCAGCCCGGAGATGGTCCGAAGAAGGGTGCTTTTGCCGACCCCATTGCCCCCTACGAGGCTCACGATTTCGCCTTCCTCCACCCGCAGCGAGACCTGACGCAAGACCTGGGCATCCTTGTAAAAGACATCGATTTCTTCAACTTGAAGCAAGGACATATTCATCTCCCAGATAGGCCTTGATCACTCGCGGATCGGCAGCCACCTCTGCCGGCTTCCCTTCCATAATCTTCTCTCCATGATGGAGAATGGCGATCCGATCGGAAAGGCTCATCACCGATTGCATCACATGCTCGATGAGGAAGACGGTAATACCCTGGGCCCTGATAGACCGGATCATCTCCTCCACCTGCTCCGCTTCCACCGCATTGAGGCCGGCGATCACTTCATCGAGCAAGAGGAGATCTGGCTTGGTGGCCAGTGCCCGGGCAAATTCCAGGCGCTTGCGATCCGCAATCGTGAGGCGATGGGCCGGAAAGGTCGCCTTATCTTCCAGACCGGTGAAAGCGATGATCTTGAGGGCCTCCTCCTCCGCTAACCTTGGATTCTTGTCGCGGCAAAATGCCCCCACCATCACATTCTCCAATACCGTCATATTCCCAAATGGCTTCACCACCTGAAAGGTGCGGGCGATTCCCCGACGACACACCTGGTGCGGCGGCGAGAGGCCCGAGATCTCTTCTCCCCGAAAAGTAATGCTTCCCGAGCTGGGCGGACAAAAGCCGGAGACGAGGTGGAAGAGGGTAGTCTTGCCTGCCCCATTGGGGCCAATGAGGCCGAAGATCTCCCCCCTCCGGATCTTCAGATCCACCTGAGAAAGGGCCACCAACCCGCCGAAATCCTTGGTCACCCCTCGGCACTCTAACAGGATCTCCTCCTGGCCCAAAGAAGCCTGGTGAGGCAACAGAAAGATCAAGTTCTTGTCCTTGCTTACTTTGACGGGGGGAGAAGGCGCAAGAAGCCGATGCAACCTCTCCGGAAGGCAAATCTTCTTGTTCCGGAAGAGTCCCACAATCCCGTGGGGCATGTAGATCACGACCAGGATGAGGGCCAGACCATAGACCACCCAATGGAGTCCCAGAAATCTCCCTCCCAGCCAGGCTCGAATCAATTCCTGCAACGGGGTGAGGATAAAGGAGCCCACCACGGGCCCAATAGAGGTGCCCATGCCCCCCACCATAGGAATCATGGCGAACTGGATGGAGTTTTCCAGCGAAAACTCGCTGTAAGGTTCGATGAAATGGATGAACTGACTGTAAAAGACCCCCGCCATCGAGGTGAAAAAGGCGCTGATCAGGAGGGCTGCCGTCTTCGCCCGGGCAGTATTGATGCCCAGGGCCTCCGCCGCATCCGGATCCTCTCGCAGGGCGATGAGGGAGGAGCCCAGACGCGACTTCTCGATGAGAAGAGAAACAAAAAGGGCCACCAGCAACATTCCCCAGGCGATGAAAAGATAGGGAACGCGACTGGTAAACACCAAATGGGCAAAGGAGGGCGGGACGTTGATCTGAATCCCCACCGAGCCCCCGGTTATATCCTTGAAGTAGATCGCCAGGATGCGCAATACCTCCGCCGAGGCAATGGTGGCAAGGGTAAAGAACGGGCCTCGCAGACGAAAGCAAGGGAACCCGATGATCAGGGCGAAGAGGCATGCCACTATACCTCCTGCCAGGATGCCGATCCAGGGGCTGATCTGAAAATGCTGAAACAGGAGGGTGGAGGTATAGGCTCCCAGCCCATAGAAGGCAGCGTGTCCGAGAGAGAGTTGTCCGGCGAATCCACCGATCAGATTCCAGGAAAGACCGAGGGAGGCATAAAAGAAGATCCAGATGATGAGGTTGGTAAAGAATTCGTTCTGAACGAGGAGCGCCGCAAGGGATGCTACGCCCGACAAAGAGAGGGCGATATAGAGATCCGGATAAAAGATCCTCTTCCAGTTCATCTGTGAATCGTGTGAGCTATCATCCCAGCTCCTCCGCTCCGATTTGGCCAAAGAGGCCGGAGGGACGCACCAGCAGAACCCCGAGGAAGATCACAAAATAGATGGCCTCCTTCAATTGGGGAGAAATGAAGAACCCTGCCAGCGATTCCACCACCCCGATGATCAGACCCCCCAGGAAGGCCCCCGGGAGGCTCCCCAAGCCCCCCAGCACCACTACCACAAAAGCCGTGAGGACGAAATAGACGCCTACCGTGGGGAAGACCGTGTAAATAGGCATCATGAATGTCCCTGCCGCCCCCACGCAGGCAGCTCCCAAGCCGAAGGTCACCAAATAGATGCGGTATATATCGATGCCCATGAGCTGAGCCGCCTCCCGATCCTGTACCACAGCCCGAATGGCCTTTCCCAGGTAGGACCTCTTGAGGAAGAAGTGCAAGGCAAAAGTGATGAGAACGGAGGCGGCAAAGGCGATCAATTTCGGAGCCCCGCATATGAGCCCAACTACCCTGACCGAACTGTTACTGCAGAAGGATTCCACCGAACGAAAGTCAGCCTTCCAGAGGAATAGGGCGATATTTTGCATGGTCACCGAGAGGCCCACTGTGACAAAGATCTGCATGTGAGAAGGAGCACCCAGAATCGGTTGAATGACCAGGCGATGGGCAATCAGGCCTGCGAGAAAGAGGAGGGGGACGACCAGCAGGAGGGAAAAATAGGGATCCACGCCCTGAAGACTACTCAGCCAAAAGGTCAAATACATGGCCAACATCAGAAACTCGCCATGGGCGAAATTCACGATGCGGGTCACGCCAAAGATCAGGGTCAATCCGATGCTGATGAGGGAATAGACGCCGCCCAGCAGGATGCCATTCAGCACAAGCTGGGCCAGAAGATGTGCCATATTTCAAATCCCGGGAAAATGGGGAGATCTCCCCTTGCATACCTTACACCATTAAACCTTATACCCTTTAATCTCTAAGGGTATAATTCCCTCGCAGTTTGCTGCGGGAAAAGGTCCAGGGCTTGCCCTGGGGTTTATACCATTTGATTCACTATCACCGCTTGTCCCAGGAGGGAAGGGGCAACATGATCATCTCCCGTTCCTTGAACTTTCGCGGACTTACGATATAGAGTTGTCCTCCCTGCCATTGCATGACCATGGGAAAACTTTCCAGATTCTGTCCTGCGGCAGGATTTCCGGGCGGGGCGAACTTGACCCCCCAACCCTGCCAGGTTCCACCTGCGGGAATATTCAGCGATAGGGCTGCCTTTCGGATATCATCCGGATTCAACGATCCTGCCTTGGGGATCACATCCTGGAAAAGAACCATTGCCGCCACAAAGCCGGCCGTGGCATGAACCGCTGGATCCCGACCATACTTCGCCCGGAAGGCCTCACGAAACTCGGTCAAGCCTGGCCGCAGTTTGGGATCCAGGACCTTGGGATCCTTGATCACCGGAAAATCGACGTTGAAGACGCCATCTGCATACTTGCCGAAGGCCTCAGCGAAGTCCATCATCCCGTGGCCAGCCCCCGTTCCCACCAGGGCCTTAGGACTGAAGTTGAGTTCCTTGGCCTGACGCCAGAAGAGGATGGCATCATTCATATAGGAGGTGGCGATGACTATGTCCGGGTTCTTGGCCTGCAGTTTCATGATCAGGGAAGAGAGATCCACCGCCTTGGCGCTGTAGGGCTCCAGGGCCACCACATTGAGGCCCATCTCTTTGGCCTTTTGCTCGGCGGCGGCTCCCACACTGCTGCCATAGAGGGTGTCCTCATGGACGATTCCGACCTTCAGCTCCTTGGGCTTCAACCCCAATTTGGGGGCCAACTCTTGGACGGTGAACTCGACTGCCATGGCTCCAAACCTGGAGGCCCGCGGGCAAGTGCGGAAGATATATTGGAAGCCCCGCGCAGTGACGTTGTCGGCGATTGCCCCCTGTTCCCAATAGATCACATGGTGGCGCTCGGCCACCTCACTGGCCGCGTTGGAAAGGGAGCTGGAGTACGTACCAAAGATCACCTTCACCTTTCCCACAGTGATGAGCCGCTCCGCTTCACCCACCGCGGCCTTCGCATCGACGGCATCCCCTTTGACCCACTCGACTTGCTTACCCAACACCCCGCCATGACGGTTGATCCATTCCCTGGCAATGTCGGCCCCATTAAAACTCTCGGTTCCTAATTTCGCCAGGTTGCCCGTATAAGGAAAAAGGGCTCCAATCCGGATCGGCTCTGCGGCATAGGCAGAGGCGACACCTATCCACCATGTCAAGGCCAAAATCAGGAAAATGAGTCGCTTATCTCCTCTCATGGCTCTCTCCTTCCTATCTCCCCATCCAATGCGGTCAAAGCCGACTCGCTTGACCGCGTCCGTGTGGCACCAGCACCCGTTCTCAATTTCTACCAAGGTCAACTCTTCCAAGAAGCACTATCTCACGCGCCTACTTATAGTCATTTCCTCTCTCTGTCAAGTAGAAAGCCACCCTTGGTTAGAAAAATCCGAACGACTGACCTCTCCAACCTTACTCTGCTAAAAGGGGGCAAGCATTGAATGCTTGCCCCCCTGCAGTTCTCAGGTTTCAGTTTGAAGGGTCTCCCCCAACCCTCGTCCACGAGGCCTTGCTCCTCTTTTTACATCTTTCCCCCAATGACCAGATAGAGGTAGGCAAGGCTCATCAGCACATAGGAGGCGGTGCAGAGATACATGATGACCTTGTTGATCGGGTGGGGCTGGACCCACTGGGGGAAGGCCTTGGGCACTAGGTAGTAGTTCAGGTAGATCAGCCCCGGGGCGAAGATCGACATGGCCAGGAAGGAACAGACCCCCCGGATCATGATCAGCTTTCCCGGCTGGGCCAGCGCCATGGTGAAGATGGTGGATACCGAAAAGGTAGCCACAAAGATGTAATACCAGGTGCGGAAGTGATATTTGCGGGCCGGCTTGATGTTGGAATAGACGAAGTCGGCCCAAATGCGGGAGAATCCATCGGTTAGCTGCAGCCAGGCGTCACAGAGGAAGGCCGCAGCCACGATCAGGAATAGGGCCCTTCCGATCCTCCCCCAGGCCACTTCAAAGAAGGCCGACTGGACCACGGCGATCTCCCAGCCCTTCGGAACCTTATGCTCCGGCAGCAGCAGGGCCCAGGCGAGCCAACACATGATTACCGTGGTCAGGGTATTGAGAAAGACCCCGATGAAGTTCTCGTTGGCGATGTAGCGCACCCAGCCTTTGTAGTTCTTCTTGTTTTCCTCGGTATCGGTAAAGGCCATGCCGGTGGCAGGAATGGCCTCCAGCTCCCCGGTGATGGGGCTGGTCACCCGACCCATGAGCTTTCCCATCCCTATTCCCTTATCTCGCATCCAGTAGCCGATGAAGAGTTGGCCAAATCCTCCCGCCCCGGCATAGGCGATGCAGGTGACCAAGATCCCCAAATCCTTAGGATCCCAGTTGCTGGGCCAGGAGAAATGCGGTGCCAGGGCCGTGAGGAATTGGGGGGCGACCGAGTAGACCTTCGGTTGGACCAGGGCGGCCAGGACCCCTCCAATGGTGATTACCACAATGAGCATGGAAAACTTCTCTACCACATTGTAGACCACCCGGCCAAAGGTGAGGGCTATGAGGTAGATGCCAATGGTCAGATATCCCCAGAACAGGGACCTGCCCGCCGGGCTCCATCCTGCAGGAAAATGAGTGAGGGATCCCAGGGCGGTCCCTCCTGCGCTGGCATACGCGCCAAACCAGATATTCTCGATGAATATCCCGATGAAGATGATAATAGCGTACCATCTTGCAATCCGGGTGAATCCGGTCATAGGGGTCTCGCCGGTGAGGACGACATAGCGCATGATCTCCAGGTTGATCCAGTACTGCAACATGGAGGCGGGGATGAGTATCCCCAGGAAGGCCGCCCCATACTTGGCTGTCATGTAAGGCCACCAGATCAGCTCTCCGCTCCCTTGGGCCAAAGCTACCCAGAGGATCCCTGGACCCATATAGGCGAATATGCCCAAGAAAGTAGGCATTATCGCCAGCTTCAGGGGCTCCAGTTTCCCCATGGCCACCTCGCCCCCGATGAGGCCTTGATTCGCATGCACCGGCTTCTTTTCCTCTGCCATTCGTCATTCCCTCCCTTCTCTGGACCTAATGAGATCGGAGCCGCCCAAAAAAAAGATCCCCGCAACCCTCTTTGGAAAGTGCGTGGATTCACATCGGCTATTGTCTTCGGTTGGGGGACGCACACATGAGATCAACCTGGCCGCGAACGATCCGTTCTGTCGCTCCTTGGATCAACCCATATCACATGAGTTCATCGTATAATACCAGCCGCCCGTCGCTGTCAAGGAAAAACGGATCCCGGAAACGCCCTTAGGCATGCCTGCCGACCCCTGGCCTCCCTGGCCTTCTTCAACGGGGAATCACATTGAATCCAGTATTCGAGATGAGTCCGGAATAGGTCTTCTTGAACTTCTTCCACAGGGCCCGCATATTCTTGTACCTCTGCAGCCAGGTGAGGAACAACAGGTCGAGGGCCGCGCTATCCGTCCAGATGACATCCTTCTTGTAGCCAGCGATCATGGAAATCCGGGTAGAATCCAAGAAGTTGGCAATCCGCTCCCTATCCGTATCGATGGTGCTGCAGGTGCCAAAATGGACCACCCAGTTTGCAAATCCTCTTCCCATGAAGCCCGCCAGGGTCTCGAGGTCAATCGAGCCCTCATCCAATTGAATCTCTCCCGGACTCCCATGGAAGGCAAAATAGAGGATCCCATAGCCCGATCGGCGCTTGATCTTGACCAGGTTATAGCGAAGCTCCTCCTTGGTATTGCAGGATAAAAGGATCAGCTTCACCTCGTTGAGCTTGGAGACCAGCTCCATGATCGGTCCCATGCTCAGCCGCCGATGGCTCTCCAGGTCTTGGTCCCAAAGCGACTCCAGGCAGATGATGCTTTTCTTTTTTTGCTTGGCCAGCCTCAATTGGCAACGCCCCCTCTCTCGATTGCAGATACAAAGGGCCCCTATCGGGCACCCCTGAAGCAAATGCCCCCTTCTGCCTCCGCCCAACCCCTGGACTTATCTTGACAAATTCCCTCGCTTCCGGTATGGAAGATCCTGTCCGCACCTCCTTCCGGTGAGGCCAAGAAAAGGTGCGGCCCTTCTTTCTCATAGTATAGGCCAAGCGCCTCATAATTTCAATCCCATTAGATAGGGGGGGTCATCCTGTATAAACCTGCCCAGATCTCGACCTGCTGTCCCCAATGCGGCGGAGAACTGAATTTTGATGAGGGCTCCAATGCCGTCCAGTGCCGGTTTTGCGGAAGCGCATTGCTGGCCACGGGATATGGTCGCATCTTGAGCTATTCCCTTGCCTCCAACCTGAAGGCGGAGGAGGTGCGAAGAGCGGCCCTGGGACGGCTGACCTCCCGAGGACAGAAGAACGACATTCGGGGGATTCGCCTCGCCTTCGTCCCCTTCTATCGGCTGACCGGCCTCGATTTCTCCTGGAGTTGGAAAGACAAGGAGATCACCTCCCCCTTGTTGGAGACCCCTCACGCCAGCAACGCGGCCCTGAGGACCCTCCGCTTCGGGGAGGAGGCCTTGAAAAACCCCAACGGCGGACCCCTTCCCCCCCTCAAGGAGAAGGAATATCTCCTCACCTCAATCTACCTGGATCGCACCTTCCTGGCCGCGGACTTGCCCTCCCTGAGCCTCCGCTCCTTAGGGGTGCGCTCCCAGGTGCGCACCCTTCATCTCTTCGATCCGGAAGCGCTATCGCGAGAAGGACAAGTGATCCCGGTGACCATGGACTGGAAGGAGGCCTGGAATCGCATAGAAACGGGCCTGCCCCTCGAAAACCTGACCCGGCGGCTGCTCATCAACCGGATCCTCTCCTTGGTCTTCTTCCCTCTATGGGAGGTTCAGGTCGATTCCGGGGCAAGGACCTCCTCCCTCCTCTTCGACGGCGTCGCCCGGTCTTTTCTCCAAGAGGAGGCAGCCTCTCGCTTCTTTTCGGAGTCTCCGGCCGGCAGCGGCTTCTCCGCCCAAACCCTGCGCTTCCGACCCCTGGCTTGCCCGAACTGCGGCGGAGGCCTCCCCGTGGATCGGGACTTTCGCCTCTTCTCCTGTCCCACCTGTCATCGGCTCTGGCATATCAAGGGGGACGAATTCGAAAATCTCCCCTACCGCCTGGCGGAGGCGCCCAAGAGGCTCGATCCGCGCCAGGTGCATTATCTACCCTTCTGGATCTTCCTGGGACAGGTCCACCTCGAAGGAAGAACCATTGCCAGCAAATATGACCTCGCTCAGCTCGCTCCCCAGGCGCGTCTCCTGCGTGAGGAGGATAAGGCGATCCCGCTCCGCTTCTTCGTCCCGGCCTTCAAGGTCCGGGACCTTTCAGTGGCCAATCGCCTCTCCACCTCCTTCACCCGCATGCAGCCGCTCTTTCAAGTCAAGGAGCCCAGCGGGGAATCGCTCCATCCTGGCGGGGTCCTGGATCGAGATGAGGCAGCCACCTTCGCCCACCTTTCCCTGGTCTCCATCACCCCCAAGGGAAATCCCAAGCTGGTGGAGCGAGTGGCTCAAGCTGAGCTCACCCTCTCCCCGGGCGAGCTGGTCTTCTTTCCCTTTCAAGATCATCTGAATTCGCTGCGGGAGGACTTCCTCGGCACCGCGATCCACAAAGCGACGCTCCGTTAGGGGTCCAATGAGGATTCATTTTCAATCCCTAAGATCGGAAAAGGATGGGCCGGCGGGCCTGGTGCTCGGTTGTCTTTTGATTGGCCTGCTCGGTCTGGCGGCCGGACTGGGCTTCAATTCCCTGCGGTCCTCCCCCCTGCCCCTAATCCCCCCTTTTCTCCTCGCCTCCCCCTACCCGGAGGCCGGACCGGATCAGGCGCAGGAATGGGCCGAGGAGGGCAGGGTCCTCTTTCTGGACAGTCGTCCTCATGCGCAATACAAGAAGGCCCATCTGCCCCAGGCGGTGAGCCTCCCGGTGAAGGACTTTCCTGCCCTCTATCCGGTGCTCAGTCCGCTCTTCCCTGCAGAGGGATGGATCGTCATTTACGGGGAGGGCGGGGGGTGGCCCACGGAGAGGGAACTGGCCCATCTCTTCCGGAAGGCGGGGATGGAGAGGGTCAAGGTGTTGGCCGGGGGGTTCCGTGCCTGGAAGGAGAGGGGCTTTCGAGTGGAGGGGAGATAGAGGATGAATCAAGGCCGGCCTGATTCCTGGCGCAGAAGAATACTCCACTTTTTGAAAAGCCCCTACCTGGCTGCGCTACTGCGGATCATCCTGGGCGCCCTTTTCCTCGAGGCGAGCTGGGATAAGATCCTGCATCCGGCTCGATTTGCCGAGGATGTGGCCAACTACGCCATCCTCCCCCCTTTGTTGGTCAACTTGTGGGCCCTCGTCCTCCCCTGGCTGGAGATGATCGCCGGCCTCTCTCTCATCCTGGGCCTCCTCTCCCGGAGCAGCGCCCTGGTCCTCTCAGCCCTCCTGGTCAGCTTCATCATTGGCATCTCCATCAATATCGCCCGAGGGGCGGAGATCGACTGCGGCTGTTTTGGCGCCGGGGAAGAGCTCGGCTGGATCAGCCTATTCCGGGATCTCCTGTTCCTGGCCATGGGGATCCAGATCCTCTTCTGCGATCGGGGCTTCCTGGGATTGGATTCTCTGTGGAGAAAACGGGGGGTGGAAAAGGAGGGGTAGAAAAGGGATTGCTTTGGGGTCGGTTTTGTGTTTTGCTCATTGGATCCAGGATGGGATTTCTGGCAAGGGATTTTCGACGATAGCAAAGGAGGGATGGGTCATGGCGAAACAGGTCCCCTGGGAAACCATTATAGAGGTCGCCTTGGACCGAAGCACCAAGGAACAGAAGCCGATCTTCGTTGATTTCTGGTTCGATGGCTGAATTGGCTGCAAATTTATGAATACGGATTCGTATTCACAGGACAAGGTGGTCGATTTCTTGGTGGAGAACTTCATCCCCGTCCGCAGCCAGTGCTTCTTTGACCACTTTACGGCGATGATGCGGCGGTATCAGGTGAAATGGACCCCGACCTTCGTGGTCCTGGATCCGGACGGAAGGGAGCACCACCGGGTGGTGGGATTCCTCCCGCCCGAGGACTTCATGGCCCAGTTGCAGTTGGGAAAGGCCAAGCTCTACTACGATCAGGATCGGCTAGACAAGGCCGCTTCCGAGCTCCAGATCGTAATTGACCGCTTTCCCCAGACGGCGGCCGCGGAGGAGGCCATCTTCCTCCTGGGCGTCTCCGGCTACAAGCGTACCCATCAGGCCGGGGAATTGAAAAAGGCTTGGGAGAGGCTCTCCCGGGATTATCCCGCGAGCGAGTGGAGCAAGAGGGCCCGGCCCTATTCGGCCCTGTAGTCCTCGGGGCACCTCAAGGGCGGGGACGGGGGCGGAGATGATTTAGGGCTCCCTCAGCCATCTGAGGGAGCTTTGAAGGTAAGGACGTCCTGTTGGCGGCCTCACCCGTGCCGGAAGGTGCGGTGCGGGGTTACGCCCCTGAGATCTGCCCCTCCTGGCCCACCCCCACCTCTTCGATGCGCAGGCTGACCTCCTCCCATTCCCGGTACAGGGTGCGGATGCGATCTTCTAACTCCTCCTTCTCCCCAACCGCCGCTTTGGCCCTCTCCCCCTCCCGATAGAGCTCAGGCTGCGACAGGGCCTCCATGACTTCACTCATCCGGGCCTCCCGGGAGCGAATCTCCTGTTCGATTTCGCTGAGCTTCTCCCGGAGGGGCAAGAGCATCCTGCTCCGCTTCTGCCTCTCCTCTGCCTCTCTCCTCTTCTCCTCCTTGCTCTTGCGTCGGCCAGGGGCAGCGCCAGCTCCGGCAGCAGAGGCCTCTTCCGACAGCTTGACCCCGGGGCTGGCATCGGGCGGCCAGGTCTCTCGCTGCCTCCGCTCCTCCTCCTCGACCTTCTCCCAATAGTAGTCGTAGTCTCCCAGGAACTCCCGTATCTTCCCCGCCTTGACCTCAACCACCTTGTTGGCGATGCGATTGATGAAATAGCGGTCATGGGAGATGAAGACCATCGTCCCCTCCCAAGCGGAAAGGGCTTCTTCCAGCACTTCACGGGCATCCAGGTCCAGGTGGTTGGTTGGCTCATCCAGGAGCAGGAAGTTCACCGGCTTGAGCAGCATACGCCCCAGGGCCAGACGGCTCTTTTCCCCGCCGGAGAGCACCGAGACCTTCTTTTCCACCTCCTCCCCCGAGAAGAGGAAGGCCCCTAAGATGGCACGGAGTCGAGGCTGCATCTCGAAATCCGCCACCTCCGCCAATTCCTCCAGCACGGTGTGGCCGGAGTGAAGTGCCTCCAACTGGTGCTGGGCGTAATAGAAGAGGGAGACCTGGGTGCCCAGGGCTCGCTGCCCCTTTTCGAAGGGAAGCACCCCGGCCAGGATCTTAACCAGGGTGCTCTTCCCAGCCCCATTCGGCCCCACCAGGGCGACCCGATCGCCCCGGGTGAGCTGAAAGTCGAGGCCGGAATAGACAACATTCTCTCCATAGGACTTGCGCACGCCGGAGAGATGGGCTACATGGAGTCCACTGCGCGGAGGGGTGGGGAATCTCAGGTTTAGGCTGCGGGTGGCCCTGCGCTCGACGGTCGCCTTCGGCATCTTCTCCAACATCTTGATCCGGCTCTGGACCTGGCTGGACTTGGTATTTTTCGCCCGGAACCGCTCGATGAAGCGCTCCACTTGTTCGATGCGCCGTTCCTGGTTGCGCATCGCCGCCTCCTGCAACCTCTGTCGTTCCTCCCTTTGGACACAATACTGATCATAATTTCCCGAATAAAGGGTCAGCGATCCGGCTTCCAGGGCCGCAATCCGGCTCACCATCCGATTTAACAGGTAGCGATCGTGGGAGACCAGGACATAAGTCCCCTCGTAGTTGCAGAGGAAATCCTCCAGCCACCGGATCGCCTCCAGGTCCAAATGGTTGGTCGGCTCATCCAGGAGCAGGTAAGCGGGCCGAACCAGGAGGAGGCGCGCCAGGGCCACCCGCATCTGCCAGCCACCAGAGAGCTCCCGAAGCGATCCGCGGATTTCTCGCTCGCCGAACCCCAGTCCGGTCAGGATGGATCGAGCCCGAGACTCCAGGCTGTACCCGCCCTTCGCCTCATATTCCTGCTGCATGGCCCCGTAGCGGCCCAGCATCGCCTTCCACTCCGGGTCATCCTCCTGCACCTTTCCCCTGCCGGCGGCCTCCTCCATTTGATTGCGCAGCCACTCCAGCTCCTCTCCCAGGCGAGGCACCTCCTCGAAGCCCGCCATCACGAAGGAAAGCACCTGATCGCCCTCCAGGGTCTCGATCTCCTGGGGCAGGTAGCCCAATCGAGCCCCCCGGGAGCGGTGGATCTCACCCTCGTCGATCCCCTCCTGCCCCAAGATGATGCGGAAGAGGGTGGTCTTCCCCGCCCCATTGGGCCCCACCAGACCTATCTGCTCCCCCTTCCTGATCTGCCAGGAAAGATTGCGAAAGAGGTACTTGCCTGCAAATTGCTTGGAGATCGATTTCAGGTCAATCATGGTCCGATATGATAGATATGATAGAAAGGTATTCTTTTCAAGGCAATCAAAAAAGAACTGACGAGTAGGGTTTCCCTGCTTTGTTTCATCAATATAAGGAACGAGGGTTTCATCGAGCATTCCTGTCTAATCCGGTCCCCCAACGATACGGGCGGACAATCTCACACAAAGATTTCTTGACAGTATCAAGATAATAAATAAACTGTATTGGGCAATTTGGTATGGTTGAAACCTGAAGAGCCCAAGGAATTGACCATTGCAATAGCCGCCGTGGATGTGAAGCTTGATGCCAATGGCCAAGGAAAAGGGACTTTTCATCACTCGGGCCAAGGCCTCCCCCCGGTAAAGCGAGACCAGCAAAGAAAAAAGAGCGGGCCATTGCGAGATAAAGCATCGCGAGAAGAAACAGGAAGGAAGGGATCATGAGGAAAAAACAGGCAGCCATTGTAGGGTTGGGATTGGTCATGGCCGTGATTGCACTCCTGGTTATCTGGCCGTCTTTCAGAACAAAGTCTCCTGAGCCGACAAGGCGAGAATCATCGTTGCAGCCTTCCACTGAGCGCCAGACACCAGACATACGGATCCAACCATCTCAAAGTGGAACCGCTCAGGAGGAGGAGAAACGGGCTGCAATACCGGTGAAAAAGCCAAAAAGCCGGGCGAAAGGAGCGGATGGTGGAGCGTCCTCCTTTTCCTCCGGTTCCTGGATGATGGAACAGCAACGGATCGGGCCCGGTGGTGTGATCAAGGAAAGTAGTATATCAAAGGTCTGGATGAAAGGGGACAGAAAAAGGGTAGACACCTTCAGGACGCTCGGGGCATGGTCGGGAACCGCCCTCCAGCCAACGACCATTGTCTTTGCGGACAGGGAGTATGAGTATGCTTACTACCCTAGCGAACGAAGGATGCTCAGATTCCCTCGCGCCTTGGGCTTGGAAGCCCTGTCCAAGAAGTGGACCAAGAAAAGGAGCGAGGTGAGAATCGGCAGTGAGGTCGTCGATGGGAAAACCTGCGAGACTTACCGGGTGGTCAACGACGTGAATGTCGGTGGCCTTGGCAGGGTTGCGATGGAAGTTAAAGAGTGTCGATGGAAGGGCCTGGTCCTGAAGGAAATCTCCAAGCCCATCGGGTCCAGCGATGGTGATACCCTTGTGACACAACTGAAAGACGTCCGCCTGGACGTTTTCATCCCCGATGAGAAATTTGTCCTTCCGACGGGCGTGCGGATCGAAGAGGTGAAGATCCCCCCCGAGATGGCCCGTGATCCATCGTTTCGTTGAAGCAGCCTTAGAGGATTCCCGCCTCGATCAGCCCTTTGACGGCGATGCCGCAGCCGAGAAGGGTAACCACAGCAGCGCTGGCCACGGGGAGGTAGCTGCTGAATATCTTACCCTCACCCGCGAAGCGGGTCATCATAGGTTTGGCGATGACCAGGAGGATCCCGATCGTCACCAGCACACTGGCCAAACCCACGCTGAAACTGAGCAGGATCACCAGCCCCAATGTGATCCTGTTCAAGGCGATGGCGATCAACAACACGATCAACGCTTCGGGGCAAGGGACTAATCCCCCGGAGATGCCCAAGGAGAGGAGGCTTCCCAGGGAGACCTCTGAGGCTTTGGAGGGTGGTGGAGTCTCTAATGTTTCCGATCCATGAGTGTGATGGCCAAACGCTCCGTGCTGATGGACATGCTCATGCTCATGGGCATGGTCGTGCTCATGGCTGTGGCCAGAGGCCGAGGACAACCGTCTGACCAGAAGCCAGATCCCCATCCCGGCCACCAGGCCGCCGGAGAGGGCCGTCAGCCAGGGGATAAGCGTCTGTGGCATCACATGCTGGGAAGCGTAGAGCATCCCTAACCCTAACAGGAAGACGCTGGAAGTATGCGTGATCGTGACGATCCCGCCTAAAAGGACCGCATCCCACACCCGGCCTTTCGTTCCCACTAAATAGGCTGCGACGATGGTCTTACCGTGCCCGGGGGTAAGGGCATGCGCCCCGCCGAATACGAAGGCAATCAGCAGGGTTGCCGCCAGGGCGCCAATATCCCACCGAGGGTTGTTAATCATATCTCGCAGACGCTCGCGGAAGCTTCCTCCCCCGAGGGTCGAGGCGATGATGGTTTCCTTGCCACTTTTCTGACCCGAGGCCCCTCCTCCAGCACCTTCGATCCCATCCGTGCGGTATCGTACTGTGATCGTCCGTTCGTGCTTCCTGCCCGCGAGGATTTCCATCGCCTTTTGCCTCGGGTCTTCCGGCAATGGGCGATCCTCCGGGATCTTCCACTCCTCTACCTGGACCCCTCCACCAGCGATCAGCGAAGTCCTGAGCCGCCCCGGAAGTGCCAGAAAGGTGCCGTCATAAAACGCGATGCGGTGCTCAGTTGGGGACAGGGCCGACAGATCCGCGACGAACCTATACCGTCTGGCACGAAGGCTATGAAAGTCGATGGTCCCAGCCAAATCGACTGTATGGCCGTCCGCGGTCAGGGAGAGGAAACCCTTTAAATTGGAGAGCATCATGGCCTTGAACATCTCCTCCTCCTCCGAAGAGACCTTGCCATCCTTGTCCAGGTCCATGACCTGTAAGTCAGTCACCGCCGCCCCCTCTTGCAGGTAGGTCACATAGGTGACGACCATCTGATCGTCGAGGATCTTCACCTCAGTCCAGTGATCGACGCCAGGATCAGCGATGAAATTATGGGCGAGGGCTGGCGATGACAGGAACAAAAGTAAGAAGAAAGGGAGGAGGTGCCTCACAGACCTGGCCATGAATTGATCCTCCTAGTGAAGAGTCTCTCTATGCATCCTGGTAAGCGTTCCTTTCTCTACGTTCTCCGATGCCGCCATCCCTCGATCCACTCATCGAGCAGGGTGTAGACCACGGGCACCACGGCGAGGGTCAAGAGGGTGGATGTGATCAGGCCACCGATGACCGCCACCGCCATCGGCTGGCGCATTTCGGCCTCGCTCCCCAGGCCCAAGGCCACGGGCAGCATGCCAAAGATCATGGCCAGGGTCGTCATCAGGATGGGGCGCAGCCGAATGGGGGCCGCAGTCAGCACGGCCTCCTGCCTGGAGAGCCCTCTTTCGCGCAGAGTCTTGATGTAATCCACCAGGAGGATGGCGTTCTTCGTCACCAGACCCATCAGGAGAACGATGCCAATCAGCGACATCAGATTGATATTCATCCCCGTGAGGAAAAGGGCCACCAGCGCTCCGATGATCGCCAGCGGCAGGGACAGCATGATGGTTAAGGGGTGCAGGAATGAACCAAACAGGGAAGCCAGGATCATATAGATGAAGATCACGGATAGGATCAGGGCGCCGACCAGAGCCTTGAAGGACTCCTCCATCTGGGCCACCTCGCTGGCGAACCCGACGCTGTACCCCGGCGGCAGCTTGAGTCGAGCGATTCCAACCCTGATATCTCGGGCCACATCCCCTACCGGACGTCCGGCCACCTGCGCGTAGACGGTGACCTGTCTCTGTCGGTTGACCCGCTCGATACGGGCAGGACCGCTGGCAGGAACCACCGACGCCACATCCCGCAAATACACCTGTTTCCCCTGGGAGGTGGTAAAAAACAAATTTTCAATGGCCTTGCTGGAATCCCGCTGCGTCGGGATGAGGCGGACGCGCACATCGTACTCCCGGTTAAATTCTTTGTATCGGGTGGCGACCCCGCCCTCCACCATGGTCCGAAGAAGAGTGGCCAGTTCCCCCATTCCCAGGCCATAGTCCCCGGCTTTGGCGCGGTTGATCACTACGTCATACTCCGGCTGGCCCCGCTGGATCGAGGCGAAGACGTCCGCCGTGCCCGTCACCCCCCGCACGATCTCCGCGACGCTCCACGCCAGGCGATTGGCGGTTTCAATCCTGGGGCCGCGAATGAACACCTCGATGGGCGCCTGATAGGATGCCGCTTCCACCCCCCCGGCGGTGGTGAAGCTGACCCTTGTCCCAGCGATACGGGGGAGGGTGCGCCGAAGCTCGGCGATGATCTGGCCTTGAGACCGACGACGTTCTCGAACCGGCTTCAGCTTCACCCCCAGGGTTGCGGTGTTGATCTCGCCGCCGAACACCGAACCGATGGCCGTGAAGGTCGTCTCGACCTCCGGCCGGTCCATTAAAGAACGGAGCAAGATCGATGTGGCGTTTATCATGTCGTACATCCGGGCGCCGGGATCCCTCTCCAGAAAGATATTGAATTCGCCGGCATCCACCGGCGTCAGGAACTCCCGGCCGATGAAGGGAAGCAGGGCAAGGCTGGCCACGAAGATGACGAGAGCGATCACCAGGACGCGGCGGCGATGACTCAACACCCATTCCAGGAAATCTCTATAGCCTCTATCCAGGCGGTCGTACAGGTCGATCCAGCCAGCAAAGAAGCGGCCGATCCGGGTCCGCCGCCGTTCGGCCTGGTCGAACACCCGCATGAAGCGGGAAGAGAGCATCGGGTCCAGGGTGAAGGCGACGAAGAGGGAGACCAGGACCGCCGCGGCCACCGTCAGGCCGAACTGCTGATAATAGCGACCCACCGCCCCTGACATGAAGGCCACCGGTACAAAGACAGCAACAATAGCGAAGGTGGTGGCATTGACGGCCAGGCCGACCTCGGCGGTGCCACGCTGGGCCGCCGTCACCGGATCCGCACCGGCCTCCATGTGGCGAAAGATGCTCTCCCTGACCACCACGGAGTCGTCGATCAAAAAGCCGATGGCCAGCGACAGGCCCAGCAGGGTCATGAGGTTGATGCTATACCCCAGGGCATAGAGCAGGGCGAAGGTCGCGATAACTGAGGTGGGGAGGGCGAGGGCAGCGATGATGGTGCTTCGCCAATCCAGCATGAACAGGAAGACCACTACGATGGCCAGGATACCGCCCAGGATGAGGCTGTTCCCTACATCCCGCACCGAATTTACGATACGGGCAGAGGCATCCCGCAGGGTGGTGATCTTCACCTCGCTGGGCAGGGTGAGGGCGAGCCTTTTCAGCTCGGCGTGGACCCGTCGGGCCACCATCACGGTGTTGCTGCCCGACTGCCGGTGGATAGAGAAGATCACCGCCTTGCCCATGTTGATGGCGGCGGCGATCCGGACATCTTTAAACGCATCATCTATGATGGCCACATCGCGGAGATAAATGGGGACGCCATTGGTCTGGGCCACCACCACATTGAGGATGTCGTCCAGGCTGGTAAATTCCCCCCTCGAGCGGAGCAGCACCTCCCCAGTCCGTTCCAGGATGATTCCACCCGGAGCGCTTCGATTCTCCTCCGCCAGCCGATCCATCACCTGCTCGGTCGACAGCCCGTTTGCCACTAGGCGTTCGCCATCCAGGAAGACCTGAATTTCTCGTTCGATGCCGCCCAGGATCTCCGCGGATGCCACGCCGTCCAGCGCCTCCAGGCGAGGCTTGATGTCCTCCAGGGCGATGTGGCGGAGTTGATCCGGCATTACGACCTCGCTGCTCAACCCCAAAAGCATGATCGGCTCGGCGGCGGGGTCGTACCGGCGGACGCTGGGTTCGGTGATCCCCTGTGGCAACTGGGGACGAATGGCGGAAAGCGCCTCGCTCACGCGGAGGGGCGCCTCTACCAGAGGAGTATCCAGGGTAAATTCGACGATCACCCGGGAGAGGCCGACGCTGGAGACCGATCTCACCTGCTTCAGACCCTTCAGGGGGCTGACCGCATCCTCGATGGGCTGGGTGATGAGTTTCTGCATCTCCTCCGGGCTGGCCCCGGGATACTGGGTGGTCACGACGACCACCGGCGGAAACACATCGGGGAAGAGTTCGACCCCCAGGAAGGAAAGCGATACAATACCCAGAACCCCCAGGGCCAGGATCACCATGGTGGTGAAGACCGGATATTTGATGGCTTGGTTCGATAGGTACATTAGCGGAGGACCTTCACCGTTTGGCCATCGTACACCATGCGGGCGCCAATGGTGACCACCTCATCCCCTTCCTCCACACTCCCTTTCGGCCGGTAGGCGGTGTGCTCTCCGCTCATGCTGGGGTTCTGGGATCCCGCCGGGTTCAGGATCTGGACCCACCTGCCATCCGAGGCCCCTGTCTGCACCTCCAGCTCATGCACGGTATTGTCCTTGGCGACGTAGACCAGCTGCGACTCCTCCCCTGCGATTACCGACTCCTTCGGCACCAGCAGGACATTTTCCAGCTTTTCCTTCACCACCCCGACCATGGCAAACATGCCCGGCTTCAGGCGCCCGTCCCGGTTGTCAATGCTAACTTCAGCCCTGGCTGTGCGGCTGCCCACATCCAGGCTGGGACTGATGCTGGTGATCTTTCCCTTGAAAATGGCCAATGGAAAATGATCCAGGGGATAGGCCTCGACCCTGACCCGCGCCTCCATGCCCACTTTCAGAAACGTCGTAAGCGTCTCGGGCACCCCCACCTGGACCTTCACCACCTCCGTATCCACGACGGCAAACAGCGGCTTCGCGCTGGTCCCATCGACGGCCAATGCGATATCTCCTATTTCGCAGGTTCGTTGGGCGACGATGCCGGCGATGGGCGACCGGATGGGGACGGGTTCCCCATCGTTTCCTCTGACCACCGCCAGGAGGTCGTCTTTATTGACCTTGTCTCCCTCCTTCACCCTGACCTCTTGGAGTTGTCCGGTCACCCTGGAAAAGACCTCCACCCTGGCCCTGGGAACGACCGTGCCGCCCATGGAGATCAACTCTTCCAGGTTCCCCCGGACGACCTTAGCCACCGCCACCGGGAAGGCGCCCTCCTTTTCCAAGGGCGCGACCCCGGCTTCCTGTCCCGCGCGTCGGGATCGGGACACCCGATACCCGATGAGGAGCGCCAGCAGCAGGAGCCCCACCAAGGCCGCAATCAGTACTTTCCTCGTTGTAATACGTCCCATTTTGTCCATCTCCCGGGCCACCGCCGTGCCGGAGACGGCCTCAGCGCACCTTGCTGTACTCCTCAGGGGGGATAAACCCGCTGGGTCGGCTCGCCCAGGCCCGGTGCACGTTTTCGACATAAAGGGCCTTGAGCGCCGCCAATTCGTTCTGCAGGGCTTTGACCTTTTCCGCCGTGAAGGCGGGATTGTCAGGGAAACGAGCGCGGCCCGCTTCGAACGTCTTGATCGCTTTCTCCATCGCCTTCACTTCCCACGGTCCCACTCCTACCTTTACATCCTTTTCCACATGGAAGCGTTTGGGCAGAAGCGCCCTCTCGCCACAAACATCGATGAGCTGCTGATACACCTCTACTGGCGCCCCTGCCTGACCGTAAAGCTCCAGGGCTTTCTCCAGCTCGGCGATGGCGAGGTTGTATATCTCCTCCAATTTGTCACGGCTCGGTTCGCTTTTCGCCTCCCTCAGGTAGGCTGTTCCCAGGAGGGCGTGGATCCGGGCCGCCTGGGGATTGGCTGCCAGGGCTTCCCGGAGGGCGGATTTCGCCTCCTGGAGCGAGGCTGCATCGTCCTTGAGCAGCAGGCGCTCGGCCCTCTCAACTGGCGTTTCCTTCGGCTTCCCGCATCCCCAGAGGAGGAGGGCCAAAAGCAGGGCTAAAGAGGCGGCTACCAAAACCCCTTTTACTTTCCGTGTCAAGTCCCTATCTCCTATTGAAGCTCCCCGCAGCATAGCTGCGAGGATTGCGCTCGCTGTGCATTTTCAGCGAAGCCCCATCCCGCAGAGGCCCGCGTATTCTAAGAAAAAGGCCCCCCCATCCACAACAGGCGGGAGGGCCTCATGAAGGCCTTTCCCTCTCAAGGGAAGGCGTTCAGGCGAGAAGCAATATCAGTCAACCCGGACGATGTTGTCGGCCACCTTCGGAAACTTGGTAAAGACTGCCGGGTCGTGCCCGGGCACCAAAACCCCTTTGGCCCCCATGACCTTTTTGAGCGTATCATAGGAATTCAGCATCTGCACCAGGTCGTACCCGAATCCCAGCGGAATCATCTCATCCAGGTTGCGGTACGTGTAGCAGCTGTCGCCACAAAGTACCACCGTTCCCCTCCGGCTCGGAACCGTCGCGCTCTCGGTGCCAGCAGTGTGACCAGGGGTAAGATAAACGCTGATACCCGGGAGTATGTCGGCGGCATCCCCGTTAATGACTTTCACCCTGCCTTCCCAGTTCAGCTTCACTATCGTAAGAATATCCCGGGGATCGAAACCGGCCATGGTGTGTTTCTTCTGGGTGATCTCGCCGGCGGCGAACTCGATCTCCTTCTTCTGAACATAGAAGGTTGCCTTCGGGAATTCCGTCAGACCTCCACCATGGTCCCAATGCATGTGCCCAATGATCACGGCTTCGATCCGATCAGCGCTGGTCCCCAGCTTCCGCAGATTATCGGCAATGCTGGACCACGCGCCAGGAGGGGCACCCCACTTCATCCCCATGGCGACATCCGTGTAACCGGTATCGAACATGTACTCGTGGCCACCCCCTTTAAGATAGGTGTACGAAAAGGGGACATCCATCGTCTTGCCACGGTCGGTAGAAAACAGGATCGCATCGACAGGATAGTTCACCAGGCCGCTATACTGGATGGTATAGACCTCATATTGTGCAGCCAGGGCGGACCCGACAAACACCACGCACAGCAGCACCATCAATAACGCAATGCCTCGCCACTTCTTCATGGCCTTCTCCCTCCCTTCCTGTCTGTTGTTTGTTGCGGACAACGACTATTCTCCCTCCATTCACTCCCATCCTGATACAGTACCGATCTCACCCCCTTTCCCTTCCCCCTGGTTGGAACTCTCATTTCCCAGGGGGGACGTTTGCGCTGAGCGAGCTCGTCCAAGATGAAAAAAGGCCAGCTTAGGAAGGTGACCAGCACCTCCCGCCTTACCCCGCCTCGAGATCTACGCTCAATGGGCGAGAAATATAACTCATTACATACTAAATTCATAAATATTCATTGTCAATATAAAAAAAATAGGTGTGATTCCACATCTCAATTGTCTCACTTTGCCACATCTGAACTGTCTCGGGGGATCGCCTCGAGGTAGTCGGTCTGGATCCGGTAGCAAGCGATTACCTCCTTGCCATATTCGATGCGGAGGGTCTTTCCCTTCAGGATGGTCCAGACCCGGCAGCCAATGTAACGACCCGGAACCCGGTAGGTCTGCCCATAATAGCTGATGCAGCCGGACCGCATGACCTTTCGTGGCTCCTCATGGATCAGTAGTAGTTCCAGATCCTCCGGGGTGGGTCGGCGCAGGGATCTCACATAACGATCCGCCGGACAACCCCCTTGCAGTCCCTGATGCCGATGCTGCCAGTTATACCAATGTATCCATTGGGCCCAGGCGGAATTAAGGGTATCTAAGGCAGAATGAAGGGGGGGTTCCAGCACAAGGTCCCGCTGGATCAATCGAAACTGACTTTCCATCTTGTCCTTTGTCCTGGACTTCTTGCCATAGATCGGCTCGATGCCCAATCGTCGCAACAGATACTGGTACTCTGCCTCCCCATGAGGCCGTTGGGGTTTGAACTGACCACCCCGACGCCTCTCTTTGCCATGCATAGGGTGGGCCTCCTTCCTTGATACCCTTATATACCCTATTTGAGACAATTGAGATTTTGGAAATTTAGGACAACTGAGCCTGTTGCACAAATCCCTTGCAATGGGATAAAGACCGCGTAGTATAAGGCCATCGCAGACCAAAGGAGACGCCGATGGCCTACAATTTCATCGAATGCAATCGTGATC
>Ga0315289_10000717_pt1 | contig 50836 bp, 47 predicted proteins | sample YL17G11_40_MG_FD_203452 | JGI IMG/M metagenome (GOLD analysis project Ga0315289, IMG submission 203452) | Sediment microbial communities from Yellowstone Lake, YNP, Wyoming, USA - YL17G11_40 | ecosystem: Environmental > Aquatic > Freshwater > Lake > Sediment | place: USA: Wyoming | collected...
ACCCGATTCGAGAAACTTGCCCTGAACTTCCTGGCCATGGCCAAAGTGGCAATCATCCAGAGAATTCTGAGAATCCTTTTTTCAGACAGAGCCTAGTCCGATAGCAGTTGCGTTTGCCGCCCCGTAGCGGCAGGCCTCGTTCAGCCGCTCACGGCGCCGGGATATCGAGCGCTCCGGGAAGTCAGGGAGCCGGAGGCTGAAAGAATGCCGCTAACGCCGAGGCAAGGCGCCGCAATTCTGACCTTTGGGCTCACAACAGCTTTAGCGGTCGTCGTCACGTTGGCCAATGCCGAACCCGCCGGCAGTCTTGCGCAGCAGGCTGCGGACCCGTACGCGCGCTGGCCCAACGGCCCGCCCAACGATCCCTCTTTCTTTCCCATCGCCGTCTGGCTTCAGGATCCCTCGATGGCCCGCCGCTATCAGGAGGCGGGGATCAACGTCTACGTCGGCCTCTGGAAAGGGCCCACGGAGCAACAGCTTGCTGAACTCAAGGCGGCTGGCATGCCGGTCTTTTGCGAGCAGAACGCGGTCGGTCTGAAGCATGTCAACGACCCCACGATCATCGGATGGATGCACGGAGACGAGCCGGACAACGCGCAGCCCCTCGGCGGGGGCAAAGGCTACGGCCCGCCCGTTCCGCCCGAGAAGACCGTGGATGACTACAAGCTGATCAAGGGAAAGGATCCTTCGCGGCCGCTCATGCTGAACCTCGGCCAGGGCGTCGCATGGGACGGGTGGTATGGACGCGGCGTCCGCACTAACCACCCGGAAGATTATGTCGAGTACATCAAAGGTTGCGACATCGTCTCCTTTGATATCTACCCTGTCGTGCATGACAGTCCCGAGGTGGCGGGCAACCTGTGGTACGTCGCTAAGGGCGTGCAGCGCCTCAAGGAGTGGTCTGCCTCCGGCCAGGTCGTCTGGAATTGCATCGAGTGCACGCGCATCAGGTCAAACCGCAAGTCCACGCCCCATCAGGTCCGCGCCGAGGTCTGGATGTCGCTCATCCACGGTTCGATGGGGCTCCTCTACTTCGTGCACGAGTGGAACCCCCGCTTCAACGAGCATGCCTTGCTTGACGATCCCGAGATGCTTCCGGCGGTGACGGCGATCAACCGCCAGATCCGCGAACTCGCGCCTGTCCTCAACAGCCCCACTGTCTCCGGCGGCGTGCGGGCGGTTTCGTCCAACCCCGCTGTGCCCATCGCCGCGATGGCGAAGCGGTACGGGGGCGCCACTTACGTGTTCGCCGTCGGAATGCGGGATGGGCAGACAACCGGCACCTTCAAGGTGAGCGACCTGCCACAAGCAGCCTCGGCCGAGGTCCTTGGCGAGGGACGCACCGTGCCCCTTCGCGACGGGGCGTTAGAGGACGGCTTCGCCCCCTACGACGTGCATCTCTATCGCATCAGATAGCGGGTGGCCCCGCCCTCGCGGCTGGCTGCTGTAAAGGTGCCCCGTGTCTCTTGGCCCCCGGCGGCGTTCCCTCACTTGCCTCAGTGGCGAGTGCGGCTCGGCCGCTCAGGACTCTGCAATATCGAGCACCTCGGAGAGCGTTGTCACGCTGAAGTCGGGCGCCGGCCAGTTCCGCGGCATGCGCCTTCGCCCCGTGTTGAACCACACCGTCGGGATCCCCGCCCGGGCGGCTCCCAGCACGTCCGTCAGCGGGCTGTCCCCCACGTAAAGCATGCTGCCCGGCTCCACCTGCGACAGCTCGAGGGCCCGTTTGAACAGCCGGGCGTCCGGCTTGCTGTAGCCCTCGACCTCGCCCAGCACTACATGCTCCAGGTAGGCCTCCAGGCCCAGCGTCTGTATAAGGTGGCGTTGAACTGCCGGCGTGCCGTTCATGATCACCCCTCGCTGGAGGCCCCGCCGCCCCAGTTCCTCCAGCACGCGATGTGCGTCGGGGCGCAGGAATTGCCTCATGACCAGCCGCCGCACCGAGTCGTAAGTGCTGGCGATCTTCCCCGCCAGGCCCGGCTTCTTCACGTCGTAACCGGCCAGTAGCGCCTCGAATCGCTTCAGGGTCGAGAATGGCCGCCTGTCGCGTATGTGCTCCCTGCGCGGCAGGTCGAAGAAGACCGCGTTGAACCGGCGGATGACCTCCGACGGCTCCTCCGCCGGCAGAGACGGCGAGAACCTCTGCAGGATGATCTCCATCGCGTGCACCGCGCAGCCGTGGCTGTCCCAAAGGGTGCCGTCTACATCGAAGAAGACTGCCCTCAGTTGCTGCTGCTGGTGGCGGGTCGTTGCCTTCGGTTCGGACATGCCTTCTCCTGTTCGCCCCGCCGTCTTATTCAGGCGGGCTGAGGTGCCAAAGTGCGGAGCCACTCCGGCTTCACATGCGCTCCGGCGCGCTGAGGCCGAGGAGGCTCAGGCCGTTGCGGATCACGTGGCGCGCGCCGTCCACCAACAGCAGCCTCGCGGCGCGCGCGCCTGCATCCGCGCAGAGCACGCGCCGTTCCGGCTCGCGCATGCCGGCGCTATAGTATGAGCTGAAGTCCGCGCAGAGTTCAAGAAGGTAGCTCGCGATGACGGACGGCTCGTATTCATCCGCCGCCCGGCGCACCGCCGTCGGGAAGCGCTCCAGGTGCCGCACGAGCGTCCACTCCTCCGGCATGCTCAGCCGGGAGAAATCCACGTCCGGGCTCACCGCCTGCCCCGCCTTCCTCAGGATGCTGCACAGCCGCGCGTGGGCATATTGCACATACGGGCCCGTGTCGCCCTCGAAGTCCAGCATGCTCTCCCAATCGAACACCACGTCCCGCGTTCGGCGGGTGGACAGCTCGCTGAAGACGACCGCGCCGATCCCCACCTGCGCCGCCAGTTCGTCCAGGTTCGCCCCTTCCTCAAAACGGCCGCGGTTCTCCTCGATCTTCGCGCGCGCCCTGCTGACGGCCTCCTTCAGCACGTCCTCTAACAGCAGCACTTCTCCCCGCCGCGTCCTGCCCACCCTCGCCTCGCCCGTCTCCGGGTCGCGGAATCTTATCAGCCCAAAGTTCACGTGCACTATCCGGTCCGCCCACTCGTGCCCCATCTTCTTCAGCACCGCCCGGAGCTGGCTGAAGTGCAGCGACTGCTCGTTCCCCACCACGTAGAGCGCCTTGTCGAAGTGGAACTCCAGCCAGCGGTGCTCCGCCGCCGGGATGTCGCGCGCTGCATAAAGGCTCGCCCCGTCGCTCTTGCGAAGCATGCACGGCGGCAGGCCGTGACTATCCAGCGGCACGATCACCGCGCCGCGGCTCTCCTGCGCCACCCCCACGCGCAGCAGCCGTTCGATCGTCGGTTCGATGCAGTCGTTGTAGTAGCTCTCGGCCGAGATGCGGTCAAACGAAACCCCTAAGATGCCATAAATGCGCTCGAATTCATCCAGGCTGACCTTCTTGAAGGCGCTCCAGATGCGGGTTGCGTCGGCGTCTCCCTTCTCCAGGCGTCGGAATGCGTCACGCGCCGCCTGCTGCAGTTCCGGGTTGCCTTCCGCCTCGCGGCTGTAGCGCACGTACAGCTCTTGCTGGTCGGACACGGTCAGCCGCTCTGGCTCCCCGACCCCGTAGCGCTCGACCGCCGCGATGAGCCGCCCGAAGGATGTCCCCCAGTCGCCCACGAAGTTGATGCCTGCGCACCTGTAGCCGAGCTTCTCGAACGTCCTGTAGAGCGCCCGGCCGATCACGGCCCCCGGCAGGTGATGGACGCCCAGGTGCTTGGCGATGTTCGGGCTGCCGAAATCAATGACGATCGTTTTGCCGGCCCCGGTACCATCCGAGCCGTAGTCCGGGCCTTGGCTCCGGATTCGGCCCAGAATGCGCTCCGTCATGGCGGGGCGGTCGAGGAAGAAGTTCAGGTATGGACCCATCGCCCGCGCCTCGCGCACGCCTTCCGGCGGCCGGACCTTCGCTTGAAGCTCCTGGGCGATCACGTCGGGCGCCTTGTGCAGGTGCTTGCTGAGCGTGAAGCACGGCAGCCCGTAGTCGCCCATCTCAGGCGAGGGCGGCGTCAGCAAAAGCGCGGCCAGCTCCGATTCGCTCAGCGGCAGGTGCCCGGCTAACTGGCGGGCGATGAGTTCGCCGATGGATTCCGAGCGCTGCATGGCAGGTCAGGTCCGCTCGAACAACTGTTCCTGGTCTCGGAATATCTGCGTCACGGACATGTTCGTGTGGATGTTGTAGATGGCTGCCGCCAGGAGAGGAGCCACGCTCACCACGTGCACCCTGTCGTTGATCTGCGGCAGCGGCAGCGTGTCCGTCGTCACGACCCGTTTCACGCCGGCGGACAGGAGCCGCTCCGCTGCGCCCTCCGCGAACACGGCGTGGACGCAGGAGACGTACGTCACGGGCAGGTCGAACTTCTCCCTGAGCGCCGAGATGGCCCGCGTCATCGTCCCGCCTGTCAGGATCTCGTCGTCGAAGATGGCCACCTCCCGCCCCTTGATCTGCTCGATGCCGATGACGGCCCGGATCTCCGGGTCCTCGTTGTCCACCCAGCGACGCTTGTCACAGACGGCCACCGGCACGTTGAGCCTCTCGGCGTACACCGTCGCGATCTTCAGGCCGCCGGCGTCGGTGGCCAGCACGCCTATCCTGTCCACGTCGTAATTGCGCCGGAAGTACTCCGCAATCAGCGGGTTCGCGTCCAACTGATCGCACGCCATCGCCATAAAGCCCATTATTTGCAGGGCGTGCAGGTTCACCGTAAGCACCCGGTCCGCGCCCGCCTCCCGCAATAGCTGCCCCATCAGCCGCGCCGTGATGGACACCCGCGGCTCGTCCTTCTTGTCGCTGCGAACGTACGGAAAATATGGCGCCACCACAGTGATGCGGCCGGCGGACGCCCCCCTCAGTGCGTCAATCGTGATGAGCAGCTCCATGATGTTCTCGGACAGGTCCAGGTTCGCTGCCTCCTCGGGGGACACCTTGGCCGGATTCACGCCGTGCGGCGCATGCCGGGCATTGGCCGCCGTCTGCACCAGGAAGACGTCCGCCCCGCGCACGCTCTCGTTGATCTTGACCTTCAGGTTCTCGTTGGCGAAGCGGATGACCGTCGGCTCGCACAGCACTTGCCCGGCCATGCCCGGCTGGTGCTTGAGATCGTCGCATATCTTGCGCGCCAGGTAATGGCTGGTCCGCCCCGTGAATAGCATTAATGGCTCATAGAGATCAGGCATCTTCCGCCTCCGCTGCCCTCATCCGTGCCCTTGCCGCGCAGCCTCAACCCCTCGGGCCGTGCTCCTGCAGCCCCGGCGCCGAAACATTCCATCTTCCCTGCTTCACACACGAGTTCCCGCCTGACCTGCTGTCCGCCGTACGGCGGACCGGCGGAGGTACAACCCGCCCTCGGGAGGAGCTCTTGGGCGCGCCGCCGATTATACCCGAATCGTCCCGAATGACCAGCGACTTTGCAGCCCCCGCCCTGGAGTCAACAGATTCACCGCCGAGAACGCCGAGGCCCTCACGGCTTGGCCCGACCGGATTCTCACGGTACGGAGCAAGCGCACCGGGCACAAGCGTCGGGCGCAAACCCCTTGCGTTCTTGAGCTTGAAATCCAAACATTTCATGATACTCTATTGGACAGTATTCCCCCACATTCCCGCGGTCAACCGGAGGCTGCTGTGCAAGTCCTGACAGTAAAGGCGGCCGCAGAGCTTCTCGAAGTTGATCCGAAGACGGTCTATCGCCTCGTCGAACGCGGCCAGCTTCCGGCGTTCAAGGTCGGCAAGCAGTGGCGCATGAGGTTGAGCGACCTTGAAGCCTGGATTGAAGGCCAGGTCCGCGCCCGGGAAACGACGGGCACTTACCGCGCCCGCCAAGCTCCGCTCTTCGGAGGCGGCGCCGGTCAGGCCGACGGCGGAAATGCCCTCAAGGCTGGCTTCAGCGACTCCGCATTCTCCGAAAACAGCCACCTGCCCATCCATAGATGGGTCCCGTGGATCGCCGGCTTCAGCGCTCAATTTGTGGGCGAGGCCCTGGACCGATGCCTTCCTGAGGGGGTTGTGGCCGAGCAGAGAGTGCTCGACCCCTTTGCGGGCGTGGGCACTACTCTCGTCGCGGCGCTGCTGAGGGGCCACCCGGTCTACGGATTCGAGATCAACCCCTATGCCGCCCGCGTGTGCGACCTGAAACTGAAGATCCCGTCCATCCCGGTCGAAGCACTGGCGCGCAGCCTGGATGACTTCGCCGCCACCGTGGACAAGTGGGTCGCAAGCGGGCGGGAGCCTAATAGTTCCGCGCCGCCGGGTTTTGCCACTCGGAACAGGTTCCTCTCGCCGGCGGTCGAACGGAAAGTGCTGCTCCTCCAGGACTTCATTGCAGACATCGAAGACGGCCTGGTTCGCGCATGCTTCGAGGTGGCGTTGGCCTCGGAACTCGTCGGCTTCTCCAACTACTCGTACGAGCCGAGCCTCGGCACCAGGGCCGCAGCCGGAAAGCCGGACATTGAGGACGCCCCCGTAGTGCGCAAGTTGGTACGGAAACTCGGCCAGATGCTGGAAGACGTTAAGGCGGCGCAGGCAGCTTTCGCTGAAGCAGGAGGCTGCCCGGCGGCGGAGTTCTACGCGGGGGATTTCTTCGAGCACGAGCGCGTCCTGCCTGACGCGAGCATTGACCTCGTCGTGACCTCGCCGCCGTACCTAAATAACTACCATTACGTGAGGAACAGCCGCCCGCAGGTCTACTGGCTGGGACTCGTTTCATCGCCGGCGGACCTGAAGCAGATCGAAGAGACCAGCTTCGGGAAATTCTGGCAGACGGTGCGGGCTGAAGCAGAGATTCCGCTGGCGTTTCCCATGCCGGAGCTGGAGGACAGCCTCGGGCTCTTGCGCGCGCGAAACGCGGACAAAGGCATCTACGGGGGATCGGGCTGGGCGAACTATGCGACAACGTACTTCAATGATTGCATGCGCTTTGCGCGGATTCTACGCCGCGTGCTCAAGCCGGGTGGCAGAGCGGCCGTGGTGCTGGGAAACAGCATCTTGCAGGGCGTGGAGTTCAAGACCGATCAACTATTCGGGCGGATCTGTGAGGCCTGCGGGCTTGACGTCAAGGACATTCACCTTTTGCGCAAGAAGCGGACGGGGGCCAGCATCATCCAGTCGTCGGTGCGGGCCAACGCGGCTGAGGAGAAAACGACACTGTACGAGTCCGCCGTCATCGTCGCCAACAACCTCGGAACTTAGGCGCTGCCGGGCCAAGCCGCAAGGTGACGCTGAATTTCCTTGAATATGGCCACGTCCGTCTCTTCAGCACGCAACGGCAATGCCCAACTGCGCCCGGGATGGATGATATCCCAGCGCGGCCGACGCATGGCGCCCCTGCCTCGTCCCGGCGGATGATTCCCGAAGCCATCCACGACGGTATTCCAGAGGGGGCGGAACCTCTGGATCAACACCTGCTCGGCGAGCGGAATCCAAACAGGCTGAACGACGAGGTAGCGACACGAGAAGTCAATCAATGAGAGATTGCCCGCCGCGCTGACGGACTTGGCGTGCTCTGCCAAGCGACGATACAGCACCTGAGACCGCTCAGCATGAAGCTCGTCCGTGCCCTTTCTCGCGCCGGGCGGCACTGCCTTGCCTACGTAGATAGGGATCTCTCCTGCACGGCTTGCGATCCGTCCATAAGCGGCAAAGGCGCCCCCGTAATAGACGGCGTAGATGCCGGTACCGCCGAATGGCGGGAGTTCGCCGAGCGGGGTGAGGCGGGCGTCGAGCAAACCATCCACGACGCTCCTGGCAATGTTCTCGTAGTCGAGGGGGTCGAACGGCTCGCGCGCTTCGTCCGCCATTGGTGAATCACCCAGAGGGCCGGCTCTAATCCTATTGGACTGCACACCCGGGTTTCAACAAAGCCACGAGGCCGTGCCGGCCTCAGGAAGACCCGGCACGCACCAAAGCGAGAGCCTGCTGAACACAATCCTTTTCGTTTAACAGGCCACCATCGCCCGACAGCAGACGCATCATCTGTGTCTTGCGGGCGTGCGGCACACCTACGCCTTGAGAATCGGGAATCTGTAGACGGGCCCCCACTCAGCACCCCAGTTGGCCGATCAGCCCGGCTTTGCTCCCTCTTCCTGCTGTCTCCCTCGTCCTTCTCTCCGCGGCCTCTGCGACCTCGGCGGTTGAACCGTTGTCGTTGTAGCGTCGTGCCGTCGTGGTTCAGCCTTCCCTGCCGTGCGGCAGTGGGTAACCCGGGGTGTCCCGCCTCGGGACCGGGCTATGTCGCTCTAAGAAGCAGTTTTGCGAAACGAACCCAATTTGTCGTAAGTCGCAAAGCCTCACCCACATAAAATATGACCATTTCACTCATCAATCGCAGTCGTCCTGCCCGCAATCGCGCCTTTGAAGGGCTAACATAATGCACCGCCCACCGCGCACCCAGAAAGGCTCACGGAGCTGCGGCGAGACGAATAGGGCCGGTGTCGCCCCCTGTGTCGCCCGAGACGTAGCCGGAGGCGCCTTGGCAGGTCTCTGGGGTGATTCTGTTAGACGGTATAAGGGTTTTTCTTTCCGTCGCGCCTCGCTGGAGCGCTCAATCGCCGCGCACTCCAGCGTGGCGTTTGATGCCGTCGAGGATCGCCAAAGACCGGTCCTTGTCCCCTACCACGCCCACGCGGACTGTCACCTTCGTGCTGCCCGACCCCACGGCCTCCATGTCAATCCAGACCCGCTTGCTGTCCGCGTACCTCGATTCTAAGTGCGCGGTGACGGCGTCCACCCGGTTCTCGATGACCCGCAGCTTCAGGTCAGCCAGCGTCTGCTCGGCCGCGCGATGGCACTTGGCCACATCCGCGTTCAGCGTCTGCTCCAGCCTGCCCTCGTAGTAGACGGCCCCCGCTACCCCGCCCACTGCGCCGACCGCGAGCCAGAAGCAGCCCGAGACGGACAGCGTCACCATCGCCAACGCCATAATTGCCCATCTCGTGCAGCGCCAAAGCCGCACGACGCCCATCGCCTGCGACACAAGCCTGCGCATTGCCCTTCCTCCATTGAGAGCCCTTTTCCCTCCGTCTAACTGCATTATGGCGCAACGCGGAGTGCAGAAGCAACTTGGCCCGGGCTGGTTGAGCGTGTCTCCCCGCGGGCTCTGCCCGTGGCAGCCCCGCCCGTGCTTTCCCTCCGTCATCTGCGTGAATCCACTTGATCTGCGGATGGACTCTTGTCGTTCTGCCCCCCATAGGCGGGCAAGCGTCCGTGGTTGAGCCCTTGCTCCCTTCTTCTCCGTGTTGAGGTCTGAATGTCTTGACGCCCTCCCGGCCCTGTGTTAGCATCAGTTCTGGGAAGCCAGGCTTCGGTCGGCTGCGGCTTCCCCGCCGTGTCAATGCATTTTCTCCTTTGGGGGCAAGGAGGCCCGGCTATGCGCGCGGATAAGCAACTCTCGGTCTTTCTTGAAAATAGGCCCGGCACCCTCGCCAGGATGTGCGAGGCGCTCGCCGAAAAAGGCATCAACCTGCTGGCAATGACCGTCTCCGACACCGTGGACCACGCCGTCGTCCGCCTGGTCGTGGACAAGCCGGCCGAGGCGCTCCACCTGCTCGGCTCAAGCGGCGTCCTTGTCGTGGAGAACGACGTGGTCCTGGTCGAAGTGCCCAACCGCCCCGGCGCTCTCGCGGTGATAGCCAAGCAGCTCGCGGACAACCACGTCAACATCGAGTATGCCTATTGTACCGCCACGGAGAACCAGTCCACCGGCATGCTCGTTCTACGCACCCGGGATCCTAAGCACGCACTGCGCGTCCTTCGAGAGTCCTGAGCCACGCCGGGGCTGGAGGATGGCCTGACGCTGAGCGGAGGGCTTGCCGCTGGCGGTGGTGGGTTGTGGCGCCTGCTGTGCCCGCACCGGCCGGGGATCCTCCATGTTCATAGTGCCTTCGCAATGAAGATACTGCTGACCAACGACGACGGGCCCTTCGGACCGGGGCTTCTGCCGACCCTGAAGCTGATGCGGGAGTACGGCGAGGTCACGGCCATCTGCCCCGCCCAGGAGCAGAGCGGCGCCGGCCACGCCATCACCTACCTGGTCCCTGTGCGTACGGGCGCCGCCCCGCTCGAGGACGGTGCGACGGTGTGCACGCTCACGGGCATGCCCGCCGATTGCATTAAGTTCGCGCTGCTTGAGCTCTTCGAGTCGCCGCCAGACCTGATCGTGAGCGGCCTCAATTTCGGCATTAACGCCGGCGTAGACGTGTTTTACAGCGGCACGGTCGCCGCCGCGCTCGAGGGCGCCTTCAGCGGCATCTTCTCCATCGCCTTGTCTGCGAGCCGCCAGAACGCCGACCGGATGCCCGCCGTCGTGGACGAAGCGCGGCGCGTGTTCGATCTGTTGATCGAGGGAGGCGTGGCGAGTCCACAGGCGTTCAATGTCAACATACCCGCACTCTCGGATCGCCGGCCTGAGATACGTTTCACTCGCCAGAGCTTGGTCTTCCCCCGGGGAAGCTACCTGCGCATGGAAGGCCCGCGCAATCGCGTCCACTATTGGCTTGATTCGACCACCAACGCCGGCCCGCCCGAGCCGGATTCCGACGTGGCCGCCGTCGAGGCGGGCGACATCTCCGTGACGCCGCTGCGGCCGGACCTGACCGACGCCGCAGTGCTCAGACGCCTCAGGGAGCGCCTATCCTCTCGTGTGGCGAAGACTTAGACCAATCATAAGGAGGGCAGGAGCCATGACATCCCGTTGGCCCATTTCGGTGGTCGTGGCAATCGCGACGGCCGGCGCATTGCTTCCCGCCGGGGCGGGCTGCTCGTGCAAGGAGTCCGAGAAACCCAAGGAGGAGATCGTCAGAGTCCAGCGCAATGCGCCGGCAGCCCCACCGGGGCAGGAAGCGGCTCAAGAGGGCCAGCCGGCGCCGCAAGCTCCGGGGGCACGCCCAGCACGGCAGGCCGCACGGACCGAGCGCGTGCCGGGCGAAAGCGTCATTCACGGGCCTGTCGACTATCTGCGCACCGTCACCATTACTGCGCCCCGCCAGGCCCGAAAGACGATCGACATGGCCTACATACAAAACGAGGTCAAACAGTTCTACGCCATGAAAGAGCGCTTCCCCAATTCTCTCGATGAACTGGTCCAATGGCGTGGCGAGCCGCTTCCAGAGACGCCTTCCGGCTACGTTTACAAATACGACGCGGCCACCGGCAAGGTGGAAGTCGTGCCGGGCCAGTGACCGTTGCTTTGCGACAGATGCCCTATCTGCTTAGTGTGAAAGAGGATGCGTCATGGTTTCTAATGAGCGCGCGGTCGGGTCACCTGGGGGCGACGCCGCGGGGGTCCCCATAGGCGTCGGGGCCGTCGGAGTCCGGCCTGACGAAGAGGCGGGCATTCTCGCGGAGCTCCCTCAAGGCGACCTGTTCCGGTTTGTTGCCTTCAGTGACGAGGGCCTTCCTCCCGTTCCGCGCCGCGAGGAGCCCGGCGAACCGGAGCCCGAGGAGCTCGGCGAATCGGAGCCGGACGAGACGGCTGCGTACTACTCGGATTACAACGTACTCCTACAGGATTCCGACGTGGAATTGGTCCTGGTGGACGGCCCTGTGGCGCTTCGGCGTGACTTCTCAGTGCGAGCTCTGAACGCCGGCCGCCACGTGGTCGTGGCGCCGCCCTTCTGCGAGACAGCGCTGGATGCCGAGCGCGTGGCGAAGACCGCCGCCCGCAAGGGTCTTGTCGCGACTATGGATGTCAAGTGGCGCGACGACGCGGACTTGGGGGCACTCCGCGCCGCCCTCGATGGTGAGAACGTGTCCTCCGTCCAGGGCGCCTTTCTGTTCTGCGCCGCCTCGGGCGCGGAGGCGGCAGGCGCGGGGCTCTTGGAGCAGATCGGCGTGTCCGTGCTCGATCAGATGCACGCCGTGCTCAGGCAGGATATCAAGAGCGTCAGCGCGCACCTCCAGCGTCCTGCCCCCGGCAAGCCGGACCACGGCTTCCTGCTCTACATGCCGCTTCGGAGCGGGGGGTGGGCCATCTGCCAGGCTACGACGCTGGGCGGCGCAGCTTTCCCACGCTGGACACTTTACACGGCCCAGACGTCGTTCGCTGTCAGCGACGGAAGGGCTGTTGCCACAACGGCTGGAAGCCAAAGGACATACGGAGCGCCGGAAGGCGCGGTGATCTTCTGGCAGAACCTTTACGAGGCCATTCGCGAGGGCACGGAGCTGAAGTGCCATCCCGCCGACATCGTTCGCGGGATGAAGTGGCATGAGGCGGCCTTCGAGTCGGACGAGCTCGGCGAGCCCGTCACCGTCTGACCTGCCGGTCGCGAGCAGGCGAACGTGCGCAAGTGGCAGCGTGAGGAGCGCGCCGCCACTTGGTGGCTTTCCTGCCTGGCTGCAACTTGCATGACCTTTTTCCCGAGTTCCCGCCCAACGCGGCGAGCCGTTCGCGGCTCTGGCCGCTACTTGTCTGCCCGGGGAGTCTGTGCGCTCCAAGCCCCCTGTCCGCATCCGTGAGGCGCAAATGCAGGAATCAACGCCTCTTTTTTCGGTGCGACCCCTGCGGACAACGGGCCGGGACTCCCGGCCTTGGGCCAAGCGCTACGGGCTTGCAGCGCGCACACTTACAATAGGCCGGCCAAGGAGACGCGTCGGGCTGTAGTGGGCCGCAGTACGCGAAGTGGGCAGAGGATTGCGTCCCGCTTTGCACGCGCGCTATTATGCGGCCCACATCCGCGCCGTCTATATTCGGGCGCCATCTGCGAAGGCGCGCCGGATGTTTCACGTGGAACACCAGGAGGCGACAATGCCGGAGAAGCGCAGGCTAGGTCGTGGACTTGACTCGTTGATACCGACCATAGAAGTTGGGCCGGCCAGCGTCGCGAGCCCGCAGCAGATTCCTCTTCAGAAGATCGAGCTGAATCCAAAGCAGCCCCGTTTTGACGTGGACCCTCAGGAACTGGAACGGCTGGCGGACTCGATCCGCGCCTCGGGCGTCATCCAGCCGGTCCTGGTGCGTCCTGCCGACTCCGCGTCGGGCATGTACGAGCTGGTGGTGGGCGAAAGGCGCGTGCGGGCGGCCAAGATGGCGGGCCTCGAAAGCCTGCCTGCCCTGGTGCGCGACGTCCCGGACGACAAGATGCTGGAGCTTGCGCTCGCGGAGAACATCCAGCGGGCAGACCTGAACCCGATCGAGAAGGCGAGCGCAATCCGCCAGATGATCGCGGAACTGTCGTTGACCCAGGAAGAGGCCGGGCGGCGCTTGGGCCTGGACCGTTCCACCATCGCGAACCTGCTCAGATTGCTCGACCTGTCGGAAGAGCTTCAGCAGATGGTTTCACGTGGAACGCTGAGCGCCGGGCACGCCAGAGCGCTTCTGATGATCGAGCATGAAGGAGTCCGCGCGCGGCTGGCCCGCAAGGTCGCGGCCAAAGGCCTGTCCGTGCGCGAGGCCGAGCGCCTGGCTGCCAGAGAGGCCGAGGTCACGCGCACCACCAGGCTGCGGCAGCCTTCGCCCAATGTGGTGCAGCTTGAGGAAGAAATGTCGCAGGCGCTGGGAGCGCGCGTTGAGATCAGGGCCGCCCGCAAGAAGGGCGGCCGGATCGTCATCCACTTCAGCGACCACGACGACTTTGAGCGGCTTTACGAGCGCCTGACCGGACGGCACACGGCCGAGTATCCCGAAAAGATCCCGGCGTGACGCAGGGCTCGACATTTGCCGCAGCGCCGCGCTTGCAGCACGGCGGCGAACCGCCCAAGGCGGACGCGGGGCATCCGCCCTTGGCGGATGCGAGGACGACGGACCTCCACACGAATCAGCGGCCAAAGCGGCGCAAGTCCGGCCGGAGGGCGCGGTTACCCCCGAAGCACCTCGAAGACTGTCCAGTCCCCCACCTGCCGCGCAAAGAGGAAGCGCTCAGGAATCCGGCTTCCCGGCTTGTGCCACGTCAGGCCCACCTCGTCCCAACGCCCCAGCGTCTCGCCAGCGTTGACGAGCAGGAAGACCTGGCGGCCAGGGTAGTCGTCAAGGACTTTCGCTATGCCCGACGTCTCAAGGTGCATGACGTGGACCCAGCGGTGTTCGGGATCGGGCTGAGCCACCTCGATGAAGTCGTAACCCGCGTAGCCGCTCACTATAAACGTGCCGTTCGGGTAAGTGGTCTCCAGGAAGCCGACCACCTGTCGCACGTTGATGGGCGCCGTACGGAGGTCGGTCGGAATGTCGGCCAGCCAGGCGATGGCGACAAGGGCAATGACGGCGACTGCGGCTGCCGCTGGGGCGGCGGCTGCAGCGAACCTCTGCGACAGGGCGCGGGTCCCTTCTCCCGCCAGAGACGCAGCCAGCGGGACGGAGAATGTTAACAGTGCAAGAACACCGAGCAGGAGCCATGGGCAGTCGAAGGACAAGAACGCCGAAAGGTTGGCGCTTGCGAAGGAGGGAGGGCTCCATATGGCTTTGAGGAAGAACAGAGGGCTGCCCAGGATCAGCCAGTTGCCGCCGATCCAGAGGAGAATCACGTAACCGGTTGGCACTATGAAGGTTAAGAGAGTTCCTTCGCAGAAGCTCCAGCTTCGCCTGCGCATCAGCGCCTCCGCGAAGATAAAGAGCACGGCGAGGAGCACGAGCAACGCCCCTTGGTAGCGCGTGATGACCGCGCCTGCAAGAAGCAGTGCCGCAAACGCCAGTTGACGGAGTGAGACCGTACGCAGCCACTCTATCAAGGCGCCGACGCCGGCAACCGTCAGAGCCACGAATACCATGGCCGTCTGACCCGACTGGATGCTGAGCACAACGGCGGGCAGGAGCAGAACGCAGAGCATACCCGGAAAGCGCAGGGCCGCCGGGATTCCGTGACGGCGCCAGCTTGCGTTGACGTAGAGCGCAAGAGAGGCGGCGGCACCCGCCGCCACCACCGAGCTGAGCAGGGGGCTGACGTGCACCAAGGGGACAAGGCCCAGGAAGATGATGAGGACGGTCGGGAGGGGGGCCAGGTACAAGGACCCCACAAGGCCTTGTGTGCCGCGTGAAGCGCCGGCGATCACATCCGCTGCAACTGCGGCGCGCTGGCGGGCTTCCAACGAATAGTGGCGCTCCGGCATGCGAGCCGTGGCGAGGATGGCAACGGCGACGCCGACCGCAAGCAAGACGGCCAGAAGGGTCTCATGCCGATGGAGGATGCTGATGCGCATCAGGGACGGTTTCGCGTCCTAAGAGAGACTCCACGTCGCTTGGATGAGGGGCACGCGACTCAAGGCGGCCAAAGCCGCTTTCTGGTTTCGGGAACGGCCTTTCGCAGCACGTCCGCCGGGCCTTGCGCTACAAATAACAACATGAACGATCCGCCATGCCCTTGCGCGCCGCTCCGGAGACCTCGCAGCCTCACAAGGAGGAGCGGGCGCAGAAGGCCAGAGTAACCCAAAGGCGCAGAGGCGTCAAGGTTTGCCGAGACCGCCGGCCTTCTCCTTTACAGAGGGGGCTCAGTTGACATACCCTTGCAGGGGACGCGGCGGATGGGTGGGGCACACCTGATGGAGGAGGGGACGAAAACTGTCACGGCGGCCGTGTTGATCAATGCCCGGCGCGACACGGTGATCGAGACGGCCGACTTCGACGACCAAGGCTGAAGTGTGAAGGCGGCAGGATGACGGGGAAAGCAGGAGTCTCTGCGGACCAGGCGAAATGGAGGACGCTCTATACTCAATCTTCATATTGGCGACATATGCGTATATGGTAAACATTGCGCAGCCTGCGGTTGCATGATAGGTAGTCTTTGCCAGGTCCCCGTAGCAGCAGGCGCGATTCGCGCTGCTCCGCTGAAGGGCCGTCTTCACAGCAGCGTCGGAGATTCGTTGATGGCTTCGCATCGAGAGGCAGACGCAGGAGCTGGGCGCCGGATGATTGACTGTCATTGAAGACCAGCGGGTGAGAGGCTTTGCGACTTGGAAAGGAAGGCGAGGATGGAAAAAGTGAGATATGAGGAGATGCTGCCGCACGAGATCGTGGCCAGGCGCAGGCGCTTTCCCGCGGCGTTCATAGGCCTCGGGGGGCTGGAATGGCACGGCGAGCACTTGGCCGTTGGAAACGATGCCCTGAAGGCGGAGAAGCTGTGCGAGCTTGCTGCGGCACGGAGCGGCGGTTTTGCGTTCCCAACGCTGTGGTACGGGGAGGCGCGTGTGGCCCGCATCATGGAGGTAAACCATGACGAAGACGGGCAGATCAAGGCCAAAATGAGGTTCAAAAAGAGGAAGTTCGCGGCGGCTTATTTCGGCAAGACGCCGGAGCAACAGATCGAGTTCTACAAGGAGCTGGTGTACCACGTCCTGGTGCAGATGAACACGTTAGAGATGAAGGGGGTGTGCCTGCTCTGCGGGCATTATCCGCTGCACGACTGGGCCACGCCGGTGGTGGAGCGGTTCAACGGAGAGTTCAAGGACACGCAGGCGTACGCAGGGATCGAGTTCCACTACCCGGGGAAGACGACGAAGGTCGGTGGGGACCACGCGGCGAAGTGGGAGACCTCGTATTTGTGGTACCTGAGGCCGGACTGCGTGGACATGAGCGTATTCCTCGGCCGAGAAGACGAGCCGCTGACGGGGGTGATGGGGATAGATCCTCGGAAGGAAGCTTCTATCGAAATTGGGAGAGAGGCGTGTGAGCTGATAGTGGAAGGCATGGTGCGGAAGGCGAAGGAACTGGTAAGAAAGGCTGGAGGGTGAACCCATTCAGCTCCGCTCAGGGCAGGGCCTGTCCGTAGATACGATCTGGGACGAGCTGGGCAACTCACAGGCGGACGCGCGGGTGGTGTTCTGCGACAACGCGGTGCCGTCGGAGTTGATGAGCGATTACATCGGGCGGCTGAATGCGGCTACGGCGTTGCTGGAAGGCCAGCGGGTTGGGGGTTTGGACAGGCGCCTGCGCCAGAGGCGGACGCTCCTCGGAACGACGGGCTGCTGCCAGGCCGCGCTCCGTGCAGTTTAGCCGATTCAGAGCGAGAACGGTGTCGTCCCGAGTTCGCCGCTGGGCGAACGAGGGACCTCCAAACGCCGCATTTCTTGGCTGATGGGGATCCCTCGTCGCGTTCGCCGTACGGCGAACGCTCCTCGGGATGACAACTTCTGAGTCACCAAAGCGGGCTCCAAGGGACACAAGATCATCGCTTTCATAGTCCGCCTGGAGCTGCCGAGGATGGCACTGGCGCGACATACGGCTGACTGCTGTTGCACATTCAATCCGCCCATCGACAGGCTCAGGGCGGATTGGGCGTAGCATCCGCATAAAGTCCGGGCTCCTACGGGGCGCCGCGCGGCCGCGGATCTCCATATGCGGGGTACTCGGCCGGCACAATTTGTTGGGGCGCGAAGAGGGACACATGGAGAACGGCGTCCCGATGGATGAGAGCGGCGCCCGAGATCTCCGCAGCGGTCACCGCCAGCATCCGGCCGTCGCCCGGCGTGGCGCGCCATTCGTACTGGGCGGAGAAGACGCGGTCCAGGAACATCTGGGCTTCCGAGCGGGCCGTGGCCGGCGGCGCGACGTCGTGTTCAATCATTCCGCTCTTGTTCCATGCGTAGCAGTCCATGGCATAGGACTCGAGGACGTGGTCGCGGTGCTCGCGGAAGACGGCGGGGTTGCAGAAGATGTCTGCGCCCACGATCCGGCCCCAGCGCGCCACCACCATGCCGACCGTGCCATCCGCCCAGCGACTGCGCAGCGCCTCGATGCAGCCGCGGGCGGCCTCCTGAGCTTCCGGGGAATCTTGCACGCTTTGAAGGTCCTCGGTGGCTGAGGGAGCGCGGAGCGCAGAGTGGTAATAATGCACGTTGTCCCAGACCTCCGCTTGGGGGCGCCCGGCCTGGGCCGCCGCCCGGACGCCCAATGCGGCCACGGAGGACTTGCTGGTGAACGCCGCATCGCGGCCGGTCCATCGGCCGCGCTCGACGCAGAAGACCGGGAGCGCGATGGGGCCGCTGCCTGGGAGAAGGAGGACGTCCTCCTGGAGGATGCGGTTCTGTTTGCCTCCGAGGACGATCTCGCCGCCGAGCATCAGGACGGGTTGCCGGCCGGCGTTCTTGGCGATGAGGAAAGGCACCGTGCCGCTTCCTTTCTCCTTGATGAGGAGGGCGCCCCTTCGGATGCCTTCCCAGGTAGAGACGAAATTGGTGTCGTTTTCGATATAGGAAGTCTCGAGCTGGAAGACCGTCAGGCCGCGGTGCGTGTACGACTCTCCGATCGAAATCCGGCGGATCGCTTCGGTGAGCGGGTTCCGCGGAACTGGTAGCGGCTTGATCCATTCCGGCGGGCGGGGGACAGGCGGTGTGGAGCGGGCGGGGCCCCTCGCGGCCGCGCCGGCTGGCTGCTCCTCCTCCAGGTAGGAGGCGCGGACGGTTACGCAGACGGCGGTAGCCGCCAGGGCCAGAATCATGAGAGAAAATGGCTGGCGCACGGTTGATCCTCCCTCATTTGCCGAAGAAAGCTTTGATCTCCGCAGCGGACATCTTGTCCTTCCCTTCGTCCGCTATGGCAAGCGCTTTCCCGCCGATGACGACCACGACCGATTCGCCGAGGGACAGGTAGCGCTTGATCTCAGGCATCGCGTCGAGCGCAGCGAAATAGGCATCGGAGCCCCACCTGACTTTCAAGATCTCCATCTTTTCCGTGAAGGCGGTGTCTACGTAGGTGCCGCGCAGCAGGACGAAGGTCTTGTCGTCCACGCGGCGAACGGTAGGGGCCTCAGCAGCGGGGCCGGCAGGCAGCGCCCCCGCGTCCTTCAGGGAGCGAAGTGACATGCTCAATTCCACGGACTCGCGGCCTCCCTTGGGGCCTCCCGAAAGGATGGCGCGCTGCTCGGAAAGCCGCGTCTCCGCCTCGGCCCGGTCCTGCGGCAGGGCGGCTCCGAAGCTCGCGCCGACAGGCATGGCAGCGTTGCGGACCGCGCCCACCTCTTGCAGCTTGCCGACTGCCTCGGCGCGCATGATGCCGTGCTGGCGGTAGGCATCCTCGTTCTCGAGCACGAGGTAGGACGTGTAGGGAGTAGCGATGCCGTATTCCTTGCTCAAGCGTACGACTTCGTCCATGAGTTCCTTCGTTTCGCCGTGGAGGCGGATCTGGTCGAGGAGGTAGCCGACCTTGCGGCGTGCCCAGAGCTGGGGAAGAAAGCCGTTCGCAGCGTTCTCTTTAGGGAATGTGGCATCATAAGCGGACTTCTCCTTCCGGCCCTGGAGCGTGCCCGTGAGCGCGACGGCGACGTCGCCGCTGCCGCTGTACCGCCCGAACGCGACGATCTGGCTCCCGCGGAAAAGGTCGGGGAGCTGCGCGGGATACATGTCCGTGACCTTGATGTTGCCAAAGGAGAGTTGCAGGTCCGCGAGAACCGGGTAGCTCACCTTGCGGAAGAAGGACGATATCTTGTCCTCTATTTGGCGGCCGGGCGCGACGTAGTCGCTGTAGCCTTTGGTCGCCTCTGCGATTCTGTCTAAGAGCGGCACGTTGAGGTCTTCGGCGATGCCGAAGGTGAAAACGCGCACGTTGGCCTTGTTGGCTTCACCGACCTTTTTGAGGATCGCATCGGAGTCGGTCACGCCTACGGTGGGCTTGCCGTCGGTGACAAGGACGATGAGATAAGGGCGGTCGCCTTTGGGGGCCATGCTCAGGGCCTGGAGGACGGCGCCGCACAAGTCGGTGGCGCCGCGGGGCTCGAGTTTGTCAACATAGGCGACGGCCTTCTGCACGGCTTCGGGCGTCGCATCGGCCAGGCCGGCGCCGAAGGTTTCCACCGTAGTGCTGAAGGTGATGAGGGCGAAGCGGTCGCCGGGGTTAAGCGCCTTCAGGCAGAACTCGATGGCGTCCCGCGCGCTCGCAATGCGGTTCTGCTCCTCCATGCTGCCGCTGGTGTCAAGGGCTAGGCAAACATCTTTTGCCATCACCTTGTCCTGCGGGAGGTCAACTCGCGGCGAGAGCATGAGGGCGAAGTAGCCATCCTGGCCCTCGCGACGGTGCGTGAGGAGGCCGAAGCCGAAGTCCTTGCGGCTCACCGTGTAGATGAGCGTGAAATCAGTGTCGAGGGTGACGCCGGATTTCTCGAGGCCTACGACGGCGTGGTAGTCGTCCTTGCGCGTGACGCCGATTTCATGGGTGGGGGAGTATACGTTGGTGAGCGCGCCCGCACCCGGCGGGCTTGTGATGTCGGCGCTGATGGTGAAGTCTTCGAGGACTCTTGAGGCCTTGTGGCCGGTTCTCAGGGGGAAGGTGTACTCGTAGGCGCCGCTCTCGAAGGGCAAGGTGTGGGCATAGGTGACCTCGACTTCCGTGACGCTGTTTGGCTCGACCGGGAAGACTTTCATGCGCAGAAGGCCGGAGTCCATGTATTCCAGGAGGCCCGGATCGCGCAAGCGGCGCACGATATCCTGGTAGATTTCGCGGGCGCGGCCGGCTTCGACCACTTCGCCGCTCTGACGCTTCCCGTTGATGAACATTGCGAAGTCGGTGAGAGCGGCGTCGCGTGGAACGGGGAAGATGTAGGTAGCTTCGAGTCGCCGGCCGGTGCTGTTGAGGAAGGCTTCGCTGACGCGGGTTGTGGCCACGTTCCCGGCGATGGTCACGGCCACGCGGTGGCTCTTGATGGCCAGGGCCGGCAGTTTCTGGTCCTCGGGCACGAGGATGCCGGTCGCCGAGGCGGCTTTGCAGAGGATCGTGAGTGCGAAGGCCGCGAGCAGTAAAGGCTTTCCGTGGGGCATTTTGCGCATCTCCTTTCCGGGGAGGCCGCGGGCAAGGGCTTGAACTTGTGCTCCGCGTTCGGCATATTAGATGCGGCTGGACGGGGAAAGTTCCCAATGTAAGGAGGCGGCCGTGCACTGCTGCCTGGCAATCGTCGCGCTGCTGGCACCGAGAGTGCTGATGGTCTTCATCTGGCTGCTGACCCACTGGTTCAGCCAGGCCTATCACACCGTGATCTGGCCGGCCTTGGGGTTCCTCTTCATGCCCTACGCGACGCTGGCCTACATGGCGGCCATGCTGAACAACAACCACGTGCTCGGCGGCTGGTGGCTTGCGCTATTCATAGCCGCCATCGTCGTGGACGTGGGGCATTGGGGCGGAGGTGGGCGGTCGGCCTACAGGTGGGGCTGCGCATGAGCGGGGCGCGGCGACGAAGGGGAGACCGCGGTGATCGAGTGTTCAGACAGATGGTGCGGGGCTCAAGGAGATCCGAAGTTGTCCGGCAAAGGGCGCAAGACGGCCTTCTACGCGACGTGGTTCCTCCCGCCCGCTGCGCCCCTCGAATGTTGCCGGCGGGTGAAGGAAGCCGGCTTTGACGGCGCCAGCTTCCTGGCCGGCACGCTTGCCGATCCCAGGCGTCTGGACCTGCTCTCGGAACGGGATGCGGCCGAGTTGCGCGACGGCCTGGTGGAGATAGGACTGGACCGCAGCTTGCACGTATCAACTCCCGATTACATAGACCGGGCGACGGACTTGAGCGCCGCTCTGGCTACGCTCAAACGGCATGTGAAAGCGGGTGTTGAAGCGCTCTCGGGCCCAGGACTGCCCCCCTTGAACGTCACCCTTGACCCACCGCTTCGATGGACCGCCGGCGAGCCGTGGCAGCCTTCGGAGATTGCCGCCGACCTGGTCGCCTTCCTGGCCTCCCTGACTGACAGCTATGACGTCCGGCCGGGCCTCGAGAACTGGCCCTACCTTCCCGTTGGGACGCCGGAGGCGCTGGCGGCGCAACTCCTTGCGGGCGGCGGCAAGGTGGGCGTGCTGCTGGACGCCGGACACGCGCACATCGCCCTGAGCCGGAGGTGGTGTGAGCAGGACGACATGGCGGGCTTCGTGAGGGCCCTGCCGGCTCCCATCGTCGAAGTGCACTTTCACGACAACCACGGCGCAACCGACGAGCACCTGGTGCCGGGCGAGGGCACAGCCGACCTGCGCGGCCTTCTCGATGCGGTGTTCGCTGCGGGGTTCCGCGGCCCATTCACCATCGAGTGCAACCTGTCCACGCGAGGCTTCTCAACCCTCGCCGACGCGCTCTCGCACATTCGGGCGAGTTACGGGCTGTAGCGCCGGCCGAACGCTGCCGAGGCGGAGCAGCCGTCCTATTGCACTTTCAGGCATACGTAGATGCGCTGATCCCGTGCTATAATGCGCTCGCTTCGCTGTGGGGACGGCGGGCCGGTGGAGGAGCGCCGACGTGAAGATAGTGGACTTCTGGCTTTGTTTTGTGCCGCTGTTCGTGGCAGTGGACGCCATCGGCGTGCTCCCCATGTTCATGGGCCTCACGGAGGGCGTGGAATCCTCGCAGGTCAAGCGGATCATCGTGCAGTCGGTCGTCGTGGCGACGATCGTGGGGCTTGCGTTCCTGGCGATCGGCAAGGGCGTCCTGGAGCTTCTCGGCATCACGGTGTCGGACTTCATGGTGGCCGGCGGTTCGCTGCTGTTCGTGCTTTCCGTGAGGGACCTGCTGTCGCTGGAGAAGGTGCAGCGCCCGGTTAACACTGAAAGCCTTGGGGCCGTGCCGCTCGGCGTTCCGCTCATCGTCGGGCCGGCAGTGCTCACGACCACGCTTTTGTTGACCAACGAGTACGGGCCACTGCTGACCGCCTTGACTCTCATCATCAACATCGGCATCGCGGGCGTGCTGTTCCGCTTGTCCGGCTCGATCATCCGCGTCCTGGGCGCAACCGGCGCCAAGACGGTGTCGAAGCTGGCAAGCCTCTTGCTTGCGGCGATAGGCGTGATGATGATGCGCAGGGGGATATTGGCGTTAATCGCGACGCTGCCTGCCATTCAGGGAGGTAAGGCATGAGGATGGCGGACTTCTGGCTTTGCTTCGTGCCGCTCTTCGTGGCGGTCAACGCCGTCGGCGTTCTGCCCATGTTCATGACCCTCACAGAAGGCATGAATGCCTCGCAGCAGAAGCGGATCATTACGCAGTCAGTCATTGTGGCGACGATCGTGGGCCTGGTGTTTCTCGCGATCGGCAAAGGCGTCCTGGCCCTTCTCGGCATAACGGTGTACGATTTCATGATCGCCGGCGGCTCTCTGCTCTTCATCCTGTCCGTCAGGGACCTGATGACCTACGAGAGGGTGCGGCGGGCTGTTGACGAGGAGAGCTTGGGGGCCGTGCCGCTGGGCGTGCCTCTCATTGTCGGGCCGGCCGTGCTGGCGACCACGCTGCTGCTGATGAATGAGTACGGGCCTGTGCTGACTGCGACTGCCTTGATCATCAACATCGGCATCGCGGGCGTCGTCTTCCGCACGTCGGAGTTGTTCCTTCGCGTGCTGGGCGGCACGGGAGCCAAGACGGTCTCCAAACTCTCAAAGCTTCTGCTTGCAGCGATAGCCGTGATGATGGTGCGCCGGGGAGTGGAGGCGTTCCTCACGAAGTTCTTTGCGGCCCGCTGACGCGCGCGACGCTGTACGAAGTCGAGCGGTCCTCGGCTTCTTCCGTCACGTAGGTTCGGGCATCGTACCGAGGAGACGCAGCAGATGAAAGAGAAGTTCTCCTACAAGAAGGCCGGCGTAGACATAGACACAGCCGACGCCACGAAGAGGGCGATGGCCGGGAGCCTGGAGACCACCGACAAGCGGGTTCTGAACAAGCTCGGCGCGTTCGCATCGCTCTTCGACGGCGCATTTCCCGGATATGAGCACCCGGTGCTCGTGCTGAAGATGGAGGAGCCCGGCTCAAAGCAGAAACTCGCCATCGAGCACGGCCACGCCAAGTCGCTCTGCTATGACCTCATCAACCATCTCGTCAACGACATCATCGTCATGGGCGCCACTCCGCTGGCGGTGCAGGACGTGATCGTCTGCGGCAGGCTGGAGGAGGTAGTCACCGAACTCGTCGCGTCTATGGCAGCGGCCTGCCGCGAGCAAGGCTGTGTGCTGACGGGCGGCGAGACCTCCGAGCAGCCGGGCGTCGTCGAGGGGGGCACTTATATCCTCGCCGCGAGCATCCTCGGCGTCGTTGAGCAGGCCAAGGTCATTGACGGGTCGAGGATAGTCGAAGGCGACCTCGTCCTCGCCGTGGCGTCGAACGGGCTCCATACGAACGGCTATTCCCTCGTGCGCGCGCTGATGGCCCGCCGTCCGGAGATTATTGAGATGAAGGTCGCCGACGAGAGTTTCCTCGAAGCGATCCTTCGCCCGCACAAATGCTATTACCATGCTTTCCGCGGCCTCTTCGGCATGCCCGAGCTTCACGGCATGGCGCACATAACCGGCGGGGGGATCGAGGGGAACCTCAACCGCATATTGCTGGAGGGTCTGGACGCGGCGGTCAATGTCGGCAAGATAAAGATATTGCCGATCTTCCGGCTGATCCGCGACATGGGGAACGTGGACGACGCCGACATGCTGCGCACCTTCAACATGGGCGTCGGGATGACGCTCGTGGTTGACGGCGGCGCGCTTGATGGGGTCCAGCAGCATCTGTCCGCGAACGCCTGCGAAAGTTACGTAATCGGGCGCATCGTGAAAGGGGAGAAGAGGGTCGTCTACGAGGGGAAGCTGAATTGGTGATCCCCTCCCGTGCTTAAGGCCACTTCACGGGAGCTACAACATGATCGGTGGATACGCGGTCGGCTGGTTCACGCTTGCCCTCATAAACGCCGGCATTGCGCCGGGCAAGAACCGGAGCGGCCTCAATTGGGGCCTGCTATCGCTGATCCTGGGCCCGATCGCCACGTTCGCCCTCGTAGTCCTTTTCGAGAAGCTGCGGCGCTGACCGCTCGGTTGGGCGCGTTACGTAGGTCTACCGTGTGGGGCTCCGCAGCGGCTACCGCAGGAGGGGAGAAACATGTGGGCTCTGGACGTGCTCCTGCTCGTCTGGGACTTGGCTGGCATCATCGCCTCTGTTGCACCGGCCCATCTATGGGTCAGGGCGGGGATGCCCGTGCCCAAATGGCTGCACTTCCTCGCCTGCGCCAGTGCTGTGGGGTGAGCCTGCTGTGTGGTTGGTTTCCACCGGCGGGCTGAGGTGGGGCTTTGGATGGGCGGGCACTTTACGGGAAATGACGGAAGGGGCCGGTAGGGGTTGCAGGTTATGGCAAGCGTTATCGGACATGCAATGGGGGCCGTAGTCGTCTGGGAGGCAGGGCGCAGGCTTCCGGGCGGCTGGGTGCCCCGCGAGGTGTGGTGGTATCTGGTGCCGGCAGCGATCGCCGTGGCGCCGGACCTGGACACGATTGTGCCGATCGTGGTCAGGTCGGCTGGCGGCATGGCTCACCGCGGTGCGAGCCACTCGGTTCTCTCGGCAGCGCTCATCGCCGCCAGTGCGTCAGCGGTCGTCTGCTTGGCGCATGGCCCGCGGAGCTTCTTTCGCGTCCTTCCGGTCCTCTTCGGATGCGCTCTCATGCATCCTCTGCTCGACTACCTGATGGGCTGCGGGCCGCCGGTGCCGCTCCTCTGGCCCTTTGTGCATAGGGGCTGGCTCAGCCCGGTCCAACTCGTGCCGACGGCTCACTACGCCAGAACGGCAGGTGGGCTTCTCGCACTGGTCCTGCATCCAGCCACGTGGGCGGGCATGGGCCTGGAGATGCTCTCGCTCGGCCCGCTCTGGATGGCGGCGCGCAGCCGGCATGTCTTTGTCGCAGGAGCTTGGGTGCTTGCGTCCGCCGGCGGGTTCCTGCTCACGTACGTTCTCTACCGCTGATGCGGCCTGCCATGTCCTTGGGTTCCCGCCGAGCGTCACTGATGACGTTGATTGCTCCTCTGCCGTTCGTTAGCATCTGTAGCAGGAGATTATGAACGAGGTCCGCGCTTGGTCCGGCGACGGCTGCAGGAGCGCCATGGGCACGGGACGGCAGAAAGACGGAAGGCGAAGTGCGCCACGGGGCCCTCTTTGGCAGAGGCTTTTTGCGCAGCCGGAGGGGAAGATCCTGCTGGCAGGGATTGTTCTCATGCTGATCTACGCCACCGTTGTTGGACTCACGCGAATCTGGTCGCACGCCACTTTCGATAGTATGTGGACTATGACGAGCTGGCACATCGCCGCAGGTCGCGCCGCGGGGATCACTTGGGGTCTCCGGCCTAACCACGAGCTTCCTTTGTGGGTCGTCATCGTTGCCAATATGGGCATCGAGACGATCCTGGTTCTGCTGTTCTATCCCCTGTTCGTCTTCTCGTACCGCCGGCTTCTCGTAATAAAGCCGTTGGAAGCCGCGATCAATCGCGCCCGGGGCGCCGCTGAAGCGCACCATAAGACCGTTGTGAAATACGGCATTCCCGGCTTGTTTCTGTTCTCCTTTTTTCCGTTCTACCTCACCGGCCCGATGGTCGGATCCATCGTTGGCTTCATCATCGGGTTCCGTCCGTTGGTCAACCTTTCGGTGGTCTTGGCAGGAACGTATGTGGCCATTGTGTGTTGGGCGTTCTTCCTCCACCGCGTCACGGAGCGCCTCGAGATGTACGGCACTTACATCCCTTTCGCGCTTCTCGGGCTGATTCTCCTTGTCGCGCTGGGCCTCCACCTTCGGTCTGCGTTCTCGCGCGAGCCGGACCGGCCGTCGAAGCCGAAAGAGACGGCCCCGTGAAGCCGCCAGTTGCGGGGCCGCTGTGAGCGCCTTCCGGCGGGGGTGCCCCGGCACGCGCCCGTCCCGGCCGGTTGCCGGTCGGGCACGTGCACTGTATAATGGGGTCTTGTCCGCATAGGCGTCCGGCAGTCGGGTTCTGCGTGCGGGGGCGAGACATATCCTGCCTCGCCCTTGCGTTTCTGAAGGGGGCATGCACTTCGCACCTTTGATGTAACGGGGGGACGTGCTAATGGAGTACGCCATACTGGGAAGAACCGGCTTGAAGGTCTCGCGCCTTGGTTTCGGCTGCATGCGACTGCCGATGAAGTCCGCCGCCGAAGTGGACCGGGACCAGACCATTCCTATGCTGCGCCGCGCCTTCGAGCTCGGCGTCAATTACTTCGATACGGCCGTTGGCTACAACGCCGGAGACAGCCAGCGCGTCCTCGGCGAGGCGATGGAAGGCATTCGAGACCGGGTCATCCTCTCCACCAAGAATCCCCACTACGACAGGAGCGACAAGGCTGGCTGGTGGAAGAACCTCGAAGATTCGCTGAAGTCCCTCCGCACAGACTGCATTGACATCTACAACGTCCACGGCCTGAACTACGAAGGTTACGAAACGTGCTTTGCCGGCGAAGACGGACTCTATAAGGAGTTGCAGAAGGCCAAAGACCAGGGCCTGATCCGCTACATCTGCCACTCCTTCCACGGCTCCGTCGAAAGCATGAAGAAGATGGTGGACACGGGTCTCTTCGATTCCATCACCTGCCAGTACAACCTGCTCGACCGCAGCCTCGAAGAAGGCATCGCGTACGCGGCCGAGCACGGCGAGGGAGTCGTCATCATGGGCCCCGTTGGCGGCGGGCGCCTCGGCTACCCGAGCGAGAAAGCGGCTGCGCTTGTCGGCGAGGTCAAGAGCACCCCCGAACTGGCCCTCCGCTTCGTGCTGTCCAACGGCAACGTCACCGTGGCGCTCTCCGGCATGTCAAATATGCAAATGCTCGAGGAGAACGTCGAGACCGTCTCCCGCGCCGGCAACCTGTCCCGCGAGGACCACGAGCGCATCGAGGCGGCCATCCAGGAGCGCAAGCAGCTCATGGGCCTTTATTGCACGGGCTGCGGCTACTGCATGCCGTGCCCGGAAGGGGTTGACATCCCCGCCAACTTCGAAATCCTGAACCTGGAGCGCGTCTTCGGCCTGACGAAGCACGCAAAGGACCGCTACGCGGCCCTGAGCGGCAAGGCGGCCTTTTGCCGTATCTGCGGAAAGTGCGTCGAGCCGTGCCCGCAGAAGCTCGACGTGCCCGCCCGCCTCGCCGAGGCGGTCGCCATGCTCGACGAGCGCGCCGGCTCCGTGACCGGTTGGGGCGAACTGCGCGGCGCCTCCCGCGGCGAGTACGGCTTGCTGAACGTGGACCTCCGCTGCCACCTCAAAAACTTCACGGGCCAACCTCACAAAGTGGCCGTCGAGTTCCAGACGCATGGCGAGGAACAGGTCGCCCCAGGCCGTTTCGAGTTCAAGGAGCTCAAGCCTTATGGCCGCCGTCACAGGGACGTCCAGGTGATGGTGAGGCCGCCTCTGGAGGCCCTCAGCCTGGACGCTATCCTCAGGTACGACGGCAGCCACGAACTCGAGCATCTGCACTACATCGCGGCGACTGCCCCCAGGGCCGAAGGCTACGCCCTCGACCCGAAGCGGCGCCGTCCCGGCACCGTGCACGTGCCGTCGGCGTTCCATCCGACATACAACTCGGATAAGCCTGTGAGCGGCCACAGCTTCGATTTCACCGCCGCTTACGACGATGAGAACCTCTATGTCTTCGCCGATGTCGAGGAGGACCTGCGCTGCCCCGTCGCTGGAAAGATCGAAGGCGACACAAAGGCCGATAACCTGCGCATCTTCCTCGACGGCCGACGCCCTGACCGCATCGGCCGCGGCGGCAGAGAGCCGGGCGTCATGTACGTGACCGTTTACCCGTCTGCCGACGAGAAGGAGGAGCCCCAGGTCAAAGCGTCGAACGAGGCCGTCGTAGCAGCGAAACTCGCGCGCACGCCCGTCGGCTACCGGCTGGACTGCGCCATTCCGTGGGCTGCTTTTTCGCAGGTCAAGGGCCGGCCGGACGTCATTGGCTTCGATCTGGCCATCAACAGCTACGATGAGCACGGCCACGATGTGCTTCGGCTCACCTGGACCGGCCGCTCCGGGCAAGAGCGGAACCCCGGCACGCTCGGCAGGCTCCTGATCATCTGACGCGGCGCTTCTCGGCCACCTGCGAGTTTCCTTCGCCTCGGGCTCGGGCGCGATCGAGCCTGAAAGGCCCACTTCTGAGTCCTTGACACGCACCGCCGGGCGCAATAGCATGGCGGCGCTCTGAAGGTCCCCGCGGCGGCGGCCGTGCGCCGCATCAAATGCGGGAGGTCGAACCAGCGGTTATCTCGTCGCTCGGCTCAACGGCGACGGGCAAGGCTGACAGGCCTGTGCCGCCGCGCCTGAGATGCGCTTTCATGTCAGGAGACGCGATTTGCTGATAGCTACCGTGACATTCCTGCAAGCCATCGGGATCGTGTGGTTCTTCGTCCTGGGCAGCGTGGTGGGCAGCTTCCTGAACGTCTGCATCTACCGCCTCCCCCGCGGCGGCACCATCGGCCGCCCGCGCCGGTCTTTCTGTCCGCGCTGCGGACTGCCCCTCAGGTGGTACGACAACATCCCCCTGGCCAGCTTCGTCGCTCTGCGGGGCCGTTGCCGCGATTGCGGGGAGCCGATTTCATGGCGCTACCCCGCTGTGGAGCTGCTCACGGGCCTCCTTTTCTCCGTCATTTACTTCCGGCAGGGAGCCCAGGCCGGCGCCGACGTCGGCCAGTTGATCGTCATGCTGCTCGTGACCACGCTCCTGATTTTCGCGAGCGCCGTGGACGTGGAGTTTACCATCATCCCCGAAGAGGCGACGGTCTTCGGGATGCTGGGCGGGCTGCTCGCGGGCTTCCTTCTGCCGCAGCTTCACGTAGGCCCGGCCGACTACCAGACCTTCGAACGGCTGACCGGTCTTACGCACCTCGACGGGCTGATCGGCTCGGCCATCGGCGCGGCCGGGGGAGGGCTGATGGTCCTCTTCTTCGCCCTTTTCGGGCACGTCATCTTCCAGAGAGAGGCCCTCGGCTTCGGAGACGTCACGCTGATGGCGATGGTGGGGTCGTTCCTGGGATGGAAAGTCGTCTTAGTGGCGTTCTTCTTAGCGCCGTTCTTCGGGCTGCTTTACGGCCTGCCGCTCCTGATCCTCAAGGACGAGCACGTCATGCCGTACGGCCCGTTCCTGTCACTCGGGGCGGTCCTCACGCTCATCTTCCGCGAGAGCCTCTGCCAGTACCCCACGCTCTTACAGCACCTGCCGGGGAGCCTCCTCGGCTGAGCGAGACAGGGTGCCTACGCCTTCCACACCCCCGGGATGGCCGTGCCGCAGTAGCTGCACTTGCCGTCCGTGATGCGCACCTCGCCCGCGTAAAGCCCGTAGCGCTCGATGATCTTCTTCCCGCATTTGTGGCAGAAGGTGTTCTCGTATTCGCTCCCCGACGGGTTCGTTCGTGTGGGCGCACGCGAAGCTTTCCCCCCTGGCGGGCACCGGTGGTTCTGGTTCCCCACCAGGGCTTTCCCGAAAGCCTGCCGCACGGTATACTGATGCTGGATGAGGAGAGTCGCGCCATTTACCAGGAAGAGCAACCATGCCGACAATGGATTTCAAGGTGGTCTTGGAGCCGGACCCCGCCGGCGGATACGTTGTCTACTGCCCTTCGCTGGCGGGCTGTTACAGCCAGGGCGACACGATTGACGAAGCGCTGGCCAATGTTCGCGAGGCGATCGAACTCTGCATCGAGGACATGCGCGCTCATGACGAGCCTTTGCCTGACCCCTCAAAGACCCTTGTCGGCAGCGTGCTGGTGACGATATGACTCCCCGGCTGGCGGTCGTTTCGGGGAGGCAAGCCGTCAGGGCATTGGAGCGATTCGGCTACATCTCGGTTCGCCAGAAAGGCAGTCATGTCCGCATGCGACATCCCGATGCGCAAGTTCACAAGCCGCTGACCATACCGCTGCACCGGGAGTTGCGGCCCGGCCTCCTGAGAGCCATATTGCGGGACGCATCGCTGACCCCAGAGGATTTCGCTGCGCTCGTAGGAGACTGACAGGTCCGGAGGCTATTACCGCCGAGGCGTATCTGGTGGGGCGACACGCCTCAGCGGTGGAACTCTGCATTCTACGATCCGGGCGAGCCCGCTTTCCTATGGCCGGCGCCTCACGCCTTCCACACCCCCGGAATCGCCGTGCCGCAGTAGCTGCACTTCCCGTCCTTCAGCCGCACCTCGCCCGCGTAAAGCCCGTAGCGCTCGATGATCTTCTTACCGCATTTGTGGCAGAAGGTGTTCTCGTATTCGCTCCCCGGCAGGTTGCCCGTGTAAGCGTAGTGCACGCCCTCCGCGACGGCAATCTCCCGCGCCCGCATTATCGTCCGCGCCGGCGTCTGCGGCAGGTTCGTCATTTTGTAGTTGGGATAGAACCGCGTGAAGTGCACCGGCACGTCCGGCCCGAGGTTCTTCACCACCCACTGGCTCTGCGCCTTGACCAACTCTTCGCTGTCGTTCAGGCCAGGGATGAGGAGCGTCACGAGTTCAAGGTGCTTGCCGAGCTTCTTCACCAACTCGATGGTCGCCAGCACGGGCTTCAGTTCGCCGTTAACATATTTCCGATAGAAATCCTCGTCGAACCCCTTCATGTCCACCTTCACGGCCGAGAGCGCTTCGCAGATCCGCGTCATCGGCTCGGCCCGGATGAAGCCGTTCGTTATGGTCACGCTGTGCAGGCCCGCCTTCTGGCACTCCCGCGCCGCGTCCAGCGCGTACTCATAGAAGATCGTCGGCTCCGAGTAAGTGAACGCCACGGTCGGAGAGCCGGACCGGCGAGCCGCCTCCACCAGCTTCGCGGGCGGCACGTCCTCCGACGGCAGGTCTTCCGGCCGGGCCTGGCTTATCTCCCAGTTCTGGCAGAACTGACATGCAACGTTGCAGCCGGCCGTAGCGATGGAGAAGGCCGTCGTCCCCGGCAGGAAGTGGAAGAGGGGCTTCTTCTCGATGGGGTCCACGTGGGCCGTGCAGACGCGCCCGTAGACGAGCGTCTTGTAAGTGCCGCCCTGGTTCTCTCTGACGCGGCAGTAGCCGCGCTGGCCCGGGCGCACTACGCAGCCCCGCGGGCAGAGAAGGCAATGCACCGCGCCGCCGTCGAGCTTCTCGTACTCCAGCGCCTCGTGGTCGCTGACGAACGGGCCCTTCATGCGGCTCGCTTTGGTTTCGCCCCCGGCCGCTTGCGCCTCGGCGGCGGCGTCAGCCGCCGGCCGCGAACACCCTAAGTGAGCCGCGCAGAGCGCCGCCCCCGTCCCCGCCAGGATCTTCATAAACTCCCTGCGGTTTACGTCGTCACGATAAACTTCCAGCTCTTCCTCAACGCCCCTCATATCCCGCCTCCGCCCGACTTATCTCTTGGATTATACCCCAGGAGCTGGACCCCGTCACCGTCCGCCTGCCGTCCGTGTGGCGGGGCTATCCCCCGTGATGTTCTGTCTCACAGGCCGAATAGTTCCGGCCGAAAGATGAGCAGCCTGGCCACACCGAGCGCAAGCGCGACGGCCAGCGCCGCCTGTATGGCGGCGACCTTCCGCCGGAACCGCAAGCCCTCAGAAGGTTCCGCCAGGACGGCCTCGAGAAAGCCAACCCGCCGCGCGATGCTGAAATGCCGCCAGGACGAGATGCTCCGCCTCTCCGCCCCGCTTGGGCTCATGGCGGCCAGCTTCTCCAGCGCCGTCAGGAACGCCGTCGGCTCGCCCGTGGATGCGAGCGCGAAGAGGTCCGCCTGTTGCTCCATCCGGCGCGATATGAACCCGAAGATCAGCCCCCAGTAAACCGCCGCGAAGGCGACCATCACCACCGTCTGCCCGCCGGTTATGTTCAAAGCTAACAGGTCCCCCAACGGCTCCACCAATCCTGCTGCCGCAAGGAGGTCCATCAAGTTTGCATAGAAGCAAATGAAGGCCGCCCCGAACAGCAGGTAAAGGAGCAGGTGCCGATGGCGCACGTGCCCCACCTCGTGCGCGAATACGGCCTCGACCTCCTCCTCGGTGCAGTTCTGCAAGAGCGCGTCGGTCAGCATCACGTAGCGCAGGAAGGGCGTCGGGCCGACGACGCCGGCATTGGCCAGATGCCTGTGCGTATGCCAGACGAGGATGTCCTGACACCGGAAGCCGCGTAACCTGCAGAACGTCTCCAGGCGCTCGCGCAAGGGGCCGGGCGGCAGCGGCGAGGTGGCCCAGACGGTTCGAAGGAGCAGCGGGCTGAGCACCACCAGGGCGATCACGACGGCGCCCGAGGCGAGCCCGTCCGCCAGCGGCGCCAGTTCCGAGCCCTTGAAAAGCAGGGCTACCACCGAACTCACAACCACCAGCGCCAGCCACGGCACAAGGATGATCCCCAGCTCCACCCGAAACCGCAGCCACATGTACGGGACCAGGGGCAGCGACACGCGCCCCTGGCGGCGCTCAAAGCGATACTGGAAGGCGATCACGGTGAGCGCCATCACAAGCGCCGGCAGCAGCAGCACGACGTCGCGCGTGAGCACGACCCATCCGCGATCCGCCAGGAGTTCATCCACAAGAGCGGGCCAGCCGAGCGCCAGTACGTCCGCCAGCACGAACCCGACCAGGCAGCCTTTGAGGAATGAGAATACCCCGTTCGCCGCCCGCGCGCTGCGAGGTCCCGGATTGTTGCAGAGCCGGATAGCCAGACTGCTTCCGACCCATCCCGCGACCGCATTCAGCAAAGCAAGCGCTGCTACGCCCACGGCTACGAGCGGCCACGACGGCGCGGCCGCTCCGGCAGAAGGTGGAACATAGAGGATGAGGATGCAGAGGAGGAATGGGAAAAGCATGGCGTGCGTTTTTGTCGGCAGCGGTTTTGGTTCAGTGTGCTCGGACAGACGGTTCCGCCCGTGAGAAGGCCATTCTACGGCCATGCTCGCAGCCCCGCAAGGTCTCAGTGCGGGCAGTGGCCGCAATGATGGATGATGAATGATGAACTGAAAGGAAGACGACCCGGGCGACCACATGCGGAATGGAAACAGGGACGGCTGGCCCCAGGGGGCGCCCTGTTCCCGACAATGCCAACCGAGGCAAGTAGTCAGCCCTACGTATAGCTTGACCGTAGCCTCCGGAGCGGCTACTATCAGGGCGTGCCGCGCGAAGGAGGAGGGCTTGAGATGGGCAACAGGGGCAGGTACTGGGTGATTGCGTCAATTCTGACCGCCGCTTTGTGGGCTGCAGGCCCCTCCCATGCGGAAGACCTGGCCCAGCCGAAGGCCTTCAACTCCAAGGTGGCCTTCGATGTATACGCGGTTATCGGCGGGAAGCACCAACTCGTCGGCAGGACGCCTTCCGTGCGGCCGCTCACGATACCGCCGTGCCGTTGGTGGTACGTCGCGCCGCTGTCTCTCGTAGACATGGAGAAGGTGGCCCAGGAGGTCGAGACCAAGGGTATTCCGGGGCTGCGGCTCTGGGGTGCCACAGGCGCGGACATTGTGCCCATCGAGGGGCTGACGGCGTTGCAGTTTATTGATGTAACGCACGGGCAGTTTAACGACTACGGCCTTGCGGGCCTCGCTGGACTGACGGGGCTGCAGGCACTCAGCCTGACGGAGACGCTGGTGACGGACGCAGGCCTCAAGTACCTGAAGGGGCTGACGGCATTGCGGGAACTCCGGCTCTCGAATACGCAGGTCACGGACGCGGGGCTGGAGTACCTCGAAGGGCTGGCGGCGTTGGAGGAACTCGACCTCTCGGGTACGTGGGTGACGGGCGTGGGCCTGGAGCACCTGAAGGGGCTGGCAGCGTTGCAGGTTCTTCACCTTGGGGCTCTGAGGCACATAGACGCTGGCCTGCAACATCTAAAAGGGCTCACGGCATTGCGCCATCTCGACTTGAGGCACGCCAACGTCACAGGCGTGGGCCTTGAGGACCTCGGGGGGCTGCCGGTTTTGCGGACCCTCAATCTGTGGGGGACGGACGTCACGGATGCGGGCCTTGCGCACTTGAAGGGGCTGACCGCGTTGCAGGTCCTCGACCTCTCAGAAACGAAGATTACCGGGGCGGGTCTGGAACACCTGAAAGGGCTGCCAGCATTGGGGACCCTCAATCTGCGGGAGACGCAAGTCACGGACGCTGGCCTGGAGCGCCTGAAGGGGCTGCCAGCGTTGCGAACCCTTGATCTGCGGTGGACGCAACTTACGGACGCTGGTCTGGAGCACCTGAAGGGGCTGCCAGCGTTGCAGAGCCTCAATCTGTGTGGGACGCAAGTCACGGACGCGGGGCTGAAGCGCCTCGAGGGGTTGGCAGCCTTGGAGGAACTCTACCTCGCGGGCACCAGGGTGACGGGCCTGGGCCTGGAGCACCTGAAGGGCCTGCCGGAGTTGCGGGAACTGTGGCTCTCAGGCACCGAGTTGGCGGACGGTGGCCTCGAGCACCTGCAGGGGCTGCTGGCGTTGCAGGCCCTCAATCTGTTGGGGCCGCAAATCGCCGACGCGGGCCTGGAACATCTGAAAGAGCTGAAGGGGCTTCAGCGGCTCAACCTCACATATACGCGGGTCACGGATGCGGGCCTGGAACAACTGAGAGAGCTGAAGAGGCTTCTGCGGCTCAACCTCGCACATACGTGGGTCACGGACGCGGGCCTGGAACAACTGAAGGGGTTGACGTCATTGCAGGGACTCTACCTCTTGGCCACGGCGGTTACAGACGCGGGACTCGAGCACCTGAAGGGGCTGACAAGGTTGCAGTACCTGGACCTTCGAGGAACCATGATCACTGATGCGGGGCTGGAGCACCTGAAAGGGCTGACCGCGTTGAGAACCATCCTGCTCAGTGACACCAAGGTCACTGACGCGGGCGTTAACCAACTGAAGAAGTCCCTGCCCGACGCGGTAGTAAGCCTCGACCCCTCATACCGCCCTGACTAAGCCGGTTGCTGATCGGGACATGGCCCGACTCGACGATGCGCTGGATTGCCGCCTGTCCCGGCGTTGCCACCGGGAGCCCAAGCAGCGGCGCAGGAACAGAGCCGAGGGTCCGCGGTACGGCGGATGTCACAGGGGCAGAATGCCTCCCTTACCCGGTTCACCATGTCCGGGCAAACAAACTTCACCTCCTTGAATGCTCCGGCCTTTTGTGTTACGTAGTACCGCGAGTCCGTTGCCGCTCTGCTTGCAGGTCGCCGAAAGGGGAGCCAGTGGAAACAGGCAGGAATGTCGAGGAACTGCTCCGCTTCGCCCGGGAGGAACTCAAGCAGCTCTCAGAAGAGGGCTGCGACACCTGGGAACTCGAACGCAAAGCCTCTCTGATCGCCGAGGAGAAAGGCCCCGACCAGTTGAAGAGGGCGCGCGCCCTTTGCGAAGCGCTCGCGAATCTAAAGCCTTCGGCTGACTTCACTTACGAGGAGCCCAGCGAGCTTGAGCAGATCCGCGCCCATCGCCCGGACGGCCCTCGCCACATCGCCGTGCGTCTCTCGGCCGCCACGCTTGAGCAGCGGACGCTGGGCTCCTGGCTCGGCCGCATCTCCGGTTGCATGCTCGGCAAACCGATGGAAGGATGGCGCAAGGAGAAGATAGATGACTTGCTCGATGTCTGCGGCTTGGACGAGCTGACCGACTACTTGCCCGTGCCTCCGAAGAACAACCGCGGCATCGAGTTCCCCCGCTGGACCTATAGTTGCCTCCGCGGGCACGTCAGCGGATCGGTGCGCGACGACGACATTGACTATACCATCATCGGCCTGTGCATCCTCGAGCAGCACGGCCGTGAGTTCACCCCGCGGCAGGTCGCGGAGTTCTGGCTGAATCACGTCCCATATCATTGCACCTACACCGCTGAACGGGTGGCCTACCGCAACTTCGTCAACGGCATCTGGCCGCCGCAAAGCGCCGCCTACCGCAATCCGTACCGCGAGTGGATTGGCGCGCAGATCAGGGCCGACGCTTTCGGCTATGCCTGCCCCGGCCGGCCTGAGGAAGCGGCGGGACTTGCCTTTAAGGACGCCTGCGTAAGCCACGTCAAAAATGGCATTTACGGCGAAATGTGGGTCGCGGCCACGCTCGCAGCGGCCTTCGCCACAGACGAGCCTGAGAAGGCCATCCGCATCGGGCTTTCCGAAATCCCTGGGAACTGCCGCCTGGCCGAAGCGATAAACAAAGTCTTGAGTTGGCGCGAGCAGAAGGTCCCGGCTGAGGAGGTTACCGACAAGGTCCTGTCCGAGTTCGGCAGCTACCACGGCGTGCATACGATCAACAACGCCGCTATTGTCGCGATGGGGCTTCTTTGGGGCGAGAAGGACTTCTCCCGCAGCATAGGGCTGGCGGTAAGGGCTGGCCTCGACACCGACTGCAACGGCGCGACTACTGGCTCGGTGCTCGGCGCCATCCTCGGCGCGATGGGCATACCGGAACACTGGACGGCTCCCCTGAACGACCGCGTGGAGACGATCGTGGCAGGCCAGTCGGGCCTGACCGTCGCCGGCCTGGCCGTCCGGACGCGCAAGGTGCAGGAAGCACGGTGAGGCGCCGGCCATCCGCCCTGTCGGCCTCGCGGCGTCGTGGACGGGCCCCGTGCGGCACGCCGAGGTGCGCCCCGACGGCACATGAGCATATGCGAAAGACAGAGCGGCGGACGCATCCTCTGCCTCAGGCTGAGCGGGCTGGGCGACATCGTGCATGCGCTTAACGCCCTTACCTTGCTCCGCCGCGACCGCCCGGATGCCTACATCGCCTGGGCCGTGGAGGACAGGTTCGCGGGCCTGCTCAAGGGCCATCCCTGCATAGACGAACTCATCATCGTGCCGCGCAGCATCTGGACCTCCGCGCTCACCAGGCCCTGGCGCTGGCCCGCGCTTGGCTCGGAGCTTTGGGATTTCGCCTCCGCCCTCCGCGAGAAGCGGTTCGACATCTCCATAGACTTTCAGAGCAGCGTCAAGAGCGCCTGGCTCGTCCTGGCGGCCGGCGCGGAACTCCGTGTCGGCTTCGACCGCCCCGTCAGCCGCGAACTGAACCGCCTGGTTCAGGCCAGCCTCGTCAGGGTGCCCACGGAAGGCGTCCACCGCATCGAGCGCGACCTGGCCCTGCTTGCGCGGCTCGGTATCCCGACGCGCTACGCCGAACCCGTGGTCCCGCAGGCCGCTCTTGATGGGGGAGCGCTCGATGGGGCGCTCGCCGGGCATTTGAGCGGGCACCGGCTGGAAGCGGGCGGCCCGTTGGTCGTCATCCATCCGGGCACGAGCACGGCCGCTGCCTTTAAGCGCTGGCCCCCCGACCGGTACGCGCGTGTGGCCGACGAGCTGGTAGCGCGGCGCGGCGCCCGTGTGCTTGTCACTTACGGTCCTGACGACAGGGATCTTGCAGCGGAAGTCGTCTCGCTCATGCGCCGGCAGGACGCCTCGTCCCGGCAGGACGCCTCGTCCGGGCAGGGCGCCCTGGCCCCGCCTACGCCGGACCTCCTGCACCTCGCGCACCTGCTTTCACGGGCGCACCTCTTCATTGGCAGCGACACCGGGCCGATGCACATCGCTTCCGCCCTCGATGTGCCGGTTGTAGCCCTCTTCGGCCCGAAGGACCCGGTGCAGACGGGCCCCTACTGCAGTCGGAGCGTGGTCGTCATCGGCCAGGCCGACTGCCGCCCGTGCAACAGGCGCAAGTGCAGCCACGTGCGCTGCATGACCAGCATCACCGCCGAGCAGGTGCTCGATGCGGCCCTGAGTGCGCTCGACGGCGGCGGGCAGCGCCGCGGGCGCGAAGGGCCCATCAGGCTGCCGTTCACCGTGGGCTTCAGGCTGGGGGAATGGCGCGGGCGCATCGCCACCTGCTACAGCGCGCCGGAGTTCTACGCCCGGCTCTGCCGCCCTGAAGTCATGATGAGCGACGGCGCGCCCAGGCCCGCCGCATCGTGTGAAGGGCGGGCGGTGGCGTCCGTCAACGGTCTGGACCTGCCGGCCGGCGGGCTGGCCGAGCGGCTCCTCGCCGAGCGGGGCTCGGTCAAGGAATTGCCTGGCCTGCGCAACGCGTGGGGCTGCGCGCTCCGCCTATCCCTTGGGCCGGCATCTGACGAAACGGTGCCGTTCCCCGTCTGTTACATGCAAAGGGGAAACGGACGGCGCGCAGAACACCTGCTCATCAGCGAGGAGGTCCCGGACGCCGTCACGCTGCGCGACTGGCTCATGATGGACGACATGGCCAACTGGCTGAGCGCCTCAGCGGAAGAGAAGACCCGCCTGATAGATGCCGTAGCGCAGCTCGTTCGTCGTCTCCACATGGCCAACTGCTGCCACGGCGACCTCGCCGACACGAACATATTGATCCGGCGGGACGGCGACCCCGCGAGCCTGCGGCTGTCCATGGCCGGGCTGGAGCGCGCCAGGTGGATCGGGTGGCTTCCTCCGGCGCTCCGGGACGTCCTGTACGGGCGGGATATGGGTAAACTACAGGCGGGCCTCGCCGTCCCGCCGTCCGGTCAGGAGGCGACGCGTTTCTTCGAGACCTATTGCAGCGGCTTTATCCGGTCCGAGCAGCGACGCCGCGTCGTGGCGCGGGCGGCCACCCGGCAGCCTCGTTAGTAAAAGGAGCGACGGCATTGCGCGAAGCGATTGTCGTTATGGTCACCTGCGCGGATGATTCCCAGGCCGAGAAGATCGCCGACTGCCTCGTTCGGGAACGGCTGGCAGCCTGCGCCAGCATCGCGGGCCCCGTCCATTCCATCTTCCGCTGGCAGGGCGCCGTCAGGCGCGAGTCTGAGACCTTGTTGCTCATGAAGACGCGTGCGGAGTCATTCGAGAAGCTGGCGCGTCGCGTCAAAGAGCTGCACTCCTACGAGGTCCCGGAGATCATCGCCCTGCCCATCATTGACGGCAGCCCTGACTACATCGCCTGGGTTCTGGAGTCGACGGCCGGGGCCGGATAAGCGCAACGGGCGCAGTGGCGGCTTGACCTGGACGTGCGGCGGAGCCAGTTTTCGTTTACAATGTCGCCTGGAGCGAATACAATACAGAAAATTAGCACTTGCCCCTCCCTCCTCTCGATGAGGTGCAGAGAGCATGGCCAAAGGCGGCGGCGATCTTGCAGAAGAGCGGCAGAAGGCCCTTGAACGGACCCTCGAGCAGATAGAGAAGCAGTTCGGCAAAGGCGCCATCATGCGCCTGAGCGAGGGGCAAGCCCGGCTCGACGTGGCGACCATCCCCACCGGCTCGCCGGCCCTGGACCTGGCGCTCGGCGTGGGCGGCATCCCCCGCGGCCGCGTCGCCGAGGTCTTCGGACCGGAGGCGTCCGGCAAGACCACCCTGGCCCTCCACATGATCGCCTGGGCGCAGAAGCTTGGCGGCGTCGCGGCGTTTATAGACGCCGAGCACGCCCTTGATCCCCAGTACGCGCGCGCGCTCGGCGTGGACATCGAGAACCTACTCATCAACCAGCCCGATTCCGGCGAGCAGGCGCTCGACATCGTCGAGGCCCTTGTGCGCAGCAGCGCCGTGGACATCATTGTGGTGGACTCGGTCGCCGCCCTGACGCCGCGCGCGGAGATCGAGGGCGAGATGGGCGACCAGACGGTGGGGATGCAAGCCCGCCTCATGTCGCGCGCCCTCCGGAAGCTCGCCGCCACCATTGCCAAATCCGGCACTGCAGTCGTCTTCATTAACCAGGTGCGCATGCAGATCGGCGTGATGTTCGGCAACCCGGAGACTACGCCTGGCGGCCGGGCGCTGAAGTTTTACACCACAGTCCGCCTCGAGCTTCGCCGGATTGCCAGCATCAAGGAAGGCGGGGAGACGGTAGGCAACCAGGTCCGCGTGAAGGTCGCCAAGAATAAGGTGGCCCCGCCGTTCCGCACGGCCGAGATCGAGTTCCTCTTCCGCAAGGGCATCTCGCGCGAAGGCGACCTGATTGAGCTGGCTTCCGAGCACAACATCTTAGAGAAGGCCGGGTCGTGGTTCTCTTACAAGGGCACGCGGATCGGCCAGGGCAAGGACAAGGCGCGCCTCTTCCTGGAAGAGAACCCCGATATTGCCGACGAGTTGGAGCTGGCGATCTTCGAGAAGCTCGCGCCGAAGTTAATAGACAAGCGCCGCGAGCAGCTCCTGAAGGCGCGCGAACGCCGCGTCGCCGGGTGACTGGCGACACATCCACCACGGAGGCACAGAGCACACAGAGACAAGGCATCTGAACCACCACGGCGCAACGTACGGAAACGAGGCGACGAGATGGTGCGCGCTGTTGGCCGGCGTCAGTTTACTCATCATCGTGCTCGTTGCCTGCCCCGAGTTCGCCGTAGGCCGAATCGAGGGGTGCCGTTGTGGTCATATGGGCCGTCTCCGTGTTCTCAGTGTCTCCGTGGTGAAGGTTCTTCGTTGGGACGGCAATGGTCTCAGGACGGCAGGGCCAATACCGAGATATGCCGTGGTGGCTGCGCATGCCGTTTCCTGTAGCCCCGACGCCTGCGCTTTTCGTGGTGTCGTCGTGGTGAGGCCTCGTGTCTTGGCTCTGCGGGCGCGGCGGTGAAACGTCTGGTACAGACTGAGATGATCGTCGGGATAGGCGTGGATATCGTCGAGGTCGAGCGCATGCGCCGGACGGTCGAGCGCCACGGAGACCATTTCGTCCGGCGGGTCTTCACCGACGAGGAAGCGGCCTACTGCCGCCGGTGCGCCCATCCTGAGCAACGCTTCGCCACTCGTTTTGCGGCCAAGGAAGCCGCCTTGAAGGCGCTCGGCGTGGGCTGGACTCAGGGGGTGCAGTTCACCGAGGTCGAGGTCGTTACCAACGAGCTGGGCGCGCCGTCCATCCTGTTCTCGGGCAGGGCGCTCGAATTGAGCAAAGGGCTCGGCGTCGAGCGCATCCACGTCAGCCTCACTCATCACCGGGACTTCGCCATCGCCCAGGTGCTGCTGGAAGGCAGCGGCTGACGTTCACCGCAGAGCACGCGGAGAGCGCTGAGGACGTAGGCCCCAAAGGGTGCCCTGACTTTGAAGGCTTCCCTGAAGCCCTGTGCGCCCCAAACTACCCCAGAGCAGGCAGCAGCACCGACACAAACAGGGCCCACACCTCGGGCCACTTCCGGACCTGGACGTGGCGCAATTGCGCGAAGGAAATGCTGTGGAGGCCGTCCCATCCGCTGTGATCCGGCAGGCCGCTGGGAGTCAGGTAGACGACCTCAATGGGCCGGTCAGAGGGAAAGCCGTCGAGCCGCCTGAGCAACTCTCCGTACTTCGTCGCTCGGTTGGTGGCCCCGACTATCCTGCCGAGTTCCTTGAGTAACTCAGGCATTCCACGGCCGACGGCCGTTCGGTACGTGTCAAGCTGGGGCTGGCGTATGGAGAGGTCATCCGTCTTAAGTTCGAAGAAGACCCACGCTCCGTTGGCCTGCCCTGCTACGGACCGCCTGAACAGCAGGTAGTCCACGTTGGTGCTCTGGTTGCTGTCAGGTTTCCTCAGCGGAAACTCAGGCGTCACGACCTCGACTTCCCAGCCCATCAACGAAGCGAGGATGTCAGGCAAGAACTCGGCGATAAGCGCGTCGACACGGCGCTCCAGCGCGTACTTGGGGATTGCCCTGTTCCGCGCCAAGGACTGCAACAGGCTCAACATGAACTGGGCGTACGGGTTGTCCGGGACATCAGGCACCTCAGCAGCCACTCCGGTCCGTGGAGGGCCTGCAGGGCCCGGCACACTTTGCGCCGCTTCAGCCGCCACGCGTTCGGCTTCGCCCGGGCTCATGTCGTGTCCACCGCGTCTTCGTTGGCCCTGGAGGTGCTTCCTGAGCCCATGCTTGGTCTTGGCTGTGATGCCACAGAGCGGACACTTCATAGTGAGGTCCTCCCCGGTCAGGGCCGACGTTCAATCTGTGCGCGTATCTGGCCGCTATGCCACGCCAACAGCCACTGCCGACTCGTACAGAGTCGTCTTCCCTTCAGCCGCGTTGGCACGTACCGATGAGGTTATGATGCTTGCTCCGGTCCGCTTCTTGCGCAGGAGCTGAATGCCCTCCACACCAAGGCCGCAGGCCTCGCAGATCCGCCCGAATAGTTGATCGGTCTTGAACTCCACGCCTTGCAGGATGCTGTTTCCCAGCACCACGACCGCCCTGCCACCCGGCTTGAGCACGCGGCGTAGAATCCGCGCAAAGCGCATGCAATCATTGAAGTACGTCGTCGCGTAATTGGCCCAGCCCGATCCCCCGTAGACGCCTTTGTTCAGGTTCCGCCCTCGCAGGACCGCCATGCTTTCCTCCAGTTCCGGCATGGGGAACGCGAGCGGAATCTCTGCTTCAGCCCTCACCGTCTGCCAGAACTTCCCGAAGCTGGTCTCTTCGATCTGCCTCAAGTCCGTCGGCGATGAAACGAGTCCCAGCCAGTAGACCTGAGGGCGGCTGTTGCGGACATAGTGGTAGTTATTGAGATACGGCGGCGAGGTGACGACGAGGTCAATGCTCCCGTCAGGCAGCATGCCTTGCAGGCGGAAGAAATCCCCTGCATGGAACTCCGCCGGCGGGCAAGGCCCGGTCTCCCTGAACTTCGCCTGCGCCGCCCTGATGTCTTCAAGCATCTGGCCGAGCTTCCCCGCCACCTTGCGGACCACGGGGGCGTCCTCAAGGTCAGGCTTCCCCGCCGCCGCTCTTGTGCCGAGGCTCGGCTCATAGGAGTAGTTGGAGAAGCCGACGAGTTCCGAGGCCAGCGCCACCTCGAAGCATGCCCGAACCAGGCGGTCTTCGATGTCTGCAATGAAGTCCTGGACGAGCAGCACTTTTCGTTCGACCGCCGGCGAGAGGAACCTGTTCCGAGTGGCGAAACCCGGCGGCGCGGAACTCTTGGGGTCCCGCCCGCTTGCGACCCACTTGTCCACGGTGACGGCGAAGTCACCCAGGCTGCGTGCCATGGCCTCGACCGGGATGGACGGTATCTTCAGTTTCAGGTCGCACACTCGGGCTGCATAAGGGTTGATCTCGAATCCGCAGACCGGGTGGCCCCTCAGCAGCGCCGCGACGAGAGTAGTGCCGACGCCCGCGAAGGGGTCGACCACTCTCTGCTCGGCCGCAGCCCCCTCAGGAAGGCATTGATCCACGGCCTCGCCTACAAACTGAGCGCTGAAGCCGGCGATCCACGGGACCCATCTATGGATGGGCAGGCGGCTGTTTTCGGAGAACGCGGAATCGCTGAATCCCGCCTTCAAGCCATTGCCTCCGTTGGCCTGATCGGTGCCGCTTCCAAAGAGCGGAGCCTGCCGTGCATGGCAGGTGCCCGTGGTTTCCCGGGCGCGGACCTGGCCTTCAATCCATGCTTCGAGGTCGCTCAACCGCATTCGCCACTGCTTGCCGACCTTGAACGCCGGAAGCTGGCCGCGTTCGACGAGGCGGTAGACGGTCTTTGGATCTACTTCGAGAAGCTCTGCGGCCGCCTTTACTGTCAGGACTTGCACGGTAGCCCTTCTGGTTGACCGCGGGAATAGCGGGTGATGTAGTCCCGTAGAATACCAGAGCCTGCGGGCCTTTCAAGAGACTAATGGAATGGACAATGGGGCGTGCGTCGCCCCTAGCGACCGCCGTTTCTCTGCGGCCTCGGCGCTCTCCGCGGTAAGTCATTTTTGCAGAGGCGGTTACAAGTCGAAGAGCACGCCGGGGTTGAGGATGCAGTCGGGGTCGAGGGCGCGTTTGACGGCCCGCATGGCCTCTATGTCCTGCTCGCCGAACTGGACTTGAAGGAACTTCTTCTTGATCCGCCCGATGCCGTGCTCGGCGGCCACGCTTCCCCCCAGGCGTACGGCCTCGGCCGCGAACTCCATGTAGAGCTCTTCCGCGCGCTTGAGGTCGCCCGCCGTGTTCGGCAGGATGTTCACGTGCAGGTGGCCGTCGCCGATGTGGCCGAAGATCACGTAGTCCAGCCCCGACTCCTCAAGGCGCCGCCGGTAGAAGTCCATCATCGCGCCCAAAGACTCCACCGGCACGGCCATGTCGGTGCCGACCTTGTGCAGCTCAGGCACCTTCATCTTGCGCCGGCTGATGATGGCGTTGACCGTCTCCGGCATCGCGTGGCGGAGCCGCTTCATCTCCTCCATGTCACGCTCGGTGAAGCCCGCCCAGCTCGAGGCCGACTCGAGCCCGACCTTCGCGAGGACCTCCTGGAGAGCGGCGTAAATGAAGTCGAGCTCTGCCTCGTCGCGGAATGCAAGCTCTGCATAAAGGGCGGCAGCGGCGTCGGCCGGGAGGCGCGAGACCTCCACATAGGCAGGCGTCTCCTGGCCCACGCTCCGCAACAAGGCCATCGCCTCGGGGCCGATGTATTCGAGCGCAAGGGGCGTCAAGGCGGAATGCCGCTCGCACTCCGTCACCAGGGCAACGGCGGCATCCGCGCCTTCCACGAACTGAGTCAGAAACAGGCGATTGGCCGGCTTCTCGATCAGGCGCAGCTCCGCCTCGACGACGATGCCGAGCGTGCCTTCGCTTCCGATGAACAGGTCAACGGCGTCCATATTGCGCTTCAGGTAGTAGCCGCCGGCGTGCTTGGTTGGCGGGATGGGCAGATCGGGCGTGCGCACCTCGATGCGACGGCCGTCTTCGCGCCGGAAGAGGAGTAGGTCGCCGTTAGCCCCGACCTCGCCACGTCTCAGCCTTAAGATGCGGCCGTCGGCGGTCACGAGTTTCAGCCAGTTTACCCAGCGACGGGTCGGGCCGTAGTAGAGCGTGCGCGCCCCTGAGGCGTTCGTCGCAATCGTGCCGCCGAGCTGCGCCGTGACCTCCGTTGTGTCAACGGGGTAGAAGAGCCGCTCTTGAGGCTTGCCGTCCGGGTAGTCGCACAGGCCGTGGTCGAGCGCGTCCGTCAGCTCGGCGAGGGTCATGCCCGCCCACACGTGGACGCTCCAATTCCCATCCTTGTCGCGTCGGACGGCCGGCTTGGCCTTCAAGCGCTCAAGGGAGATGATTTCCTCAGCGCCGAGCGGAACGGCCGCGCCCGTTATGCCGGTCCGTCCGCCGGAGATCGCCGCGCGGTGGCCGGCCTGGCGAACTGCGCGCACAGCCTCCGCGACTTCCCCGGCAGTTGTAGGAAAGTGAATGGCGTCCACGCGCGGGGCGGCCAGGCGCGATTCGTCGTGCAGGTACTCGGCGTAGCCCTGGCGGACCCGGTCCCAGCCGACGATCTTGCGGTATCCGGTCTCGGACGCCTCGCGCCGCTTGGCGGGCTCGCCGCCTCGCGCCCTCGCCGGGGGCGCCTCGGGGATCAGCTCATTCACGGCCGGCCCCCTTCCGGGCCTTCGCGCGCCGGACCTGCTCAACAAGCCGTGGGACGACCTCTCGGTAGTCTCCCACTATCCCGAAGTCGGCGAACTCGAAGACGGGCGCCGCCGGATTGCTGTTGATCGCCACAATTGTGGCGGAGGACTGCATGCCCGCGCGGTGCTGCACGGAACCCGATATGCCCACGGCCACGTAGAGGCGCGGCTGGACCGTCTTCCCCGTCTGGCCGACCTGACGCTCGTAGGGCGCCCAGCCGGCATCCACGGCAGCGCGGCTGGCAGCGACCTCTCCCGCAAGTTCAGCGGCGAGCCCCTTCAGAAGCTCGAATCCGTCCGGGCCTCCGAGCCCGCGCCCGCCGGCCACTAACACGTCGGCCTCGGCAATGTTCACGCTCTCAAGCGCTTCCGCGCGGCGTTCGAGCACTTCGACGCCGGCGTCCAGAATGCTCCCCGGGATTGCCCAGCGCTTGACACGGGGCACCCTCGTTCCGCTGCGCTCGGGCGCGCTCATCACCTTCGGCCGGACGGTGGCCATCTGCGGACGATGAAGTCGCGTGACGATTGTCGCCATGATATTGCCGCCGAAGGCAGGTCGCGTTTGCAGGAGGTTCCGGCTCTCCGGCTCAATCGCCAGTCCCGTGCAATCGGCGGTAAGGCCCGTCTTGCACAGCACTGCCACGCGCGGCATGAGGGAGCGCCCCTCGCTTGTGGCGCCGGCCAGTACGATCTCGGGGCGGCACTGGGCGATCAGGTGCGCAAACGCCTGGCTGAACGGGCCGTCCCGGTAGTGCGCCAGCGCGGGGTGCTCGGCCACGTGCACCGTGTCCACAGGCATCCCCGCAAGCTGTGCGGCCACGTCCGAAAGGCCATGCCCGACGACCGCCACCTCGACCCGGCCGCCGAGCGGCATCGCCAGCTCCGCAGCCTTACCGACGAGCTCGAAGACGACGTGGTGCAGGCGGCCGCCGTGGTGCTCGCCGCAAACCCAGACCGCGCCCATGCGCGCGCCCGGGACGCCGGCTCTGGACTGTGACCTGCCCGCCATCAGATAAGCGCCTTTTGCTTGAGGGCCTGTGCAAGCTTCGCAGCGGTTTCCTCCGGGTCCCCTTGCATGATGACGCAGGCGCCGCGGGGCGGCGGCGTGAAGATTTTCACCACGCGGGTCGGCGAGCCCGCCAAGCCGAACTGCGTCGGATCGCCTTCCACGTCGCCGGCACCCCATTGTGCTACGGTGCAGCGTCGCGCTTTCATCTGGCTTACCAAGGATGGAAGGCGCGGGAAGTTCAAGTCTTTCAAGACGGTCAGCACCGCCGGAAGGCGCACCCTCAGTGTCTCGTTGCCGTAGTCTGTGAGGCGCTGGAGGACGAGGGCATCTTCCGAAGTTTCGAGTATCCGCCGCACGTAAGTGGCCTGCGGCCAGCCCAGATGGACGGCCAGGCCGGGTCCGACCTGCGCCGTATCGCCATCTATTGCCTGCTTGCCGCAGAGGACGAGGCGGACGCCCTTCAGCTTGCGCACGGCGCAGGCCAGCGTGTAGGACGTGGCCCAGGTGTCCGCTCCGGCGAAGGCGCGATCAGTGAGCAGGACCGCGTCGTCGCAGCCGCGGGCAATCGCCTCCCGCACGGCCGCCTCGGCCTGGGGCGGGCCCATGCTGAGGGCTGTTACCGACCCCCCCAAACGCTCGCGGAGCGCCACTGCACCCTCGACGGCGTATGCGTCGAGGGGGTTCAAGATGCTTTCGACGCCCTCGCGGATGAGGGTTCCGCGCTCGGCGTCTACGCGCACCTCGGTGGTGTCGGGCACCTGCTTTATGCAGACGACGATATGCATTCTTCCAGGTCAACCCGGGAGCCGCGTTGGCGGGATGGGGCGAGCGCAAGCACGCTCGCGGGATGAAACACCTTGAGCGCAGCTCATCTTAGCAACGCCGGCGGGCTGAGTCAAAGCTGCGGGGCGCGGCGCCAGCCGTTTGCAATCCACTACGGCCACTGTAAACTGTTGCCTCTGTGTTCTGAGGCGAGGATCATCGTGTCACGGGGAAAGACGGGCTTCCCGCTTTCCACGACCAGGATCTGTGGGGCGCAGCTTCGGCTCAAGGGCTCCGCCGAGGCAGGCAGGACAAGCAAGAGAAGGTCCTTTTGCCGGAGATGCCAGGGAATGGCATTCCATGGGCCGAAGGCCCCTGAGAAGGAAGAGCTAACTTCGGCAATCGAGTTGGCAGAGCGCGTGTTCCGCTCGGGCGCGGGCACTACCATGGTGCAGGAGTTCCCGCTCCTTTTCGGGCGCAACAACGCCGAGAACCTGCGCGTCTTCACCGACAAGGGTCAAGTCATCTCGCTGGTCGGCATGTTCGTGCGGGATGCCTGGCTGCTGGGCACGCGCCACCGCTGTTGCTGCATCGGCGCTGTCTGCACCGACTCCGCCTGCCGTGGGAAGGGCCTGGCCACCCGCCTGATGGAAGACGCGCGTCGGAAAGCCGTGGCGGACGGCGTGGATATCTTCTTTATCTCCGGCGGCCGCGGGCTCTATCGCCGGCTCGGCTACGTGGACGCAGGGACTTACTTCACCTGCGGCGTCAAGCGCACCAAGCTCCCCCGCAAGGGCACCTATGCGTTCCGGCCATGGGAGCTTGAAGACTTGCCGGCCCTTGTGCGCATTCACTCCGCCGAGCCTGTTCGTTTCGACCGAACGCCGGAGGACTTCCTCGCGTTCCTCATGACCGGACGGGTGCAGTGTTCGACGGGAACGACGGCGGTCGTCTGCCCGTCCGCCGGCCATGAGCCGGTCGCTTATTTTTCGTACCAGATCGGCGGCCCGCCGTGGGAGAGGAAGGACAAGGATTCCGTCACCGTGGTCGAGATGGGTGGCCCGCGCTATGCCATCTTTCGGGCGTTCGGCGCCCTGCTGGACCGCCAAGGCGTGGACACAGCGCAAGTCCGCTTCCTCGGCAGCGACGCTGAGATGACCGAACTCGCCCGGAGCTTCGGATGGCGCTCGCAGTCCCAAGGATTCCCCGGCACGGTCGGAGTCATCGAGCCGGCGCGGCTCTGGCAGGCCTGCGTTCCGTTGTTTGCCGAGCGGCTCGGCCGCGAGCGCGCCGCTCGTCTCAAGATAGCCGTCGGAGAGCAGGTGAAGATATCGTACGGGCGCGAGAAGGTCGTGCTGCACGGCATGGGCGCTTTCACGGAACTCGTCTTTGGGCCGCATCAGCGCCGCGACGAGCTCGACCTGGGGCTGCGGCGGGGTTCGGAACTCGCTCGTGTGCTGGACGATGTCTTGCCCCTACCGCTGGTGGACTACGGGCTCAACTATGTCTGAGCGCAGCGCGCGCAGTTGAGTTAGCTGTGTCCAACGGTTATGCTTGAGAGTCTCCCCTTTAGTATTCCTCCCCCCCGGGCTGGCGGGCAGCGCAACGAACTCAATGCGGGCTGCGAGCACCTCTATCGGGCAACAACTGCTGCATATGGGCGAAGACGAAGAGCTTATGATGCGCGCCGGAAAAGGCGACATGGACGCCTTCGAGGAGCTTGTGTCGCGCCATCAGCACGCCGCTCTGAGCGTGGCGTACCGCTTTCTGGGCCGACAATCGCTCGCCGAGGACGCTGTGCAAGAGGCCTTTCTCAAGGTCCTCGCGGGCGCGTCGCGCTACCGCCCTTCTGCTCGTTTCAGCACTTATCTGTACAGCGTCATCTGGCACATCTGCGTGGACTCCTACCGGAAGAAGCGCACCGAGTCATTGGAAGATGTGCCTGCCCGCCAGGATCCCGGGCCCGACCCGGCCCAGACAGCCCTGGCCGGCGAACGAGCCGACCTCGTGCGACAGGCTGTTCAGGAGCTTCCTCCGCGCCAGAGGATGGCCCTCGTGCTCAAGCATTTCGAGAACCTGAGTTACGAGGAGATCGGCCGGGCACTCGAGTGCTCCCCCACGGCCGTTGACGCCCTGCTGGTGCGCGCCAAGCGCAAGCTCCAGGAACGCTTGAGGGATATCCTCTGAGACGTGCTGCAACCCAGGGCGGAGCGCGCGGCCGGGGGAGCCTTGCTCTGCGCCTTGTTGCGCCGCAGTGCGGCCGGGGTGCAGGCCGGCGGTCGGTCTTGCGCTTTTCCCGCGCAGGAATTGTCGCCTCCGCCCGTTCAATTCTGTAAATGATGTCCATGAAGAAAGGTACAGGCGTGAGGCAATCTCCCAAACAAGAGCCCACCACAATGCGAAACAACGCAGCCGAGTATGGAGCTCTCGGGGGGATGCCGGTGAGGACAAGAGAACGGGGTGTATTGGGAAGGGGAGGAGGGGTTATGAACGCGAACTGTGACGTGATGACGGCGGCTCTGCACCGGGCGGCGGCGGAAGGGGATAAGGGGTTCGCCGAAACCTTGCTTGAGAAGGGCGCCGATGTCAATGGGCGGGATGAGAGCGGCGTGACCGCATTGCATCTGGCCGCCGAGAATGGGAACGCGGAGTTGGTGGCCTTGCTGCTGGCGCGGGGCGCCGAGGTGGGGGCCCAGACGGACGGCGGGTGGACGCCGCTGCACGGCGCCGCAGCCGCGGGCAACTGGGAGGTCGCCAAGCTTCTATTGGAGAAGGGCGCGGACGTGAATGCCGCGGACAGTCGTGGCGAGACCGCCCTTCATGCAGCGGCCCGCTGGCGGCGTTGCAACATCGTTCTGCTTCTCATCTCCAGCGGCGCCGACTGGGCTGCGGGACTGGGATGGAGTGCGTCGGAGCCTGACCTGGCCCTGGCCAGCGAATGAGGAAGCATTGACTGGCGTGCGATGGCCAGTTGCTGCTGCGCAGGATTCCGGGGCCTTGGACGTTTAAGTTGGTGGAGGCCGACGATGGACTGTCGCGAAGTAAGCCAGAAGCTGAACGCCTATCTTGACGGCGCGTTGCTGTCCCAGGCCGGGGAGGAAGTCAGGGACCATTTGGCCGCGTGTGCCTCATGCGCAGCGGAACTGGAGCAGTTGAAGCGGCTCAATCATGCCCTTGATGCGCTGCAGGGCATGGTTCCCCCGGCCTACTTCTCTTGCCGTCTTCGCGAGCTGGCGTCCTCGCGGGCGGGTGCCGG
>Ga0315289_10000718_pt1 | contig 50818 bp, 48 predicted proteins | sample YL17G11_40_MG_FD_203452 | JGI IMG/M metagenome (GOLD analysis project Ga0315289, IMG submission 203452) | Sediment microbial communities from Yellowstone Lake, YNP, Wyoming, USA - YL17G11_40 | ecosystem: Environmental > Aquatic > Freshwater > Lake > Sediment | place: USA: Wyoming | collected...
AGTCAGCAATCGGAATTGGAATCCGCAATTCCTCATCGGAACTGCTCATTCACAACTGTGATGAGTTCATCTTTTATGATGACCTGGCCCGTGAAGCTGCTCCAACAGCCTCAATGGCGACTATCCCTAAGGAAAAGGCCCATGTCTTCCGCTTCCTGGTTTTAACCATCAGGGCCCTGATCCGTGAGGGTAAAGAGGTACTTTACTCATCAATGATTAAAGACACAATGAAACGCAAGCAGCCTTCTTTTGATGAGGGGCGATATGGCTATTCCACTTTTGGTGACCTGTTAGAGGACGCGCAGAAATACGGTATTGTGGAGATTACGAGAGATTCTAAGGCAGGGGGCACATACGTAGTAACCAGTTTGGGGCCAAAAGCCAGCGGAAGAAGTAGACGAAGAAGTTTTGATTAAAGCATCCAGTATTTCGAGAGCTTTGAAGATAAGGTTCTTCATCGCTCAAAACAACTCTATGGGCGAGTTTTTCAAAGGTCTCATTTTTCCATAGAAATAAAAAAGGGGATAGGTCTTCCTATCCCCTTTTGGTCTGTGCGAAGATACTTTTTATAGACCTCCGAACTGGTCTTTGTGCCAGCCTACTTCATAGGGAGTAGCAAACAAGAGGTTCAGCTTGATCTCCTTGAATAACCACTTTCCCTTTACTTTCCGGTAGATCTCATCCTCAATACCAGCAAGCCAGATCGCCCTACCGTCGCCCATTGTGCAGGCCTGCCAGAGGTACCAGCTTCCAGTAGCAGTATTTCCCTTCACCATGAGCCTTGTTGGCTGGACAAAGTAGTGGACAGCAAAAACGATATTCTTGGAGACATCGCTAAAAAACTTTCTCATGGCCTCTTTACCTTCGTAACGACCGAGCCTTGGCCCTCCATCCCAGATAGCATCTTCGGTGAAGAGCTTCATCATTCTATCAGGATTATACTTATCATCGCAGATCTCAGCGTACAGGGCCTTGAGATCCCGAATCGCCTCTCTATCCTCCAAAACCTGCAACCGTTTTGCCAGATCATCTTTCTTTGTTGCCTTTACCACTGCTTTCCTTTTGGGAATTACTTTTTTCTTTTTAAGAAGTGCCTTCTTCTTTTTCTTCTTAGCCATACCCCTTCCTCCCTTATAGATTATTTGGAAATATATAATGGGTCAAACGGATATGTCAATGAAAATTGTAGAGGTGAACTTTTCCCTGGAATCACGGTTAACCACCGATAGTCACCATGTGGCGGGTACACTTTTTAAAGACTGGATCAGTTATATTGTGCCTTTCTGGTTTGTGATGGATGGCCAGATCAAAGAGGTCTTTCAGTTCCTCTTCTCTTGCCCCCTTTCTCAAGGCGTTCTTGAGGTCAATCTCTTCATCTGAGAAAAGGCAAGTTCTTAATTTTCCATCAGCAGTAAGTCTTAAACGGTTACAGGTCTTGCAGAAATGTTGACTTAAAGGGCTGATAAAACCAACTTCTCCCTTGCCTTTTGGGAAGCGATAAAGTTTGGCTGGCCCATTTGTCTGAGAACCATTTACTGGAGAAAGAGGGAGAAAACTATTAATCTTTTGAAGCATCTCCGTGCAGGTTACGTATTTCCCTTTTTCCCATCCATTGCTGGGTCCGACTGGCATGTATTCAATGAATCTAATCTGATAGGGATGTTCCAAAGAGAGACGGGCGAAGTCGATCAGTTCATCGTCATTTAACCCCATCATTACAACCGTATTGATCTTTATGGGTGATATCCGGGCATTCTTGGCTGCGTCAATTCCTTTCCAGACCCTCTTCAAATCCCCACCCCGGGTAATCTCCCGGTACCTGTCCTCTTTAAGAGAGTCTAGGCTGATGTTAATCCTCTTAAGTCCAGCGTCAGAGAGAGGTTGAGAGAACTCCTTGAGCAGGATGCCGTTGGTGGTCATGCTTAAATCCGTAATCGCCGGAAGCTGGGAAAGCATCTCAACGAATTTTACCAGATCCTTCCTTACTAAAGGTTCACCCCCAGTGATCCTGATCTTGGAGATTCCTTTTAAGGTAGCCACCTGGGCTATCTTGAACAGCTCTTCATAACTCAGTATCTTAGCAGGTTCTACTTGGGGCAGTCCTTCTAAAGGCATACAGTAGATACAGCGGAGGTTGCAGCGGTCAGTTACTGAAATTCTTAAGTAATTGATCTGCCGGTTATATTGATCAACCAGTTTACCCATACGGTTTAAAACAGCTTACAAAAAAGGCCAACAATCTGGTTTGAAGTTGGCCTTCCTTTAGTTCCATAGATTTTCTCCCCTTTCCAAATACGGGAGGTATGGTCGTTTCCAGCCATACCCTATCGACCATTAACCTTTAATACTATCTTTAGGTCTAATGGTTCGGAGATATTTAAATAAATAGAACAATATGAAAAATAAGTCAAGAAAATATCCTCATTCCGGTTAGGAAGGTTTCTTCTGCCTGCTAAAGTATGTGGTTGACACATTCAGGTTTTTTGAATACATTGAGCACTAAAGATAGGTTTTAAAAGGAGGGCCTATTTCCATGGACATCTCAGAGCTTTTGATTTTTGCGGTAAAGGAAGGGGCTTCTGACCTCCATATGAGTGCGGGAGAACCACCGATTGTCAGAATCCAAGGTGACATGCGTAAGCTGGAAATACCCCCTCTCTCCAAGGAGGAGGTTCGTCGGATGATCTATGATATCCTGAATGACCAGCAGAGGAAGACCTTTGAAGAGACGTTAGATATGGATTTTTCCGTCTCGTTGGGTGAGTATGGAAGGTTTCGAGTAAATGTCTTTCTCCAGGATCGAGGAATCAGTGCGGTGTTTCGTACTATCCCCACCAAGATCTATTCCTTTGAAGAGTTAGGTCTTCCCCGGGTATGTCGTGATATCTGCCGTAAGGAGAGGGGATTAGTTCTGGTAACCGGTCCTACCGGTTGCGGCAAATCTACTACACTCGCTGCCATGATTGACCTGATCAATAACGAGTATAAGGGACATATCATCACCGTTGAAGATCCCATCGAATTTATCCATAAATCCAAAAATTGCCTCATCTCCCAGCGGGAGGTAGGTCCACATACCCACAGTTTTGCCAATGCATTGAGGAGCGCCTTGAGGGAGGATCCAGATGTCATCTTAGTAGGGGAGATGCGTGATCTTGAGACTATCTCTTTAGCACTCACTGCTGCTGAGACCGGTCATCTGGTATTGGCTACCCTTCACACCAGTAGCGCACCAAAGACCATAGACCGGGTTATTGATGTCTTTCCCGCTGCCCAACAGGGTCAGATCAGGACCATGCTCGCTGAATCAATCCAGGCGGTTTTTTCCCAGGTGCTCCTGAAGAGAAAAGGGGGTAAAGGGAGGATATTAGCCTTGGAGATTATGATAGGGACACCAGCCATTAAAAATCTCATCCGGGAAGCTAAGATCTCCCAGATTCCCTCAATGCTTCAGACCGGTCACAAATTCGGGATGCAGACCTTAGAGATGGCCATAAAGGATCTGCTCACTAAAAATCTGGTTGAACCTGAGGAAGTGGAGGGGTTGTTGTCTGATTCTGCTTTACTAACAAGTAAGTCAATGTAAGGTATCACATCAAGGGGGAGACAATGGATATCAGGGATCTTTTAGTAGAGATGGTCAAGCAGGATGCCTCGGATGTCTATGTAACAGCAGAGAGTCCACCTATGTATAGGGTAGAAGGTGTTGTCCGACCTTGGGGCGAGGAAAAATTTACCTCCACACAGACCATAGAGCTTGCTAATTCGATTATGACAGAAAAGCAGAAAATACGTTTTGCCGAAGAATTTGAGATGAATCTTGCCCTCTACTTCCCTGATCTGGGGCGTTTTCGAGTAAATATCTTTAAGCAGAGAGGTTGTGTTGGATTTGTGATTAGACAGATTAAGATTAACATCAAGACCTTAGATGATCTTGAATTGCCTACCATCTTGAAAGAAATCAGCATGGAGAAGCGAGGTCTGGTACTTGTCGTTGGAGGTACCGGAACAGGGAAGTCCACTACACTCGCTGCTATGATAGACTATCGGAATAGCAATTTACCAGGCCATATTATCAGTGTGGAGGATCCGATAGAGTTTATACACCCCCACAAGCGATCGATTGTAACCCAGAGGGAGATAGGTATAGATACCTTTTCCTTTGGAGGTGCCTTGAAGAATGCCATGCGGGCAGCACCAGATGTAATCCTCATTGGGGAGGTAAGAGATATCGAAACCATGGAGTCAGCTATTATCTTTGCCGAGACTGGCCATCTATGCCTGGCAACCCTCCATGCTAACAATGCTAATCAGGCCCTTGAGAGGATCTTGAATTTCTTCCCAGAGGATCGGCATCCCCAGATCCTCCTTCAACTTTCATTGAACTTGAGGGCGATCATCTCCCAAAGGCTCATCCCCACACTCGATGGTAAAAGGGTTGCAGCGGTGGAGATCCTCATCGGTACTCCCCGAGTCAAAGATCTGATCTACAAAAATGAGGTGGGTTTAATCAAAGAGGCCATGGGCCTGAGTAACCAGGATGGGATGCAGACCTTTGATCAACATATCTTCACTCTCTACAAAGAAGGTAAGATCACTTATGAAAACGCCCTAATCTATGCAGACAGCGTCAATGACCTACGGCTCAGAATCAAGATAGATAAGGTAGGTGCAGGCGAGAAGGAAGGTGAGACCGCAAAGGATGAAGACACACTGAGGTTAAAACCAGATGTCAAAGTCTCTTAATGGTCATAGGTAGTGAGATAGGTATTTATGCAGGAGAAGATAAAGATCTTAGCAGTAAATAACAATCAAAACTTTCTCCCCCTTTTAGTAAGAACCTTAGAGAGTGAGCTTGGTGCTGAAGTGGATCATGCCTCTTCTGTTGAGGAATGTATGGAGAAGCTTGATAAGAATCGATATGATGGGGTAATCCTCGATTACTGCCTGCCTGGAATGACAGATCTTAAGATCTTGAAGGACATAAGGAAAAAATATGAAGATGTCGTACTCATTCTTCTCATAGATCTATTGGATGAGAAAGCTATTGGTGATTGCATGAAGTCTGGTGCCGATGACTATGTGATCAGGACCTCAGAATATCTGACAGTTCTTCCCGTCGTGATTAATGGAGCATTGCAGAAAAGAGGGTTGCTAAAGAGGGAGCGTATGCTTCTCAGAGAGCTTGTGAAACAAGACAAACTTTCCTCATTTGGTAGACTCATTTTAGGGATTGCTCATAATATGAATTCACCACTCGCAGCCATAATGGGAAGGGTTCAATTGTGTATCGAAAGAGAGGAAAAGGAACGGAGAGCGCTATTAGCAACGAAAGGCAAGATGCCCGGAGAAGAGTTTGAAAGGCAATTGAAACGGCATGAAAAAAACCTCCGTGACCTTAATTATATAAATGAGGCAGCTGCCCGGCTCTCCGTCATTATAAAAAATATGACGGATAAGGGGCGTCAGGAACAGACTGAAGAAATCCAGTCTCTCAATCTCAACGGTCTCCTCAGAGAGGAATTGAACTTTCTTGAAGCAGATATATTTTTAAAACATGAGGTGACTAAACACTATGAGTTTACAGAGTCCCTTCCCCATATCAGAGGGGTCTATTCAGATTTCAGCCAGAGCTTGATCGCTATTATCCAGAATGCTCTGGATGCTATGCGTTCTACTGAAAAGAAGGAACTGACAATCAGCACCAGTTGTAACGGGCGATCTATCTCAGTCAAGATCCACCATACTGGTTGCAGCATCAAAAAAGAGGATAAGTCAAAGATATTTGAACCTTTCTTTACCCCTTATTCAATCAATACCTCACATAGTCCTTCACCTGGGATAGGACTGAGTCTTAATGGTGCTCTGATGTTACTCAAGCCTTACGGAGCTCAAATATCCCTTACCAGTAAGCCAGGTGACACTACCTTTATCGTAGAAATACCCATAAACCAAGGGAAGTCCTAATATTTCCAGTAGTATTTAAGGGTTAAAAACCAATTTTCCGTCTTTCTTTATTCAGGCATTAGGAATGAAATGATGAAAGAGAAGTTGAGAGGAAGAATTCAGGGAGGCGTTGGATTCATCACTCTACTTGTAGCCGAGGTGATGCTCTTTCAGGGAGTAGAACCATTTGCCTCCTGGTTTTATTGTTTTGTCTGGTGGGCTTATATCCTGATAGTAGACAGTGTGATTTATGAACTGAAGGGGGACTCTTTGATTATCAACAGGACCAGAGAGTTCCTCTGGCTTATCCCTTGGTCAGTAGTCATCTGGTTGATATTCGAACTGATGAATGTGCTCATGAAAAACTGGTACTATGTAAATGTGATAGACTCCCTCTGGGCACGATGGCTGGGTTATTTTCTTGCCTATTCTACTGTGCTTCCTGGGATATTTGAGACTACGGAACTTCTGGATACCATCGGATTGTTTAAAAAAAAGAGAAGTGCAAAAAGAGTCCATCTGGAAAAGAAGTGGCTAAAGGTGAGTTGTATGGTAGGTGTGCTCCTTTTCGTGAGCCTGCTGCTTTTCCCTCGCTTTTGTTTTCCCTTTAGCTGGTTAGGTTTCATCTTCCTTTTGGAACCGGTGAATTACTGGTTGGGTGGCAGGTCTCTCTTAAGGGCATGGGAGAGAGGTAATTGGCAGAGGCTCTATCATTTACTCCTCGCCGGTATGGTCTGTGGACTCTCCTGGGAATTCTGGAATTACTGGGCAAGAACCAAATGGATTTATACTGTCCCCTTCTTTGAAGAGCTCAAGCTGTTCGAGATGCCCATGCTGGGATTTCTGGGTTTCCTCCCCTTTGCTGTCGAATGTTATGTGATCTATAATTTTATCTGCCTTTTAGGCCGGAGAGAAGGTTGGGAGAGAGGATCTGAATCGCTCGTAAAAGGTAGCCCCTTGAGGTATCCTGCTCAGATAGCATTGGCGGTAGGGTTTTTCATCTTCTCTATCTTAAGCTTCAGAGCAATTGATACCTATACTGTTAACTCGTATTCCTCATTTCTGAAAGACCTTGATTTCATCACTCCTCAACTGATTAAAAGGCTGGAAGAAATGGGAATCAGGACAACAGATGATTTTCTTAGAACAGTGAATGATCAGGAGACAACCGAAGATCTATCTCAGGAACTTCAGGTGTCGAAAGACGAAGTCAAGGAATGGACGAAGCACGTCCGTTTGATCGCTCTTAAAGGTTTGGGTATAGAGAATTTTTATCTTCTAAAGAAATTGGAGATTGATCGGGTCTCAAAACTCGTCCCGCTTAAACCGGAGAAGCTTCACCAGGATCTTATGCTATTGGTTCAAACAGATGGAAAGCGAAAAGAGGTTCCAACTCTCTCAATGGTAAAGATCTGGATACAGGAGGCACGAAAGCAAAATGCAGAAACTCTTTAAGGTTATCTTTTTAGCTCTGAGAGGATTTGGAAAAGACCGCTGTGCTTTGTGGGCTGCTGCCCTGACCTATACAACGGTCTTCGCAACGGTACCGCTCCTTGTGGTAGCCTTCTCCATCTTTCATGCCTTCGGGGGACTTAAAAGCCTGGAGGCATTGATCAGACCTTATGTCCTTCGGGTAATTGTACCGGGTGCCCAGGAGAAGGTGATCACTTTAATCAGCACCACGATTGATAGCATCGATGCAGGCACCATCGGAATAGTAGGAAGTGGGGCCTTACTCATTACCTCTATCCTCCTCTTGTGCGAATTAGAAATCTCCCTCAACAATATCTGGGGTATCAAATCCCATCGTCCCTTTTTGCACCGAATAGCGATCTACTGGATTTCTATTACTATCGGACCCCTGTTCTTGGCAACGGCTTTTCTGATTACTGTTACCCTTGCCAATAGTAGGGCTGCGAAGGTTGTTGAAGGTTATGTAAACATAGATTCCCTTTCTCTTTTACCATATTTCTTTATCTGGGTTGCCTTTATAGGACTTTATCTCTTCATGCCTAATACGAGGGTTAGATTCAAGTCAGCATTATTAGCTGGAATTATCGGGGGAACATTATGGCAGATAGCTGGTTGGGGTTTCAGCATTTATACCTCTAAGGTGGTGACCTATTCAGCCATCTATGGTTCGCTCGGCATCATCCCGCTCTTTTTCTTCTGGATATTTTTAAGCTGGTTTATCTTTTTCCTCGGTGCAGAGATCTGTTTTTATCATCAGAACATAATCTATTACAAAAACGGAGCAAAGGAGGAAGAAATAAATCATCGGGAAAAAAATGTTTTGACGTTAAAAATTCTGCTCTATTTGGGCAGGGAATTCTATTGTGGGGAAAATCCCAGAAGTCTCTCTGAGATATCTGAGGAGACCGGTATTTCCGGTGTATTGATAAAGATCTTGCTACGTCCCCTGATTGAAAAGGGGATAGTGATAGAGATTAAGAATGAAGAGATGGTTTATCTTCCGGCACGTGAACTGGAAAGGATAAGGATGCGCGAGATCATTGAGTGTTTCAGAGAAGGGTCAGAGCTTTTACCTGCTTTCATGGCTGATGAGGAGGGGAGATATATCCTTCAATTTATGGAGAAAGGTGATAACGCATTTAACCGGGAGTTCGGTGATTTGAGTTTGAGGGAAGTTATAGAAGAGATTAAAAAAGGGGATGATAAGAAAGACGACCAATGAAGAGAAAAGTTCCAAGGAAACCCAGGATAAGGGCCCCTCTTCCACGGCCCACCAGGGTTCACAGTACGAAAAAGGGGCTTAAGGGTTATGATCGAACGAGGGATAAGATCAAGGCCTTACGGGAAGGATTTGACGTAGGGAACAATCCTTTTTAGAGTTCGAACATCACCTTGATCTTCTCCATGATATCTGGGATGGGGAGTTTGAAGGGACACTTCTCGGTACACTCCTTGCAAGCAACGCAGTCTGCTGCATTCTTGCCGCCTTTTTGTTTGAGGTCCTTGAAAAGCTGGATCTTCTGTTCCCTGGTAAACATGGTGGTCCGGTATATATCCATCTGGCTTATGATGCTGATACCCTCGGGGCAGGGGAGACAGTAACCGCAACGGTGACAGTACTCCTTGCCCAGAGGTTCAGCAACCCTCTTGAGATTTGTAAGTTCGTTAGCAGAGAGGGGGGTGAACTGATGGCCAATGGCTGCATTCTGCTTCAATTCCTCTTTTGTCTTCATTCCGGGGATAATACAATTTACATCGTGCTGCATAATCCACCGGAGAGATAGAGTAGCGTACTCAGCAAGTTGTCCCCCGCCGAGAGGCTTCATCACGATGGTTCCGATGTTATTGGCCTTGCAATAAGGAATTACTTCCTTCAGGTATTCATCTTCAATAATGGTAAAAGGAAATTCGGCTACATCGAACCTGTTGGTCTTTAATGCCCGTATCAAAATCTTCGGGTTATGGCTGGCAATGAGGATGTGTTTGATTTTGCCTTCATCCCTTGCCTTTTCAGCAGTGATGAGCCCTCCTTGATGAGAGAGGAGCAGATCGAGCTTTTCATCAACATCCACATGGCAGAGGTGAAAGAGGTCAATCACCTCCGGTTTTGTCCCTTTGAAGACGAGGTTCAGGGCATTATCAATGTCAAAGGCCACCTCATCACTTTTAGCCCGCATGCACTTGACTCCCACATAACACTCGTTCCTTCTCGTCTTTAAAACTTCTCCCATCTTAGCTTTGCTGTCTTGATAGGTCTTGGTGGGAATGAACTGATTGTATGCCTCATCCAGATCAAAATAGTTGATCCCCTCATCCAGGGCAGCATTGATCAAATCAGTAGCCTTTTTAGGTGTCAAGAAAAAAAGGGGAAGGCCTCCAAATGAAATTGCTGACACGAATAGATCGGTTCTTCCCAGTTTTTTATAGTGCATTTAAATACCCCCTGTATATCATTATCTCCCATCCAGGCTGTGCCTTTCTTTAGTCAGATACCATCCCTCAGGATCACGGAAATACTCATAGGTATCCTTGAGGGATAGGAGATGTTCCCGCTCCATGGAAGAGATGAGTTGATAGAAGGATTTCTCCTGGATATCATCAGTCATTCCGGCTAAGTCCTCATAGAATTTTTCTCCCTTAGCTTCAAATTCGATGGCTAATTTTACTGCTTCAAGGTCGTCAGTATCAGCCTTAACAGGCTGTTCCAGTGTTTCCACGGTCTCCTTAAACAGGCTCCTAACCTCGGTATCTTTAACCTTGAAAGGGATAGTCTCTGGCCATTTGCCCTTTTCCTTGAGCTTACGATAGAGTTCTTGGATTCTTTGAAAATGTTCTAGTTCATCATCAGCAATGGAAACAAACATTTTTTGCCCTAAGGGATGTGAAGTTCTTTTGCTGTTTTTTAAATAAAACTCTCTTTCCTTTCTTTCATTTTCCAAAGCAACTTCTAAAGTTTTCAGTCTTTCTTCTACTTTCTCTGGCATACGTTCCTCCTTATCAGGGCCTTGTTAAAAACTATTTTTATCACAAAACAGCTTGAAAGAGAATGATCGTTCATGATTAATCCCCGGAATGTTATTACCCGGATGTTATCTCCTCTTCTGAAGTGATATGGGGAGTGTTCCATTCATGGAGATTTCGCCAAAGAGGGCTTCCACTACTGCCTTCTGGGAGACTGCTGAATCAGAAAAGGTGCACAGGCTGCAGGGGGCTTGAGAGAATTCAGAAATAAGGTATGGATTGCCAAAATAAATCATGCAGATAGACTTCCTTTCTTCAAGAAGTTTATAAAGTTGTTTTTTGATCATTGATGAGGGCAAAAGAGCATTTTGATAAGCCCTTATGTGAGAAAAGATGGCGCAGATGGTGGGTGTTTCTGTATTCAGCTCAGGAAATACGCCTTTCCATTCTGGAGGGAAAAAGAATGCTTTTATTCCTGGGATTCGTTTCTTAAACTCATTATCCAAGATTTCCCCTCTTGCTGCAGCTGGATTATTCTGGATTATGAGAAGCTCAGGGGGGAAATGAGCATTTAAGGGGATCATATTTTCGTCATCCTTAATTAAGGTAATAGAGCTGCGGGCGATTTTTTGAGCGAGTACTAAAGAAGGTACAGGATCGGGGATGGGAATCTGGTAAGACTGGTGTAATCTATTCTTTGCTTCGTTAATCTTTGATGCGGCGTGATCGACCCTCTCGGCAAGTAGATTATCCTTGATGGCCTCTTGGTAAACGTAATAAATTAACCCTTCAGGATCAGCAGGATGGAGAAGGATATTGACTCCAGCCTTCAATGCGAAGACCGCTGCCTTTTCTTCAGGGAGATAATCGGTTAACCCCCTCATCCGCAGTGAATCAGTAATGATCAGCCCTTTGAAAGAAAGTTTTCTCCCGAGGAGATTGTTGACCACTTCATAAGATAATGAGGTTGGGATCATGGTTTGTTTATCCAGCGCTGGAGAATAAAGGTGTGCAACCATAATAGCCTGTACACCATGTTTGATCGCGGAAATAAAAGGGGGAAGTGCGGTCTTGTAGAGAAGTTCTTTGCTCAGTTTAACGACAGGCAAGGTGAGGTGGGAATCCAGTTCGGTATGCCCGTGGCCGGGGAAATGTTTGGCAGTTGCGATAATATTTTCTTCCTGAACCCCCTGAATAAAGCTGGTCCCCAATCGGGAGACCAGGTCAGGCTGATCCCCATAGGAGCGGGTGTTTATGATGGGGTTTTTCGGGTTGGTGTTAACATCCATAACCGGTGCAAATATGAGATTGAATCCGAGCGCCTTTGCCTCTCGAGCAATTGATTTTCCTTCTTCAAAGGCGAGTTCTTCTGAACGTGTTGCCCCCAAAGCCATATTGGATGGAAATTCAGTAGCCCCTTTGAGCTGTTGCCCCACACCGTTTTCCATGTCTGAGGCAAAGAAAAGGGGCAGTTGAGAACGCTTTTGCAGCTCATGTATCAAACAAGGTGTATGGAAGTGATCACCACCAAATACGATGAAACCACCAAGAACATGGTTTTCTATGAGTTGTACTGCCGAGTGAAACGCATCACTTGTGAGCGGAATATTACCATCAAGATGAGCGATGATAAGCTGGCCGATCTTCTCCTTCAGGTCCAATTTCATCTGGCCCCTTTACGCCTTGGACCCTTGACTCCTTCTCTGTAAATCCTCATCAACGCTGCCCTCACCCTTAGCGGGTCATGTCGAATCGTATCCAGTTTTGGGAGGGATCTCTTTCCTTTCCATCCTCTCTCGATAAAATCACTGAGGATTGGCTTAATCCCCATCTCCTTGATCTTTTTGATCTCCTCCTCTGTTGGTATTATAAAGGAGATCATATCTCTTTGATAAGCCCTGATCATCTCAGGAGGGGCGATCCGATCAGTGATCAGACAATAGTCAAGAGAGGCCTTTTTAAGGTACCTTTGAATCTCTTCAACATGCCTCAAAACGGTGAATCCATCAGTCTGCCCTGGTGTGGTGGTATGATTGCAGATATAGGTAATCTTTCCCTTTGTCTTAGCCATGGCTTCATTGATCCCTCTTACGAGGAGGCATGGGATCAGGCTTGTGTAAAGGCAGCCCGGACCGAGGCAGATAAGGTCAGCCTCCTTTATTGCCCTTATACACGCAAGGGTGGTAGTAGTTTCTTCGTCCTCGAGAAATACTCTCTTGATAGCAGGTTTCCCTATCTTCCTTACCTCTACCTCTCCTGCCACAACTGCTTCATCAATGAGTTGTGCGCAGAGTTGGGTGTTGGCTCGTGTTACCGGCAAAACCTTTCCCTTGACCTTGAGGAGCCTGCTTGCTGATTTTATCGCTTTTTCAAAACCGCCGGTTATGCCGGTTAAGGCCACGATAACCAAATTACCGAGGGCCATCCCTTCGAGGTCTTTTGATTCCTCTGGCTGAAAACGATATTCAAAGAGCTGCTTGAGCAAGGCATCTTTACCCTTGAGATCAGAGAAAAAGGTAATGATTGCCCTCAGGTCACCTGGGGCAGGGAGAAAAAAGTTATTGCGGATGATCCCAGTGCTGCTGCCTGAATCGGTAGTGGGACAAATGGCTGTGATTCTCTCCCTTTGGCTTGAGAACCCTTTGACGATAAGGGAGGCAGAAGATTTACTTCCGATGCAGACAATGCGTGGCAATTTCTTTTTGCTCATAATGAAGAATATAGGATCACAATTATTGATACTGAAGTTGATAGAGTTTATAGTAGAGACCATTCTTTGCCAATAGTTCAGAATGTGTTCCCTCCTCCCTGATGTTTCCATGGTGGATCACGATGATGCGATCGGCATTCTGGATGGTAGAGAGCCTGTGTGCTATGACCAAGGAGGTTCTGCCCTTCATCAGCTTTACGAGTGCATCCTGTATGAGCCTTTCGGTCTCGGTATCGATGTTGGAGGTGGCTTCATCGAGGATGAGGATTTTGGGGTTGAAGGCAAGTGCACGGGCAAAAGCCAGGAGCTGTCTCTCACCAGTTGATAGGGTTACCCCTCCTTCCTTCACCACTTCATCATATTTATGAGGGAGCCTTTCAATGAAACGGTTTGCATTCACGTAGCTTGCTATCCTCTCCAACTCTTCTTGTGAGATCTGCTCGTTATCTAACATGATGTTTCCTTTGATATCACCGGCGAAGAGAAAGACATCCTGCATTACCAGGCCGATCTGGGAACGAAGAAAGGATTTGTCCAGATCTCTGATATCCACCCTATCTAAGAGGATTTTGCCTTTCTGGATCTCATAAAACCTTAAGATGAGATTGATGATCGAGGTCTTGCCTGCGCCAGTAGCCCCAACGATTGCCACTTTTTCTCCTTCTTTAATTGAGAAGGAGATATCTCTCAGAACCCATTCTTCATCGTTGTAGGCAAAGGAGACATTCTGAAATTCAATATTACCCCTCACCTTTTCTATCCTTTGTGCACTGCTTGATCTATTTCCAATGATGCTCTGATTATCAAGGAGGAGGAAGATCCTCTCTAAGGAGGCCATGGCAGATTGCAGGATGTTATACTTTTCAGAGACATCTCGGAGGGGCTGGAAGAACATCCGGAGATAGGTAAGGAAAGCTACCAGAGCGCCGAGGCTTAATCTTCCTGTGATTACTTTACCCCCTCCATACCAGATGACCAGTGCTACTGCTACTGTGCCTATGATCTCGATTATGGGAACGAACAGGGCAAAAACTACAATCTGTCTCATACTGGCAAGGTAATTCTCATGGTTGATCTGTTTGAACCTCAGATAATTCTCCTTCTCCCTCCGGAAAATTTGAACTACTTTCATGCCCGAGATATTCTCCTGAAGGCTTGTATTAATCTTAGCCACTTTAATTCTTACCTCCCGGAAGGCATCTCTGGCCAAGTAGCTGAAGAATACGGTGATGACAAAGATCAGGGGCAGGAGAGGCAGACAAAGCAGTGCCAGCGACCAATTGATTTTAAAGAATACGATGAGGATCCCCAGCAAAAGAAAGGCATCCCGGAACAGGTTGATTACAATCGAGGTAAACATTTCGTGGATGTTTTCAACATCGTTGGTGGCTCGAGTAACCAGCCTTCCCACCGGGTTCTTGTCGAAGAAGGAAAGGGAGAGGATCTGCAGATGGGAGAAAATTTTCATTCTCAAGTCATGCATTATCCTCTGACCTATGAGTTCAACCATATAGATCTGTCCGAAGTTGAAGAAAGAGTTGACAATGAGAATGGACAGGAAAATCAGGAATATGGTGAGGATACCTTTCATATCTCCCAACCGTAAAGAGATAAGATCCTGGCTCTTCAGTTTCTTCATATCATCATAGGAGATGAACACATACCTTTCCCCTTCTTTAAATAGCCTTGGATACCTGGCAGCGATTTGGGAAGCGATGGTTGTCTTCTTTGAAAGATAAAATCTGGTAGTCGAAAGCAGGCCCATCTTTTCAATCACCCTGAGATCTGTGTCATGGATACGGTTTATTTCTTCGCTGCGGACAAAGAAGGTACCTTCCCGGTCTCCAGGCACCAATAAATGGGCATAACTTCGCTTGAACTCCTCCGCATAACTGGCTGCATCCTTAAACTCTATCCTGCGCGCTGATGGGATGATGTAACGGTCGATGCCAATCTTGGTGAGATAAGGAAGGGTGAGTTCAAAACCGGTTACAAAGAGGATGAGGATAAAGATGAAGGCTATTAAGGGACGATAAGGGCGGGAGTAGGTTAAGAATCGCCTCATCAGTTTGACATCATAGGGTTTTCCTAAAGCCTCTTCTGTAAAATGGCCAGAATTACCGTGCATGTACTACCTCTATGTCACCCTCTTCTTCCAACTCAATCTCTAATCTCTGCTTGGACCAGAGATTTGCATAGATACCATTTTTCTTAATCAATTCTTCATGGTTTCCCTGCTCCCTGATCTCCCCCTCATCCAGAACATAGATACGATCTGCATCCTTGATGGAAGAGAGCCGGTGAGATACGATGAGATTAGTCCTTTCCTCCATGGCCTTTCTTAAACCTTTAAGAATCCTCTCTTCCGTTTGGGTATCCACTGAAGAAAGGACATCATCCAGAATAAGGATGGGGGTGTTGGAAAGCAGTGTGCGGGAAATGGCCAGGCGTTGTTTTTGCCCTCCTGATAGAGTGATACCCTTCTCACCAATTATAGTGGACAGCCTATCAGGATAACTCATGATCTCATCATAGAGCTGGGCATCATTTGCCGCCTCTATGACCTCCTCCTCCTGTGCCTTAATATTTCCAAAGATGATATTTTCTTTAAAAGTATCGGAGAAGATAAAGGTGTCCTGGGGTGCATAACCAATGCTTCTCCTCAGGGTATCAAGAGATATCTGGTGAATCTCATGGCCATCTATGAAAATTGAATTGAAGGGGGGATCATAGAGACGGGGTATGAGGTTTAAAAGGGTGGTTTTGCCTGCGCCGATTCTTCCTACAATGGCAATGGTCTCCCCGGGCTTGACCGTGAATGAGATATTCTTGAGAACAGGTTTTGAGTCTTCATGGAAGGAAAAGGTGAGATCTCTGAATACAATTTCTCCCTTGAGATGTTTAAGTCCAATCACCTTATTTGCTTCATCCCTGATCTCCGGTTGGGCATTAAGGATACTGTTGATCCTTCCCATAGATGCCCTTGCCCTCTGGACGAGGGTGATTACCCATCCAATCGCCATCATTGGCCAGGTTAAGAGTCCGAGATAACTGGAAAAGGCCACAAAATCGCCAGGGGTAATTGTCTGAAAAATGGTCATGCTCCCTCCCAGAAGCAAGATGATCCCAATACCGAGATTGGAGACGAACATGATCACAGGGAAGAGCATTCCCCAGATCTTTAAGAGATACATATTTTCCTTTACGTACTCTTTACTGATCTTCTCAAATCCCATTAAATTCTTGTCTTCCTGCACATAGGCCTTGATTACCCTTATCCCGGCTACGCTCTCCCTTACCTTTTCTGTTAAGAGGGAAAAGGTTGCCTGCACCTGTTCATATCTTTGATGGAGAAGAGGACTGAACTTAAAGGTCAGGAGAGCAATCAGGGGCATGGGGAGCACAGCAAAAAGGGTGAGAATCGGGTTGATATAGACCATAAAGGCAATGGAGAATATGCCCAAGATCAAGCCATCTGTAATGGCTACTAAACCGATGCCAAAGGCCATCCTTACAGCATCAATGTCATTTGTGGCATGAGCCATCAGATCACCGGTTTTGGTTTCATGAAAGTAGTTTAGGGAGAGAGTTTGAAGATGAGAAAAAAGACGATTCCGTAAAGATTCTTCAATTTTTCTCGACGTACCAAAGAGAAAATATCGCCAGAAATAGCGGAACACACCAATGAGGAGGGAGATTCCGAAGAGGTAAAGCGCATACCGTAGAAGGTTGGATGATGTGATTATTCCTATGGTCAGATCATCGATTGCCCATTTGATAATGCGGGGAATGATGAGCTGAAAGAGGTCAACCATTATTAAGGATAGTAAGCCTAAAAAGAGGGCATAGGCATTTTCAATGATATATGGCTTGACCGTTTGAAAATTTTTCATGACAAGGAAATTAGATAGCAGAAGTTATAAGGGGTGTCAAAGGAATTGCAGACTCACATATCCCAATTTGACAGTCCTCATACCTCTGGTCCTGCTCTTCATTAATTAGATCAGTGCTACTGGACCGATAGTTATTTACCCCCTTTTTAATCACTTCATAATCCCAAAGCCTTTTAGCAATCTTAGAATTTTTTAGTTGCGCCCACTCACTATTGTTGTATAATTTACTAATTAAATTACATAAAAATTTTTGCCTGGGGAGTGAGTTATGTCATGGGATGATATCGATTTAGAAAGGAATTTTGAAGAAATCCACGAAAGGGCAAACAGGATTTTTGAGGAGATGTGGGAGATGAGCCGTCCCATAATGATCATGCCAGATCAGTTTTGGAAGCCAGCCTTGGATATCTATGAGACTGAAGATGAGGTAATCGTGCTGGTTGAAATAGCTGGAATGAAAAAGGAGGAGATTGACGTTACCATGAATGGAGATGTAGTTAACATCTCCGGTAACCGGGTAGAAAGTCTCCCCACGAACAGAACGAAGCTCAATCAAATGGAGATCAATTACGGAAGGTTTCAAAGGAAAGTTAAGATATTCACACCCATTGATAAAGATAAGATAAGTGCTACGTATGAAAATGGTTTTTTAAAAATACGCCTCCCTAAGAAAGGTGAAGGTCATCACTATATGATAAAAGTAACTCCTGATTGATGGTGTTAAAAAGAGTGCTGAGAAAAGGTAAGGGGAACAGTCAAAAGTCAACTGAAAGCAAAGAGATTAAGACAGATTCTTATGAGAATCTTCCTATCCTTGCTTTGAAGGAAGTGGTTCTCTACCCCAAGATGGTTCTTCCTCTCATGGTGGTAGAGAAGAATATGATCAAGCTTATTGACGATGCTCTGGTTAAGGATAAGTCCATCGGGATGGTGGCAGTAAAGGATGTGGAAGCGGAAGAGGTGAAGGCTGAAAACCTTTATACCATTGGCACCTCGGCTGTAGTTTTGAAAATGGGCAAGATATCAGAGGATCTGGTGAGACTCCTCGTCCAGGGGGTCAATCGAATAAAAATTGAGGACTATGTTCAGACACATCCCTATTTCCGTGCCAGGGCAACAGTACTCAATGACAAAGGTAAGAGAAACATGGAGATTGATGCCCTGATGGTTAGCATCAAGGGGCTTTTCCAGAAGGCGGCTGAGCTTGCGCCTCATCTTCCCAGTGAGTTAGGGGTGATTGTGATGAACATTGATGACCCTGGCACTCTGGCGGATCTTATTGCCTCCAATCTGAACATATCTCCTGTCGAGAAACAAGAGGTATTAGAGTTACTTGAGATCAAAGATAGGCTGGAGAAAGTCTACCAGCTTTTGAATAAAGAGTTTCAGGTCTTAGAACTGGGAAGCAAGATTCAGAACCAGCTCAAGAGTGAAATGGATAAGACTCAGAGGGATTATTACCTGAGGGAACAACTCAAAGCTATTCAAAAGGAACTGGGCGAAGGTGATGAGCATGCGATAGAGATTCAGGAGCTCAGAGAAAAGATCAAAGAAGCCCGGATGCCTGAAGAGGTTGAAAAAGAGGCGAATAAAGAATTGGACCGTTTGGCCAGAATTCCTCCCGCTGCTGCCGAATATACGGTGGCACGGACCTACCTCGACTGGCTTATCGATATCCCCTGGTCAAAGAGCACTGAAGACAATCTGGATATAACTGTGGCCCAGAAGGTCTTGGATGAGGACCACTACAATCTGGAGAAGCTAAAGAAGAGGATCATCGAGTACCTTGCTGTCCGGAAGCTCAAGTCGGATATGAAAGGGCCTATACTCTGTTTCGTTGGGCCTCCGGGCACAGGAAAGACATCTCTGGGCAAGTCAATTGCCCGGGCTCTGGGGAGGAAGTTTATCCGCATATCCTTGGGAGGAATCAGGGATGAGGCAGAAATCCGCGGTCATCGGAGGACCTATGTGGGTGCTCTGCCCGGTAGAATCATCCAGGGTATAAGGAAGTGCGGTTCCAACAATCCTGTATTTATGCTGGATGAAGTGGATAAGCTGGGAATGGACTTCCATGGTGATCCATCTTCTGCGCTCCTTGAGGTGCTTGATCCGGAACAAAACTTCTCTTTTTCCGATCATTATCTTGAGGTACCCTTTGATCTCTCGAAGGTAATGTTTATAACCACCGCCAATATCCTCGATCCGATACCGCCAGCCTTGAAGGACCGGATGGAGGTATTGGACCTACCCGGTTATACGGAAGATGAAAAATTGATGATTACAAAAAAGTATCTGATTCCGCGTCAGATGGATGCTCATGGTCTTAAGAGTGAGATGATCATGTTCACCGACGAGGCTCTACGGAAGATTATTCAAGATTATACCCGAGAGGCAGGGTTAAGGAACCTCGAGAGGGAAATTGCTTCTATCTGTCGGGCAGTGGCCAGAGAGGTGGCCGATGGTAAGGATCAGGCGGTAACCGTAAAACCTGAAATGATTCACTCATTTTTGGGTCCGATCAAGTTCCACCCTGAAATGGCTGAACGGACTTCAGAACCAGGCGTGGTAACTGGCCTGGCGTGGACGCCAACAGGAGGTGATATCATCTTTATTGAGGCAACCAAGATGAAAGGAAAGCAGTCTCTCTTGCTCACTGGTCAACTGGGAGATGTGATGAAGGAATCAGCTCAAGCAGCCTTGAGTTATGTCCGTTCCAAGGCAAATGAACTGGGGGTTCCTCAAGATTTTTTTGATAATAGCGATATCCACCTCCATGTACCTGCAGGCGCTATACCCAAAGACGGCCCTTCTGCCGGGGTTGCCATGTTTACTGCCCTGGTTTCTCTCTTTACCGGCAGACCAGTTAAGAGTGATGTGGCAATGACCGGAGAGATAACCCTGAGGGGGAGAGTGCTCCCCATCGGAGGGATTAAGGAGAAGGTTCTCGCTGCAAAAAGGGCAGGTATCAAGACAGTGATACTCCCTAAGGAGAATGAGAATAATCTGGAGGAAATACCTCCGCAGATCAAAGATGGGATGAAGTTCATCCTGGTGGAAAAAATGGATGAGGTCCTCAGTAATTCCCTGAGTTTAGAGGAGGTGCACGTATAGTTATAGAAGCTCTCCCCTTCAATTTCGGAGGCCTTGATAGTGAATTTTCCTCATGGGAAAAGGCAAGGGTAGTGATTATCCCTATTCCGTATGACTCAACCACCTCTTATCTGTCTGGGGCAAGGAGAGGTCCTCTGGCTATCCTTGAGGCGTCAACTCACATGGAATTATTTGATGAGGAATTAAAGAAGGAGACCTTTCGCATCGGTATTCATACTATGAATCAATTAGAGATGTCTGCTGCAGGTCCGGAGCAGATGATCGAAAAGGTTTCAGATGCTGTCCTTCTTTGCCTGGATGCAGGTAAATTTCCGGTGATGATAGGGGGAGAGCACAGCCTGACTCTCGGGATGGTTCGACCACTCAAGGAGAGATTTCAATCGCTCTCCATCCTTCAACTCGATGCCCATGCTGATTTACGGTCAGAATATCAGGGAACACCCTATAGCCATGCATCGGTAGGAAGACGGATGAGAGAACTTAGTCCTTTAGTCCAGGTTGGTGTAAGAAGCTTGAGCAAAGAGGAATGGGATTTTCTCCCTTCTTCAGGGGTCAAGACCTTTTTTGCCCCAGAGATAAGAGAAAAGAGAGGATGGATTGACGAAGTCCTGAAATCATTAACAGATGAGATCTATATCACCCTGGATCTGGATGTATTTGATTCGTCAATAATGCCTTCGGTTGGGACACCCGAGCCAGGAGGATTAGGATGGTATGAAACCCTCGATCTTTTACGTCAGGTAATTCTCCATAAACGAGTAGTGGGTATGGATATCGTTGAGCTCACTCCCATTCCGGGGAATATCGTCCCTGATTTCCTGGCGGCTAAACTAATTTATCGGATGATAGGTTATTGGAAAGAAAGGTTGTCCGTTTGAAGAGCTGGTGATATAGAGAGATGAGGAGCTTTTATTTTAAGGGATAAAGGGTAGAAGGAGATGATGAAATGACGCAACTGGTTCCTCGGGAGGTTTTTTTCACGAAGGGGGTCGGGTATCACAGGGAGGAACTTCGTTCATTTGAGCTGGCATTAAGGGATGCGGGAATTGAAAAGTTCAATCTGGTAAAGGTTTCGAGTATTCTTCCTCCGGGATGTAAGATCATATCAAGGAATCGGGGACTGACTAAGATGATACCCGGAGGGATTGCCTATTGTGTCTTAGCACAGTGCAGTTGTAATGAACCGAGGCGACTGATTGCTGCTTCCATTGGGTGTGGTATTCCTACAGATAAGAATGCCTATGGATATTTAAGTGAACATCATGCCTTTGGTCAGAATGAAAAAGAGGCTGGAGACTATGCTGAAGACTTAGCAGCAGCCATGCTTGCATCAACTCTGGGTATTGAATTTGATGAGAATAAGAGCTGGGATGAGAAAAAGGAGGTCTATCGGATCAGCGATAAGATCGTTAAAACTGTTAATATTACCCAGTCTACCATTGTCCCAAACAAGGTGGGATATGCCACGGTATTAGCAGCGGCTGTATTCTTATTTTAAAACGCTATTCGTGAGAAGGAGGGCTTATCAATGTTTTATAAGAAGTTATTAAAAGGCAAGACCATTACCTTGGCTACGCTCGCGGGCCTTGCTATCTTTTCACTGATTATCGGCCTGGTTGTTGCTTCCAGATTAGATTTAACTCCTCTTTTAAATGCGGTTACCTCTAAAGGGGAAGCTGTGAGCAAGAACAACCCAACTCCAACTGAGGATTTAAGAACCTTTGTGCAACTGGCCAAGGAGATGAAACCCGTGGCCGTTAATATCAGCACAACCAAGGTGATTAAACAGGGAAAGATCTTTAGACCATTTCAGAGCCCCTTTGGAGAAAATGATCCTTTTCGAGATTTCTTTGGTGATGATTTCTTTGACCGTTTCTTTGGAGGAATGCCGAGGGAGTATAAACAACGAAGTCTCGGTTCTGGTTTCATCATCGATGAAGATGGTTATATTTTAACCAATAATCATGTAGTGGAAGGGGCAGACGAGATCAAGTTGAAGCTATCCGATAAACATGAGTTTGATGCCAAGATTGTAGGGAGAGATCAGAGGACAGATATTGCACTCATCAAAATAAAATCTGGCCAGGGATTACCTATAGCCAGGCTGGGTGACTCTGACAAGTTGGAAGTGGGCGAATGGGTGATGGCCATTGGGAACCCCTTTGGCCTGGAGCAGACAGTGACTGTAGGTATTGTGAGTGCCAAAGGGAGGGTTATTGGTTCAGGTCCCTATGATGACTTTATTCAAACCGATGCCTCGATAAATCCTGGGAATAGCGGTGGTCCTCTCATCAATGTCAGGGGTGAGGTTGTTGGAATCAACACCGCCATTGTTGCAGGAGGACAGGGGATTGGCTTTGCCATCCCGATTAATATGGCCAAGAACGTGATTGCACAGCTTAAAGAGAAAGGGAAGGTGACCAGGGGATGGCTTGGGGTAGTGGTTCAGACTGTTACGCCGGATCTGGCAAAATCATTTGGTCTTAAGGAAGGAAAGGGTGCTCTGGTGGCTGATGTAACCAAAGGCGGTCCGGCAGAGGAAGCCGGTATTGAACCGGGAGATGTGATCGTCGAATTTGAGGGTAAGGAGATTACTGAAATGAATACCCTTCCCAGGATAGTTGCAGAGACCCCGATAGGGAAAAAAGTGAAGGTAGTGGTTATCAGGGATGGAGCGAAAAAGGAATTAACCGTCAAGATTGGAGAACTCACAGAGGAAAAAGAACAAGAGATGGCTGCCGAGAAGGAGACTGAAAATCTCGGGATGGTTGTGAGTGAATTAACCCCTGAGATGGCTGATCGTCTAAATGTTAAACCTGATTTAGGGGTAGTTGTTACTGATGTGGAGAATGGGACCCCTGCGGATGAGGCAGGGATCAGGAGAGGGGATATCATTAAGGAGGTGAACAAGCAGCCGATCAAGAGCATGAAGGGATATAACCAGGCGATGAAGAAAGCAATTAAGGGAGACACGATCCTCCTTTTAATCCAGAGGGGGAGGAATTCTATCTATGTAATCCTAAAACCCTGAGTTTGGAGGAGTTAAAAAGTTAATAATAATCTCACGGTATTACTTGTTTCACCCGAGGTGGTACCATTTGCCAAGACCGGTGGTCTGGCTGATGTGGCTGGTGCGTTACCCTTAGCCCTTAAAGGATTGATTAAGGATGTAAGGATTATTTTGCCTCTTTATCAGGAGGTAAAAAAGAAGAAGCTTCCTCTTATCACACTGGCTCAGGATATAAGGGTAAATGTAAAAGGTGAGATAGCAGTTGGTTCGGCATATCAAACTGATTTGGATGATGGGATCAGAGTATACCTGATAGAGAATGACAAATACTATGATCGTGATAAACTCTATGGTACACCGAAAGGGGATTATCCGGATAACGCCGAGAGGTTTACCTTCTTCTGTAAAACTGTTCTGAATCTCTGCAGGAAAATAAATTTTCAGCCGGATGTTATTCACTGTCATGACTGGCAGACTGCCCTGATCCCGGCCTTTCTCAAGACCATATATAAAAATGACCAGTTCTTTGCCAAGACTGGGACGGTATTCACCATCCACAATATTGGTTACCAGGGGCTCTTTGAAAAAGAGGCGATGGAAATAACTGGCTTGCCTTGGGAAACCTTTGTAATGGATGGGGTGGAGTTCTATGGAAAGGTAAATTTACTGAAGGCAGGGATTGTCTATTCCGAGGTCATCAACACGGTAAGCAAGAAGTACAGCGAGGAGATTCAGACTCCTGAGTATGGGTTTGGGCTGGATGGCATACTTAGATACAGGCAGCAGGATTTGTTCGGGGTCTTGAACGGGGTTGATTATAGTGAGTGGAATCCTGAAAAAGATCGCTTTATTGCGGAAAGATATGGTCTGAAGAATTTAACAGGCAAGAAGCAGTGTAAATTCGACCTGCTGAAGGAGTTTAAAATCCCCATAGAGTTTAGGAAGTATCCCTTTATGGGAGTTATTTCTCGCTTGGCAGATCAAAAGGGATTTGACCTTCTGGCTGAGGTCATCAATGATCTGATGAAGCTCGACTTAGTCTTTATCCTCCTGGGCACTGGTGATCAACAATATCAGGATCTCTTCAGCTTGATTGCCCAAAAGTTTCCTGATAAAACCGGGATCAAGATTGGCTTTGATAATGTCCTTGCTCACAAGATTGAGGCAGGGTGTGATATGTTCCTCATGCCCTCCCGATATGAACCATGTGGGCTCAACCAGATGTACAGCCTTAAGTACGGAACCATCCCCATTGTCCGTGCAACCGGAGGCCTGGATGATACCATTGAAAACTTTAATGCAAAGACCGGGAAGGGAAATGGTTTTAAGTTTCACTCCTATTCCTCTCAGGAACTGCTGAATAAGGTCAATGAGGCCCTTGCAGTCTATTCAGATCAAAAAGCCTGGCAGAAGTTGACTCAGAATGCCATGAGTGCAGACTTCTCCTGGAAGGTTTCTGCCCGGGAGTATGTTTCACTTTATGAAAAGGCCTTAAATAAAAAACAGTAAGAGGACTAAGAAAGGTGTAAAAGTATGCACACAGCCAAGAGAGTGATGATGGTAATGAGGACTGTAATTCTGGTGGTGGCGATTGGCCTGTTTCAGACCGTTTATGCCGATGAATTGCAGGAAATCCAGAAGGCCATTAAGATTAAAAAAGCCAGATGGGTTGCGGGAAGAACGAGCGTTTCAGAACTCTCTGATGAGTTAAGAAGAAGCCGTTTAGGGGCACTGCTACCAAATGAAAAAGGAGAGGGCCCAATATACGTACCGAAAGATGGTGCATTGCCACAGCAGTTTGACTGGAGGGATACAGGAATGGTATCCCTTGTCAAAGACCAAGGGAATTGCGGCAGTTGCTGGGCTTTTTCTACTGTTGCTGCATTAGAGTCACTCACTATGATGCAGAGCGGTATTATTACGCCTCCTCCTGATTATTCTGAACAGTTCCTGGTTTCATACAACATATTGAACCAGGGATGTGATGGGGGATACATGGGTATCGTCAGCAATTTCCTCGTACGAGTGGGTACTCCTTCTGAAGAGTGTTTGCCTTACCGGGCTGATGACAGAATATTTCCATTTCCCTGTTCTGACTGGGGAAGTGAAGTGACCCGTTTAGTAACCTGGTCCTGGGTTGATGCAACTGTAGAAGCCATCAAGTCAGCCGTTTATGAGAATCCAGTTGCCACCACGTATATGGTTTATAAAGACTTTTATTACTATGAGAGTGGGGTTTATGAATATGTCTGGGGTAAAGAGGAGGGCGGCCATGCAATCCTCGTTGTTGGCTGGGATGATAGTGAACAGTGCTTTATGGTAAAAAACAGCTGGGGGGGAGACTGGGGTGAAAATGGATACTTCAGGATCGCCTATTCCCAGCTTTCAAATGAGGTTCAATTTGGTCAGTCAACCGTTAACTTTGACGGAGTACAATAATACACTTAGAAGAGATTACTTTTACACCCTGGGCAAAATTCAGACCCTTTTCTGTCTGTGTCCATCAAACTGTTAGAGAAGAACATTACACAGAAGGGACTCTTACAGTGATTTAATCCATAGGTATGACCCAGTTCATGTACAGCTTCCGTGAGCATCCTTTTATAGAACAGCTTCCTGTTCTCTGGTAAGCCATAAAACTCTTGCCTCAGACGGGTGAGAGAAATAACCGCCGCTTTTCTGTTAGCTTCTCCAAAAACGAAATTTAACTCAGGGATACATAAATCGTGATCAAAGATCCCTAAGATTCTTTTATAATGGGTGTACTCTTTCTGTTTCATAATGGTACGGAGTATAGCTGTAGACAAATACTGATTTCTTTTTCCATTAAAGGCATACTCTGGTTCAGGCATCCCTTTGCCAATGGATACCTGCATGTTAAATACTGTGCTTAAATCGTTCTTGAGTTTCTCAATAACATCTCTGTCAACATCGCCAATAGGCACCAGGACAATACCCATGGTTGAACCCCTTTCCTGTGCAAACAAATCAACGCATAAAAGGATACTCAGCGAGAGGAATAAACGTTCAAACCACTTTTTGTTAAGCCCCATTGATAGAACCATTCCATGATATTCTCATCATAGTATAGTGTATGGGTGTTGCCATCACTTCCTTTGACTTTAAAAAACCTTTTTCTTGATCTGTCTTTGAGCCCTTCTTCAAACCACATGCGCAGGATTTCGATAACCTCAATTCTTTTATCCTGAAGCAGAAACGCCCTCGGGCTCTCGTCTGCTCGATAACCAGAATAGGTAATGACATCAACCTTTTCGTCAGACATACTCTGTCTTAAAATCCTTTTGGTCCGATTTTATCACAATTTCTCGTAAGAATAGGAACAAGATTTGGTATAGTGTATAGGCTATAATTATGATATATAAAAAATTGGTCCAATCCTATAAATGAATAAAAGTAATCAGGAATAGTTTATAAGGTTCAAGGAGGAATTTCTATGAGTAAGATTATCAGAGTTCACGGAAGGGAGATTCTTGATTCACGGGGCAATCCAACTGTGGAAGTAGATGTACTCTTAGAGAGTGGCTTTATGGGAAGGGCTCAGGTGCCTTCAGGGGCTTCTACCGGTGAGAGGGAGGCTTTAGAGCTTCGAGATGGTGATAAGAAGAGATTTCTGGGTAAAGGGGTATTCAAGGCCGTAGAGAATATTAATGGTATTATCCAGCCTAAAGTTATCGGTATGGATTCCTTAGAGCAGGCCCTTTTAGATAGGCGCTTGATAGAACTGGATGGCACGGAAAATAAGGGCAGATTAGGAGCCAACGCTACCCTGGGGGTATCTTTAGCTGTTATGAAGGCAAGTGCTGCTGAACTGGATCTTCCTCTCTACCGGTACATTGGAGGGGTAAATGCCAGGACCTTACCTGTACCTCTGATGAACATCTTGAATGGTGGTGCCCATGCAGATAACAATGTAGATATCCAGGAGTTCATGATTGTTCCCTGGGGAGCCAAAAAGTTTGCCGATGCAATAAGAATTGGATCAGAGATCTTTCACCATTTACGAAATGTTCTTAAAAGCAAGGGATTAAACACCGGCGTAGGTGATGAAGGGGGATTTGCTCCCAACCTTCGTTCCAATGAGGAGGCGGTTGAAGTGATCCTGCAGGCCATTGAGAAAGCTGGTTACAGACCCGGTGAAGAGGTGAGCCTTGCCCTCGATTCAGCAGCCAGCTCCTTTTTCCAGGATGGGAGATATGTCATGTCTGCGGAGAAAAGATCGGAGAAAAACTCACAGGAAATGGTTGAATTCTATGACCATTTGATCTCTCATTATCCAATTATTTCTCTCGAAGACGGGCTCGATGAAAATGACTGGGAGGGGTGGAAGTTGTTAAACCAGAAGCTCGGACGACATATTCAGATCGTGGGTGACGACCTCTTTGTGACCAACACCAAATTACTAAAGAGAGGGATCGAGGAGAAGGCAGCCAATTCCATTTTAATCAAGCTCAACCAGATTGGTACATTGACAGAAACCCTGGATACCATTGAGATGGCTAAAAAGGCTGGATTTACTGCGGTGGTATCCCACCGCTCCGGTGAAACTGAGGATACCACCATCGCTGATCTGGTGGTGGCCTGTAATACCGGACAGATCAAAACCGGATCAGCATCGAGGACTGATCGCATCTGTAAATATAATCAGCTCTTGAGGATCGAAGAAGAACTGGGCAGTTCTGCGATCTTCCTTGGCAAGATGGCTTTCTCAAGAAGCTAATAAGAAAAAATGGAATTGAAGAGATGGGTCAAGAAGAGGTCAATGAAGAAGAACATTCCTAAAGAATTGGCAAAGAGTTTTGATTTAGAGCGAAAGCTTATGGTGGAAGAACAACTCAAACAGAGGGGGATTGATGATCAGAAAGTACTTGACGCCATGGAGAAAATACCGCGACACCTGTTTGTTCCCCAGGAATTAAGGAGTTCTTCATACTACGACGGGCCACTCGCCATCGGGGAGGGACAGACCATCTCACAGCCTTACATGGTTGCAATAATGACCCAGTGCCTCAAGGTGAATAGAGGTGATAAGATCTTAGAGATTGGTACCGGATCAGGATACCAGACTGCTGTTCTGCTGGAAATAGGTGCTGAAGTGTATACTATAGAGCGATATAAGTCACTGGCAGATGAAGCAGAGAGGAGACTTAAAGATCTCGGTTATGAGACCTTCCAGGTTCAGGTTGGAGATGGAACCGTTGGCTGGCCAGAACAGGCCCCCTTTCATGGAATTATTGTCACTGCCGCAGCGCCGGAGCCGCTAAAGATATATAAAGAACAACTGGCCGAAGGAGGACGATTGGTCATACCGGTAGGTTCGCGTTATTCCCAAACCCTCACTCAAATTACCCGGTTAAAAGACAGATTTAACATGGAAGAGTTTACGCCATGTGTATTTGTACCTTTGGTGGGGAAATATGGATGGAAGGAGGAGAATTAAGTGAAACTACCGTCAATTGTTGATAGCCTCATAGAGAAGAATGAAAGCAAGATTGTCTTTTTGATCTTAGATGGTCTTGGTGGTTTGCCCATGGAAGGAGAGGGTGGTACCGAACTGCAAGTTGCAAAGAAGCCAAACCTGGATGAATTAACCGCACGATCAATCTGTGGGCTGCTTGATCCTTTATCTCCGGGTCTCACCCCGGGAAGTGGCCCGGCTCACTTTGCACTCTTTGGTTATGATCCTTTTCAATATAACATCGGGAGGGGAATACTCGAAGCAGCAGGTATTGACTTCCCTATAACCCCCAGAGATGTCCTGGCACGGATCAATTATGCTACCATTGACAGGAAGGGGATTATCGTTGATCGAAGGGCGGGAAGGATAGATACCAAAGAGAATGAGAGAATATGTAAGAAGTTACAGGAGAACATCCACATTCCCAATGTAGAGATCATGGTTGAGCCGGTAAAGGAACACCGTGCAGTCTTAGTACTTCGCGGAGATAACCTGTTTGGGGATATCGAAGACACGGATCCGCAGCGGGAAGGTCATCCCCCTCTCAAACCCAGAGCAATGGATCATGAATCTGAGGCTACTGCCAGGTTGGTGGAAGATTTTGTCAAGCAAGCTCAAGAGGCCTTAGCCGATGAAAAGAAGGCCAATACCGTGCTCCTTCGGGGATTTTCAAAGCACAGGGGCTACCCTTCGATGAAAAAGAGGTATGGCCTGAATGCCTTCTCCATCGCCACCTACCCTATGTATCGGGGCATAACCCGCCTTCTGGGTTTTACTGTCCATATGGGGGCTAACACGATTGAAGATGAATTTAAGGCATTGAAAGAAAATTATGCTCAGTATGACTTCTTCTACCTCCATATCAAACAGACTGACTCCCGCGGAGAGGATGGTGATTTCCAGGGAAAGGTGAATGTCATTGAATCGGTGGATAAGTTGATCCCTATTATTACCTCGCTCAATCCTGATTGCCTGGTGGTTACCGGCGATCACTCCACACCGGCCAAGCTCAAAGCCCATAGCTGGCATCCTTTACCTGTACTCCTCTATTCCAACTTTTGCAGGCCAGATGAAGTGAAGAAGTTTGACGAGATCAGTTGCATCCACGGAGGCCTGGGCAGAATGCTCACCGTGCACCTCATGACCGTTGCCCTCTCCAACGCCGGGAGATTAGCGAAGTTCGGTGCGTGAAACATATGTTTGATTTTTAAAAAAAGTCATATAATTTATACTTAGTAGAGCAATCGTGATGAAATTTAGCGAACTTGTTCGTTTATGAGAAGAAAACGGTTTCAGGGTCATCAAGGAAAAGGGTTCAATACAATACTATGGAAAATTCGGCTGGAATAAGTTAATTCGGGTAGACTATCATGGGTCAAAGGAAGTGCCGAAAGGCACCTGTCATGCCATCCTCAAAGCGGCCGGTTTGAAAAAATAAAAAGAATGGAGGGATGAAGATGATTGAGTTGCAATATTCATTAGTAATTGAAGCAACCAAAGAACCTGATTATTTTGGATTTTATTCCACAGACCTGGAAGGTTTCACGGGCATAGGACATTCCATTGAGGATTGCATCTACAAGGCTAAGTGGGGGATGATAGAGCATGTTAATCTGCTCAAGGAACAAGGAATGCCTGTCCCACCTAAAAATCCAAATCCCAAGATCATTATTCAGAATGAAGAAAAATTAGTAGCTGCCTGAAGAAGTTTGCGCAGGATGCTCACCGTGCACCTCATGACCGTAGCCTTGTCCAACGCTGGGAGGCTTGCGAAGTTCGGGGCATGAAAGATGAAAGCCCAAGTGATTGAGAAAAATGGGAAAAAGGAATTTGTAGTTTTATCATGGAAAGATTATAGAAAAATTCAAGAATTGCTTGAAGACTATGATGATTTGCGAGAGCTCAGGGAGGCTAAAAAAGAATCAATAAATCAAAAGACCATTCCTTTTGAGAAAGTCGTGAAATCTCTGAAACTCAAGAAATGAGTTGAATAATGCAATAGGTAACGGTCCCTCTCTATATTACAATGCCGGAAGGCTTTCCAAATTCGGGGCATAGTAAGAAAAATATGAAGCATCGCACGATTATTATATTGACAGCTATTTTCTCAATCGCCATCTTTAGAAGCCCGTGGTTCAATGGAACTGTGACGATTCAGCCTGCCTGGGGCGGGACTGGAGATGAAATTGACTACCGTTATGAGATGGAACAATTTGTTGCGGCCATCGCAGCTCGCGCTCGCGCAAAAAATCCTAAATTCGGTATCTTTGCCCAGAACGCCTCAGAACTCGGTACTGACCCAGACTATGTCAGCGTGCTCACAGGTATCGGCCAGGAAGATCTCTACTATGGCTATAATCGAGATGGCCAGGCTACCCCCTCATGGATAACTCAAGAGCTTGAAACCAATCTGGATTGCTTTAAAGCGAGCGGTAAACTTGTACTGTCAGTTGATTACCCCTTCAAGAATAGAAATACACCGAAATTCGACTCAAAGAGCATCAGGAAGATAGACAAGGCATATCAGAAATCATTATCTAAAGGATATGTCCCCTATGCAACGGTTAGGAACTTAAATTACCTTGTGGTTAATCCAGGTCATGAGCCCCTTCCCAATGAGCCTCCCATTACAGACTGGAACCAAGTAACAGAATGGGCTTACCAGCTCCAGCCATCTTGGGACCAGAAACGGGTCAGTTTCCTCCATGATCTGGGAGATTCGAAATTCGATCTTATTGTTATCGATTACTCCTTTGATGGTAGCGAAGATACGGAATTTACCCCAGTTGAAATTACCTCTTTAAAGAATAGTCTGAAAGGAAAGGTGATTTCTTATCTTTCGATTGGTGAAGCAGAAGACTACCGCTGGTACTGGCAAGACGAGTGGGATGCAAACCACGACGGGAAACCAGATCTCAGTGCACCTGAATGGTTAGATATAGAAAACCTTGACTGGCCTGGAAATTATAAGGTTCACTACTGGGACTCCGGATGGCAGGAGATTATTTTTGCCTACCTCGATAAAATACTTGCCCAAGGCTTTGACGGCGCTTACCTCGATCTCATTGATGTATACGAATACTACGAGGGGCAATAAAAGACGCTATTAGGATAACAATCACTGAAAGTCCCCCTTCCTTATTTAAAAACCCATTAAATAATTATTACCATTCCAACAATCCACTGCCTTTTTGTTTGATTTTGCAACTTGAACTGGGTAAACTAAACTTAATTGAATCCTGTATATATAAGGGTTTATGCAGTATGAAAAGGGATGAGGCAAAAGCCAGGATTGAGAAGCTGAAGGAGGAGATGAACGAAGCCAACTACTTTTATTATGTCCTCGACTCCCCCCGGATCTCAGATGCTGCCTATGACCGATTGATGAGAGAGCTTCAGAAACTGGAAGGGGAATTTCCGGATCTCGTTACGCCTGATTCGCCCACCCAGAGGGTAGGGACTGCGCCCCTGGAAGAGTTTACAACGGTCACCCATAGCATACCCATGCTCAGCCTGAATAATGCCTTCGAAGAGGAAGAGGTAAGGGAGTTTGATCGGAGGATAAAGAGATTCTTAAAAGTTGATAAGGATATCGAATACGTGATCGAGCCCAAATTGGATGGCCTGGCTGTAGAACTGGTATACGTTGAGGGAAAGTTAACAGTCGGCTCCACCCGGGGCGATGGTGTGAATGGAGAAGATATAACCCAGAATTTAAAGACGATACACGCCATCCCATTAAAACTGGTTAAAAAAGATATTAAGACAGCCCCCAGGAACCTTGAGGTGAGAGGGGAGGTCTACATCGGTAAGAAGGAATTTAAGGAGTTGAACCGGAAACGGGAAGAATCAGGGGAACCTCTCTTTGCCAATCCTCGCAATGCTGCAGCTGGTTCATGCAGACAGCTTGATTCCCGTATTACAGCCCAGAGATCCCTCTCCATATTCTGCTATGGGATTGGGGTAATAGAAGGGTGGGAATTTACTACCCACTGGGACATTCTGCAGACCCTCAGGAGATGGGGATTCAAGGTGAATCAGGAATCGAAACTCTGCCGTAGTATTAATGAAGTGATGAAAGAATACACCAGGATAAAGAAAAAGAGGGAAGAGTTGCCCTATGAGATTGATGGTACAGTGATCAAGGTAAACCAGATTGACCTGCAGGATAAACTGGGGCAAATATCAAGAAGCCCCCGCTGGGCACTTGCCTATAAATTTGAGGCTCATCAAGAGACAACAATGATTGAAGATATCATCGTTCAGGTAGGAAGAACTGGTACCTTAACGCCAGTGGCAATCATGAAACCGGTTAGGGTAGGGGGAGTGGAGGTGAGCAGGGCCACCCTTCACAATCAGAATGAGATTGACAAGAAGGATATACGCGTTGGTGATACTGTGGTTGTGCAGAGGGCAGGTGATGTGATACCAGAAGTGGTTATGGTGATCAAAGAGAAGCGGACTGGCAGGGAGAAGAAATTTATTATGCCTGACCGTTGTCCGGTGTGTGGCTCAGAGGTAATCAGAGAAGAAGGAGAGGCAGCACACCGTTGCATTGGAATGCGTTGTCCTGCGAAGTTGAAGGAGAGTATTAAACACTTTGCCTCGAAAAGAGCAATGGACATTGAAGGATTGGGTGATAAATTGGTAGAACAACTGGTAGATAAGGGTCTGATCAAGGATGTGGCAGACCTCTATTCACTTTCCAGAGATGATCTTGCCAGCTTGGAAAGGATGGCAGACAAATCGGCTCAGAATATCATTGATGCCCTCGATAAGAGCAAAAGTGCCGGTCTTGAACGGGTGCTCTATGCAGTGGGGATACGGCACGTGGGTGAGCATTTAGCCAAGGTGCTAGTGGATAACCTGGGGAGCATGGAACATTTGATCAATGCTACTGAAGAGGATCTTACGGAGGTAAAGGAGATTGGCCCGGAGGTAGCCCAAAGTATCTGTAAATTCTTCAGGCAAAAGGGGAACCTTCAAGTAATCGACCGGTTAGAAAAGGCAGGCGTAAACTTAAGGTACGTGACTTCTGGAAAGAAAAGAGACTTAGAGGGGAAGACCTTTGTGTTTACCGGCGCGCTTAAATCCTTTACCCGGGATGAATCAGAAAGGCTGGTGGAAGAAAGGGGAGGGAAGGCATCAAGGAGTGTCAGTAAAAATACGGATTATGTGGTTGCCGGGGAGAGTGCTGGTTCAAAATTAGATAAAGCGAGGGAGTTGAACGTTGTGGTATTGAGCGAGGAAGAGTTTAGGGAAATGTTAGGGATATGAGTCGAATGTCGAATGCCAAACTCAAATAAGAAGTTCAAAGTCCAAAGCTCAAATGCCAAATAAATATCAAAGTTCAAAGTCTAAATTTGAAATTAGGATTTTGACATTTGGATTTCATTGGGATTTTGGATTTTGTCATTTGGATTTTTAAAGAGAAATCATGGACCAAGAAAGAGAGTTTCAACCTTCCTTTCCAATTGAAAAACCACAACCCTTTCCTTGGGAAGAGAGATTACCTGTCGTTCCACCTAAAAAGCCCAAGGCGATCATCAATGTACTCCTTTTTTTAGCTACAGTTTGTACCACGGTATCGGCTGGAGCCATGTTGCAGGGGGTAAACCCCTTTACCCATCCTGACCAGTTGACAAAAGGCTTTCCCTTTTCCTTTGCCCTGATTTTCATCCTTCTCTCCCATGAATTAGGTCATTATATTACATCCCGGATTCATAAGATCAATGCCACCCTTCCTTATTTTATCCCGGCCCCCACGTTTATCGGGACCTTTGGTGCCTTTATCAAAATGCGTTCACCAGTTCTCGATCGGAGAGCCCTTCTTGATGTAGGGGTAGCAGGTCCTATAACCGGTTTCATCGTATCACTCCCCTTCCTGATCGTTGGACTCAAACTATCCGAGGTGAAAGCAATGGTAACTGTGCCTGAAGGGGGTTTTTTTATCGGTTCCTCCCTCTTACTTTCTTTTTTGACTAAGATAATCTTTGGGGATCTCCCGGATACTCAACAGATTATTCTTCATCCAGTAGCATTTGCCGGCTGGATTGGGCTTCTGGTTACCTCCTTAAATCTCCTGCCAATAGGGCAACTTGACGGAGGCCATATTGCTTATGCCTTATTTGGTGAGAAGCAGGAGAAGGTTTCCAGGGTTGCCTTTATAAGCCTAATCGCCCTCGGGACATATAAATGGGTGGGCGAGCTTTTCAATGTGCAGATCCCTGGCTGGGAAGGATGGATCTTCTGGGCTATGCTCCTCCTGATGATGGGACTGAAACATCCCCCTCCTATCAATCAGTGGGTTGACCTGGATCGAAAAAGAATGGTGATGGGATGGATAGCTCTCGTTATCTTTGTGATCACCTTTACCCCTGTACCTTTTGGTACTTTTTAAAGGATATGAAAATTGAGACCAATTAAGATAGCTGGACGGATATTCATCATTCTCTGGTTGATCATGCTCGGTCTTCTCGCCAAAAGAAACTATTTTAGACCTGCTGTATCATTCATTCATCCCAACCTCCAAGGAGGAATAATGGAGATAAAGGAAGAGTGGATGGGGATATATTTGAGGGGAGAGAAGATAGGCTATTCCTTAAGCAGGGTCAATAAGAGGGATAAAGGCTATGAGTTGAGCGATCAGGCCCTGATGGATCTGACTGTTATGGGTACCCCTCAGAAGGTAACAACTACCCTTGAGTCAGTAGTGAATGAGGATCTATCCCTTAAATCCTTCATTTTTCATTTAAGTTCGGGAGTAACCAGATTTATCGTCTCCGGGGAGGTAAATGGTAAAAGGCTTGATTTGAAGATCGGAAGTGGCGGCAAAACTGAGTCAAAGGTATTAGAGCTTAAAGATACCCCTTATCTCTCTTATCATTTAAAGCCGTTTATCCTTTCGCAAGGAATTGAAGTGGGGAAGAGATTTAAGCAGAGTTTCTTTGATCCTTCCACCTTGAGCAATAGCGAGGTGGTCCTTGAGGTGGAAGGGAAAGAGAAGATGGTATCGAAGGGAAAAGAGGTAACCGCATATCGAATCAAAGAATCTTTTAAAGGATTCACGGTAACTTCCTGGATAGGTGAGGATGGCGAAACCGTGAAGGAGGAAAGTCCACTTGGCTTTGTTCTGATAAATGAGAGTAAGGAAGAGGCCCTGTCAATTGGTGAGAGGAAAAGAGGAAAAGATATCATTACGATCAGTGCCATCCCCGTTAATAGGCCTATCGATAAGCCATACCCGAAATATTTGAAGGTCAAGATGGAGGGGATAGAGTTCAGGAGTTCTGAAGTTGAGAGTTTTAGAATTAATGGTGGAAGACAAAAATTCAATCAAGGAGTACTGGAGATCATTCAAGAGGACCTTAAGGGTATTTCATCCTATTCAATTCCCTTTCAGGGAAAGGATTCAAAGGATTATCTAAAACCTTCCCCTCTGATTCAGTCTGATGACCCAGAGATTGTCTCTCAGGCCAATAGGATTGTTGGAAAAGAAAGGGATGCATTGAAGGTGGTAAAACTCCTCTTAAACTGGATAGGGGACAATATCGAAAAGAAGCCGACCGTGAGTGTCCCCAGTGCTCGAGAGGTGTTGAAGGTACGGGTAGGGGATTGCAATGAACATGCTGCTCTCTTTACGGCCTTTTCCCGGTCACTCGGTATCCCTACCAAGATCTGTGGAGGGATTGTATATTCTCATGGTAATTTCTACTATCATGCCTGGGCAGAAGTTTTCCTTAGTGACTGGGTGAGTGTAGACCCTTTGATGAATCAATTTCCTGCTGATGCCACCCATATCAGGTTGGTAGAGGGTGATTTGGATAAACAGCTTCCTCTCCTTGGTCTTTTAGGGAAGCTTAAGATTGAGGTAATGGATTATCAGTGATCATATTAAATGAACTGACCAAGAAATTTGGTGAACTTACCGCTGTTGATCGGCTTAACCTTACGGTAAGCTCAGGTGAGTTATTTGGATTTGTGGGGCCAAATGGTGCAGGAAAGACCACCACCCTCAGGATGATGGCTGGGGTCTTAAAGCCCACCAGCGGAAGGATTATTATCGATAACAAAGATCTGGCGGAAAATCCCCTTGAATGCAAAAAGATCATTGGTTTTATACCGGATAATCCCTTCCTTTACGAGAAGCTTACCGGCAGAGAGACTCTCCACTTTATTGCTGGTATCTATAAACTTCCTCAGGATGGACTTGAAAAGAGGATTGAACACCTCTTTGAGCTATTTGAGATTGATTCTTGGAGGGATGAATTAATTGAAAGTTACTCTCACGGGATGAAACAGCGTCTCGTGATGGCCTCAACTTTAATCCATCAACCTAAGGTTATCATCGTGGATGAACCTATGGTAGGCCTCGACCCGAAAGCGACTAAAATGGTGAAAGGGATCTTTAGATCGCTCTGTCAGAGGGGCATAACGATCTTTATGTCCACCCACACCCTCCAGATAGCTGAAGAGATGTGTGACCGTATCGGTATTATTAATCAGGGTAAATTGATTGCCCTGGGGACAATGAAGGAGTTAAGGGAGATGAGTGGCTTACCAGCCAAAGAACTGGAGGCGGTATTCTTCAGATTAACAGGCGAGGAAAATGATATCAGGATCCCTCGAATCCTCGAAACCTACTGAGTAACTCACAGGAAAAAACAGAATGATAGCAGAACTCCTCTTGCCCAGGCTCCTCTCTTTTAAAAAGGATTTCCTTAAGCAGGATCGACGGGGAATGGTCAAGAACTTGATCCTCTTCTTCCTGGGACTCCTTTTCTGGGTTGGTATCTTTATTGTGTTCTTCCGGGTGCTTCTCTACTTCCAGGGTATTGAGGCCATCGGTGATATCCTCGCTGCAAAACTTCTCTCGATGGTCTTTCTCTGCCTGTTTTCTATCTTAATCTTTAGCAATATTGTAACCGCACTCTCCACCTACTTTTTATCCGATGACTTAGGGGCTATCATCTCCTATCCCATCTCCTTTGGTGAGATCTACTTCTCAAGATTTATTGAGACGATCGTAAACAGCTCCTGGATGGTCTTATTCTTCGGATTTCCTGTTTTTCTTGCCTACGGGATGGTCTATCAACCTGGGCCTTCCTATTACCTGATGCTCATAGCTGTCCTTATCCCTTTCTTTCTGACCCCTGCCGGAATCGGGAGTATCATGACCTTACTTTTGGTGACCTTGCTTCCAGCGAGGAGACTGAAGGATATCCTTATCCTCCTTTCTATCTCCTTATTTGTGGCACTCTACATATTTTTTCGCTTACTCCAGCCTGAACGGTTGGTTGACCCAGAAGCATTTTCTGGTCTCATGGATTACATTGCCTCTCTTCAAGCCCCAGCTTCTCCCTTTCTTCCCAGCCAATGGGCGGTTGATTGTCTGTCGCCCATTCTCCTCGGTGGGAAGAGCAACCTCTTTTTTCTTGGCCTGCTCTGGATTACGGGATTGGCCATTTTAGCGATAGGAGAAGAGATATTTTCTCGCATGTATTTTGAAGCTTGGTCCAAGTCCCAAGAGGCAAAGACAGCAAAGATAAGCAGATCAAAATTCGTGAATTCAATGCTTAACTTTTTCGTCCGTCCTTTCTCGCCCACCACACAAGCCTTATTGATCAAGGACCTTAAGGTCTTCTTTCGAGATACCCATCAATGGCCACAGCTTTTCCTGATCATCGCGCTGATTGCTATCTACCTTTATAATTTCAGAGTGCTTTCTCTCGATAAATCACCTCTCCCCACCTTTTATCTTCAGAACCTGGTTTCCTTCTTAAACCTCGGTCTGGCAGGATTTGTGCTCGCTGCAGTAGCAGTCCGTTTTTCTTTTCCGGCAGTGAGCATGGAGGGGAAATCCTTCTGGATTATCCGGTCTGCCCCTCTTGAGTTGAAAGGTTTTGTCCAAACGAAATTCTGGATGAACTTCTTTTTTCTCTTTATCCTTGCAGAGATCCTGACCATCTATTCTAATTATCTTTTGAACGCTACCCGATTCATGATGATACTATCGGCAGTAACCATTGGTCTTATGACCTTCGGCATAACCAGCCTCGGAATTGGTCTTGGTGCATATTTCCCTCGGTTTAAGGTTGCCAATGTGGCCCAGATTCCTACCGGATTTGGAGGGGTGGTCTACATGATCCTTGCCATGGGATTTATTGGATTAATAGTAATTTTAGAGGCCCGTCCTGTATACATCCTCTTTATGGCAAGGCTCAAGATGGCATCGTTAACATTCTGGGAGTTTCTCGAGATAGTCCTTTCTTTTTTAGGGGTTGGAGTGATTAATGTCCTTGCCTTCTTCTTGCCTCTTAAGTTTGGAATGGAGAAACTTTCTCGCATAGAGGATATCTGAATATGAATGAGTCAATTCCTCCCTGCAACATCCGGATCGATAAAAATGGGGTGTGGTATTTTCAGGGTGCGGAGATCATCCGCCAAGATATTCTGGAGATGTTTTACAGCAATATGGAAATGGATGATCAGGGTAGATACCTGATCCGCATGGGTAAAGAGGTATGCTGGCTTGAGGTGGAAGATACACCATGGATTGTCAAAGAGGTAAACTTTATTGCCAGTTCAGGAGGAGGTCCTGCAGCATTCCATATCGGTTTGAGTGATGACAGTGTGGAGGTCTTGAATCTCGATGAGCTATGGATAGGCGAAGAAAATGTCCCTTACTGCAAGATTAAGGGGGGAAGATTCCCTGCCCGATTTTCACGGTCTGCCTATTACGAGTTCTCGAAGTATATTCGGTATGATGAGGATGAGCGTAAATATTTTATTGCTTTAAATGGGAAGAGATACGAGATAAAGTTGAGGAGTTAAGCAGTTGACACCATAAAGGGAGTATGTCATAGTAGCTATAAACGTAGCTACATGGAGGTAGAGTATGAAGTTTGCAAATGTACGGGAACTCAAGAATAAGACATCAGAAATTCTGAGAAAGGCTGAGAAAGAGGCTGTTATTATTACCTCAAAGGGCAAACCAAGAGCGTTAGTTACAGCGATTTCAGAAGAAGATTTTGAGGACTACCTCCTCGAAAATAATCCTGATCTTTTGGATGTTCTTGAAGAAGCGAGGAAAGAGTATGTCAGCAAAGGTGGTATAACGCTGGAGGAGTATCTATCCAACAGGAAGAAGAAGCGTGGATAAGTTTCAAGTTATTCTCTCGCCCAAGGCAGTAAGAGACTTGGATAAATTTACAGACAAAGTCCATTCTAAAATTGTCAGCGCAATGAGAGTACTTGAAGAGAATCCATTCCAGAGAGGAAAATTGATTAGAAAAATTAAGGGAAAAGCGTTGGATTATTACCGACTCAGGGCAGACAAGTACAGGGTGTTTTACATGATCGAAGGAAATAAAGTTGTTGTATTGCGGGTTATGAGCAAGAAAGATGCTAAAAGGTTTATTCAAAATTTAAATTAAGCAGAGTTTAAAATGATACCAGCACAGATAAGAATTAATACCGGTAAACTCAGACCGGAAGAGGTGTATAAAACTGTGGTGGAGGAATTGAAAGTTTATAATTATCCCTCACTCTAAAACTCTCAACTCCTGAACTCTATAACTGTTAGATGAAGATTGAAAAGACGGAGATATGGATAACATGCGAGAGGCCGCTTGAAGGGGACGGCAGGGCGGTGAGGGGATTCTTTGGGAATCTTTATAGGAACAGGCCAGAGTTTCACGGGCATAGGGGTGAGGAATTGGTTTATAAACATCCACTCATTCAGTATAAAGTCTTTGGCGGTTCAGCTCTTGTGATAGGTTTGAAAGAAGGCGCGTACCTTTTAAAAGCCGTACCGAGTCTTGAATGTCTTGAAATATATAATCAAAAGTATCCAATCCTGAAACATAATGTTTGCTCGGATAAAGTACCTTTCGGATTATCAGATAAATTAATCCGTTATATTTTCTCAACACCATGGATAGGCCTGAATGAAGAAAATTATGAAACTTATCTTATGCGGAGAGATAAAGCACAAGATACTAATGGCTTACTCCAAAAGATTCTAATAGGTAATATTCTTTCAATGTCAAAATCACTTGGCTATGTTGTAAAGGATAAGATACAGCTAACAGCTTATTTAAAAGAAGCAGAGACTGTACAGGTAAAAGACGAAATAGAACTTATGGCTTTTCAGGGAGAGTTTGATGCAAATTTTTTAATCCCCGACCTCTGGGGAATTGGCAAGTTCAATTCAAGAGGTTATGGAACTGTTAGATGTATTAACGGGGGTAATCCGCAATGACAAAATCAATAGAAGTGACTTTTCCAAAGTTAAACCATTTCTGGTTGGATTCTGGGCTGCTGGGGCTTTTTATAATGCTCAAGGACGTTGACAGCAATATTGTAAAGAATGTTAGCGATAAGGGACTGACTTTTATAGGAACCGAAAGTGATATACAAAATGCCCTTGAAAAAGCTTATGAACTCTTGATTAAGCGATATTACAACCTATCTACAAAGAAACAAAAAGACGAAGTCAGTACGTACAACTTTTATTATAATAGTAAAACCCAAAAGTTTGTTTCTTTTCCAAAACGAAATTCTACCGGAATTGCAGGGCTTATTTTTGGGAAAGCATTAAGACCTTTGGGATATAGCATTAATTGGGTGAAGAAAGAGAAACGTGAGATAGAAATCAACGGGAAGAAAGTTAAGAAAACAAGGGGAACTTTGCCTGCAGAGTATGCACACCTACAAGAAGAAATGGACACATTTCTTGATAAGCATGGTATTAATGTAACGACAGCTGGACTGCTTGTCGACGGACCTAATGCAGTAAAACCAAAAGTAACAATCAAGGTGAAAGAGGGGAGAGCAAAAGGAGTATGTTTTCTATGCGGGATGGAAAGCCACGGTATTGACGATGCTAAGGAAACAATTTTCCCCTTCATAACTGGTTCAAGTGGAGTCCTTTCTTTTAATTCTCAGGGAGGGCGGCCAGAGAAGGTGTGTTGGAAATGCGCCTTTCTTGGGAAGTTTGTGCCAGTTAATGGGTTCTACCTCTCACAGGGAGATAACTTTTTTGCCTTCTTCCCCTATTCTGTATCATTTGAAAAGATGATTGATGTATATGCGCCCCTTCAGGATGCAAAATATGAAGACCCTGCCCTTTTCAAAAATTTCAAGCATCCCCTTGGTTTTGAAAAATTTGAGGGAGGTTATTTTCAGAAGCCATTTGAGGTTGCGTTTGCATTTCTCTACACACTTTACAGGAAAGTGTTGCTCCATCAAAAAAACGACGATGATAAAGGGGTATTGAATTGGGAGGAGATGTGTGATTTCACATTTTCAAAAGCGCCTCTGGAATTTGTGGTTCTCCATGCGGAATCAAAAGGACAAACCTCAATGGGCAAGATAGTTTGGCCATTCAGGGATTCGGTTTATTTCTTCCGCCTAATAAAAGAGCTTGAGGAAATTCGAATAAACATTAAAGAAGTTATGAGGCTGCTTATAGACTTTTCACAGAAAAATCAGGAAAACAAAACGATACTGAGAAATAGATTTTGCGAGCGAATATTAAAAAAGAAGACAGTATTGGATATTGTAGAAGAAAGAGCATGGGATATAGTATTTCCGCAAGACCAGAAAAATTCAAAACCACAGAATCCATTGTCTTTAATAGATTTTTTCCTGAAATATGAATCTATTATTAAGGAGGGCAAAATGACAGATGAAGAAAGAAGTGTTGCAGTCACTCTTGGCAAGACCATTGGTTTATGCGTTTCCAAGAAAGACAATGAGACACGATCAAAAAACGAAATTGAAAGAGACCTTAAGAGGCTAAAGGGAGATTTAATCAAATTGAAAAAAGTAAGAAAGCTAACAGATTTTTTATCAGAAATTGAAAGATTAGAAGTTAGGTACGATTTCTCCCTAAGGATTCCTGATGGACTATTAGAGGGAAAACTGCGGGATGATAATTTTAGAGAATTCAAAGGGTATTGCACCATTGCTGCAATGCAAGCATATTCAAATGCCAGATATTATGCTTTAAAGGAGGGAAATTAGAATGAAAACAGCAAAAGCATTGACAATTACTTATTTGACACCCGTCTCATTTGCAAGTCTGAATGGCTCTGATAAAGAGGCGGATAATATCTCAAACATTAAAAAGATTACACGGGAGACTGACCAGTTTCCCTATGTTTCTGCACAGGCAGTAAGACGAGCATTGAGAGACCAGTTGGCCGTTATGGGAAAAATTCTCTCCGAAGGAGTAGCAGCAACGATTAAAAAGGGAGCGGCTACTACACAACAGGATCCAGAACAGTATATAGATGACGACCTTTTCGGTTATATGGGTACAGAGGCAGCTAAAGAAAAGGAAAAAGGCAAATCAACAAAACGCACATCACCTGTTAGAGTTTCTCCCCTTGTGTCTTTACATAAATATGAGGGGGATTTGGACTTTGCAACAAACTTTATGGGGGTTGCAGCAGGTGGAGACCCAAATATATTTGAGACGGAAATACATTCAGGGCTATACAGGGGAACTATCCTTATTGAGTTAGACAGGGTAGGATACGAAGATGATAAAGAGGGTAAAAAAGCCTTTAATTTGCCTAACACTGAAAAGGCGTCAAGAGTAAAAGACTTCTTAACAGCTTTCAAAAATCTATGGACATCTGGAAGACAGACGAGATTCCTTGCAGATATTTCTCCTAAGTTTATTGTGGCTGCGATGCTTACAGCAAAAAATCCTATCTTTCTTGAGTCTGTCATCCCAGTAAATGGTGGTATTAATAGTGAATTGATTAGTGAAACCATTAAGGATTATAAAGATGAAATAAAAGCGATGGTTATTGGTGCGAGGAAAGGTTTGTTTTCAAACCTTCCTGATGGAACGGTTTCCATTGGTGAAGCCTTTGATGAGATGTCTAAATGGATTGACGAGTACTATAAATAAAGGAGTGCATAGTGTTTGCTTTTATCGTTAAAGGCTTTTCAGTGACTGCTTCTTTCAGAATCCCTGAAAGCCATACTTTTCAACAAACCCTGCCTTTGCCTCCTGTTACAACCCTAACGGGTTTAATGGGAGCAGCAATGGGATTGAGTTTTGAAGAAGCTATGAAATTCAGAGAAGAGAAAAAAATTCTTTTCGGTGTCATAGGCTCACATAAAGGAGAGATGCGAGATTTATGGAAATATAACAAAATCAAATCGGGAGAATCTCTAAAAGATGTTCTCATCAGAGAATATTTGACCGAATTTTCATTGACAATCACCATGGGGGCTGAGGACGAAAAAACGTTAGCAAGAGTAAGGGATTCCTTCTGTAATCCTGAATATGCCCTTACTGCAGGTAATAGTGATGATTTATTAAAAATTTGTAAGATTAGCGACATCGCAGAAGCTGTTGATGAATCATATTTAGACTTCGAAAATACCATACTGCCAGGGGATCAAACAGTTCAATATGAATCTTTGATAGATTTAAAGAACACTCCTGTAACATATACTGTAAGAGCCCCCCAGGTATTTCTTCTTCCAACTGCTTTTAAATTCAAAGGAGAGGAAAGAAGGATTATTGAACGAAAACAGTTTACTTTTGTTGGTTCACCAATACGACTAAAGAAGCCAATCAATACTCATAATATAGACGGGGTAAAGATCGTTTTGTTATGACTTTTTACGCCAAACCAGATCAGACTTATAGAGAACATCTTGAGGCTGTATACTCAGCATGGAGAGAAACTATAAATGCTAAGAGATGTCTTATTGCGAGATTATCGGGAAAATATAATTTTGAAGTTGAAAGATTTATTCAGGGTTCACTGCTTACAATCGCTTTTCACGACATCGGTAAGATGATTGAGCCATTTGAGGAAATGATATCAGCTATAAAAGAAAACAGACCGTTCGATAAGAACAAAAACTATCGTCATGAATTGGTATCCTTTATTTATACTGCGAAATATTGGTGTTTAATAAATAAAGATAATTATTTATCCAGCCTCCCTTTAGAAGCTTTGGCTGTTGTTGGCCATCATAAGACACTTGATTCTGATTTGACCTCTTTTAGCAGAGAAGGGACAGCAATCCTACCAAAAGTTATACCTGATGGGATAAAAGAAGCAATCTTAATTGCTGAAGAACTATTTAGAAAAGAAGGAAAAGATCTTCCTTCCCTAAAAGATAGGTTAAGACTTGAAGACCCGTTTAAATCTCTGTCGAAACTTATTTGGGATGGTGCTTTAAATAAGGGCATAGAAAAAGATGGAGCAGAAAAAACAAGAACGATCTACTTTCTGCTTAAAGGCATCCTTCATTATGCCGATTGGCATGGTTCTGGTAAAACATCTGTTCGATACAGTATAAGCAATGAACCTGACTCGATAATTGACGAACTTGAAAAACGATGCCGTACTAAAGGAATCATTTATAAAGGGCTCCTGCCATTTCAAAAAACTTGTGGCGACTCTTCTGGAAATCTCATTGCAGTAGCTCCAACAGGCAGTGGAAAAACAGAAGCATCAATCTTATGGGCGTTAAAAAACGCAAAAGAAATGGGAGAGGCAAAAATCCTATATCTTTTGCCTACAATGGTAACGGCAAACAATATATGGAAAAGATTGGTCGCATTCTTTGGAGAAGAAAATGTTGGCTTAACCCATTCAACTGCAAATCTATTCTTGCGGAATGACTTAATAGATGAAGAAGATATATGGGAAAACCGTCGGGATATTCTTTTTAACCAATCATTTATCAAACCAGTAACAGTAGGAACTGTTGATCAGTTGCTTACTGCTGGTTTCAATGCAGGCAGGTGGACTTTAAAAGAGATTAATGCTTCTAACTCAGTTATTATCATAGATGAAATCCACGCCTACGATGGTTGGACATTAGGACTTATCATATCTACAATCAGGCATTTTAGTTCACTTGGCACTCGTTTCATGTTGATGAGCGCAACTATGCCAGATTCTTTGCAACAGCTATTTTCCAGTGAACTTCCAGATAATACCGTTATCAAAGATGAAGCTCTTTTAAAAGCAAAAAGAAGCAAATATTTTGTGAAAGACAACTATATTGAAAATGCATTTGAGAACATTGAAAAGGCAGTATCTGAAGGCAGAAGGGTATTGGTAGTTGTTAATACGGTTGGGCTTTGCCAAAAACTGACACAGGAACTTTCAAAGCTTAACCCTGTCTGCTATCATTCTCAATTCATTTTTAAAGACAGAAAAGCCATCGAAGAAAAAATAAATGATGCCAGTTTTGTTATCGCGACACAGGTTGTAGAGGTATCTTTAGACATTGATTACGACTGGCTCTTTACAGAATGTGCCCCACCGGATGCTATTGCTCAAAGATCTGGACGCGTTAATCGATATAGAGATGGTGAAAGAGATAGTCGCGTATATATTTTTAAAGCATCAGAAAGGGGAGAAAAAATATACAATGCCATTAATGATCCCGAACTGCTTTCACGCTCCTTTGAGGCATTCAAAGAAGCCACACAAGGTATTAGTGAAGGAGATATCATAAGAATAGTCGAAAAAGTTTATAAAGATTACAAAATTGAGGACTCGGAGTCTTTTCATGATGCTATTCAGCAATATCATCTATCTCAAAATAACAGAAACATGATATTTGACAGCCGGCTTAAAGAAGATAAACAAGAGGTCTCTCGCCAAACAAAATATGAGATAATTTCGGTAATACCTGCATGCTTCAGAGATGAGGTTTTAAACTTAAAACCCTCGGAGCGCAGATGGTATGAGGTAAAGCTCCCTTTATGGTATGTTCGTAAAAACAAGGAAGAAATTAAAGGAATCACCTTCTGCGATATACAATATAACTCTCATATTGGAGCAATATTTATAAAAGATAAACAGGTATCAAGCATGATTATTTAAAGGCACCCCCATGCTCGGCTTTCTTGGCACGTTCTCCGTGAACTTTGAGATTCCTGAGTATTGGAGTATTGGTAAATCGGTGTCGAGGGGGTTTGGGACGATTAAACGAGTGGGGGAGTTAAAGAGTTAAGGAGTTGAAGAGTTGAGGGGTTGGAGAGTTGGGGAGTGGGGGGAGTTGGAGAGTTAGGGAATTAACTCCATAACGCCATACTGAACTCCTTAACTAAAGCATGTATGCCCAAAATAGAGCGATTCGAGGATATTCAAGCTTGGCATAAGGCACGGGAACTAAACTTGCAGATCTATGACCTTACAAATAGTTCTCGCTTTGCAAAGGATTTTTCTCTTCGAGATCAGCTTCGAAGGGCTTCAGTCTCTATTATGGCAAATATTGCTGAAGGTTTTGGAAGAAAGAGCCAGAAAGAATTCGCTAACTTTCTGAATATGGCCCATGGCTCAGCAGCAGAGGTACAGTGCCATCTCTATGTTGCCTTAGATCAAAACTATATCAGTCAGGAAGAATTTAGAGGAGCTTACAATAAGGTTGAGGAAGTATCAAAGATGATACAGGGGTTTATGAAATACTTAGTTAAGGAATGGAAGAGTTAAGGAGTGCGGGAGTTGGGGATTTAACTCCAGAACTCTTAAACTCCACAACTCCATAACTTGATAGATCATGGAATTAGTTATTAACACTTACGGTTCATATCTGAGAAAGAAAGATGACTGTTTTCTCGTAAAGAACGAGGATAAGGAATTTGAGATCTCCGCCAAGAAGGTTGAGAGGATTATTATTACTACCGGAGCCTTTCTCTCAACAGATGCTATCAAGTTTGCTGTTGAGAATAATATTGATCTTGTCTTCCTCGATGAGTTCGGCAATCCATACGGTCGGGTATGGCACTCAAAACTTGGTTCAACAACACTCATCCGGAGGAAACAATTAGAACTTGCAGAGATAGAGGCTGGGTTAGAGCTGGCGAAGTCCTGGATTGCTCAGAAATTCGATAATCAGGTTGACTTCCTTAAACGGATGGCTAATAGCCGACCCAATAAAGAAAGTGAGATATTGGAATACGCTAACAGGATAGAAGGGATAAAGGACAAATTAGGAGAGGTAACCGGGGGTTTAGAAGAGAAACGTGGGACGATAATGGGGCTGGAAGGTAGCGCTGGCAGAATTTATTTTGAAGCCCTTGCCTTCATTGTGCCGGAACGATTTGAGTTTGAAGGGAGAAGCAGAAATCCTGCCAAGGATGAGTTTAACTGCTTCTTGAATTATGCATACGGTGTACTGTATTCCTTAGTTGAGAAGGCTTGTATCATAGCAGGGCTTGATCCCTATGTAGGTTTTATCCATACGGACAACTACAATAAGAAATCCCTGGTTTTTGATCTTATAGACATGTTCCGTACCTATGCTGATCAGACGGTTGTTTATCTCTTCAGCCAGAGGAAGGTGAAAAAGGAATGTTTCGATGAGATTAAAGGCGGTTACACATTAAACAAAGATGGTAAAGCCGTTTTGATTGCGGCACTCAATGAAACTTTGGAGAAAACACAGCGTTACCGCGGACGAAATATCAAGAACCGTAATACCATTCAGTTTGAGTGTCATAGAATTGCAAATAGTCTAATAAAGGACAGTGAGGAATGTTAGTCTGGGTAATTTATGATATCTCAGATACGAAAAAGAGAAGCCTGGTAGCTAAGGCGTGTAAGGGGTATGGCCTCTATCGGGTGCAACTAAGTGCTTTCTTGGGGACACTCAATAATAATCAGATAGATGAACTGGCAGTGCGTTGTGAGGACCTTATTGATCTTGAAAAGGACTCTCTCTACATTTTCCCTATGTGCGAGGACGATTTTAAAAAGGTAAAATTGCTCGGTCAGGCCTTTGATAAAAAGCTGGTATCGGATGAAGTCGTAGCCCAATTCTTTTAGGGAGCTATGTTTGAAAATGCAATATCCATTACACCCTCAGAAGTTATTGAATATCTTTTTTGCCCGAGGTTTACATATTTTATGAATTGCCTTGATATTCCTCAGCATGAGGGAAAACGCTATAAGGTTCTCAAGGGCAGGGAATTGCATGAGAAGCGCGCTGTAGTCAATAAAGACTACCTGCGCCAGAAGATAGATTGTGTTAATAAGGAGATACTCGTTTATTTGAATTCTGATCGTTATCACATAAGAGGAATAGTAGATGAGGTGCTTACCTTATTTGATGGTACGATGGCACCCCTTGATTATAAATTTGCAGAGTACAAGGACTATCTTTACCAGACTCACCGGATCCAGTCAGTCCTTTATGGAATGCTTATCAAAGATAATTACGGTGCGGACGTAAATCGAGGTTACGTCTGTTATCTGAGGAGCAATAATCTCCTTAAAGAGATCCCTTTTACGAAGGAGTCTTATAAAGAAGGGGAGGAGATAGTTAACGATATTTTGAAGATAATCCGGTCCGGTTATTATCCCCAAAAGAGCAAATCTCTGGCAAAGTGTATTGATTGTTGCTATAAAAATATTTGCGTTTGAGAGGTAATTTTGAAGATAGTAGGGAACATCGAAAGGATAACAGTAGTCAAACTATGTAAGAGTGGGGGAAAATGGGCCATTTTGGAGATATTTTTCAGAGAGAAATTAAGGAAATAAAGCCGCCTACTTTGAAAAGAAATTGGCTATATTTAGTAGGTTATAGAGGAAGTGCGGTTCGAGAGGCGATTCCATTAAAACAAGGATTGAAACATTTTTCTTAATCTTGGAAAATATCACTTGACATCCTGTTCGAGAGGCGATTCCATTAAAACAAGGATTGAAACTCAGCACAATAGGGACGACCGGGATGCTTAATTACATGGTTCGAGAGGCGATTCCATTAAAACAAGGATTGAAACTCCCATTAGCATCAACATGGCTTAATGGCCAACGATGGTTCGAGAGGCGATTCCATTAAAACAAGGATTGAAACAGGAATATCGGGCAATCAATCGTGGCAGAGTTTATCGTTCGAGAGGCGATTCCATTAAAACAAGGATTGAAACTTAAGAATCCCCCTCCTAATTGTGTGACGGTGGATAGTTCGAGAGGCGATTCCATTAAAACAAGGATTGAAACACTATTAACAAGGAGGTAAGGAAGATGGACGCAAAAAGTTCGAGAGGCGATTCCATTAAAACAAGGATTGAAACACAACATAAGAATCGAAAGCGCCGCCCTTGGCTACGTTCGAGAGGCGATTCCATTAAAACAAGGATTGAAACTTTTTTGGTCTCCACGGACCGCAGAGAGGTTGATAAGGGTTCGAGAGGCGATTCCATTAAAACAAGGATTGAAACCTTCTTTAGTGTAGACGTCCAGGCTATAAAATGAATTGTTCGAGAGGCGATTCCATTAAAACAAGGATTGAAACTTGACGGTCATCTGAGGGTTGCGCTGGCCCTTAGAAAGTTCGAGAGGCGATTCCATTAAAACAAGGATTGAAACACATATCCTTTGCTGGAATTAAGGGAGCGCCATCAGGTTCGAGAGGCGATTCCATTAAAACAAGGATTGAAACTCTGATCTCGTCCCCCAGTCCGGAGTCCCGTGAGACGTTCGAGAGGCGATTCCATTAAAACAAGGATTGAAACCTTTTGCTCAACGCTTTACACGGTCTCAAAAAAAGCGTTCGAGAGGCGATTCCATTAAAACAAGGATTGAAACACCACCAGTGGGCTCGCATCACCGAAATGGAGGAGGGTTCGAGAGGCGATTCCATTAAAACAAGGATTGAAACATGACTTTAGGTTTTTTGAAGCCTAAGTGATGCCAAAGGTTCGAGAGGCGATTCCATTAAAACAAGGATTGAAACTCTGGTTTAGTTCCCTACACAGGAGCAACTGCTGATGGTTCGAGAGGCGATTCCATTAAAACAAGGATTGAAACAACCCTGTTCCTTCGAGACTGCGTAGAACGCACACTCGTTCGAGAGGCGATTCCATTAAAACAAGGATTGAAACTCAATTACGGCAACTGCGGCGCAAGCGTCCAGGCTGTGTTCGAGAGGCGATTCCATTAAAACAAGGATTGAAACGCCATTGCAACACGCTCCCCCTCATCCATCTCATCAAGTTCGAGAGGCGATTCCATTAAAACAAGGATTGAAACTTTATTATCATAATCCTCCTCCCCTCCTTATATTGTTGTTCGAGAGGCGATTCCATTAAAACAAGGATTGAAACATAAGGAGGGTAAAATAAATGAACGGATACAGTAGGGTTCGAGAGGCGATTCCATTAAAACAAGGATTGAAACATAAGGAGGGTAAAATAAATGAACGGATACAGTAGGGTTCGAGAGGCGATTCCATTAAAA